>JAAUYE010084972.1_pt1 | contig 12738 bp, 11 predicted proteins | sample 7278081 | NCBI WGS metagenome assembly JAAUYE01 (sample SAMN14350131, study PRJNA611818) | marine sediment metagenome | isolation source: surface marine sediment (0.6m) | place: French Polynesia: Moorea | collected 2018-08
CTCCTGCTCGAGCTGCTGTAAGCGACGAAACAGCTTATCGTATGCCTGGTCCGTGATAACCGGCGCATCGAGCACGTGGTAGCGGTAGTTGTGCTCGTTTAATTCCTGTCGAAGCTGCCCGGCCTCGGCCTGGATAGTTTTGGGAATGGCCATAAACTCAACCGCTGGCAATGTCAGGAAAGCTTTTCACGCATACTCGTGACATCGCTAATGGTCAGTAGTTCCTGGCTCGGCAGGTAAACCTTGACGTTCAACATGCGCACCAGTTCATCGATCTTCTTCAGCATCGTTTCGTAGGCGAGACCAGGATTGCCGCAATCGTCGAGATCGATAAAACAGTTGAATCCCAGCGTGATGAAATCCAGCTGCTCGATCTCGGCGAAATCTCCGGGCGCGCTCAGGCTGGCAATCCGGAAGGCGCGTTCGTCCTCCTCGCGATACTCCAGATAGGAGTCGTCGTCCAGGTCAAGGCCCGCGTGCTCGACCGCCGAACTCGCCTCTTCGCCGGTAATCAGCCTGAAATCGTCGTGGCGTAAATGATAGCTGACCAGGCGATCCGCCGCCTTGTCGAGCAGCATCGTCGGCACGAAAATCTCGGGGTCGGGCGAGGACTGCGGCTTTTGCGGAGACTCCTCGGCTGGATTGATATGAATCTCATCGAGGATTTCCTCATCCTCGTTGTCGTGCAACACCTGGTTCAGGTTATTGAGTTCGAATCGCAGCTGCTCGTCCTCGATGAAGGCCGAGTCGACCTCCTCGCGAGTAAAGGTTTCTATCGCGCTGCGTTTACGTAGCCGTGACTGGTGCTGACCGTAAAGATAGATTGCCAGCGCCACGATCACGGCGATAACGACTAGCACCAGTCTGAACGTGGTCGCGTCCATTACTGTACCCCGGCAAGGACCACCGCTTCGCCGACATCTACCGATACCAGGCGGGAAACTCCGGGCTCGTGCATGGTCACCCCGTTCAGGTTCTGTGCAATTTCCATGGTTATCTTGTTGTGCGTAATCATGATGAACTGCACCTGCTCCGACATTTCCGCAACCATGGCGCAGAAGCGCCCCACGTTGGCATCGTCCAGCGGCGCGTCGACTTCGTCAAGCATGCAGAAAGGCGATGGGTTGAGCTCGAAGATCGCAAAGATCAGGGCAACCGCGGTTAGCGCCTTCTCGCCGCCAGACAACAATTGCAGGTTGGTAATGCGTTTGCCCGGCGGTCTTGCCATGATCTGGACGCCGGTGTTGAGCAAATCGTTTTCCGTCATTTCGAGGTGCGCCTCGCCCCCACCGAAAAGCCTTGGGAATCTTTCGCCGATGCGACTGTTTACCTGCTCGAAGGTTTCCTTGAAACGATCCCTGGTTTCGCGATCGATCTTGCGGATCGCATCCTCGAGCGTTTCGAGCGCAGAAATCAGGTCCGCGTGCTGAGCGTCCAGGTACTGCTTGCGCTCCGCCTGCTCCTGGTACTCCTCGATTGCCGCCAGGTTGATCGGGCCCAGCCGCTCGATGCGATTATTCAACTTTTCCAGGCGCCTGCTCCATTCCTGCAAATCGGCTTCCGGATCCAGATTTTGCTTCAATTCGTCCATATCCAGGCCGGACTTCTGCAGCTGCTCCTCGATCGTGGTGCCACGGATTCTGGCTTCCTGCAGCTGCAGTCGCTCCCGTTCGAGCTCGTTACGCATTTCATCGACCCGCTGCTGCTGCTTGTGGCGCTCGCCTTCCAGCTCGCGCTGACGATGATCGAGCTCGCTGACCGCCTGCTGCGACTGCTGGAGTTCCTGCTCGTTCTGATTGCGCTGCTGCAGCAACTCCTGCAGCGCGGACTCGAGCTCGACGATCGGGTCATCGGCGCCATTGATCGCGCTGTCGAGCTCTTCGATCCGCCGGGTAAACTGCTCGTTTTGCTGCCTGATCCGGTCGATGTTCGACAGCGTGGCGCGCTGTTCCGATTCCAGCGCCTGATGTTTGATCTGCTGCTCGTGGGCGCTTTCCTGAGCCTGCTGCAGGGTTTCACGGTTATCGGCAAGCTGCTGCTGCAGCTGGGTTTTCTGCTGCAACAGGCCGCTTTCCAGTTCCGACATTTGCGCAATTTGCGCCAGGAAGTCGTTGCGCTTGGCGCTATTCGACTGCAGCTCGGTGGTGTGCCCGGCTTTTAAATCGTCGAGCTCCGCCAGCTCGCCATGTATTTGCTGGCGTCGATTCTGCACCTGCTCCGCGTGGCTGAGCCGCTCACCCAGCTGTTGCCGCAGTTCGGACAGCTGATGCTGCAACCCGGCGAGCGACTGCTGATCCTGGTCCCATTCCTGCTCCAGCAGCTGCAGGCGCTGACGGTCCCCGTCATAACGCGATTTCAACGCCATCGCGGACTGCGTGATATTGCCCAGGCGCTGCTGGATATCCTCGATTTCCTGGGAGCGGGCCAGCATGCCGGCGTGCTCGTCCTCGTCGCCCAGTTGCAGCAGCCAGTTGCCGCCAGCCCACAGGCCCTGCGGCGTCACCAGGCTTTCGCCCGATTTCAGCTGCGGTCGCTTGGCGCGCAGATCTTCCAGGTCGGGACACAGGTAGATACCCTCGAGAATTGCCGACAGATCGACTTCGCACTCGACAAGATCGGCCAGCCTGGCCCAGCTGCGCTCGGTCGCGCGTGCCGGTACCGGTTCGCAATCGAACACCGTGAGATTATGATTCGGCACAAACGCGTCCGGAATCAATTCCCCCGGCTGCACGCAATAGGCGCCGAGATACGGCGCCAGTACGACTTCGAGCGCCTTTTCGATATTTCCCTTGGCCTTGATCAGGCCGGTCAGTCGCCGGCCCGAATCGATATTGTTGCGCTGCAACCAGTCCTTGATTTCATCGCTGGTTTCGGCGAGCACGTGTTGCTGCAGCGCTTCCAGTGAACTCAGACGACCGCGCAGGGTTTGCACCTGGTTACGCCGCTCATCGAGTTCGCTGGAGGAATGCTCGCAGCTGCCGCGCAGTTTTTGAATCTCGTCGGCCCGGGTCTGCAATTGCGCCATGATCGCGGCATATTCCTCGGACCTGGCGTCGACATTGGCCTGGAGTTCATCGATTTCCCGGGCCGCGGTGGTCGCGTCGAGCGTATCGAGTTCCTGTTGCAGCCTCGCGCGCTGCTGGTCGGTACGCTGCACCTGGCGCTCGATGTGTTCGATACCCCGGTTTTCGATCTGGGCGGCTTCGTGCACCTGGTGAAATTCGCGCCGAAACTGATCCCACAGCTCCTGCCATTCCTGCATTTTATGTTCGGCCTGCGCCAGCCCCTGTTGCTGCTGCTGCAAATTATCGCCACTGGTTTCGAGCCCGGGCGCAATTTCTTCGAGTTGCTGTTTCAGCTGTTCCAATCGAGCCTCGTCGGCGGCCAGGACTTGCTGCGCATCCTGCAGCGATTGCTCGATGCCCGCGAGTTCCTGGCGATTAAGCTGGCGCAGGTTCTTCTGGTGCTCTATCGCCTGCTCCTTGCCGGAAATCTCCGAGCCAAGCTTGTAAAAGCGTCCCTGAACCTCGTTGTGCTGCTCGCTGGCCTCGGTCAGCTGCTGCCGTGATTGCTCGATTTCCCGCTCGGTTTCGCGCAATGCCGCGGTGCGTTCTTCCATGGCAGTCTCTGATCTGCCGAGTTTGCGCTGCTGCACCTCGAACTCATCGTCGAAGACCTGTTTCTGTAACAGCAGGCTTTCGGCTTCGAGCCGGCGCTGATCCTGTTTCAGCGCCTTGTATTTCTCCGCGGTTTTCGATTGCCGATCGAGCCGGGTCAATTGCTTGTCGATCTCTTCGATCAAATCGATCAGGCGATCGAGATTTTCGCGCGTATGCCTGATGCGCGTCTCGGTCTCGCGACGCCGCTCCTTGTACTTGGATATCCCGGCTGCTTCCTCGAGGTAAACCCTGAGCTCGTCGGGCTTGGCGTCGATCACCCGGCTAACCATGCCCTGCTCGATAATGGAGTAGCTGCGCGGGCCGAGGCCGGTACCGAGGAAGATGTCGGCGATGTCGCGCCGGCGACAGCGAGTATTGTTCAAAAAATACTTGGACTTGCCGGCCCGGGTGGCAATGCGTTTAACCGATATTTCGTTGTACTTCGCATATTCGCCCGTGACCCGGCCGTCCGTATTATCGAACATCAGCTCCACCGACGCCTGTCCGACCGGCTGGCGGCTGGAAGAGCCGCTGAAAATGACGTCTTCCATCGATTCGCCCCGCAGGTTGCGGGCCGAGGATTCCCCCATAACCCAGCGCACCGCATCGATCACGTTGGATTTACCGCAGCCGTTGGGCCCGACGATGCCGGTAATGTTAGCCGGAAAGCCGATCGTACTTGGGTCGACGAACGACTTGAAGCCGGAAATCTTGATTTGACTGAGACGCATTGGAGCGAGTAATTCCAGGTAATATTTTTGCGGGGCGAGTATACCATCTGCATTACTCGCCAGCAGTAATTCGCCGCAAATAATTGCCTATTCCGCAGGCCGATATATAATGGCGCGCCGCGGGCCGCGAAGCGCCGCCCGCCCGACTTAAATCTTGAGCAACCAATATGAGCACCGAGCCTTCCAGCGCGCTGGACACCTTTGCAAATCCGAACCCGGAACGTGATTACACGATCCACATCGATACCCCCGAGTTTACCTGCCTGTGCCCGCTTACCGGGCAGCCGGATTTCGCCACGATCGAAATCGAGTACGTGCCGGACCAACGCTGCCTTGAACTCAAGGCATTGAAACTGTATTTCTGGACTTATCGCGACCGCGGGGCGTTTCACGAAGCGGTTACCAACCAGATCCTGTCGGACCTCGTTGCCGCGGCAGCACCACGCTTCATGCGCATCAATGCCGAGTTTAACGTGCGTGGCGGGGTTTATACCCGCATCGCGGTCGAACATCGCGCCGATGGCTGGACCGCGCCGGAACCGGTGGAATTGCCTTAGGACCGACGGGCGATGCTGGCCGACATCACGACTGGCACCCGGGCGCTGGCGCGCGCGTTCAGCCTGCTCAACCTGCCCGGGGTGCGTATCTACGTGGTCATCCCGCTGCTGATCAATCTACTCCTGTTCGGCTTCCTGATCTGGTACGGATACAGCCTGTTTACGCCTTTCGTCGCCTGGTTGATGTCCTTCGTGCCCGGTTTCCTGGAGTTTCTCGAAACCCTGATCTGGCTGTTTTTCGGTGTGCTGGCCGCAATGACGGTGTTTTTTGCCTTCACCCCGGTAGCCAATATCATCGCCGCGCCTTTCAACGCACTGATGGCGGAAAAAATCGAGATACAGCTGACCGGGCGCGCAGTCTCGTCCGACATCAGCTTCATGAAGATGGCGATCGACGCGATCGGTTCGCAGTTACGCAAACTGGGGTACATTGCGCTGTGGGCCCTGGGCCTGTTCCTGGTCAGCCTGATTCCCGGTATCAACCTGATTGCGCCGGTGCTGTGGGTGGTTTTTGGCTCCTGGCTGCTGTCGCTCGAATACTTCGACTACCCGATGGGCAACCACGACATCGTCTTCTCCGAGCAAAAACGGCGCCTGGCGCAGCGGCGCGGCATCTCGCTCGGCTTCGGTGGAGGCGTCATGATCATGACAAGCATCCCGATCGTCAATTTCTTCGCCATGCCGGTCGCCGTCGCCGGCGCCACCCTCCTCTGGGTCGAACAGTTCCAGACCAATCCAGCTTCGAACACCGCATCACGGCAGTAGCAGTTCTGCTCGTTTCCGCGGTACTTTCCGCTCGACCGGCAACCGCCGGATCGACGGGAGACTGAACCAGGCTAGATAAAAATAGGCGGGAGGTTCAGCGGCTGGCCGCGCTGCTGGCGCTCGGTTTCGGGGAGGATATCCATGCTGGGCCAGAGGCCGTCGCCCAGCGCCTGGCCGTACTCGAGCATGCCGGCGGCGACGGTCGATTGCCGGCTGCTCTGGTAATCGTAGTCGAGGCGGTGCCAGCTGACCTGCAGGGCTGAGTCGACCGGTTCGAGCAGCATGTACCAGCCATGGCTGCCGCCATCGTTGGCGGGCATGCCGATGACACCGGCGTTGAGCCAGTGGCAATCCTCGATTTGCTGTCCGAAAGGGATGCCGCAATGGCCGCCGATTACGACGTCGCTCCCGGACTGGCGAATCTGCGCCAGCTTGGGCGCCGCATCCTGCGACGCAAAGACGAATTCATTGATGCTCGCCGGACTGCCGTGGACCGTACTGAAACGTTTGCCATGCATCTCGAATTCGATACTGCGCGGCAGAGACTGCATCCAGCGTCGCTGCGCCGGTGTGACCCGGCGATTGGCATATTCGTACCAGGTAAGCGCCAGTGCGGAACAGCTGCTGCCTTCGTCGAAGCCACAACCGCAGTCGGGTTCGCTGAAGGCCAGCGACTCTTCGCAATTGCCCATTACCACCTGAATGCCCCAGTCGTGAATCAGTTCGAGCGTTTGCACCGGTTCGGCGCAGTAGGCCACCAGGTCCCCGGTGCAGATAACACGCTCCGCCGGGATGTCGAGTTCCAGCGCACGCCGCTGCATCGCCTCGGTCGCCGCCAGATTACTGTAGGGCCCACCGAATACGAGTAGCCTGTCCAAGATGCCGCCCAGATCTGCCATAAATGTCCTGAAGGATGAAAAGAATCGCCGCAAACTTCGCGGGCGCGGTCTAAATACGATCACAAACCATACTAGGACCTTGACCGGGATTTAAAAGTTCGCATACTTCAGGCGTATTCCCTGATACGGATCCGAATGTGCGCCCTGCCCTGTTAATACTGATGTTGCTCTACCTGTTACCCGCCGGGGCGCAACCTCGCCAGTCGCTGGTGCCCGGCGGCATCGCGGTGATCGAACTCGGCAGCGATGACCCGGCCGAGTACCGGTTCCGCGGCAAGCCGGTGCTGGTTACGCAGATCGCAGGGGTACCGAGCGCGCTGGTCGGGCTGCCGCTAAGCCTGAAACCCGGCGAGCACTACATCGAGGCACGCGCCAGCGACAAGATTCACAAGAAGTTTTTCGAGGTCAGGGGAAAAAACTACACCACCCAGCACATCACGATCACCGACGATCGCAAGGTAAATCCCTACGCCAGCGACATGGAGCGCATTCTGGCTGAAAAAGCGCGCAAACAAAAGGCGCGTAACCATTATTCGAAGGGCGCGGTCGACGTCGATTTTCTGCTACCGGTATCCGGGGTGCGTAGCGGCAGCTTCGGGCGGCGCCGGGTGTTCAACGGGCAACCGCGCAACCCTCACAGCGGCATGGATATCGCGGCCGCCAGCGGCACCCCGATAGTGAATCCCAGCGCGGGTACGGTGATCGAACTGGGCGACTTCTTTTTCAGTGGCAACCTGGTTTACATCGACCACGGGCAGGGCTTGATTTCGATGTTCGCCCACCTCAGCGAGATCGACGTCCAGCTGGGCGAGCGCGTCGCCAAGGGCCAGGTCGTCGGCAAGGTCGGCGCCACCGGTCGCGTTACCGGACCCCATCTGCACTGGAGTCTCGGGCTAAACGGAACCTGGATCGATCCAGCCCTGTTCATCGAATAAGATTACCCGATACCCGGCGCGATGAAGCGCCATCCATGCGCGGTGCCGGATAGTCTCGCCGCGGCAGAAACCCGGCGAGGGATACCGGCTAAAACGTCAGGCGCACGCCGAAATGGATATTGTCGTCGTCGGCCTCGTAATCACCGTCGTCCCCTTCGAACTCGAGATGCCGTACTCCGACGAACGCTATCGTCTGCGGCAGCGCTTCGATCTGGAACCCGACGGTATAATCGATCACTTCCTCGGTATCGCCGAAGCTCGTGATTTCCGGGGCGTAAAAGCCTTCCACGTAAACAGCCATCGGCATCGTGCCGGCAATGGTATACCGAAGCTGCCCACCGATGGCGAAGGCGAAAACATCCTCGTCGGGGTCATCGAGCATACCCAGATAGCCCTTTACTCCGACGCCGAAGGTCAGCGGGTTTTCCTGCGACGCCTGACGCATCTGCAGCAGGCTTGCCTGCCCGATAATATCGTCGTCTTCATTGTAAAACAGGCCGAGCGCCAGGTCGGATCCTCCCCAGCCGATCAGGCTGGAATCGGAGCGGAAAGTGAACTGGGCAGTTTCCTTGCTTAGCGCGGCTTCGAAATCGTTGGCATTGGCATTTGACAGGGCCGTGAGCAGGAGCAGACCGAGAGCAATTGAGCGAAACAGATTCATGGCGGTACCGTGGTAAAAAATTCGCGCAATCATAGCATAGGCATTGCTGCCGATGCCTCTCCAAACAGCAATATTCCAAATAATTTACTTTGTCGCCGCGGAGGCGGCGAAAGCTACTGCTCGTGACTATTGAACAGTGGCGTGACGGGTGCCGATTCACCCACGACCGGGGAGTCGAGCCAGCGAATAATCGGCGCCCATTGCTCCTTGTCGATCTTGTTGCGGGAGGTCGGAATTTCCTGTACGCCGATGCCCATTTCGATCGCGCGGGCATACAGTTGTGTATCGCGCAGGCTCGAAATAAAAGGAATGTTCAGGCTGAACAGGAAGCGTTCCAGCGAATGATACATCAGGGTGTTTTTACGCACCCGGTTGGCCACCACCGCCAGCCGGATCATCTTCTTGCGCGCCCGCCCGGTGGTCAGCAGGGCCTTGATGAAATGGGCGGTGGCGTGGATGTCGATCGGCGACGGCAAAACCGGGATCAGCACCGAGTCGTTTTGCTGAAACAGGGTAGCGAGTTCGGCGATATCGGTGCCCGCCGGCGAATCGATGATGGCCACATCGGTTTCGGGTGGAATCCGTAACTGCCAGGAACGCGTCAGGCGGTGATCGGCATTCCTGGAGGCATCGACACCGGTAATCGCTGCTGCGTCTTCGGGACGACGGTTGATCCACGCCAGCGAGGATCCCTGGGAGTCATGGTCGAACAGGCGCACGTTCTTGCCGAGTCGCGCATAGTGCGACGCGATGTTCGTGGTAATAGTCGTCTTACCACAACCGCCCTTGGCGTTGGTGACCATGATTCGCTGTAAACCCATATCTAAAGTCTAAGCTGAAATGGGCCACTTTTTCGGAATTTTTGCCAAATTTGGCGTGAATTTTTAAATCAGTCTCGTTATTTCCGCTTTTTTGCACTTTTTTTGCCCGCAAAGGGGTTTTTTCCGGCTTTCAGCTCGATTCGCAGCGGCGTTCCCTTGAGTTTCAGCCTGGTGATGAAAAAGTTCGTCAGGTAACGCAGGTAGGCATCCGGTAAATGCTGCGTCTGGTTGCCATGAATCACGATGACCGGGGGATTTCGCCCTCCCTGGTGGGCATAGCGTAACTTGACGCGCCGGCCATGGTGCAGCGGCGGACTATGCTTGAAAACCGCCTCTTCCAGCAAGTCGGTCAGGTAGCGCGTATTGAGATCACGATAGGCCGAGGCGTATGCCTGATCGACCGAGCTCATCAGCTCCCCCACCCCGGTGCCGTGCCTGGCCGAGATGAAATGCCGGGCGGCAAACTGCACGAACGATAATCTGCGCTCCAGCGTGCTGCGATTCTGTTCGCGTTGCTCGACATCGAGCCCATCCCATTTGTTGACCGCTATCACCAGCGCACGCCCGCTATTGAGTACGTAGCCCAGCAGGGTCAGGTCCTGATCGGTGAGCCCTTCACGCGCATCGACGACCAGGATCACGACCTGCGATTTTTCGATCGCTTCGAGCGCCTTGATGACGCTGAATTTCTCGATCGCTGCTCGAACCTTGCCGCGGCGACGCACACCGGCGGTATCGATCAGGGTATAAGGTTTTCCATGCCGCTCGAACGGCACCTCGATGGTGTCGCGCGTCGTGCCCGGTTGATCGAATGCGACCACGCGCTCTTCGCCGACCAGTCGATTAATCAGCGTCGACTTGCCGACATTGGGCCGACCAATGACCGCGATCAGGGGGCCTGAAACGGATTCCTGCGGCTCCTCCAGCGCGGGATAAGGCGCGAGCAGGTCATCGAGCAGTGCACTGGTGCCTTTGCGGTGCGCGGCGGAAATAGATTGCAGGTGGCTAAAACCCAGGGCGTAAAAGTCGGACTGCGCCTGGTCAGGATTGATACCATCGACTTTATTGACCACGAGGTGGCATGATTTGCCGGATTTGCGCACCAGTTCGGCAATCAAGCGGTCGCCGTTGGTGAGGCCGTCCTGCGCGTCGACCAGGAAGACGATTTCATCCGCTTCTTCCATGGCGAGCCGGGTCTGGCGCGCCATCAAATCATCCAGATCCTGTTTTTCGCCGCTCAGCCCCCCGGTATCGACGACGATAAAGGTCTTGCCGGCACGCTCGCCCACACCGTACTGGCGATCGCGGGTCAGCCCGGGCTCATTGGCAACGATGGCATCTCTACTGCGGGTGAGTACGTTGAAGAGCGTAGATTTGCCGACATTGGGGCGGCCAATCAGCGCGATAACGGGGATCATCGCTGCAACGAAGACGAGGCAAGCACGCCATACTTGTCCAGTGTCAGGACCGATTGTCGCCAGGTTATCGGCTGCACGTAGCTCCTCGCTGCCCCGATACGAATCCTGCCTACAAGCTTGCCGTCCTTGCTGTTGAACCAGTGCAGTAAACCATCGAGATCCGCGACCACGATATGGTCGCCGATGATCGACGGTGCCGTTATCCTGCGCGCGTTCAACACATCCTGTTTCCAGAATGCCGAGCCCGTGCGGCGATCGATCGCCCACAGGTGACTGTTATCGGCACTCAGATAAATGGCATCATCACCGACGGCAACTGACTGGAAACTCGAGAATTCGCGGGTCCATAACAGGTCTCCACTGACCGCCTGCACCGCCGCCAGCCGCCCCTGAAAAGACGCTACGTAAATGATGCCATCGCGCAGTACGAATCGCCCATCAAGGTCGACCAGGCGCTCGACCTCGGTGCGGCCACCGGGAACGCTGATGGTCGATTCCCATCGAACTTCGCCATTGCTGCGATCGATGGCGACCAGTTTGCCATCATCGAACCCGGCAAATACCAGTTGCCCCGCGACCAGCGGCTCACTATTACCGGTCAGAGACAAAACAGGCACGCGGCGCGATACCAGCCACTGCTGGCTGCCGTCCGCCGTCGCCAGGCTGCGTAACTTGCCGTCGACACTGCGCAAGAACAGCTGATCGCCGTCGACTACCGGCGTCGCGCGTATCTCGCTATCGACGCGAATCTGCCACAACAGTTCCGGCTCCGGGTAGGAATTCGAGTAGGCCGCAACATCGCCGTCACGGGAAGCCACCACGAGCATCTCCTGATTTCCGCCGATTCCGGTAATTGCGTTTAACCCGGTTTCGAAACGCCATAGCGGGGTGCCTCTGGCGACATCGATGCAGACAACGGTGCCGTCGGTGTCGATACTGTAAGCCAGGTCTCCAACCAGCAGCGGTCGAAGTCGGTAGGAAGCCGTATTGGGCGCCGCTTGCGTCTCGAGTCGCCAGTTAAGCATCAAGGGCTGCGGATCGACAATTTCGGTCAACGCCGCCGGCGGTTCAGTATTGTCGGTGTCGGACGCACAGGCAACCAGTAATCCAGCCAGAATCAGAACGAGGACTTTTATCGCTGGATTCAATCGCGCGCTCCGAGGTCATCGAGCTTCTGCTGCAGAAACGTCTCGTTAGCAGGTCCCGTGGCGGCGGTCTTTGCCGTGCGGTAGGCCTCGATTGCCTGCGCGACCTTGCCCTGCAGTGCATAGGCATCGCCCCGTAGCTCGGCGACACGGGCTGAAAACTCGTCGGGGAAATCCACTTCGAGCGTCGCCAGGGCCTCGTCGAACTGGCCATTCTGTATTTGCACCGCTGCCAACCTGGTGCGCGCGACATAGGCCAGCGGCTCCTGTCCAGCGCTACCGACAACCTGCTGCAGGGCAAGCTTGGCCTGATCGAATCTACCGCTGGTCACGTGGTTCCTGGCCAGTGCCAGCTGCGCCATTAACGCGTAATCGGTCGCAGCGTACTCGTTGATCAGGATATCCGCCTGTTCATTCAGTAACTGGCTATTACCGCCGTCGAGTGCAGCAATCATTTTTACGTAATGCCCGGAGGCTTCGGCCGCGATCGTTTCCTGTCTTTCGGTCCAGTATTGGTAACCACCGATACCGCCGACGCCAATAATTATTCCAAAAACGATCGACATGCCGTTTTCTTTTAGCCAGGCTTTCAGTCTTTCGACCTGTTCTTCTTCGGTTTCCATTTGGTTTCTCTAGTTATTACCCAGTAACGAGTTAATGCGATTGACAATATCCGCTTGCGGGATCTGGTCCTGCTGCCTGTCTTCACGTAAATACTTGATCGACACGGTGTTCGCGGCGATTTCTGCCTCGCCCAGAATCAATGCGATGCGAGCGCCCGACTTGTCTGCCTTGCGCATCTGGCTCTTGAAACTGCCGCCACCCGCGTGCACCACCAGCCCGAGGCGCGGCAGCTCATCGCGCAGGGTTTCGGCCAGTTGCTGCGCGCGCGGGACACTGTTTTCACCGCGCATCAGCAGGTAGATATCGCAGCCGGATTCGTCCCGCGCCAGACCCTGATCGATCAACATCGACACCAGCCGCTCGCAACCCATCGAGAATCCGGCAGCGTAATTGGGCTTGCCGCCCAGCTGTTCGACCAGGCCATCGTAGCGCCCGCCACCGCAAACCGTACCCTGGGCACCCAGCGTGTCGGTTACCCATTCGAATACCGTGTGACAATAGTAATCGAGGCCTCGCACCAGCC
>JAAUYE010161156.1_pt1 | contig 12714 bp, 9 predicted proteins | sample 7278081 | NCBI WGS metagenome assembly JAAUYE01 (sample SAMN14350131, study PRJNA611818) | marine sediment metagenome | isolation source: surface marine sediment (0.6m) | place: French Polynesia: Moorea | collected 2018-08
GGACGGCGACATCGACATACTCATTGCCAACAATGGCGACAGCGTCGGGCTGTTCCGTAACGATGGCGGCAATCAGCTCAACTACCTGAACGTCGAGCTCCGCGGCGCGGCCCCCAACACTCGGGCCATCGGTGCGCGTATCTACGTCACTGCCGGCGGTTCGACCCAGTTCAGGGAAGTTCACAATGGCAACAACTACGTGTCGCAGAATCCCGCCGAGCAGCACTTCGGGCTCAACGACCTGGCCCAGGTGAATTCGATTCGCGTGGTCTGGCCGGACGGCAGCGAGACACTTCGTAACGACGTTGCTGCCAATCAGAGGATCCAGGTGACCTTCCCGGATTCGTGGTCGACGGACTGATTCAGGTGCTCTCGTCGAGGTGCTGAGACAGGAACTTTCTTACTGTCGTGGCCTGCTCGGGGCTCAGAGACGTGACGATGTCGTCGATACTGTCCGGCAGGTGCGCGACGGGGTCCGCGCCCGACCTGAACACGTAGTAGTCGAAGAAACTCCGCCACGCCTGCCGCTGCGCATCGTCGAGTTTCGCGATCGCCAGCATGCCGTGCAACAGGCTGTCGTTCGGCGAGATGCCGCTCTCGGCTGTGCCTCCCCACCAGTAGTTCACGAGCACATTGAGGCTTTCGAGCGACTGGACGCCGTGCCACCAGAGGCTGGGAATATAGAGCGCGTCGCCGGGCTCGAGCAGCGCTTCCTCGGCCACGGCCATGGCCTCTGCAAATCTCGGAAATCGTTCGAGATCGGGATCCCACGGATTCACGAGGCTGATGGGAACGCCTCCCGGCGCATTGAGGACCGGTCCCGGGTAGAGATTGGCGATCTGCTCTGGTGGATAGAGCACAAAGCGGCGGCGGCCCGCGGCGACGCAGGCGAGGTTCATGTGGATGTCGTAATGCGGCGCAACGAGTCCCTTGTTGCCGATCCACATCGTGGGCGGCACGGCCGGATCGACGAGCCTGACGGGATGCTCTTCTTCGAAGCGCGGCAGGATATCCCGTACCGAGAGCGCCTGGACGGCAATCGAATGAGCCGGCGCATCGCCGCTGGTTTGCGTAAGAAGCTGCTGAAGTACCTGTTCGAGGGGCACCTGGCCTCGTTTGAAATTAACGTCGCGAAGGTCGTCGCTGTAAAAGAAGCGGCCATTCGCCGTCGGTGGGGCGGCGATCGTATAAACGGCACTGCCGCTGCCCATCTGCTGCAAATACTGGCAGAGTGCTGCGGGAGACTCAGAGCTTCGCGCAATGATGGGCCAGTCCTTCACGAGCGATCGTATGACTGCGGGCTTGTTGGCTGAGACTACGTCGCTGTGAAACGTCTCGAAATCAACGTGCTCCAGTTCGGCGACTTTGTTCAACGTGGCTATCCGGCGGTTGGCATGCGATGGCGTGATTCTGACATCTTCGCGTGCAAGATGAAAATTGGCGAGCGATGAGCCTTGCGGCGACCGTACACGCAGCGAAACACAGGTAAATGGAGAGAATCATGAAGAAAACGGGCGGTGAATCTGAACGCGGCGCAATGCGTCTTTTTTCCGGACGTATCGCGCTGCTGAGTTTGGTGCTGCTGGCCGCGGGCTGCGACAACGGGCAGCCCGCGACCGACCTCGTGTGGGCCATGAACGTCGGCGGGCCGGCCTTTACGGGACTCGACGGCACCGCGTATGTGGCCGAGGAGTCGGTTTCGGGCGGGGACCTCGGTCAGATGGAGATCGTCAAAGGGTCCCAGGACCCTGTGCTCTATCAGACCTACCGGGAAGGCGATATCGAGATCGCGCACCCGATCGCCAATGGCACGTACGACGTCACGTTTCACTTCGCCGAGCCTGACGAAGTCAACAGGGGGGAGCGCGTCTTCGATACCTTCGCCGAGGAGCAGCGCGTCATCGAGGACCTGGACGTCATGCTGTTCCGGGACGGCAAGACGATTTCCGCGTTGACTGTCACGGCGCCGAACGTTGTCGTCGCCGACGGTGAGCTGAACGTCCGCTTCGAGGCGTCGACCAACGAACCGGTGCTGAGCGCCGTCGTCGTGCGCACGGACGCGGAGCGCGCCGGGGCCTGGGAGCTCGTCTGGAGCGACGAATTCGACGCTGCGGAGCTGGACGCCACCAAGTGGAGTGCGCGCATCTGGTCGCCACGTAAGGTCAATGATGAGGACCAGGCCTACACGGATCGCTCGAAGAACATGCGAATCGAGGACGGGCACCTGGTGATCGAGGCGCACAAGGAAGACTACGAGGATGCGTCTTACACGTCAGCGCGCTTGCACTCGAACGGTAAAGGCGATTTTCTCTACGGCAGGTTCGAAGTCCGCGCGAAGCTGCCGAGCGGACAGGGCACGTGGCCCGCTATCTGGATGTTGCCGAGCGACCCGTTCACCTATGCGACGACCTGTTCCAACGACGAGGAATGGCAGGGTAGCAGCGAATGCGACGCCTGGCCCAATTCGGGCGAGATCGACATCATGGAACATGTCGGCTACCAGATGAACCACGTGCACGGCACCGTGCACAACGAGGCTTATTACTGGGTCAAGTGGGAGCAGCGCAAGGGCCGCATACTGCTCGACGACGTGGATAAAGCGTTTCACGTATACGCGCTCGAATGGTCGCCCGAGAAGATCGACATCTTTGTCGATGATTCCCTGTATTTTACTTACGTCAACGAGAACACGGACTGGCGGACCTGGCCCTACGACCGGCCGTTTTTCCTGATCCTGAACATCGCCGTTGGCGGCGTGTGGGGCCGCGCCGGCGGGCCCATCGACGACTCGATATTCCCGCAGCGCATGCTGATCGACTACGTGCGCGTGTACGAGCGACAGCCCGAGTCCTAAAGTTATCTTATGTCCTGTCGATACGCTGCTTAAGAGTGGTTTACATAAGCACGTGTCAGCCGCGGGAACATTCGCCTGCGGCGGGAGCATATTGATGGACATATCGGGTATTTCGACATCGCTGAATACGGCGGGCCTCGTGTCGTCGCCGGCGCGCGGCGAACTGCAGCCGGTGAACGACAAGACGAGCGAAGCGCCCCGCGAGCAGGGCATTCGCGGACGGCGCGGCCTCGCACTGGGCATTCTGAAACAGGAGCTGGCAGCCTGGTTCAGGGTGCGTGCCTCCCTTGGCCACGTCGAGCCACCCGCAACGACGGACGACGTCGCGAACGACGCGCTGGCTGCGGCGAAACAAGTCGTCGACGAGTCGCCGCTGACGGCCGCGAAGTCCCTTGTCTCTTTCAGGGCACGGGTAGAGCAGGCCGCGAGCTACGCGCGTGAAATGGTCAGCGCCGATGACGACGTCGACGACATCGATGACGTGGTCGCCAAGGTTGGCGAGGGTCTCGACGAGCTCGAGACCGACGTTGCAAACTACCGCCAATCGTCGGCGTCGGTTCTCGCTGTCGATACCAGTAGCAAGCAGCGCTCCACGATCCAGATTCGTACCCAGGAAGGTGACGTCGTCAGGTTCAGCCTCAAGCGCGTGGACACGATGTCCGCAACCGACGTTGCGTACGCTGACGGCGAGGTGTCGGTTACTTCGACCGAGGTGTCGGTATCCAGCCGTTCCAGGATGATGATGAGCGTCGAAGGCGATCTCAATGAAGCAGAGCTGGCCGCGATACAGAACGTGTTCGCCCAGGCCGAGATGATCGCCGACGAGTTCTTCGAAGGTGACATTGGCGCAGCTTTCAATGTCGCCCAGGGTTTCGAATTCGACACCGAGCAGCTTGCGCGCGTGAACATGCGATTCAGGATGCGCGAAGCGACCAGTATTGCCTACGCTGAAACCGTGCGCGCGATACCGGCCGCTCCAATCGAGACGCCTGTCATCTCCCCGCCGGTCGTTGAAATTCCGACCAACGGTATCGCAGAGCCGGACCCGATAACACGCCCGGTAGTGCCGGACACGGAGGCGCCGACAGTGACAGCTGCGGAGCAGCCCGGACCAGAGACGGCTGTGTCGCCCCTGGATTCGTCCGCCCTCGAGAATTTCCTGGACGCGCTCAGCGTGTTCCTGCGCTCGGTGGGTGAGGGCTTCCTGAAGGCCGATGCCGAGTCGGGTTTCAGGTACCACTATTCCGAGTCCTTCAAACTCGAGATGCTCAAAGCCGTGTTGCACACGGTAGCCCCGGCTGAAGCCCTGCATGCCAGCGACAATGCCGCCAGGCTGATTGACGGCATCAACGAGCCCGCCGGCGAATCTGACTAGCTGTCCGGCTGCGCCTCGAAAGCAGCGCATCCGCGCTCGTTGTCTCGTGCCTGACCGCTTCAAGAATCGACGCAGGATCTCGTAAATCGGCGTATGCTTGACGCGGCCGACATCGGCACACGCACTCTATCGTTGAACAGGAGGTCCTGCCAACAGGCAGGTGTCAGACATGCAGGCAATCGAGCGAGAATTATTCGGACCGGGTCCGACAAATGTCCCCAACAGTGTACTTGAGGCCTTGTCGCAGCCGACAATTGGTCACCTCGATCCCGAGTTCCTCAAGATCATGGACCAGGTCGGGGAGCGCCTGCGCTACTGCATGCAGACGGAAAATGCGCTGACGTTCGTGCTCTCGGCCCCCGGCTCAATCGGGATGGAAACCAGCATGGTCAACACGCTCGAACCCGGTGACAAGATCGTCATAGGCATCAACGGCGTGTTCGGCGGGCGCATGAAGGACATCTGCGAGCGCATCGGTGCTGAAGTCGTCCCCCTGGAGTTCGAGTGGGGCACACCGGTGGATCCCGGGAAGCTGAAAGAGACGCTCGAGCAGCACGGGGACGCCATGGCCGTGGCATTCGTGCACGCCGAGACGAGCACGGGCGTGCGCTCCGATGCGCAGGCGATAGCGCGAATCGCCGGGGAGCACGATTGTCTCGTCATTGCCGACTGCGTAACGTCATTGAGCGGCGTGGAGCTGCTCGTCGACGAGTGGGGCCTCGATGTCGTCTATTCGGGCAGCCAGAAATGCCTGTCGTGCGTGCCGGGTCTCTCGCCGATCACGTTCTCGGCGCGGGCCGTTGAGCGCATCAAAGCGCGCAAGACACGCGCGCAAAGCTGGTTCTGCGATATCAGCCTGCTCATGAGCTACTACGAAACCGGCGAGAAGACGCGGGCATACCACCACACGGCGCCGGTTAACTCGCTGTTTGCGATGAACGAAGCCTTGCGGCTCGTCGAGGTCGAGACGCTCGAGCAACGCTGGAAGCGGCATGCGGGCGCTGCCGCGCATCTCTATGAGCGTCTCGAGGACGCCGGACTCGAACTGATCGTCGAGGCGCAGCACCGGCTTGCGCCACTGACGCTCGTGCGCATTCCCGACGGCGTGGACGACGCGGCCACGCGCAGCGCTTTGCTGTCAGAGCAGAACATCGAACTCGGCGGCGGGCTCGGTAAGTTTGCGGGCAAAGCCTGGCGCATTGGCCTCATGGGGCAGAATGCGACGGTCGAGCGCGCCGACTTCATCGCCGACGCGCTGGTGGCCCGGCTCGAATGACGTGACTCTGCGCCTGGTCGATGTCGAGACGATTCACCCAGTGGCTTTCTGCGCGGCGCTGGATCGTTCTCGTCCTGCTGACCGTCGTGACGTTCTTCGCGGCGGCGGCCGCGAGCCGCGTTCACTTCGATAGCTCGATCGAATCCTGGTTCATCGAGTCGGATCCGAGTCTCGAGACCTACAACCGCTTTACCGACATTTTCAAAGCGGACCAGATCGTCGTCGTCGGCATCTTCGCCGACGACGTGTTCGATAGCGGCGTCTTGCGTGCCGTGCAGCAGATTTCGGACAGGGCGGCCGAACTCGATTTCGTCGAACGCGTGCAGTCCATCACGAACTCGGCGCTGGCGCGCCGGGTGGGCGGCATTATGGCGGCTGATTTTCGCGAGGAAGTGCTCGCGAGCCCGCTGCAGCGCGAATCCCTGTTGTCGAGCGACGCGGATGCCACGGCCATCGTTATCTACTTCTCGCGTGCCGGCAATACGTTCAAGCAAAAGCGTGAATTCGTCAACCGCCTGAGGTCGATAGTTGACGGCGCCGCTGCTGGCCTCGACGTCAGCGTCACGGGTGGGCCCGTGATCGGAGAAACCGCCAAGGTCAGAAATACGGAGGATATGACATTTCTCGTCCCCCTCATGGTGCTCGTGATCGTCGTCATTGCCTACGTGGTGTTTCGCATGGTCCGGCTGACCTTGCTGCCGCTGGCCGTCGTCGCCATCGCGGTTACCTGGAGCTTTGGCCTCATGGGCGTCCTCGGCTGGAGGATGTCGATGATCTCGGCGATCCTGATCCCCCTGGTTCTCGCCGTCGGCGTCGCTCATTCGATTCACATCATCTCGGGGTATCGAAGCTGCATCGAAACAGGTCTGCCCGCTGAAGAAGCGGTTCGCAGTGCGATGGAACGCCTGCTGAAGCCCTGTTTCTTCGCCAGCCTGACCACGGCCGTTGGCCTGCTGTCACTGCTGGTCAGCGATCTTGCGCCAGTGCGGCAGTTCGCCGTGGTTGCGGCCTTCGGCGTGCTCGCCGCTTTCATCGTGAGTATCGTGGTCCTGCCCATCATGCTGCCCCTCGTGCCCTCGGCGGCAAAGAGCGGCGCCGCGCTCGTCGGCCGCTTCGTGCTGCCGCTGCTCGCTTCAGTTCACGGCTTCGGCCGAAAATACTCGCGCAGCATCCTGGCGGGCGCAGTAGGGACGGCCGTGCTGTTCGTGTGGCTCGCCTCGAAGATCGGCGTCGGCCTCGACCCGCTGCTCTGGATCCCGCACGGCGACTCAATTCGTACGGATGCAGAACGTATTGACGAGGCCTTCGGCGGCGGCCTGGCGCTCGAGTTCCTCGTGACGTCCGGGGACGAAATGTTGGGCACACCCCCGGCGCTGAGACAGCTCGAAGCATTCCAGGCCTGGCTCGTTGCAAATACGACGGTCGTGCGGGCGACGTCGGTCGCGGACCTCGTCAAGGAGTCCGCCCGGCTTGGCCGGGAAGGGCGCGAGGAGGATTTCGAGCTGCCGAGGACGCGCTTGCTGACCGATCTGCTCCTGGATGGCATCGGGCATGACGGTGAGCTCGTGCACTGGCTCACGCCCGAGCGCAACGTTGCGAGGATCGCGGCGCGCATTCCGCTGACCTCGGCGCAGGACATCGTCGACGAGATTCCCGCGATCCGGGATCGAATGCGAGCCGACTTCGCCGGCACGGGCCTGGAGATCCGGATTACCGGCCATGCCGTGCTTGCGGGACTCATGCAGACACACATGATCGACAGCCAGTTGCAAAGTTTCTCGTTCGCGTTCCTCGTCGTCTCGCTGACGATGATCGTCCTGTTGCGCTCATTGACGCTCGGTATGCTGGCGGTCGTTCCCAACCTGCTGCCGATCGTCATCGGGCTCGGCGCCATGACTCTCTTCGACATCGCTTTCAATCCGGCGACCGTGATGATTGCGGCCGTAGCTCTCGGCATCGTCGTCGATGACACGGTCCACATGATGACGGCGTTCGACCGTAACGTGGCCGCCGGCCAAGACGTCGCCGACGCCGTGCGGGCGGCGATCATGGAAGTGGGCCGGCCAGTGTTCGTGACGAGCGTGTTGCTGGCGGCGGGCTTTGCGTTGCTGCTGTTCGGCAGCTTCCTTCCCAGCCGCCAGATCGGCGGGCTCATCGCGATCATCGTCGTCGCGGCGCTGGCCACGGACCTGGTCGTGCTGCCGGCCGTGCTCAGGGAAACGTTTTCGACCAGTCGTGGAAACGGCTCAGCGGCGTCGGCTTGATGTCACCGAGCCGCATACCACGCTCGATGAGTGCCGCCGTGTAGACGTCGTACGCGCGCTCCGCGATGACGTGGACGCGTGCCTTCCCGAGCTGCCCGAGGCGCACGCAGAGTTCGTAATGCGGATTCCGGCAGAGCTCCTGGTCGAGCTGGTCGGCGAGCTGTGCCTGCTCGACGCCTTCACATTGCAGATAGAGGGTGTATCGGTCCGGGGAAGCCGTCGGATCCAGCGCCAGCATCGCGAACCGGGGCTCGAGACCGAGGCGCTCGAACACGGCCTGGAGGCAGTTCGCGACGAAGGTTTCGTCCAGTTTCTCGCCGTAATGATCGGAAACGTTGTCTTCCTTGCCCAGGAACGAGAGGCTCGGTACCTGCCGATAGAAGTCCGTAACTTCGACGCTGTCGCGCAGCCGGTAGCGGTACAGGCCACCCGCCGTCGTTACGACCAGCGAGTAGCGCTGTCCCTTGTTCAGGGACCAGCTCGGATGCACGGCGCCGTTCTCGTCCAGGAACTCGAAGAAATGGCTGCGGATCGCGAGCGGTCGCGATCCGGCGAAAGGCAAAGTGACGAAGGCCTCGGTCGCGACGAGGCCTTTCGGCTGAATAATGACTCCTGGGAACGAGGCACGGATTTCTCCGAGGCTGCCCGCCGCGTTGGCGTCGCCCCAGCAACTGATCAGCCGCAGTGCCGGCCAGAGCGCCGCCGGGTTGTCGTACCCCCGTCTTTCGAGTTCCTGCGCTCTGCGCGGGTTTGCACGGATCTCGACAGCAGGGTCCGACAGGCGGTACCCGTCGCGCAGGTCTTCGAGCAGAGCCAACCAGTTCTGCTGCAGGTGCTCGAGCAGCAGGGAAAGAAAAGACGGGTGCCAGACCGAGATCAGCCGCAGGTCGCGGCAGCCGAGCAGCAGTAGCAAGGTGACGTGGCGAAATTGGCCCGTGTCGCTGAGTCTCCTGAGCTCGGGTCGGGTGACGAGCGTCAGATCGACGAGGCGCCGCGCGGCACCACCGAGGTAGGCGCTGTCATCGTCGAAACCCACGGGTACCTGCGTCTCGCGGCGTTGCCGCCGAAGCGGTTGCGGCGTCAGGCTCCAGTAGGCGCGGCCGCCCAGCAGTCCCGGCGAGGCGATGAAATTCTGGGCCATCCACGCGGCGACAGCGCGCCGGTACTCGGCCTGCAGGGACTTCGTGTACGGCACCCATTTTTCGGGGCCCGACGAGCCGCTCGACGGCTCGAGCAGTGTCACCAAATCGGCCGTCAGGACATCGGGCTCGCCGTCGGCGATGCGCTCGATCCATGGCCGGAAGTCCTCGTAGGTCCTGACTGGCACGGCTTCGTTGAATGCTTCCCAGGACGCCAGGCGCGAGAATTGGTGGCTCCTGCCGAAGTCGGTTGCGGCGTTGCCACGCAGGTAGTTCTGCAGGATCCTGCGCTGCTCGTTTTCGACGTCGGCGGCCGCGCGTCGAAAGCGTATCCACTCGGGCAGGCTGGCCGCGAGCCAGCCGACATTGGCGAGAGCGGCGCCGGCGGTCACGGCCCGTCGACAGCGGGGTAGAGATCACGACCCTTGCGCCACATCCGGCGGCCGAGCCGCGTCAGCTTGTCTTCGGACAGCACCGAGAAACAGACGAGCTCATCGCCACGCTCGTGGCCCGGGTTGCGCTCGGCAAAGAACGCGATGTGAGGATCCTTCAGGCGATTCCCGGGGATGCCCCGGTACTCGTCCTTCAATACGGCCGGAGCACCGAGGTGAACGATGCCCGCGTCGGCGTCGTAGCGCGGCCCAAAGCGATCGCGGGCCAGCGTGTCCATGATCGACTGGATATCGGCCGGCGTCTCGCGGTCATGGCGAGGGAAGTAGCAGTCGCTGTAGACGGGCAGGAATCGATAGGTGCGGTAACCCGAAACCAGCAGGAACCAGTAGACGGTCTCCCTGTGGTGCAGGCGCCTTAGATAGTCGATGGCGCCCATCCAGTAATAACTCAGGGCCGAGTCGCCCCAGGTGTCGCTGCTGACGACCGTGTCGCCCGAATAGACGACGGTCAGCTTCCTGCCGTCGATATCGACGTCGTAGAAGTGCATGCAGGAGAAGCCGCCCAGCGAGTCATCGTCGCGGCGCAACAGCAGCACCCAGTTCTTTTCCTCGAGGTCGCTGACGAATTGTGCGTAGGACACCTGTAAGAACTGAGTGCAGAACAGGTCGTACATCGCGCGCCGCGTTTCCTCAGCGACGTCGCTGCGTTTGAAGACCGTTCCTTTCAAAGTATCGCCATCTCCGGGTGCGGCATGCGGCCATCGAGCTCGGCCGCCGCTGCTTCGCCATCTTCCCAATAAACCACATAAATCACGCTGACGTAAGAGTGCGTCGGGAAACGCTTCCTGAGCACCGCCGCCAGCGGGTTTCTCTCGGCAAACGCGATCATGACGTAGTCGATGCCACGTGCCAGGGCTTTGCGGCAGGCATCGGCGACGAGCGCGACGAGAAACTCGCCGCCGTCGGGCTCGACCGCCACGTGCGAAAGAAAAGCGCTCTCGAGTTGTGCGCCGGGCGAAGGAAGGCGCGGCCTTCCGAGTATTGGCGCCACGAGATTGAAAAAAAGCCGGACTTTTTGCAGCGAACCCGTATAGCCGGCGATGACGGTCTGCTTGAATCGGCGCTGGTCCCATAACGCCAGGCAGCCTTTCAGCTGGCCGCGGTCCCGGCAGACAGCGAAATCGTCGACCGACAGGCCGCGGCAGCGCGCCGGCGATGCGAGGACTTCCCCGGTCCAGGCCGGGTTGAACTGATACTTTGCGCCATGCGTCGCGAGCAACGTCGCAATTTGACTGAAATCCTCGACCGTATCGACAGGTCGCGACGAGCGCCGCGCGCCCAGTCGGGCCGGTATCGTGAACGTGATCATCGACTCGAGCGGTTCATACGTGGGCATATCGCCGAGCTTGCGCTCGAGCAGGCGCCGCGTCGTCGTGTTGTCTTCGACGATCGTCGTCATGTAAAACGGCGTGCTACCCGACTCGTGATAGCGGCGTAAGGCGCGGTAGGAATGCAGCAGCAGGTGCCGTCGCTGCTTGAGACCGCCGTCGATACGGAATTCGCCGAGGTAGCCCATGCGCTGTACGCGGCCGTTGATCCAGGCGTCCAGCTCGAACCGTGCCCCTGCACCGAGGAAGGTCCGGCCATTGTCGCCGTAGCCCATGATCAGGTCGTAGCGGTCTCCTGAAACAGCAGCGGCATGGAACGCGTCCGGCTCGCGTTCGAGGGCGACCCGGATACTGCCGTGCAGCGGATTGTTCCGCAGTAGCTTCCTGAGTTCGTGCTCGTTGCCCGTATCGGCCAGCACAAACCTGAGTTCCGAGGTCTTGCTCACAATTGTGTCAGGCGTGTCCCTGCAGCGGCGCCAGTTGACCCGCCCAGCCTTCGTCGCCCAGCGGCAGGTCGTTACGTTGATAGACTTCGCGGCGCATCATGAAGTTGATCAGGGGGAAATGACGCGCCATGAAGAAATTCGAACGGTTCACGGGATCGGCGAAGCGCCGCAGGATGTTCGGGACCGAGTAGAAATCGGCGCGCGCGTCGATGCAGAGTTGCTGCAGTTCCCCGGGTTCCAGCAGGGCCGGTTTGAAAGGGATCTTGTTGTAGGAATAGCTCGGGTCCATCCACCACGCGTCGTAGAGAAGCTGGCCGTTCTGCTCGAGTCGCTCGTACAGCGGCGTGCCGGGGAAGGGCGTCAGGTGATTGAATGCTGCCATGTAGAACCTGTGCTTGTTGGCGAATTCGACCGTGTGCCGGAAGGTCTCCGCCGTATCACGGTCGTAGCCGAACACAAACGTGGCGTAAAGGCGGATGTTGTACTTGCGCAGGTTGGCGAGCGCGACGTCGTAGCCGCCGCCCATCGTGTTGAATTTCTTCTTCATCTGGCGCAGGGTTTCGCGTTCGAGGCTCTCGAAACCAATTAGCAGGCCCTCGCAACCGCTTCTCGATATCAGGTCGAGGAACTCCTCGTCGTGGGCGGCATTGATACTCGCCTGCGATACCCAGCGGATCTTCAGTTTCGCGAGCTGCCGGTACAGTTCCCTGGCTTCGTCGAAGTTCGACGTGATGTTGTCGTCGACGAAGAAGTAGAAGCTGCCGCGTTTTCTCGTACGCTGCACTTCGTCGATGATGTGCTCGACCGGGCGACGCGTCTGCGTCGCACCGAAATAACTTTGCACGGCGCAGAATTCGCAGCGGAAGTGGCAGCCTCGGCCTGCCTCGATCAGCGTGATGGGCAGGTAGCGTTTGCCTTCGTAGATGCCACGATCGAGCTTCATGAGCGCGAGGTCGGGCCGCTCCGGCTGCTGGTAGACCTGCCGCAGGCTGCCATGGCGTGCATCGTCGATGACGGCCTGCCACTGGGCCTCGGCCTCGCCGACGATCACCGCATCGGCGTACAGGGCTGCCTCGTCGGGGCAGAGTGTCGCGTGGAAGCCGCCCAGCACCACGGCGACGCCGCGCTGCCGATATTCGGTGGCTACCTGGTAGGCGCGCCGCGCCGTGTACGTCTCGATACTGATCGCGACGAGGTCGGTTTCCTCGTCGAACGGAATCGGCTCGAGCCGGTCGTCGTAAAAGCGAATGTCGACGTCGCCCGGCGTCAGTCCTGCCAGGACGGCCGGGGCCAGCGGCTCCATCTGCCAGCTACGTATGTATTTCTGGTCGCCTGCCCAGCGTCCGACGCAGGGGTGGATCAGTGTCAGGCGGAAGCGCTTCGCCGCCACGGTCAGGTGCCCGTGCGTGCACGCAGGCGCGGCGGATCGGGGTGCAGCAGCCGCCAGTCGCAGGTGTAGAACTGGTCGAGCCTGTTTGCGTAGAAGCGATAGCCGAAGTTGGCGCCGAGATACAGCAGCTTCGAGATCGGCGTATGGCGCATGCGCCGGGCAATCGAGCCGTAACTGTAGACGTCGCGCC
>JAAUYE010076940.1_pt1 | contig 12663 bp, 10 predicted proteins | sample 7278081 | NCBI WGS metagenome assembly JAAUYE01 (sample SAMN14350131, study PRJNA611818) | marine sediment metagenome | isolation source: surface marine sediment (0.6m) | place: French Polynesia: Moorea | collected 2018-08
GACGAGAACCGGGAAATGGCGATGGCCCGGTACGGCATGCATCTCGGAACCGCCTTTCAGCTGATCGATGATGTGCTCGACTACACTTCGAACAGCGACGACATGGGCAAGAACGTCGGCGATGATCTGGCCGAGGGCAAGCCCACGCTGCCCCTGATCTATGCGATCAGCAAGGGTACACCGGAGCAAGCCGAACTGATCCGGACTGCGATCGAGAAGGGCGGTTACGATTATATCGATGACGTTCAGGCCATCATCCATGCGACCGGGGCGCTGGATTATACGGCTTCGGTTGCCGGCAGGGAGGCCGACAGGGCGCTGAATGAGCTGGGTCATCTGCAGGATTCCGACCACAAACAGGCACTGGTTTCACTCGCGCATCATTCGGTGGATCGCAACAGCTGAAAAAACAGGCTAGAATACGCAGCTTCGGAGTGTAGCTCAGCTTGGTAGAGCACTACGTTCGGGACGTAGGGGTCGGAGGTTCAAATCCTCTCACTCCGACCAACATCACCCCTCGGCTTTTTTCATCCCAGCGACATTGACACCCGGGTGAAGCCCGACATCACCTGTGCGCAGTATCAGCGCGGCCATGTCTGCCTGCGCTGGCGCCGGGATCCCACGGCGTGCCGGCCGATGGCGCGTTGCCGGAATCGGTCGCTAAAACCGCATGCAGGGGATATAATTGTGGTAATCATCGCGCGTAAACGATGACTGGGATATCAGCCAAGGGCCCGGTAGCGTCAGCTCCGGGTCTTTGCGTTTTGCCGGCCTGAACGACGGCAACGGACCGGGGCGATTCGAGCGTTACGGGCCGCCGACTTGAATTACTGTAAGTATCGGATTATAGTGTGTTTTTCTGTTGGCGCGCTCGCCTCGTACGAGCCTGGGCCAGGAGCGGAACGACACGGAGAAGACTGACTGGAAATGCTGTGACCGCGGGCACCTTATATATCATTTCAGCGCCTTCCGGTGCAGGCAAAACCAGCCTGGTTCGTGCGATCGTCGAAACCTTGCCGAATGTCGAGGTCTCTGTGTCGCACACCACGCGGCAGATGCGCGCCGGTGAGGTGGATGGCAAGGACTACCATTTTGTCGAAGCCCCGCAGTTCCAGGCTATGGTCGACGACGGCGATTTCCTCGAACACGCCACCGTGTTCGGCAACAGCTACGGGACTTCCAGGCAGCATATCCTGGATCAGCTGGAGTCCGGCAAGGACGTGATACTGGAAATAGACTGGCAGGGTGCGCGGCAGATACGGCAGCTGATGAGCGACAGCATCAGCATTTTCATCGTCCCGCCGTCGATACCGGCATTAAGGGAGCGTCTGCGGGGCCGGGAGCAGGACAGCGACGATGTGATCGAAGCGCGCATGCGTGAGGCTGTGAGCGAAATGACACATTACCCCGAATTCGATTATATTGTTATCAATGACGAATTCGGGCAGGCCCGAGATGAGCTGGCGGCGATATTTATTAGCCAGCGTATGCGGCGGGAGCGACAGCAGCAGAGCCACGCGGAGCTGCTGGCGGCTCTGCTGGAACCGAATAACTAGATTTTGAGCGAGAGAGTACTGGAGATATAAATGGCACGATTGACCGTAGAAGATTGCCTGGACAATGTTGAAAACCGTTTTGAGCTGGTTCTGGTGGCTGCAAAACGCGCACGCCAGCTGTCCATGGGTGCAGACCCGCTGGTCGAGCTGGAAAATGACAAACCCACCGTGCTTGCCCTGCGTGAAATCGCAGAGAACAAGATAGACCGGTCGGTACTGGAAGAGGAAGTTGTTCCCCAGGATGACATCGAAGCAATGATCGAAGGGGAGCTGCTGCAAAGCCCTATGCCAATGGGTGATGACCAGACCGGAATCTGAGGCACACCCATGCTGTCACGTTGATGTCAGAGCAGGCCGAAACAGAAGTCGTCAACGACGATAAAGCTTCAGACCGGTTTCTGATATCAGACCTGTGTGACCTGGTCGGCACCTACATGGACAAGGACCAGGTCAGGCAGGTATACGAAGCCTACCTTTTCGGCGCCCAGGCGCACGAAGGCCAGATAAGGATATCCGGCGAACCCTATATCTATCATCCGATAGCCGTGGCAAGAATTCTTGCCCAGATGCATATGGATGTGAAAAGCATCGTCGCGAGCATTCTGCACGATGTGCTCGAGGACACGTCGGCCACGCGCAAGCTGATCGCGCGCGAGTTTGGTGATGATGTCGCCATGCTGGTCGACGGCGTCAGCAAGATGACGCACATCAAGTTCAAGAACAAGATCGAAGAACAGGCGGAGAACACGCAGAAAGTGCTGCTGGCGATGTCGCAGGATATTCGCGTCATCCTGATCAAGCTCGCTGACCGGCTTCACAACATGCGCACGCTGGACGCGCTGCGGCCGGACAAGCGCCGCCGAATCGCGCGTGAAACCCTGGAAATCTATATTCCGATCGCAAACCGCCTGGGGATCTACACAATACGTCACGAGCTCGAGGACCGTGTGCTCAAGGCGCTTTATCCCCGGCGTTACGCGGTGCTGGAGCACGCGGTCAACAAGGCCAGCGGGCACCGCAAGGAAGTGATCCGCAAAATCGACAAGGCCCTGGTGTCACGGCTGGGCCAGCTGGGCATCAACGCCGAGGTGCAGTCGCGCAAAAAACACCTGTTCAGCCTTTACAACAAGATGAAAGATAAAGGCCTGCCGTTCAACAAGGTATTCGATGTCTATGCGATGCGCGTGATCGTCGACAGCGTCGATGACTGCTATCGGGTGCTCGGCGCGGTGCACAACCTGTTCAAACCGATCCCCGGCCGTTTCAAGGACTACATCGCGATACCGAAGAGCAACGGCTACCAGTCATTGCACACGGTGCTGTATGGTCCGCACGGCATTCCGATGGAAGTGCAGATTCGCACCGAGGAGATGGACATTTTCGCGGAAAGTGGTATCGCGGCCCACTGGCTGTACAAGTCGCCCGACGATTCGGGCATGATCAGCGCGCATGCGCGCGCACGCGACTGGCTCACCGGTATCCTCGAAATGCAGCAGTCCGCCGGTGATTCGATCGAGTTTCTTGAGAACGTCAAGGTCGACCTGTTCCACGACGAGGTGTACGTTTACACGCCGGAAGGCGATATCATCAAGCTGCCGCGCAATGCGACGCCGGTCGATTTCGCCTACTCGGTGCACACCGATATCGGCAATACCTGCGTCGCGGCCAAGCTCGATCACAGTTTCGCGCCGCTGAATACACCCTTGTACAGCGGCCAGACCGTGGAAATCATCACCTCACCGTCGGCGCGCCCGAACCCGGCCTGGTTGAACTACGTGGTGACGTCGAAAGCGCGCAGCAACATACGCAATTACCTGAAAAACCTGCAGACCGACGAAGCCATGTCGCAGGGCAGGCGCCTGCTGGACCGCTGCCTTAAAGGTCTGGGGATGCGGCTCGACGATGTGCCGGAGGAAGCGATACGCAGCACGCTCGAGGAATACGGTTTCGAAACCATCGCCGAACTGCTCGAGGATGTCGGCATGGGTAACCGCCCGCCGTCTCTGGTGGTGCGTCGACTGGTGCCCGAACGCATTCCGCATGGCGACTCCGAAGAAACCCGCGAGATGAAATCCCAGGCGCCGCTCGCGATCCATGGCACCGAAGGCATGGTCGTGTCCTACGGCAAGTGCTGCAGCCCGATCCCGGGCGACCAGATTATCAGCGTGCTGAGCAAGGGTCGCGGCATCGTCGTGCACCGTGAAGGCTGTCGCAACATCGATTCGGTCCGGTCGCAGACCGACAAGATCATCGACGTGACCTGGGCCGAGGACGCCGCGGGCGAATTCACCTGCATGATTCGGCTCGATGTGTCCAACAAGCCCGGGGTGCTCGCGCGTTCAGCGACGGTGATCTCGGACGAAGGTGCAAATATCGAGAATGTTGAAGTGGAGGACCGCGACGGTCTGAATTCCTCGATTCTGTACCAGATCACTGTAAGGAACAGGGATCATCTGGCGAGTATTATCAAACGATTGCGCAAGCTGCCGAATATCATGACGATCCATCGAGTCTGACGAATTCCGGGGACAGTATACTTATTTCCTGCTAACCGACAGGCGATGCTTGAAATGGACGGCTGTTTATTCAGGGCGGTATTCAGTTTATGTCCATGAAATAAGTATACTGTCCCCCGAACATCAGAACCGAAAAAGAGTATTAAAAAATGGCACGTGAAATTATTTCGACAGACAAGGCACCCCAGGCAATCGGGACCTATTCCCAGGCGGTAAAAACCGGCAACACGGTGTATCTTTCCGGACAGATCCCGCTGGTGCCCGAAACCATGGAGATGGTGGACGGCGGCATCGATCTGCAGATTCGCAGGGTCTTCGATAACCTGAGTGCCGTCGCCGAAGCCGCGGGTGGTTCGCTGGCGGATGTCGCGAAGCTCAACATTTTCCTGGTGGACCTGGCCAACTTTGCTACGGTCAACGAAATCATGGCGGAATATTTCACCGAGCCCTACCCGGCGCGCGCGGCGATCGGGGTTGCCTCGTTGCCGAGAGATGCGGGTGTGGAGATGGACGGTGTGATGGAGCTCGATCAAGCACAGTGATCGTGCGGTTGCAGGAGCGGCTGTAGCCCGGATGCAACGAAGTGGAATCCGGGTTCTCTCAAGTTAATACACATTCCTGGATTGCGCTGCGCTTCACCCAGGCTACGCGAACTAGGCGCGTTGATCGTTTGCTTGCAGGAGCAGCTTCAGCCGCGAATTCTGTTTGTTCTTTAGCTGGTTGCTATTTGTCTCGCTTTGATGCTTTTAGCGTGGTTCTGTTGTCACGTGTAATTTAGCGGTTGGTTTCGCCCTGCTGGGCGAGTTACTTTTCTCTCAACAGCGAAAGAAAAGTAACAAAAAGAACCTCGCCCCCGGTGTTCGCGCTTCGCGTGACCGTAGCCCGGATGAAGCGCAGCGTAATCCGGGGCCCTCCATTTTCTTGCAACAATCCCGGATTCCACTTCCTTACATCCGGGCTACGGCATGTCCTGGGCGCAGTCGAAGGAACGCTATCCCTCGCTTGCTGCCAGCAAAAGCAACTCGCCGACCAGACCGAATTGTTGGGATTCACCAATTACCCCTTGCCAACACAATTACACAATTCGCTTTCTGAATATGCGAAACTAAACGCATATGCCACCAACCGTTACCAAACCCAGGCCGCCCGTACCCGAAGAGCCCTTCGAATACCAGTCCGTCGAGGTGCTCAAGGGTGTCGGTCCGAGTGTCGCGACCAAACTTGAAAAGCTCGGCATCTATCGTATACAGGACCTGCTGTTTCATCTCCCGTTGCGTTACGAAGATTGCACCCGCATCGTGCCAATCGGGTCCTTGCGGCATGGCCAGCAGGCTGTGATCGAGGGCATTATCGATCATGCCGAAGTGCGTTATGGCGGAAAACGCCGCGCAGGCATGGGCGGGCGCTCGTTGTTGTGCCATGTGTCCGATGGTACCGGTTCTGTTTTGCTGCGTTTCTTCTATTTCAACGCGTCTCAGCAGGCCAGCCTGGTCAATGGGGTTCGTTTGCGTTGCTTTGGAGAAGCGCGATATAGCAACCACCGGATCGAAATGGTTCATCCCGAATACCGCCGAATATTCGATCAGCAGGCGTCGGTCGTCGAGGAAACCCTGACACCTGTGTATCCGAAAACCGAGGGTATCAGTCAGTCGCTGTTGAGAAATCTGATCGATCAGGTATTGAGCAGGCTGGATGAGAACAGCCTGAGTGAGAACGTGCCTTCGGAATTGCTGGAGCGGTACGGTTTTCCCGCGTTGCATCAGGCCGTACGAACTCTGCATCACCCTTCGCCGGATACGTCCCTGGTTCAACTCGAGCAGTGTGTTCACCCGGCGCAGCAGCGCATGATATTCGAGGAGCTGCTCGCACACCAGTTGAGCCTTATGCGGTTACGGCAGCGCATACAGAAAGAAGAAGCAGCTCCCCTGGCCGTCGATGAGCCGATGTTGGATCTTTTCAAACACAAACTGGCTTTCGAGTTGACATCGGCACAGCAAGCGGTGATCGCAGAGATTCTGGCAGACCTGGAACTGGCCACACCGATGATGCGTCTGCTGCAAGGCGATGTGGGCTCCGGAAAAACGGTTGTCGCCGCGGCGGCTGTACTGGCTGCGGTCGCGTCCGGCAAGCAGGCGGCGATCATGGCGCCCACCGAAATTCTCGCGGAACAACTGTACGGCAACTTCTGCAACTGGTTTTCGCCGCATGACTGCGTGCTGCTGACCGGCAAAGACAAGGGGCGCCTGCGCGAGAGCAAACTCGACGCGATCAGCAACGGTGATGTGCATATCATCGCCGGCACCCATGCACTGTTTCAGGATGACGTGGTCTTTAATGATCTGGCACTGATCGTTGTCGACGAGCAGCATCGTTTCGGCGTGCATCAGCGACTGGCTTTGAAAGAAAAGGGTGGCTCGGGTGGGCTCATCCCACATCAGCTGATTATGACCGCCACCCCGATACCGCGAAGTCTGGCCATGACCGCTTACGCGGATCTGGATTATTCGGTCATCGACGCGCTGCCGGCGGGACGAAAACCCGTGTCAACGGTGGTTGTTTCTGAACAGCGACGTCAGGAGGTTCTGGACCGGGTCGCGAATGCATGTGCAGGTGGTGAGCAGGCCTACTGGGTCTGCACGCTGGTCGAAGAATCGGAGGTCCTGCAATGCCAGGCCGCTGAAGATACGGCTGCTGCATTGCAGCAGGCACTGCCGGCGTTGCACATCGGCCTGGTGCACGGACGCATGAAACCGGAGCAGAAAAATGCTGTCGTGGAACAGTTCAAGCAGGGTGACATCAATCTGCTGGTGGCCACGACCGTCATCGAGGTCGGTGTCGATGTACCAAATGCGTCGCTCATGGTGATCGAAAACGCGGAACGCCTGGGCCTGGCGCAGCTGCATCAGCTGCGCGGGCGTGTTGGCAGGGGTGCCCGGCAGAGCGCTTGCGTGCTGATCTACAGCCCACCGCTGTCAGAGCGTGGCAAGCAGAGGCTGGCCGTCTTGCGTGAAACGACCAGCGGCTTCACTATCGCTCAAAAGGATCTCGAAATGCGCGGGCCGGGGGAAGTGCTGGGGACGCGGCAGACCGGGCTGATGCAGATGCGCATCGCGGATATTGTCAGGGATGAGCGCTGGCTGACCGAAGTCAATACGGCGAGCCGGTATATACTGACAAGTCATCCGAATGTCGTTAAATCGCTGATACGCAGATGGTTGGGCAGGGCAGAACGTTTCGGCGCGGTCTAGTGCGCAATTACCGTGTTTAATGCTGGTATTTAGCTGGCCAGTCGACTATTTATAGTATTGATATTCCCGATATTTCCAGCTCGATGATCGAACAGGTAATCAACAGCAACGCAATCGCAACTGAAATGAATGCCGGATACAAGGCAAGCGATTTCAGTGACCGCGTCATGCAGACGCAGGTGACCCGACTGATCGAGGGATCAGGCTTCGGGGGCCTCGTCGGGTTCATCATGGCTATTCTCTGGGTTGTGCTGTTGTGGAACAAGCTGCCTCACGTGGTGCTCAGCGTCTGGCTCGGATTCATGGCCTTCCTGTTTCTCGTGCGTACGATCATTACCTATTCAAGAATGTATGATCCCGAGCGAAAGCGGCCCTACGTTGACATTGCGAGGCGATGGTATGTGCTCGCGGTATTGATCACCGGGGCAGGGTGGGGCGTCACCTCGATGTTGATGTTTCCCTATGATCGCGTCGAACAAATCGTACTTGCTTTTATTCTCGCCGGTGTTGCGGCAAGCGGCGTAACGCTTTCTAATGTCGCCTGGGTGTATTCAGGTTTCGTGGGACTTGCGCTCGTACCTTTGATGGTGCGCCTGTTTTACCTCGGTGGCGAGGTTTACTACGCGCTTTCAGCGATGACGGGTCTGTTCATGGTTGTCATGATACTGGCTGTGTATCGTATGTATGTGGCTTCATCGGATGCGCTCAGGCTCGAATACACCAACGAGGAGCTGATCCAGAATCTGACGCTGGCAGGCGTCGAACTGGAAAACATGAACAAGGAACTTACGGACGAGATCGCGTATGTCAAACGCATGGAAAAAGAGCTCAAGCAGGCCAGAGACAAGGCCGAAGAAATGAGTCAGGCCAAGGGCGAGTTTCTGGCTAACATGAGCCACGAAATTCGTACCCCGATGAACGGAGTCATCGGAACCCTGCAGTTGCTCGCGGATACCGATCTTGGTGCTACTCAACAGGAGTACGTCGATACGGCGCACAAGTCCGCGCATTCCTTGCTGGGGATCCTGAACGACATACTGGATTTGTCGAAGATCGAGGCTGGCAAGCTCAGCATCGAGTTGATACCGCTCGACCTTCGCGAGATCGTCGGCCAGTTGATTACGCTGCACACAATGACCGCGGAAGAAAAATGTATCGAATTTCGCGCCGAGATAGATGACCGGCTGCCAAAGTTGCTCGTGGGCGACCCGACGCGAATCAGGCAGATTCTGGCCAATCTGGTTTCCAATGCCTTGAAGTTCACGGAGAAAGGTCACGTTATTGTCAGCATCAAGGCTGGCACCGTTGGTAACAAGCAGGCAGATATCAGGTTCGAAGTCGAGGATACCGGTGTCGGCATCGAAGAGGACGTCAAAGACAAGCTGTTCAACGAGTTTACGCAGGCAGACGGATCTACAACGCGCAAATACGGAGGTACGGGCCTGGGCTTGGCTATCGTTAAGCAGCTGGTTGAAATGATGCACGGTGAGTTTGGCGTTGACAGTGCACCCGGCAAAGGTTCGACATTCTGGTTCCGGTTGTCGCTGGATATTGCCGCCGAGCAGGCCGAAGATCATCCGGAAAAACCCGAGCAGGAGCTCAAAGAAAAGCTCAGCGGGCACGTGCTTCTCGTCGAAGATAATCCGATCAACCAGATGGTTGCGCGAAAGATGCTGGAAAAGATTGGCATCGAGTCAACGCTGGCAGCTGACGGGCAGGAAGCCCTGAACTGGCTGGCAGATGAACAATTTGATGCAGTATTGATGGATTGCCAGATGCCTGTCATGGACGGGTTTGAAGCCGCACGGCGTATCCGGGAGCAGGAAGCCTTCAAACAGCTTCCGGTGATCGCGATGACCGCCAACGTGATGGAAGGTGATCGCGAAAAATGCATTTCGGCCGGCATGAACGATTACATCGGCAAACCTGTCGTGGAAGCCGACCTGAAGAAAACCCTCGCGCGCTGGTTAGACTGATCGCGCAACCCTGCCTGTAATTTCGCAACATTGTCCAATAAGCTGTATCATTCAGCGATCTCTGAACTTGTCGGTCGTTCATGTACGCACTCTCGATTAAACAGCGCTGGTTCCGGCGCCGTCAACTTTTCTCCAAGCATGTGCCCGCAGAAGTAAAGGCGTGGCTGTTCGATCCTGCGTCACTGACTGCGCGCCTGAAGCAGAAATGTTCTGACGGGTTTCGTGTTGAGCTGCTGTCCCAGGCTCTGCAAAAACCACGGCTCGATGAGTTCAAGGTGCTTGGCATGGAGACAGGGAGTTATGCCCTGGTTAGGCAGGTGCGGTTGTGTTGCGGGCCGGCGTGCTGGGTGTATGCAAGAACGGTGATTCCATTTTCGACCCTGACGGGCAAACAGCGTATCTATGCCAATCTTGGAACGCGCCCGCTCGGCGCTATGTTGTTTGCAGACCGCACGATGCAGAGAGACGAAGTCATGGTGACGTCGCAGGCTGGTGAGCAATTGCCGGAGGGTCTCGGACTCGAAGAGCAGGATATTGTCTGGGGCAGGCGATCGGTGTTCAGGGTCGACGGTAAGCCCTTGCTGGTAAGTGAGTATTTTCTGCCGGCCTTGTTTGCTGATTGAATCGTCTGCCGGTTATAGTGGAATTACGGGGACAGTATACCTATTTCTTGAAGTCAATCGGGTCCCTGGCTGAGTTGGTGAAATAGGTATACTGTCCCCGTTTTGGAACGGCGAGCCAGACCCTTCGTTCAATTGTTGGAATGTCCTGTACGTCTGCCCCGATCTTTGATCGACGCAAGCTCAGGCTATTCCTTGCCAGCCTTCTCCACAACACTCACCTTCTGAATAAGAATCTCTTCCTGCGGTACATCCTTCTGGAACCGGCCGCCGGGTGCCGGTCCTGTAGGTGCCTTGGCGATGCGGTCCATAACATCCATCCCGTCTACCACGGTGCCAAAGACGCAGTATCCCCAGCCGCGAGGTGTCTTGCTGCTGTGGTTCAGAAATGCATTATCGACCGTGTTGATGAAGAACTGGTTGGTGGCCGAATGCGGATCGCCCGTGCGCGCCATCGCAATCGTGCCGCGCGTGTTTTTCAGGCCATTGTCCGCCTCGTTCTGGATCGGCGAGAAGGTATCGACTTTCTTGAAGTCGGATGTAAAGCCGCCGCCCTGATTCATGAAACCCTTGATCACGCGATGAAATATGGTGCCTTCATATTTGCCTTCGTTGACGTACCGAAGAAAGTTCTCCACGGTCTTGGGCGCTTTGTCCGGGTAAAGCTCGATGATTACCGTGCCCTTGGTGGTCTCCATTCGCACCTTGGGGTTGGCTGCGAATACGTTGCTGTTTATCGTGAGCAGGAGCCCGATGAGGCTGGTGAAAAGGAATCTATACATTATCGTCTCGCCTGTTAATTTTTGCGCCAATCTACTGTATCTGGGCCACAGGGGCAAGGGACCAGGGCCGAGGCTGTGGCTGGGCACCGGTATTTCCGCGGGGGGTTGCGGCTAACCGCTGATCACGGCTCTTCGGGACAGGTGTGATTTTTCGATTCCGACCGCGCGCAGGAACAGGCGCACCAGTTCGTGGCTGAGTTCGTGCAAGCTCACGTCTTCCAGCCTGTCCTCCGGTTGCAGATTTTTCTGCACCAGCGCTTCGCGCAACATGCCCTGGAACATCAGGCTGGCAGTCAGTATGGTCACTTCCCTGTTGGGCGTATCATAGGGCAGCCGCTCATTCAGGCTGAACTCGATATAGTCCGCGAAGCTTTTCCAGCGATTGTAGAAAAAGTCACTGGTGGCGGGGTTTCTGTCGAGCAGGCTTTGCAGCTCGATGCGCAGCAAATCCGGATTGGCCTGTATGCTCTTGATGTAAACCTGGGTCATGCCCGTCAGCACGTCTTCAAAGCTGGTGCCGCTGTTGATAACCGTCTGTACGTAGCTCTCGCGTTGAGCCGACATGGACTGCAGTACGGCATCGTAGAGTTCTTTCTTGGATTTGAAATGGCGATAGAGAATGGCCGGGCTGACGGCGACTTCGCGTGCGATTTCATCGATGGACACGCCGTGGTAACCCTTTTCTGCGAATAACCGCCGCGCCGCGGTCAGAATGGACTCCCTGCGCTCAGGACCTGGCAGACGTGCACTCATACATTATCTCCCAGGTCCCGAAAATTCCTTATCGATCGGTACGATCAGGCCGCCTTCTTGATCATGAAGGTGAATTTACCGTCTTCTTCGCCGCTCGACAGCAGTTCGTTACCGGTCTGCTTGCAGAAGGCCTCGAAGTCTTTCACTGAGCCCGGGTCGGTAGCGATGATTCTGAGGGTCTGGCCTGTGTCCATCGTGGAAATGGCTTTTTTGGCTCTCAGAATAGGTAATGGACAGTTCAGACCTGTTGCGTCGAGTTCGTTATCGAAATCGCTCATGGTAAAACCTCTCGTTATGTTATTTATGTAAACGCTCACTAACTTAAGTAAACGTTTACTAACTTACAGTGATGACAAAAGGATGTCAACCTGGATTTTTTAGTCATTTTTGCGATTTGACCAGATTCCTGCGAGGAGAGAACCGGAGAGGTTGTGCCAGATGCTGAAAATTGCGCCTGGTAACGCAGCAGTGGCTGTAAAGTACTTGATTGCAAGGGCAACTGCAAGACCCGAATTCTGCATGCCCACCTCGATGGCGAGTGTGCGACATTCCTTCGGGCTGTATCCGAGCAGGCGACTGGTGTAGTAGCCGAGCACCAGTCCGGCTGAATTGTGCAGAATCACGGCTGTCATCACGGTAACGCCGATTTTGCCGACCAGGTGGGCGTTCAGGGCGACGATGATCGCAATAATGAACAGGATCGTTATCACAGATATCAGCGGAAAGACAGCGGCGACGGGTTTGATGATATTGCCGGCGAGATGATTGAGCATTACGCCGAGGCTGACCGGGATGATCACCATGAAAAAGATACTGACCAGCATGTCCGAAGCCGGCACGTTGATATGCTTGCTGACCAGCAGTGCTGTCAGGGCCGGTGTCAGGAGCACGGCCAGGAAAGTCGAAATCGCCGTCAGGCTGATGGACAGTGCGACATTACCCCTGGCGAGGTAGCAGATCACGTTGGAAGCGGTGCCGCCCGGGCAGGTACCCACGAGCACCATGCCTGCAGTCAGCACCGGGTCCAGGCCCATCATGTGGGAGAGTGCAACCGCGGTCAATGGCATGATCGTATACTGCAGCGTGACGCCGACCATGATCAGTCGCGGCATCTGCAGGACGTTGCCGAAATCGGACAGGTGAAGGGTCAGACCCATACCGAACATCACGAGGGCGAGCAGCGGTACGATCCATGATTTGTAGGCGATGAAA
>JAAUYE010048098.1_pt1 | contig 12643 bp, 11 predicted proteins | sample 7278081 | NCBI WGS metagenome assembly JAAUYE01 (sample SAMN14350131, study PRJNA611818) | marine sediment metagenome | isolation source: surface marine sediment (0.6m) | place: French Polynesia: Moorea | collected 2018-08
CCGCTGTGCCTTGGCCACCGAGACAACGAGCGCCCGGATCGGGAAGTCAGTCAGCGTGAGGACTTCAGTCTTGGTCTGCCAGGCGCTGAAGCTCAGCAGGTTCTCGATGAGCTGCTGCAGCTTGAGCGCCTGGCAGACCAAGACCGAAGTCCTCACACTCACCGACTTCCCGATCCGGGCGCTCGTCATCTCGGTGGCCAAGGCGCAACGATTGACCCTGAAGGCCGCACATATCCAGCTAAAACTCGAAGTTGAGGACATAAATGTGAACGCGGATCGTGAAAAGATTCGCACAGTCCTCGATAATCTGCTCTCGAATGCGATTAAGTTCACGCCGCGAGGTGGCTTCATCACGATCCGCGCTTACTCGACGCCGTCGAGTTTTGTACTCGAGTTCGGCGATACCGGGCCTGGCATCCCGGACGAGGAAAGCCCGCGCATCTTTGAAGCATTTTTCCAGGGCCGCCGCGAACAGGGCGGCCAGGTGGCGGGAACGGGGATCGGCCTGTCGGTCGTGCTCGAGTGCATACAGGCGCACGAGGGCTCGGTGGAACTGGTCAGTTCGAACGAATTTCCGGGCGCGCACTTTCGCGTAAACATTCCGCAAAAGCAGCGCGTCGCGCAACCCAAGATGGCGGCCAATGCATAGCAACAGACGAACAACCCGGGTTCGACATCTCGCAGCGGCCGTGCTGGCGGCTGCGCTGCTGTCCGGCTGTGCGCAGACCAAGTCGTTCTTCTCGGGCATGTCGGGTTCGGACACGTCGCAGGGCGACCCGGGTATTCTCGGCGCGCCGGAGATCGACTACTACCTCAGTGAGCTGAGCCTGCTCGCCTCGGGCGACCCGGCCGCGCAGGCCGAGATTTTTGCCGACGCCCAGTCAGGCGCGCAAATAACGCCCGGACCGCAGACCAACCTGCGCTATGCCCTCGTGCTGGGCACGCCGGGGCACCCGGAAAGCGACGCCACGCAGGCTGCCTCCATGCTGCGCGAAGTGCTGGCGGCGCCGGAGCTGCTCACCCAGGCGGAGATCGCGCTGGCGTCCATCGCGCTGCGGTCCGCCGAGGAGCTCGCGGTCGCCCAGGCCGAGGTGCGGCGACTGCGTTCAGCCGCTTCGAGAGCCGCGCAGAGTCGTGAGACGGCGACCAGCCAGAGGCTCGCGTCGCTCGAAGCCGAGAATCGCCTCCTGACCCAGCAACTGCGCGACGCCGAGGAAAAACTCGAGGCGATCACGACGATCGAACGCTCTATCAGGGAGCAGGATTGACGCGGCTTGCCGCCCCGATCAATTGAACTTAATCTAGCGCCATGCCCAGCCCGTCCCAGCAAACGAAAGGCAAGATCCTGCTCGTCGACGATGATCCCGGCCTGCTGCGGCTGCTGAGCATCCGCCTGCGCGCCGAGGGCTATGACGTAGAAGCCGTCGAGAGCGCGCACAAGGCGTTGGCGACACTGAACCGCTTCTCGCCCGACCTCGTTATCACCGACCTGCGCATGGACAAGATGGACGGTATCGGGCTGCTCAAGGAGTTGCAGACGCGCTCGCCCGGCCTGCGCGTGGTCATCATCACGGCGCACGGCACGATCCCCGACGCCGTTGTGGCAACCCAGAGCGGCGCATTCGGTTTCCTGACCAAGCCGATCGACAAGGACGAGCTCATGGTCACGGTCGAGAAGGCGCTGCGGGTATCGGGCTCTGCCGAGGTCGAGGAAGGCTGGGCGTCGAATATCATCACTCGCAACCAGGGCATGAAAGAGGTGCTGCAGCAGGCCAAGATGGTTGCCGCCACCGACGCGCGCGTCCTGATTACCGGCGAGAGCGGCACCGGCAAGGAGCTTCTGGCCAAGGCCATTCACACCGCCAGCCCGCGTCACAACCAGCCGTTTACGGCGATCAATTGTTCGGCCATGGCTGAAAACCTGCTCGAATCGGAGCTGTTTGGTCACGAGAAAGGCGCGTTCACGGGCGCCACGCGCCAGCACAAGGGCCTGTTCCAGGCGGCCGAAGGTGGCACGCTGCTGCTCGACGAGATCGGCGACATGCCGATGCGCCTGCAGGTCAAGCTGCTGCGCGTGCTGCAGGAAAACCAGGTGCGCCCGGTCGGCAGTACCGAAGCCGTGCAGGTCGATGTGCGCGTCATCTCGGCGACGCATCGCGACCTCAACGAGCTGATGGGTGAAGACAAGTTCCGCGAGGACCTCTACTACCGGCTCAATGTCGTCAACATCAAATTGCCGACCCTCGACGAGCGCCGCGAGGACATCCCGCTGCTGGTCGCGAATTTCCTGCAGACCATTGCGAAAGAAGCCGGCCAGGAGCGCAAGGTGTACGCGCCCGAAGCCGTCGAGATGCTCGTTACGGCGGAGTGGCCCGGCAATATCCGTCAGCTGTACAACATCGTGCGCCAGAACGTGGCGTTGTCGCGTTCACCGGTCATCAGCGGCGAACTGGTGCAGCAGTCGCTCGGCGAACACGCCGGCAAGCTATTGTCTTTCTCGGATGCGCGCGACGAGTTTACGCGCAACTACCTGTCACAGATCCTGCAGATCACGATGGGCAACGTCAGCCAGGCGGCGCGGCTCGCGAAGCGCAACCGCACCGATTTTTACAAGCTCCTGGCGCGGCACGACCTGAATCCCGACCAGTTCAAAACCCGCTAAATGGAATCCAGTCCCGGGGCGTACCGAAGACTGCATATCGTTGATGCCATTCGGGGCTTCGCCCTGGGTGGCATTGTCATTGTCCACATGGTCGAGCAATACCTCGGGGCTCCCCCGACCGAAGAAATGCAGGCGGTCATGACGGGCGGACCGTCCGACGGAGTGATCCAGGCCTTTCTTGAGGTTTTCTTCCGCGGCAAATTCTTCGCATTGTTCTCGTTTCTGTTCGGGCTGAGTTTCTTCATCCAGATGGATCGCGCCGCGCAGCGCGGTATCGAGTTCCGGGGCCGTTTCATCTGGCGTTTGGCGCTGCTGTTCGCCATCGGGTTTGTCCACTCGCTGTTTTACCGCGGCGACATACTGATGATCTATGCGGTGCTGGGCGTATGCCTCGTGCCGTTCTACCGCGTCAACACCGCGGTGATCTTGACTATCGCCGGGTTGATATTTCTTGGCACAGCCCGTTACCTGGTGTTCGCGATGGCCGGCGGCACAGCAATTATTGACGGCGCCGAGTTCGATCCGGCCTTGGCCCAGAACCAGGCCTATTACGACGCACTGCTCTCCGGGTCCATCGGTGACGTTTTCGCAGCCAATGTCTGGCAAGGCCAACTGGTTCGGCTGGAGTTTCAGATCAATGTATTCGGCCGCTGGTACCTGACGTTCGCCTACTTCCTGCTCGGCCTCTGGGTGGGCCGGATGCGCCTGTTTGAGAATCTCGACGCCTTTCATGGCGCGATCAGGAAGACTTTGTGGGTCAGCGTGGCCGGCTGTGCGGTCTTCCTCGTGACGACGATTGCGCTATTTGCCGTTCCCGAACAAGAGCGCGTCGAGCCGGCACTGGATACATGGCGGGAAATGATCGCGCTGACCAGCTACGATCTGTTCAATGTTGCCTTGAGCGCGCTGATCCTCTCGTCATTCATTCTGATTTACCGACGTGCGCGAGCTGAGCGGCTGCTTGAGAAACTGGCACCCTACGGTCGCACCGCGCTGAGCAACTACGTCCTGCAAACGGTGATCGGCACTTTCATTCTGTACAACTGGGGACTGGGCCTGCTCGGTCAACTATCGAACACCCAGATGTTTGCATTGGCGCTGTTCGTTATCGCGCTGCAGATCTATGCGAGTGCGGCCTGGCTGCGCCACTTCCAATATGGCCCCCTGGAGTGGGCCTGGCGCTCCGGGACGAAAGGCGAGCTGCAGCCAATGCGGAGGGCGCCCGCGGCGCGTTGAGGCTACTGGCTTGCCGCCTTCTTGCCGTAACCCTCGGCCGACATGTTGTACTTGTTGAGCAGGTCGTAAAGCGTCGGCCGCGTGATGCCTAGCAGCTCCGCCGCCTTCGAGATGTTGCCGTAGCTGCGCGTCAGCGCGACGCGAATCGCCTTGGACTCCGCCCGCTGGCGCACCGACCGCAGATTCAGGGACTCTTCTTCGACGTCGTCGCCGGCAATGCCCAGGTCGCTGGCAGTTACCAGCTTGCCGTCGGCCATGATGACGGCGCCCTTGATCTTGTTCTCGAGTTCACGGACGTTGCCGGGCCACGAATAGCTCTCAATCGCCTGCACGGCGTCATCGGAGAAGCCGTTGATGGCCCGGCCCTGTGCCTTGGAGTAATTCTGCAGCAGGTGCCGCGCGAGTATCAGGCGGCCCTCCTCGCGATCACGAAACGGCGGAATATTGACCGTGATTTCGCTGACGCGGTAGTAGAGGTCCTCGCGGAATGCGCCCTCTTTGATCAGGTCTTCCGGATTGCGATTGGTGGCGCAGACGACGCGCACGTCGACAGAGATTTCTTCGCGGCCACCGACGCGCTCTATGACCCGCTCCTGCAGGAAGCGCAACATCTTGGCCTGCAGGGCCATCGGCATGTCGCCGATTTCGTCGAGGAACAACGTGCCGCCGTTCGCGAGCTCGACCTTACCCAGGGTCTGCTTGTGGGCGCCGGTAAACGCACCTTTCTCGTGGCCGAACAGCTCGGACTCGAGCAGGTTCTCGGGGATCGCGGCGCAGTTGATGGCGACGAAGTTCTTGTCGGCGCGCGGGCTCAACCGGTGCAATGCCCTGGCGAGCAGTTCCTTGCCGGTGCCTGATTCACCCAGCAGCAGCGCCGTTACGTCGGTGGGCGCCACCTTTTCGATCATCCGGCAAACGGCCAGCATGCCCTCGCTTGCTGCAACGATGCCATGCAACGGCGACTCGTTGACCTGGCTCTGCAGCCGCCGATTCTCGAGCTCGAGTTCGCTGATGTTGAATGCCCGCTCCACGATCAGGCGCAGTGTGTCGGTGTCGACCGGCTTCTGGTAGAAGTCGTAGGCGCCCAGCGCAATCGCGTGCAGGGCGTTTTCCTGGTCGCCGCGCCCTGTCACGACAATGACCTTGGTGACCGGCGCAAGCCGCACGGTCTGCTGCAATGTCTCGAGCCCCTCTTCGACGCCATCCGGTGTCGGTGGCAGGCCAAGGTCCTGGAGAACGACCATCGGCTCGTGGCGCCGCAACTCGGCGATCGCCGACTCGCGGTCCTCGGCCGTGAAGACCTCGTAATCCTCGAAGCACCACTTGAGCTGGCTGAGGAGACCCGGATCGTCCTCAACGATCAGGAGTTTACGACTGAATTCGCCCATAGCTGGCGCAAGTGTGCCACGTTCTGCAATCCCTGTAGAGGCCCTGCTTCACAGCCGACCTTGTGAATTAACCATAACGGGTATACGTAATTATCGCTATTGCGAATCATTCGCATTTGCATTAATTTTCACGATCAATGAAGCGCTTTACCCACAGGAACACGCAGATGTCACAGTTTCGCGGCCGTCGTTCGGCCCTCGCCGTCGCAGTGCTCGCCGCCTCGTTACCGGCTTTCTCAGAGGATGGGCAGATCGACAACATCACGATTATCGGTCGCGCGGCAGACGTTGCCGACGTCCCCGGTTCGGCGCATGTGTTCGATGCCGAGGCGCTCGAGGTCTTCAACGACACCGATATCATGCGCGTGCTGCGCGCCGTGCCTGGTGTCTACCTGCAGGAAGAGGAAGGCTTCGGCCTGCGGCCCAACATCGGCATCCGCGGCTCGGGGCTCGATCGTAGTGCCCGCATCGCGCTGCTCGAGGACGGCGTGCTGATTGCGCCGGCGCCCTACTCGGCTCCGTCGGCCTACTATTTCCCGACGCAGCGCCGCATGAGTTCGCTCGAAGTGCTCAAGGGTCCGGCGTCGGTCGTCGTCGGCCCGCGCACGACCGGCGGCGCCCTCAACATGATCTCGACACCGATTCCTTCCGACTTCGGCGCCAACGTTGACCTGCGCGTTGGCGAACACAGCTCCTATGATGTGCATGCCAACATCGGCAACGCCGGCGAGCGCGTGTCGTGGTTGCTGGAGACCGTGCAGGGCCGCAGCGACGGCTTCATGCACGTGGACAGCCCACTCGACGGCGATACCGGCTTCGATATCGAGGATTACGTGGGCAAGCTGCAGATCGACAGCGACCCGAGTGCGGACATCTACCAGAGCCTGCGCTTCAAGCTCGGTTACACCGACCAGACCTCGGAGCAGACCTACCTGGGCCTGACCGACGAGGACTTCGCGACCGACCCGTTGATGCGCTACGCGGCAACCGAGGGTGACGTCTTCGTCAGCGAGCACGAGCAGTACCAGGTCGACTACGTGATCGACCCTGGCGACAACTGGCGGGCGACGGTCACGGCCTATCGCAATGACTTCGAGCGCAACTGGTACAAGCTGCAGTCGGTGAACGGGACCGGTCTCAATAGTGTGCTTACCGATCCGGACACCTATGCGCAGGAACTCAGCTGGCTCAAGGGCACGACGAGCCCCGATGACGCCATCAGCAAGCGTGCAAACAACCGAACCTACTACTCCCAGGGTGTTCAGGCCGAAGTTCAGTGGGACTTCGGTTTCGGCGAGACTGAAGTCGCGCTGAATGCCGGCCTGCGTTTGCACGAGGATGAGGAAGACCGCTTCCAGCATGAAAACGACTACCGCATGGAGGACGGCCTGCTCTTCCTGACGACGGCTGGCCCCGGCGGTTCGCATACCAATCGGGTTTCCGACGCCAGCGCGCAGGCTTACTTCGTCAATGCCGAGATTCGCTCAGGACGGTGGATCCTGACGCCCGGCGTGCGCTTTGAAAGTGTCGACCTGCGCCGACTCGACTATTCGACGGCCGATCCCGGCCGCGAACAGGGCCCGACCCGGGTACGTCGTAATTCCGTGTCCACGACGATACCCGGTCTCGGCGCCCTGTACCGCATCAACGACGATTGGCGCCTGCTGGCCGGGGTGCACAAGGGCTACAACCCGCCCGGCCCGGGCAGTTCGGCTGACGAGGAGTCGAGCCTGAACATCGAGGCCGGCGCACGCTACGACAGCGGCGCCCTGAGCTTCGAGGGCATCTACTTCTTCAACGATTACGATAACCTGGTGGGCACCGTGACCGACTCCACGGGCGGTGGCGGCGAGATTGGCGACCAGTACGATGGCGGCGAGGTCAAGGTCGCCGGCTTCGAACTGAGCGCCGCCTACGAGTGGAACGTCGGGCAAGTGCGCCTGCCGCTCGACGTCGAGTACACCTGGACGACCGACGCCGAATTCCGCAGCGCCTTCGAGAGCAATTTCGACCCGTGGGGCGACGTGGAGGTCGGCGATGAGTTGCCGTACATACCCGAGCACCAGCTGCGCGCGTCCACGGGCCTCGAGGCCGATCGCTGGCGCGTCAACCTCGCGGCCAGTTACCTGGGCAAGCTGCGCACCAGGGCCGGCCAGGGCGCATTCGACCCCGCCGAATCGATCGATTCGCGGCTGGTTTGGGATGCGATGGCGAGCTGGCGATTCTCGGACCGGCTGTCGGCCTACCTCAAGGTCGACAACCTGTTCGACGAGACGTACATCGCGGCACGCCGGCCGGCCGGCGTGCGCCCGGGGCTGCCCCGTACGGGATACCTGGGGCTGACGTACCGGCTGTAGCTAGTTGACGACCTTGGTCATCGGGTTCGAGTATTCGCTCTCGATACCGGCGTCGTTAAACGAGGTCGCCACGAACTCAAGGGTTCCGGCCGGGAGGTTCTCCACGACATACGATGAGATGCCCGGGTTGTTGATCGTCACCGACTTCGTGTAGTCGCCGGGGATGTTGCCCCAGTAGATCTTGTAACCGGCAAGGTCCATCAGCTGGGAACCGTCTTCGTTCTCGGTGGGCGCAGTCCAGCTCAACGTCGTCGAGTGGATGCCCTCTTCATTGACATTGATGGCGAATGCCCGCAGCGACGTCGACTTCTCGCCATCGCTGACCGAGATCAGGATATTCGAGAAGGTCCCGACATCGCCCATGCCCGGCATGCCCGAAAGCTCACCCGTGCGCGAGTCGAACGCCGCCCACTGCGGCAGGTTCTGGACCGAGAACGACAATGCGTCGCCGTCCGGGTCAGAGGCCCGCGGCAAGAACTCGTAATGATAATCGGCTGTTGCCGTAGCGGGCGGCTGCCCGTCGATGGTCGGCGCGCCGTTGTTGTCGGGCTCCGAATTCTCGGCGACCGTGATCGAGAAACGCGGCAGTGACGCCTTGGCTTCGCCGTCACTCACCGAAATGCGGATGTCGCGGTAGTCGCCGGCCATGCCCAGCGTGGGCTGGCCCGACAGTTCGCCCGACCCGGTGTCGAAGCTGGCCCATTCGGGCTTGTTCTGTACCGAGAAGGTCAGTTCGTCGCCATCCGCATCGGTAGCGGAAGGCGTGAACGTGTAGGTTTCCCCGATGGCGACGTCGGTGCCGGGAAGACCCGAGATTAGCGGCGCGGCGTTGCCGCTGGGAGCCCCGGGCTCGGCGAACCCGTTGGTACCCTGCCCCTCGTCTGAGAGACATCCTGCCAGCGTGAGAGCGCTTGCAGATACGGCCAGTGTCATCAATACGGAATGAGTGCGGTCCTTGCTGAACATGTGTCGGCTCCTGCCTGTTGTAACCTGTTGCCAGGCAGGCAAACCGACTCGTGTCGCGTTACGTCAACGTAACGTGCTTGGTTTGGGAACGCAGCGGGCGAATGTACGCCTTACCAGGAGATTCTGAACCGGCAGCCCCGCTGTCTTAGGCTTGCGCCCGTAGACCGGTGGCTTTGCGTCCCGACCTTTCGATCGGTTTGCCTTTTTACAATTCCTTTTGTGGGTCGATGGTGGTTGCGGCCTACCGTATCAGGTCCGCCGCACAAGTTAAGCCACGGCGGCGACCAAATCTCCATTTTGTGACGCAGTTCTCAATTCGCCGCCACCGCCGGGAATGCCTCAAAGCGTGCCTTTAGCCCCGGTGAGCCCGCCGTCCACCGGAATGACGACCCCGGTCACGAAGCTGGCTGCCGGTGACGCCAGGTAGATTGCGACGCCGGCCATGTCCTCGGGTTTGCCCGCTCGCTTCAGCGGTGTGCCCTTGACGATCTTCCTGCCCATCTTTTTCATGACTTGCGCCGTCATCTTGCTCGGGAACAGGCCGGGTGCAATAGCATTTGCCGTGATGTGCCGGTCGGCGAGGTGCGACGCCAGCGTGCGCGCCAGGTGGTGCACGGCAGCCTTGCTGGGTCCGTAGGAGAACGTGGGCAACCGGTTCACATTGAGGCCGTCGATCGAGCCCACCATGATGATGCGCGCCGGGTCATCGGCGGACCCTGCCTTCTCCAGCAGCGGCAATAGCGCCTGCGTGAGGAAGAACGGCGACTTCACGTTGATGTCCATGATCTTGTCCCAGCCGTGCTCGGGAAAGCTCTCGATCGGCTCGCCCCAGGTCGCGCCGGCGTTGTTCACGAGGATGTCGAGGCGGTTCTCATGACGCCTGATCTCGTCGACCAGCGCCACAATGCCGTCAGCTGTCGACAGGTCGGCGGGGACCGAAACGCATTCGCCGATCTTGGCGAGCCTGGCGGCCGTCGCGTCGCAGGCCTCGGCCTTGCGCGAACTGATGTACGTTCGTACGCCATTGGCGACATAACCCTCGGCAATCATCTCGCCGATACCGCGCGAGCCGCCGGTGACCAGGGCCACCTTTCCCGACACATCGAACAGCTTGTTCACAGATTTTCTCTCCTGAAGACCCTGTTTGGCCGCCCCGAAGTCTACCGCAGGCCACGCTTTTCGCGGGTAAACCGCACGGATGTCTCGGTTTATACTTAATGCTATTGACAATCATTCTCATTTGCATTTCAATCGATGTCAGTAATCTAGGTAGTGAAGCTATGTACGTTTGTATCTGCAACGCGATTACGGAAAGCCAGGTCCGCCAGGCCGTCGAAGCCGGCGCCGAGGACCTGTGGGACCTGCAGGCTGCAACAGGCATCGCTACCGGCTGTGGTTCATGCAAGGAAACCGCTGCAGATATCCTGCGCGAAGGCCGCTCACGGCGGCGGCAGTTCGAACCACAGGTTTACGTACCCTCGGTAGCCTGACAGCACCCTGCTCCCTGTAACGACTCCGGGTCGCGACTGCGACAGGGGTTTTTTTTGGGCCCTGCCCCGTTATGATTGGGCCCCACGATATTCACGGCACCGGAGCAAAAAAGAATGAAGGGCGACGCCACGGTTATCGAGCATCTGAACAAGGTACTCAAGAACGAACTGACTGCCATTAACCAGTACTTCCTGCACTCTCGCATGTACAAGGACTGGGGCCTCGACTCGCTCGGCGACCACGAGTACGAGGAGTCTGTCGACGAGATGAAGCACGCCGACGAGATCATCGAGCGGATTCTGTTCCTCGAAGGACTCCCCAACCTCCAGGACCTCGGGAAGTTGCGCATCGGCGAGAATGTCCCGGAGATGCTGCAATGCGATCTCGATCTCGAGCTCGACGCCATTCCCGACCTGCGCGCAGCAATCGCTTACTGCGAGGCCCACAAGGACTATGTCAGCCGCGACCTGTTCGACGCGATTCTCAAGTCGGAGGAAGAGCACGTCGACTGGCTGGAAACGCAGCTGGACCTCGTCGACAAGCTGGGACTGCAGAACTACCTCCAGTCCGCCAAGTAGCCGGCCTTGGCAGGCGATTGCCGGTTCTTCGAGTTTCGCCTCTCGAACGATGACCCACGGGACATCGTTCGGGCCGCGCTGTCGGCGCCTGGCGCCAGCCTCGTCAACACGCTCAACGCGCACTCGTTCAACGTCGCGCTGACCGATGCGGCGTTCCGCGACGCGCTGCTGGCGTCCGATGCGCTCGTCGCCGACGGCATCGGCGTAGTCTGGGCCGCGCAGATCAAGGGCGCCAGCGGGCTGAGGAAGATCTCGGGAGCCGACCTGTTCCAGGCGTCGATGGAACTGGCGAACGAAGACAAGCTGACGGTCGGCTTCCTGGGCTCGATACCTGAGGTCCTCGACAAGATCAGCGCGCGTGCAAAGACCGAATACCCGAACGCGATCGTCAAGACGCTGTCGCCGCCGTTTGCCGCGGCTTTCTCGGACACCGAGGCCAAAGCTTTGCTTGGTGAGATTGGGCCGGTCGACATCCTGTTCGTCGGCATGACCGCGCCCAAGCAGGAGAAGTTTGCGCACCAGGTGCAGGACTTCGCGGACGCGCGGGCCGTGCTGTCGATCGGCGCCGTTTTCGACTTCTATGCGGGTACCACGAAGCGAGCTCACCCGCTGTTTATCAAGCTGGGGCTTGAGTGGCTCGGTCGGTCCATTGCGGATCCGAAGCGACTGGGCAAACGCAACCTGGTTGCGATACCGACGTTCGTGTTCAACTGCGTCAGGCTGTCGTTGCGCTAACGACTCAATTGCCGTGCAGGTGCTCTCGCCTGTCCGGATACAGCAGCAGCAACCAGGTCCCGTAAGTTGGGTTGGGAATCAGGAACCAGGTCTTTCCCCACCGGTCCTCGTACTCGTTCATCGCGGCTTCCCTGGAATCGAGCGTCGAGTTGTCGGGATTGGTGACGAAATCGCCGAGTTGATCACCGAACATCATGACGATGTCGTTATCGTGCATGACGCAGGATCGGCGCGACGCCTTATCGGCGGAGACCCATGCGCCGGATACACGCTCAACGCCCGACAGGTAGTCCACGCAGCGCTCGGGTGGACGCTCCCCTCTCAGGAAGATTGAGTCGCCGTCGAACCGCAGCCCGAGTTCCTGGAGGTTTGCCAGCGTATCCTCTTCCTGCGGACAAACGCGGTCGTCGCCGGTCCTGACGGCACAGCGCCGGTTCGTGACGATCATGACCTTGACGCCCATTTCTCTGGCAGCGCCGATGAACTCGAGGGCGCCGGGCACGGCGGTTGCATTTCGCATCGCCATCCACTGGTCCCAGGTCCTGAGCGGCGCGCCGAAATTCGCTTGCAGCTGATGAGCCTTGAAGCGGGAGTTGTCGACGATGGTCTCGTCGAGATCCATAACGACGACCATCCGGCCAGTATCACCCGACGCAGCCTCGACGATGTCCTGCAAGGCACGGGTCGCGGCGGCATAAATTCCTGTGGTTGTGGCCGCATATTCCGCAGACGTCTGGACCCACAGGACCGAGTGGAGATTGTCCTGCCCGCTGCGGCCCTTGTTGCAGCCGTTCAGGCCCAGCGCAACGACAGCCAGCAGAAGCCAATGGCCTGGTTGGAACGGATTCTTCATGACGACAACCTGACCTCTGGGGCAGCCGCCCAGTCGACGGCGCTGTTAGCTGACCTGACGTCGGTAAACACATTGGACTTCAGCAGTCTGCGCAGTTTGTCCCTGGCGCCGCGGATGCCGACGTAGCTCTTGAACCTTCGGACCGGTCCCAGACCGGGGATCAGCGGCTGTTCGGGATCGAAATCGCGCGGGTGAAAATAGGTCATCACGTATTCGTCATCGCCGAACCAGCGACTGAGCAATGATGACGGCATCAGGCGAAAATAGCCGCCGCCCGAGTAGATGATCTTCTTGCCGAAGACCGGTCGGGTGTTGATGGGGAACAGTTTGATGGTCTGTCCTTCCCTGCGCCCTACCGTCGGCACCGCATCGCCGAA
>JAAUYE010053148.1_pt1 | contig 12641 bp, 10 predicted proteins | sample 7278081 | NCBI WGS metagenome assembly JAAUYE01 (sample SAMN14350131, study PRJNA611818) | marine sediment metagenome | isolation source: surface marine sediment (0.6m) | place: French Polynesia: Moorea | collected 2018-08
GAGGCTGTTGAAGAAGTCCTTTGATCGGCTCGGGTTGCTGTGATTCCTTGCCCATAATGGTTGGGCCAGGGGATAGCAGCGATGATGGGTGAGCCGGTTGGTCGACAAGAGCGTCTTTTCTACGAGTTCGATCTCGAGGAGATAGTTCCGACCGATCACCTATTGCGCCGGATCGACGCGGTTCTGGACCTGAGCTGGCTGCGCGGCGAGATGAAGCCGCACTATAGCCACCTGGGATGTCCCTCGGTATGTCCGGAGCTGATGGTGCGGATGCTCCTGGTCGGCTATTGCTACTCGATCCGCTCGGAGCGGCGGCTCTGCCAAGAGGTGAAGGTAAACCTGGCCTACCGCTGGTTTTGCGGCCTGGGTCTGGAGGACAAGGTTCCGCACCACTCGACCTTCTCGGTGAACCGCCACGGCCGGTTCCGCGACAGCGACATTCTGCGCAAGGTGTTCGAGGAGGTGGTGTGCGGCTGTATGAAGTCGGGTCTGGTCGGCGGCGAGGGCTTTGCGGTGGACGCCTCGGTGATCGAAGCCAACGCGAGCCGCTTCCAGCGGGTCGAGGGCTCGCAGGTCACCTGGACGGACGAGCAGCGCGCGGCACGGCCGGTTCGCGAATATCTTGCCGCTCTCGAAAGCGAAGAGCCGCCGATCAATCCAGCGCGCGCGCCCAAGGCGATGTCGCCGACCGATCCGGCTGCGGCCTGGACGACACGCGGCCGTCACAAGGTCATGTTCGCCTACAGCCTGAACTATCTCATGGATATGGAGGGCTCGGTCATTGTCGATGTCGAGGCGACACCGACGCGCATCTCCAAGGAGGTGGATGCGACCGAAACCATGCTGCAACGAACCGAGGACCGCTTCTCGCTCAAGCCCAAGCAGGTTGCCGGCGACGTCGCCTATGGCACGGCTGAGATGCTCGGCTGGCTGGTTGACCACGGCATCGATCCGCATATCCCGGTATGGGACAAGGGCAAACGTGACGACGGGACCTTCTCGCGCGAGGACTTCAAATATGACCCCGGAGAGGACCGCTATATCTGCCCCAACGGAAAGAACCTCCGGCAATATCGACTTGCCGGTCGCTTGGCCAAGGCTAAGCCACCAAAGGATGGTCTGCTGCGATACCGCGCCCGCAAAGCCGATTGCGACAGCTGCGACTTGAAACCGCGGTGCTGCCCCAAAGACCCTGCGAGAAAAGTCCTGCGCAGCATCCATGAAGACGCCCGAGACCACACGCGATGCTTGATGGAAAGCGAGGCCTATGCCGCCTCCGCCGCAGACCGCAAGAAGATCGAGACCCTGTTCGGCGAGGCCAAGCACATCCTCTCGATGGTCAGGCTCAGATTGAGGGGCCTGACCGGCGCCAGGGACGAGTTCCTGCTCCTCGCCACCGTCCAGAACCTGAAAAGGCTCGTCGACCGGACCTCGAGACCGCCGCCACAGCCCGTAATGGCCTGATCCATGTCCCAAAACCCGGTTCAACCATCTCAACAACGAAAACCGCCTCAGCGGCTCGCTGAGGCAGAAACGGAAAACGTCCGCTCATAGAAATAGCGGACATCGAATCTCGACCCCAATCAGACTTCTTCAACAGCCTCAGCTACTTCCGGTCCTGACATCTACTGACTTTCGATGTCGGATTATCAACCGGGACTGGACGTCCATTGCGAAACGTTAGTTTGCTTGACCCCAAGGACCGCTCTGCACCCGATTCTGTTGATAAACTCTGCCGGACACCTTGGCCTGCAACTTTCGAATCAGGTGGAAGGCTCCTGCGCAATGATCGGCCGCAATGGCCCTTCTCAGCGAATCATCGTTGCGCCAGATCCGCCTCGAAGTATTTGCTTTCGAGTTTTTCAACAGAATCCACCCGTTTCCGGACGTGGATTGCGTGAGTCGGTGACGGGAGAAAGTGACCGTCAGTCGACCTTGAAGCCGATGACGCAAACATCGTCCCGGCGCCGTTCGTTGCCCTGGTAGGCGGTTAGGGCCTGTTGGATGCGTTCCTTTTGTTCGGCCATGGGAAGTTCCCAGATTTCGACTAGGAGTTCTTTGAACCGCTTCTTGCCGAACATGCGTCGCCGCTCGCCGCCAACCTGGTCGGTCAGGCCGTCCGTGGTCAGGTAGTAGGTGTTCCCGTGGCTAACTGGAATCACGGATTCTTCGTACTCCTGGCCGAAGGGAATGCTCCGGTAGCCGATCCCTTTCTTAGTGCCCTTCGTCTCAGTCACCTTTTCACCATCGGTCGAAAACAGTTCGAAACGGGCTCCGGCGAAAGCCAAGGATTTCATTTCGGCGTCCAAGTACACCGCCCCCAATTCGAGACCGTCGTCCGATTCCCCTTCCGCCACATGCTGGCCCAAGCTCATCTGGACCAATTGGTGGACCCGTTGGACCATATTGCCGACGGCACCTGGCTGCGTTTCGTCCAGGGCTCGATCAAGGGCGCCAGTGGAAATAAGGGTCATGAAGGCGCCTGGCACACCATGGCCCGTGCAGTCAGCGAGGATGACAAGCACACCGTCACCCCAAACCCGATTCCAATAAATGTCTCCGCCGACCACGTCCCGCGGTTCCCAGAGCACGAAATGGTCTTGGAACAAAGTGGAGAAGCTGTTCTCGTGGGGTAGGACCGAGCGTTGGATGCGAGAGGCGTATTCGATCGAACTGGTGATCACGTCGTAGGCTTCCGAAAGCTCCCGAGTCCGGTCTGCGACCTTGGTTTCCAGGTTCCGGGTATAGTCGGCGATGGTCGAGGCCATATTGTTGAAAGTCTGGGTGAGATCGCCGATCTCATCCTTCTGAGTGACCGAAAGCTGGACATCGTAGTCCCCGCCGGACATGCGGTGTGCCCCTTCGGTCAAGTGGCTCAGAGGACGGATGATCAGAAGGTTCTGACCAAAAACGAAGACGACGGCCGTAATCAGAAGCGCGACACCCAGAACCGCTGCCAGTGCGCCCATCTCCTGGATGCCTACCATGCTGCCCGGATCGAAGACTGCGAGGGTGTACCACTTCAAGGGTTCCAGATAGGCCATCGCCACCAGTCTTGGTTTGCCTTCGATGTCGAGGAAGAAGGTTTGTGCGTCTCGAACGCCCGTCTGAAGCTCGGCCATATGCGTGCGAAGTGACCTCCGGTCGGAATCGGAGGAAAGAAGCGACCAGATTCCTGACGCTTCCCCGCTTTCCTTGCCCAAAACGTTGTGAGAGATCTTCGACGGATCGATATGCGCCTGAATGGCTCCGCCGCTATCGATCATCATGGCGCTGACGCCCTTGGCTTCCTGAGTGATGAAGTCCGTGACGAACTCGGTCAGCCGCACCCCGGTTCCGACGACCCCTAGTGTCTCGTCACCCTGGCGCATGGCGTAGTTCACCCAGAGATTCGTGGCGCCCAACTCGACGTTTTGGTCAACGTTGAGATTGTAGGACGCCTTGTCCGCTATGGTCGCAAAGAACCAGACATCGTCCTCGTCGTCAGGGGACAAGGTGTCGACCACGTCGAGAGTGACGGTCTTCACTTTGTCATCGGCGTAGAAGAAGTGTTTCGATTTGGCCAGGCCGACGAAATAGGATCGGGCCCCGAAGTTGTCGTGGTAGCGCTGCAACTCGCCCCGGGCGTCGGCCGCAACCATGGTGTCTGTCTCATCGACCGCCCAACGCCGCAGGATCTCGGACCCCGCCATCTGTTTGGCCAACGCCAGTTCTCGCTGGACGGCACCAAGGACTTTCTCCTTGTGCCAGAGGACGTGGCGTTCGGCGATGTAGGGACCCAATTGTCCTGAGATGCGGTCGCCGATGAGGCCGAGGACCCAGATGGTCACCCCGCCGACCAGGATGAAGACGCCCGCGAGGAACAGGACGCTCTTGCCCCAAAGACTCTGGAAAACCGGTTTCTCTTGTCGGCGGATCACCCAGCCGAGGAGGACAAGCAGGCCGACCCCTCCAGCCACCACGATCCCAAGAACCACCTCCTCCTCCGAAGACAGCAGGTCGTCCACGCCCTCCGCCCCGTCGGCGAACGCGACGCTGGTCGACACCCCGGCCGCCTCGGCGAGGCGGCTGCGTTCCTCCAGAGGGATCTGCGCCAGGGCCTTATCGAGAATGGCCGCCAGTTCCGGCCAGTCTTTCCGAACCGCAAAGGCGACCTCCAACTTGTAAGGGGTCGGCGCCACTACGGCCACGTCATCTAGGTTCAGAGTGTTGACCGAATGACTAATGGCGGCGGGCGAGTCGATGAAGGCGTCGATTTGCCCGTTGGACAATGCCTGCAGACCAGTCGAAACGTCCGTCTGGGCGACGGTCTCGATCTCCGGGTGTTTGCGGGCCAAGACATCGTGGATCGCGTAGTCCTCGACCGCACCGACGCGCTTTCCAGCGAGGCTGCTCAAGCCGGCAATCCGTTCCGATCCGGTCCTTGTGGCGATCACGTTGGGCCAAGCCATGTAAGGCTGGGTGAAGATGAAGTGTTCCAAGCGTTCCGGGGTTGGTGCCATCGCAGAAAGGAGGTCCAGGTCCCGCGTCTTCGCCCGTTTGAGGATCTCTGCCCAATCTATCGATTCCGGAGGTTGGAGCGTAATACCTAGAATCTCCTCGATGCGGGAGGCGAATTCCGAACTGAGGCCCCGATGAACTCCTTGCTCATCAAGGAACTCGTAAGGCGCCCAACCCGGGTCCGCACCGAGGCGAATGATCGGCCGGGCATTCAACCAAGCCCGTTCGGCTGGAGTTAGACCGAGGTCTGCGTCCCGCATACCACGGTTGAAGAAACGTCTTTCGCGATCGGTGATCCATCGAGCCTCGATTTCCGCGAATTCCGCCGTCGACAGTTTGCCGAGTCCGGCATCGATCTCGGCACGAAGTGCCTCGCGCCCTTTGGCCACGCCGCCATGAATGGTGCTGACGAACAAGCGCTCAGGCCGATCCACGACTTCGCCCTGAAGGCCCATGTCACGGAGGATCGCGTCCATGACGTGATCTTCTTGGATCAGGGCGTCAATCTCTCCCCGAACCAGCGCATCGACCATTGCTGATGTGGACGGATAGCTGTGCAGCGTGGACCCCGGGAACAATCGTCGGACTTCCGTTTCCTGATAGGTTCCGGCCAAGACACCGAGTTTATGATCGCCAAAGACCCCGATGTCGGCAGGCACCACCTCGCCGGCCCGGTGATAGATCCGTGATCCAGTCTGGTAGGTTTGATCGGTGAAGGCGATCCATTCTTCGCGCTCGTCGGAATAGGACAGCCCCGAGTGAAGGTCCGCCTCGCCGTCCCGCAATGCGTCCAGTCCCTCCGTCCAACTGGAGGGCCGGAAGCGAACCTTTCTGCCTGTCTTCTCCGACCAGGCGCGCCACAGGTCGACGAACAACCCGGTCGGGCGGCCTTGGGCGTTGAGGAAGGTGAAGGGCGGATACTGGCGGTCCATGGCGATGATAAGGGAATCGTCCTTGGCGGCGTCCCTAGTTTCACCGATCCAGCGGCGGCCGATTTCCCGTCGCTCGGCTTCGGTGATCCGGGCCATGCCCGCGTTGATCAGCTCGACCGTGGCTTCGTCGCCTTCCCGGGCTGCGGTGAACCAGTCGTTGTGATAGAGCGGACCATCGTTGATATACGTGAAGTCAGCAAGCACGCCGGCCTTCTTCAGGTGATAGAGGCCCGTCGGCGTGTCGGCCGCAAACACCCGGAGTTCGCCGGCCTTTACCGCCGCGATGATTCTGTCGTAATCGGGGTAGCCAACGATGTGGCCTCCCGGTACCCGTTCCTTGAGATAGCTTTCGACATAGTCCTTGCTGATGACACCCACGCGGTAGGCGGTCAGCTGCCGGAGATCGGTTGTTGCAGGCACGGTACGATGAAAGAAGACGTGCGTGTCCGTTTTGCGAAGGGCCGAGCCATAATCGAGGAACTTGTCCCGCTCCTCGGTGAAGAACAACCCGGCATGGGCGTCGACCGCACCGCTGCCGACCATCGTAAGGGTGTTGTCCCAAGGCGCGGCCGTGAAATCGATCTCAACCCCGGTCTTCTCAGACCACAATCGCCAATGGTCGATAATAAGGCCGGCGGGCTCGCCGTTCTCATCCTGGTAGTGGAAAGGGACGCAGTCCACGCAATAGACGACAGATAGGCGGTCCGGAGCAGCGGCTGCACTCTGACCGAATACGCTTAGGAAAAAAAAGAAGAACCAGAGAAAAGTTGATATTGAAGAGGCCACCTTTCGGGCCGCGCATGGCTTTCTCAGAAAGGACCAACCGATAGCCTTGACGGACATACAGCATCTTCTGCGATCGACCGAAGGTGCCATTGTTGCCCCCTGGAGCGCCTGCTTCCCCTCGGACCTTTCCTCAGGTCGACAACGATAGCCCGCCATCACCGAACAAGGAAATAGGAACCGGATCATGACAGGCAATCTGTCTGCTCACGGCTACCCCCGGTCCTGACATCTACTGACTTCCGGTGTCCGCTCTTCTCCCATTACTGGACGTGCCTTGCGAAACGTTGGTTTTCTTGACCCCAAGGACTGCTCTGCACCCGTTTCCCGACGTGCGCAGCGACAGTCCTTGACGGGAGAAAGTGACCCCATACGGAAGTGCTGGAGACGGAAGTGATGATCAGAAGACGGCGATCGGCGCTGACCTCTTCAGCGATCACGGGTGCCCATGTGCATCGCCTCAACCTGAGCTTCGGGATACCCGCTGCTCAGCAATCTCGAGCGGCTCGCTTCTGGGGAGATTGGCGCGCTTGGTGAAACGGCACCTTATTCCAGACCTGGGCCTATTGGGACTTCTCATTTCACCCTCGATCACGCCATCTGCCATTTCACCAGACAAGACGAATTCGAACTGCTTTTGATGCTCGCCAAAGAGTGTCCGCGGCCGACCGTGGAAGTGGCTGAATACGTTCGCCTCGAAGTCCTTGCCGGTGAGTCTATACCTGCCTGCGGAGTAATGTCGGTCGTTGCCACCGAGCATCAGGCCGCGCTCGATGATATAGACGCCGCAGTTCTCCCATCCATAAGGACCATAGATCTCACCAGTCCAGATGCCTTCGCCCGACACTAGCACCGCCTCCTGAGTAAGGGCGGCCCGCAACGCAGGAGCCAACGGATCACCAGCCAATACACACCGACCACGGTAAGGCTGCTCGCAGACGAGCTCTTACCATTACATGCCAACCTCGCGCAGTCCGTAAGAGGCGTGAGTCGGACCGTTTATTGGATGGCGCGCTCCCTTCAAGAAGCGCCGATTCAGATGTGTTAACGAATCCTTAACTCCCGGACCGTAAAGCTCTGACTAAGTCGGGACCGACAGGACTTGTCGGCACGTAGCGGTGCCCTGGAAAGGTCTCGGAGTGTGGTGGTTCTCGATGCAGCTCCAGGGCTTGCGATAACCCTTCATCTCCGTGTGCACGACCTTCATCGACTTACAGATTCGCGATGCCGAAGAGATCTCAACGGTCTGATTTCGTGAAGGCGACGCGGGCGGCCATCATCCAACTCCAGGCGCAGGGATTACCGGCCATCCACGAAGCGGCAAAGGTGTTGGAGATAAACACACGCACCTTGCAACGCCGCCTCTCCGAAGCTGGAACCAGCTATAGTCAAGTTGCTGGCGATCTGCGTTACGAAGCTGCCTGTCGTCTGCTCCGGCGGGAAGGCCAAAGCGTGGCCGATATCGCTCGAGCGTTGGACTACTCAGATCCCGCCCACTTCACACGCGCCTTCGTCCGCTGGACCGGATTGACGCCGAGCACCTATCGCCACCAATGCAAAGTCCGCTGCAAAGTCAAACGTCGTCCGAGGTCGAAATAGGCTGTCGAATACGTTGGACAATTGCGAGCCTTGCGTGAGTGAGCCCAGGATCGTTGTCGACTTCTGAGACCCCTGGCCCGCCCTCGCGCAGAACCGCTCCCCCGCAAAATCCGGGTGCGACGCGCGACGTCAGTCAACGCATCACCTTGTGGCTGCGATACTGACGCGGCGAGACCCCGGCCCAGCGCTTGAAGGCACGGGAGAAGTGGGCGGAATCGGCATAGCCCAGCTCAACGCCAATATCCGTGACCCGGAGGTCGGGGTTCTTCAGCAGGCGAGTGGCCGCTTGGTAGCGGACTTGTCTAGTGATCTCAATGTGAGTGAGCCCGTGCCGCCTAAGGCGACGCTGCAGCGACCGAACGGAAAGCCCCGTGATCTCGGCCATCGTCTCGACCCGCGGTGGCGTACCTTCCTTCATCAGCGTCCCGGCCACTTGGCGCAGCGCGTCGGGAAAGTGATTGGCAGGCGCCGTGTCCCGAAGCCGAGCCTCTTCCACGTCGCTGGCCTCGCCCGGCGTCCGGCGGTGCCGCAGCGGCAGCGCCAGGAATCCGCGCGGGACGGCAATGGCCGTGTAATTCTGCCCGATGTGGATCTCCGGATCACCGAGCACGTCCCGTAGGTCTTGCGCCGGCGCCTCCAGCGTCTGCAGGCGGACCTTGGCCGGCTGCCAGGACGGGCCCGCCCCAAGACGCACGTAGTCGATCAGCCGGGTCAGAACGTATTGCTCGACCTGCGTGCGACCGAACTTCGGACCGCGGAACCGGTTGCGGCAGAACCAGACCTCGTCGCCGGCCGGGGTTAGCCAGAGACGGGCGTCGGAGCTATGGAGGTGGATCAAGCGGCAGCTCGCCTCCAGGGCGTGCTTGATGCTGACCGCGCTCGCGATCACTTTGCCGTAAGAACCTAGGCTCGCGATGCTGCTTTCCAGCCCGACCTGCAGTCCGAAGACCGGGCTGCCCAAATTCCGGGCGGCATGGGACATAAGCCGGTGGATGTGGTGCGTGGGAATCAGGTCGTCCGGATCGCAGTAGTGCCACATCGGCAAGTTTGCCCGCGTCAGCATCCGCTCGGCCGAGTAGCCAAGTCGTTCCAGCGTATCCGTGATGTGAACTAGCTGGCTGGCGCGCGTAAGTGCAAAGTCTTCCATTACCCCCCCGCCTAGTCTTTTCGATCCGCGGGGCTCGGTAGATCATTTTTTAACCTCTGGCACGAAATGGCAGGTGGTCACGGTCTGCATTCGATGCAGTTGAACCGTGAGGGAGGACTCATGGGACAACGAGTAGTGCGGGTCGATTCTCGGAGAGAAGCCTCGCCAGCCTTTGTGCACGAAGCGGTCGACTTCATAATGGCCAACCTGGCGGAATCATTGTCGGTCGATGATATCGCTGCCGCGGCAGGGGTCAGCAAAAGAACGCTTCATGCGGCGTTCCAGGTGAATCTCGGTTTGGGCGTGATGACCTTCGTCATCCAGCGCCGCCTCAAGCAGGTTAACAAGCAACTCCTCGACGCAGAAGTGGATTCCACGACCGTGAATGACGTTGCCATGACCAATGGATTCCAACACCTCGGCCGCTTCTCGTCTGCCTACCGGAAGCGCTTCGGCGAGTATCCTTCTGAAACACTGCAGCGCCGGAAGAGTGGTGGCGGCACATCCGTCAGCAGACACCAGACAACTGCAGGTGCCGTATAAGCGTGTATGACGAGTTTTGGTTAAACCTTGCCCTCTAGGCGAAGGCTTCGGTAGGCATTGTCAGATTAAACTGATCTGATAGTTATAGACAATCAATCGCTGCGCTGCTTCAACGCTGCCTGCCTGGAGATTTTCAGGCAAGCCAATGTGTTTTGCCCGGATCCAGAAACCCCGGGGCGGAACAAGGCGCACCACCTTTGCTAATCTGACAATGTCCACCGACCATTCCGGAGACCTCCGACATGCCTGATGCCGAGCACGCCGATGAAAATCGGCCGCGCGATCCGCTCCGCTCAGTTGTGGCGGACGCCTCTCCTTGGAGCCGCGGCCGAGGGTTCGCGGAGCGCCGAGACAGCGTTTTGGGCTTGTGACGGCGAGGCGAAGTTTTGGCCGTCAAGCCGAGCAGTACTCTGGTCCGCCGCGTAATACTTGTAGCCCGATCGCTGTGCGACCAAGACGCCGACTCCGCGACCTTCGATTTCGACGACAAAGCGAACAGACCTCTCTCGGCTAGGCATGGCGTATCCTAGTCCTCCCTCGAATGAACTGAGAGCTTGCAACCTAAATCCAGGCTCCCTCTAGCGACATGCACACCGCCTCCGCAGAGAGGGCGGCCAGCAACGCGCGAGCCAACGGGTCACCATTTGATGCACTGCGACCACGGTAGCGTTGCTTGAGGTCGAACCCCTACCATTTCACGCCAAGCTCGCGCAATCCGTGCAGGGCGTGAATCCGATTTAGCAGTCGCCGTTCACGGCGACCCAGTGGAGGATAATGACAGCTGCTTGGGCTTGTGCAGCGGAATCACACCCAACAGCAGCGGTTTGATGACAGGAGATGTGCGCAGGGCCCTCAGATCTACCCGACAAGCCGGCATCGGAACTATCACCGGCTATCGAATGTCCCAGTCGAATGCTCGTATTGGCATGTAATGGTAGGAGTTCCAGGGAACTTACCGGCATGCTTTACCGACTGCGAGTAAACTGAGAGGGCGGATCTCAATCGAGAACTAGTGGCGGCGGCCGGCGCTCCCGCCCTGTCGGGGCGTTTAATCAAGCAAGAGCCGCGCGACGACGTGCAATAGCAGACGGCGCCAGGTCGGTCGCCCTAAATGGCAGCGATCCTGCTCGGCAGAGAAGGTGGATGGTGAAATGCTGACGAATGGAATCCGGAAACTTCGCAGTGACGCGAAGGTTAAGACCATCGTCTTCGATCTTGGCGGCGTGCTCTTCGCCGAAGGCAAGAGCGTCGCGCTCGAGGTAGCTGTCGCCTTACCCAATCCAAAGGAGTGCTGAACCATGATCCGCTTCGTTGCACAAAGCGTCCTCGGGCTGTGTCTGGTCATTGGGGTTTGGAGTGGCCCTGCTGCTGCAGGCTGGGACGCGGACTCGCAAAGCCGCGCGGAAAGGACCATTGCCGCTTTCAAGGAGGCCAATCCCCGCACCGAGATTTTCTTCGCCAAGTCCTACGGCTTTGCAGTGTTCCCAACGGTGACCAAGGGCGGTCTGATTCTGGGTGGCGGCCGTGGCGGCGGCACGGTCTACGAACAAGGTAAGGTGATCGGCGCAAGCTCCGTGGCTCAGTTAACCTTCGGGGTACAAATCGGTGGCACGACCTTCAGTGAAATCGTCTTCTTCAAGGACCGTGCGGCGCTGGAGCGCTTCAAGGCCGGACCCTTGGAGATGTCGGGCGATGTTACGTCAGCCGCTGTGGTAACGGGCTCTTCAAACGCCATGGATTTCGCCGACGACACGGCGGTCTTCACCCTCCCGGACGGTGGCCTGATGTTCGAACTCTCTCTCGGCGGTCAAAACTTCTCTTTCGAACCGAAGCCTTGATCCGGCTGTCGACGCTCCGAATCACCATCAAAACTCCCCCTTGCACCGAAGATATCAATCAGCTTTTGCAAGGCGCCTTCACTGACCTGTTCCCCCGAATCCGGGTCATGGGGCAAGAGAGTTCTCCTTAGGAGGAGGACTTAGAATGAGGCGTCGTTTTACGGAGGAGCAGATCATCGGGATCCTGCGCGAGCAGGAGGCCGGGTCGTCGGTGAAGGAGATCACGCGTCGTCACGGGATCTCGGAGCAGAGCTTCTATCGCTGGAAGTCGAAGTACGGCGGCATGGAAGCCTCCGATGCACGCCGCCTGAAGGAGCTCGAGGCGGAGAATGCCAAGCTGAAAAAGCTTTTGGCCGAAGCCCACCTGGACAATGCCGCCTTGAAGGATGTCGTCAGCCGAAAGTGGTGAGGCCGGCCGGCAAGCGGAAGGTAGTTTCGCATTTGATCTCGGCGCATGGCCTCAGCCAGCGCCGGGCTTGCCGGCTGGCCGATCTCAAACTTGCGACCTGGCAGTACAAGCCGCGCAGGCAGGAGCGCCACGGCCTGCGCCAGCGCTTGCGCGATCTGGCGGCCGAGCGGCGGCGCTTCGGCTATCGGCGTCTGCACGTCCTGCTGCATCGCGAGGGGTGGCGGGTAAACCACAAGGCCGTGCATCGGATCTACGTCGAGGAGGGATTGCAGGTGAGAAAACGCAAGCGCAAGCGGGTCAGCCGTTCCGAGCGCCACCCCATGCTGGTGCCCAGGGCCCCGAACGAGCGTTGGTCGATGGACTTCCAACACGACCTTCTGGCCACGGGCCAGAGGTTCCGGACGCTCAATATCGTCGACGATTTCTCGCGCGAGTGCCCGGCGATCGAGGTCGACACCTCCTTGCCGGACAGCCGGGTCGTTCGTGTCCTGGACCGCTTGGCGGAGACGCGTGGACTGCCCGCCGAGATTGTCCTGGACAATGGGCCGGAGATGATCAGCAAGGCGCTGGACGAGTGGGCCTATCGCAGGGGCGTTCGGCTCAACTTCATCGAGCCCGGCAAGCCGGTTCAGAACGCCTTTGTTGAGAGCTTCAACGGGAGGTTCAGAGACGAATGCCTCAACGAGCACTGGTTCCTGAACCTGGCCGATGCCCGAAGGATCATCGAGGCCTGGCGGATCGACTACAACAGCAACCGGCCGCACTCGGCCCTCGGCTATGCCACACCAGAAGACTTCGCGTCATCTCACCAGGGGCATGCCCCTGGTGAGATGACAAACAGCGCCCGCAAAGGGCAAACTCAAGCCGTCGAACTCTCAGGCTGAATGACC
>JAAUYE010089227.1_pt1 | contig 12638 bp, 6 predicted proteins | sample 7278081 | NCBI WGS metagenome assembly JAAUYE01 (sample SAMN14350131, study PRJNA611818) | marine sediment metagenome | isolation source: surface marine sediment (0.6m) | place: French Polynesia: Moorea | collected 2018-08
CGTGGCAATCGCAGGAAAGTAACGGTTACATGCTATGAAAAACACTCTCGCTTCGTTGTTCGCGCTCGCCGCCCTGGCGGCGTTCCCGGCCCAGGCCGACAGCCTGGTCGATGGCTCGGCCGACGCCGGTAAAGCCAAGGCCATCACTTGCGTGGCCTGTCACGGCGCCGAGGGCAACAGTGCGAACGCCCTGTGGCCGAACATTGCCGGCCAGCACGCGGCGTATATCCAGGACCAGCTCAAGGCGTTCAAGGACGGCACGCGCGTGGACCCGCTCATGTCGAGCCAGGCCATGATGCTATCGGACCAGGACATGGCTGACCTCGCCGTGTATTTCGAGAGCCTGCCGGGCGCAGCCCAGGCAGTCGCCGACCCCGGCCTCCTGGCGCGCGGTGAAGCGCTGTACCGCGGCGGAAACACGCAGACCGGCGCCTCGGCCTGCATGGCCTGCCACGGTCCGACGGGGCGCGGCAATCCGGCGGCGCTTTACCCCGCGCTGCAGGGTCAGCACGCCGCATATACCTCCAAGCAGTTGGAAGCGTACGCCGGCGGCACGAGAGAGACAGACGGCAAGCAGCGAATCATGCGCGATATCGCGGCACGCCTGAGCAAGGAAGACATCGAAGCGGTAGCGTCCTACGTACAGGGCCTCCGCTGACACACGGAACTGATTGAGTAAACCCGGAATTCGCGTATGAAAAACCTTACCTGGATATTCCTCCTGCTGGTTGCCCTGTCGGCCTGCAGTAAGGAAGAAGCAGCCCCCGTCCCGGCCGAAGCACCTGCCGTTGTTGAAGAGCAGGCCGAGGAAGTTGCCGAGGCCGTCGAGGAAACCGCCGCCGCAGCGGAGGAAACGCTCGAGGTCGTCGAAGAGTCTGCTTCGGAAGCCGAGCCGGCCGACGAAGCCATCGTGCTCGCGACCGCCGAATCGCCCGTGGCCACACGTGAGTGGAAGTTCAGGGAAGGCGAGCACTACGCCCGCATGGTGCCAACGCAGCCGACCGTGGGTGGCGCCGACAAGATCGAGGTGGCCGAGTTCTTCATGTATAGCTGCCCACACTGCTACGACATGGAGCCGTTCATCAACGAATGGGCCGCCAACAAGGACCCCAACGTGCGCTTTGTTCGCGTGCCGGCTACGTGGAATTCGCTCGTGCGCTTGCACGCGCAGCTTTACTACACGGCAGAAGTGCTGGCACGCAACGGCGTCATCGAGGACCTGGCCACATTCCACGACTCGATCTTCAAGGAGTACCATCGGCGCGGCAATCGCATGACATCGGAGGACGCCATCCAGAAGCTGTTCGAGCGCTTCGCCGGCGTCGGTGCCGATGACTTCCAGCGCACCTGGAATTCATTCGAGGTGAACCAGAAGCTGCGTGTCGCTGACGACCTGCAGCGTCGTTACAGCATTTCCTCGGTACCGGCGATTGTCGTGAACGGGAAGTACCGTACGGGCGCCTCGGAGGCCGGCAGCTATCCGAAGCTCATGGAACTCATTGACGAACTGACGGTTCGAGAGGGCTTGCGCTGAGCCGCCGAGGCGGAGCGAGTTCCTCAACTACGCGCGCACCCAATCCCGGGGCCGCGCCCGGCACGCTGCTGATTGCGCTGCTGCTGATCAGCAGCGGCGCCGCCGCCACGCCGACCGACGAGGCGTTCGAGAACCTTGCCAGCGAGTACATCAGCGACCTGGGCAATCTGTCGCCCGTGACCGCCACCCTCATCGGCGATCATTCCGCCGATGGCGAGCTCGACCAGGTCGATAACCGGGCCAGGGAGGAGACGCGCGCCCTGCTTCATTCATATCTCGAAGCGCTTGCGCGTATCGACAGGGATCAATTGTCGCGGGCGAACCAGGTCGACGCGGAGTTGCTGTCGCACGAAGTCGAGTCGAGTCTCTGGGACCTCGAGCACCTGCAGGAGTGGGCCTGGGACCCGCTGTACTACGTCAACCTGTCGGGCAGCGGCGTTTACGGGCTGCTGGCCCGCGACTTTGCGCCCATAGAGACGAGGCTCGTCAGTGTTGCTTCGCGGCTCGAGCAACTGCCGCGCTTCCTCGCGCAGGCACGATCCTCGTTGCAAGTCGAGCGCGTGCCGGGTATCCATGCTGAAACTGCCGTGCAGCAGAATCCCGGGCTGCTTTCGATCATCGAGACCATGGTGATTCCGCGCATGGACGTGCTCGACGATGAACCGAGAGCGCGCCTCGAGGCCGCGATTGAGACAGCAAAAGACGCCATCGCAAATCACCAAACCTGGCTTGAAGAGGAACTGCTGCCGCGGGCGAACGGCGACTTCCGCATCGGCGCGGACAAGTACGACACGAAGCTCGCGTTTGCGCTGAATTCGCCGCTGAGCCGCAAGGAGATCGCGGCCAGGGCGTGGAGCGAATACGCATCGGTGCGCGCGCAGATGTACGAGGTCGCGAAGACCGTCTACTCGACCAGGCATCCCTACACGGAATTCCCGGACGAGCCCGACGATGCCTACAGGCAGGCCATCATTCGTGCGGCGCTCGAGGAAGCCTACGCGAAGCTGCCACCGCGTGACGGCCTCGTCGCCCTGGCAAAACAGTATCTGCAGCAGGCCATCGACTTCGTCATCGAAAACAACATCGTGACAATGCCCGAAGAGCCCGTCGAGATCATCATCATGCCCGAGTTCCAGCGCGGCGTGACGCTGGCATACCTCGACCCGCCCGGACCGCTCGACAGCGAACAGCCGGCGTTCTACGCCATCGCCCCGCTGCCGAATGACTGGAGCGAGGAGCAGGTCGAGTCCTTCCTGCGCGAATACAACATGCTGTCGATGCAGGACCTGACGATTCACGAAGGCGTGCCCGGACACTCACTGCAGCTCGCCCTGAGCAACCGCTATCCGTCTACGTTGCGCGCGGTGCTGTGGTCGGGGTCCTTCGTCGAGGGCTGGGGCGTGTACGCCGAGCAAATGATGATCGAGCAGGGATACCTCAATCATGATCCCCTCATGAAGCTCATCAACCTCAAGTGGTACCTGCGCGCGATCACCAACGCGATCATCGACTCGGCCATTCACGTCGATGGCATGAGCGAAGAAGCCGCAATGCGTCTCATGGTCGAAGGCGGCTTCCAGGAAGAACGCGAGGCCGCCGGTAAATGGGTGCGAGCCCAGCTTACCTCGGCGCAACTGTCGACCTACTTCGTCGGCTACCAGGAGCACCTCGAGTTACGTGCGGCCATGGAGGCCACCTGGGGCGAGGAATTCACCTTGCGTCGTTACCATGACCAGGCCCTCTCCTACGGCTCGCCGCCCGTGCGCTTCGTACGTGCGCTGATGCTGGGCGAAGCGATCCCGCGACGCCGCGAATAGGGCCTCTTATTCCAAATGGGCATAATGATGTGCACGTCATGCCCGTTATCCGACGCAACGAAATTGTGGCTCCGCGCATCTAAGGGGCTATGAATCTCACAGACCTGAGTACCCGACAGTGGCCTTCAGTCGCTGTCGCCGTCGCATTGGTCGCGCTCTTCGGCCTCACGTCGATAGCGTCGTTGCCGATACAGCTGCTTCCCAATATCGAAGAACCGCAGATCTCGGTTTCGAATTTCTGGCGTGCCGCAGCGCCGGAAGAAATGGAAGCCAATATCATCGAGCCCCAGGAAAACGTGCTGCGCAACACGCCGGGGCTCACGAATATCAATTCGTTCATCGGTCGTGGCTCGGGCTTCGTCAACCTGACGTTCGCCGTCGGTACCGATATCCAGACGGCGAAACTCGATGTCATCAACAACCTGACGCAGGCGCCGCCGAGACCCAGCGACGCGATCGAACCGCAGGTCAACGCGGGCGGCGGCCAGCAGACGCCGGGGGCCGCCTCGTTGCTCGTCCGCGTGCTGCCCGACAACCCGAACAAGGAGCTTGCGAGTTACCAGAAACTCATCGAAGACTACGTCCAGCCGAGGCTCGCGCGCATTCCAGGCGTATCGCAGGTGTTCCTCGCCGGCGAACAGCCCCGTGAACTGCACATTACTTTCGATTCCTATCGCGCGGCCGCGCTGGGAATCCAGGTCAACGACATTATCGCCACGGTATCCCGCGCCACCGATTCGTCGGGCGGATTCGCGGACGTTGGCCGACGACAGTACACGGTTCGATTCGTCGGCCAGTTCGAGCCGCGGGAACTCAACGAACTGATCGTTGGCTGGAGCGACGAGCGGCCGATCTACCTGAGCGAAGTCGCGGACGTCGAGATCGTGCCGCGCAAGCAGGACGGATTCACGCTACGGAACGGCTATCCCGCCTACTACATCACCGTGCAGCGAGAATACGACGCCAACACCGTGTCGATCCTCGATGAAGTCAACAAGGCAATCGTCGAGCTCAACGAAGGACCTCTTGCTGAAGCGGGACTTGCGATCGACCTGAGCTTCGACGCGTCGGTGCATATCAGGCGCGCCATCTCGCTGGTACGCAGCAACCTCGGGCTGGGCCTGCTGCTGGCCGTCGGCATACTCTATTTCCTGATGCGCAGCCGGCGAGCAACCTTTCTCGTCACGGCCACGGTACCCCTTTCCGTGCTCGTAGCCTTTGTCGCGCTGCGTCTCTTCGACAAGTCACTCAACGTGATATCGCTGGCCGGGCTCGCGTTCTCAGTTGGCCTTGTCATGGACGCCGCCATCGTGACGCTCGAGAACATCGTGCGGTGCCGGCAGAACGGCCTGAGCCGCGAGGAAGCGGTAGCGACCGGCACGCGCCAGATCACGGGCGCCCTGTTTGCCTCGACCGTGACCAGCGTAGCCATCTTTGTACCCGTGCTGTTCATGCAGGGCATGGAGGGGCAACTGTTCCAGGACCTTGCGTTGACGATCGCCGTGGCCGTATCGGCGTCGTTCTTCATAGCGATTACTGTCCTGCCCGTGGCCGCCGCGTTCATGCTGAAGGTTGAGGATCACGACCCGTGCGAGCGCTGGTGGGATCGCATTACTGCGCTCGTCATGCGCCTGACACGTACGCCGGCCCTTTGCGGGACATGGATTGCCGGTATCCTCGGCGCGTCGGTGCTCGCCATTGTCCTGCTCGTGCCCAAGGCAAACCTGCTCCCGCAGGCACCATCGGACTCCCTCAACGCGTTCTTTGCAATGCCGCCTGGCGGCACCGTCGAAATGGTCGAGACCGAGATCGCGGGAGTCATCGTCGAGCGCCTCAGGCCCTACATGGACCATGAGCAGCAGCCTTACATCCGCGGCTACAACCTGTCGTCGTTCGGCACGTTCAACGCATTGTTCCTTTACCCGCAGGACCCATCGCGAATCGAGGAGATGATCGGTATCGTGCGCGACGAGGTGCTCGTCGACCTGCCCGACACACAAGCATTCGTCCAGCGCTCGTCGCTGCTGAACTTCGGCTTCGACGGGGGCCGCAGCATCAACGTCGACATCCAGGGACCGGACATCGATGCGCTCTCCGAGGTCGCCATGGCGGCGATGCCCATCATCAACGAGGCGGTGCCCGGTGCGCAGGTAAGACCCGTTCCCGGCCTCGCAATCGCCGAGCCCGAGCTGCAACTCGTCCCCAACGATCGGCGCATCACGGCAGCGGGACTGGATCGAGCGGCCGTTGCCAACATCGTGCGCGCGCTTACCAGCGGCTCCTTCGTCGGTGAGTACTTCGACGGTAACGACCGGCTCGATATGATCCTCAAGGGCCCTGCGTGGAATTCCCCCGAGGAACTGGCCGCCATTCCGATCGCGACGCCGCTGGCGGGCATCCAGAGCATCGGTGAACTGACCGACATCCAGAGGACCGTGGGGCCCACACAGTTGCTGCGCGTCAACGGGCAGCGCACGCTGACGCTCGCCGTGACACCGCCCGCCGAGATGACCGTACAGGAGGCGCTCGACACTCTGCGCGACATCGTAGGACCGCAGCTGCGCGAACTGGCGGCAGACGATGTGAGCATCGCCTATCGTGGCACCGCGGACCGGCTCGAGGGCGCGTTCGACACGATGCAGGTCAATCTCGCGATTGCGGCCATTGTCCTGTTCCTTATTCTCGCCGCGATGTTCCGCTCGCTCTGGGACGCGCTGCTCGTGATGCTCTCCATGCCGTTGGCCGTTGCGGGCGGCGTCGTGGCGCTTCGCGTACTCAACCTGTTTACCAACCAGGCCATGGATCTTCTCACGACGATCGGTTTCCTGATCCTGCTGGGACTGGTCGTCAACAACGCAATCCTGCTCGTTATGCAGACGCGCACCGGGCAGAAGAACGGCCTGGAGCGCAGCGGCGCTGTTGCCGAGGCCGTACGCGTCCGGGCGCGGCCGATCTACATGAGCACGCTGACGAGTATCTTCGGCATGTTGCCGCTCATGCTGGTGCCCGGTGTCGGCTCACAGATTTACCGGGGACTGGCGACCGTCATCATCGGCGGCATGTTCGTCAGCGCACTGTTCACACTCATTCTCATGCCAAGCATTCTTCGACTGCCGCCACTGACGTCGATACGCGGCAAGAAGACCCGCTCGGCCGACATTGGGGGAGTCACCGTCGATGCATAAGATAAAAGCTTTAGTATTCCTGTCGCTATTCCTGTTACCCGTCTGCGCGATAGCGCAGCAGCCACCGGCCAAGGTCGTACAGGTAGCGAATGTCGAGCGCGCCGAGATCGCGCCAACGGTAGCCGTGCCGGGCACCGTCTACAGTCGTAACGACGTACAGGTGACTGCCGGTATCGCCGGGCAACTGCTCATGGTCGCCGAGCCCGGGACCTTTGTGCGCGAAGGCGAGGCTGTCGCACGCATCGACAAGCAACCACTGCTGCTGCAACGCGCCGAGCAGGAGGCACTGCTGGCGCGCGCCGAGATCAACATCCGTCAGCTCGAAAGCCAGCTTCGCCGGCAGCGTGAGCTAAGCGGCTCGGACCTCGTCTCGGAATTCGAACTGGAACAGACGCAGGCAAACCGTGACCTGGCCGTCAGCGACGCCAACATCACCAGGGTGCGGATTCGCCAGATAGACTACCAGGTTCGCCGCGCCGACGTTCGCGCACCTTTCAGCGGTGTTGTGATCAGCCGACTGCGCCGCGGCGGAGAAGACGTCGCGCGGGGCGAGATCCTGGGCCGCATGACCGATATCCAGAACATGGAAGTTCGCGCGTTCGTGCCATTGAAACACCTGCCACGCACGGTCGTTGGCGATGCGATCGCGGTATTTGCGCGCGATGCCAGGCACGAGGGCCGGATTCGCTCGCTCGTGCCGACAGGCGATATCCGTTCGCAAACTTTCGAGGCCCGCATCGACCTGCCGCCGAACGCCGTCTCCGACTGGACCGTCGGTCAACTTGTTAGCGTCGCGGTGCCAATACGTCCCCGGGAGGTCGCACTCGCGGTGCCACGGGACGCACTGGTGCTGCGCAGTAACGGCGCTTTCGTGTTTCGCATCAACGCCGAGAACAAGGCCGAGCAGATCGAGGTAGAGATCGGTGATTCGGCCGGCGACCTCATCGCCGTTTCGGGTCCGCTGACCGAGGGTGACCGTGTCGCCATTCGCGGCGCGGAGAACCTCCGGGAAGGTGCGGACGTCAAGATCATGGTCTCGCAGGCCGACCGGGTTGCAGGCACTAACGAAGGCTAGGGCCTCGGAAGATCAATGATGCCTCGGGCAGGCCTGCCCGAGGCTTTTCACAGGCAAAAAAATACCCGCAGCGAACTGCGGGTATTTTCTCAAGGGCCTGGACTGTTTACGCAGTCCGCGGGTTAACCCGCCGGCCCAAGATAGCCGTTGATCGTCTTCTTAGAAGTTCAACTTCACGGAAGCGATGTAAGCACGACTGGTGTCGAACACCGTCGGGTAGGTGTTGCCGTTGCCGAGGGCAGGACCGGCACCCGAGAATACCGGAGGATCTTCGGCGAGGGCGTTCAGGATGCTACCGCGGATGAGGATGTCATCCATCACGTACCAGGTAGCGGACAGGTCGACGTAGTTGACACTATCGAGCTTCGTCTCGAGCGTCTCAGCCTCGTTGTCATTGTCCGTTTCCCCGAAGTGACGCCAGGTCAGGCCTACGTCAACGTCCCAAGGCGTCGTCCAGGTTCCGACAAAGCGATGCCTGTACTCAGGATTCGGCGTACCACATTCGTTACCGAAGAAGCCGGAGCACTCGATGACATCGGCACCCGGGAACGGGGTCGTGTCGAGCGTATCGAGGTAAGTCGACGCGTAGTCAAGCGTGAACCCATGATCGCCATACTCGAAGTCGTACAGGATCTGGAAGTCGATTCCCGAGGTTTCGAGCGCAGCGATGTTGATGTTGGTCTGCTGGAAACCAACACCGAACGTACCTGCAGCCAGCGTTCCGGATGCGGCGCGCTGGATAAGGTCACAGAACGTTGCGTCGCCCGTAGCAAGACAGTTGTCGAGCGTGGTCTGCGCCGGGATACCGGCCGAGATCGTGTCATCAACTTCGATGTTGAAGTAGTCGACGCTGATCGACAGACCTTCGGCGAAGGTCGGCGTCCATACGAATCCGAACGTCGTCGTATCGGCTTCTTCAGGCTCGAGCTGCGGGTTACCACCCGTCAGAGACTGCGTCTGGCCCGAAATCACGTCGAGGATCGTGCCGTACTGAGCTGCGGTTACGCCGGTACGTGCACACTCTTCGAGTGTCGCGATCGGAGCATCCGAAGCACAGGGGTCGAACAACTGAACGCCATTGGCGTTCGTGCCTGCCGGGCTAAGGTTCGGCAGGTTGGTGTTCTGACCGGCGAACATCTCGATCACGTTCGGTGCACGAACAGCGCGCTGGAACTGCGCACGGAGGCGGAGCTCGTCGATGGGCGCATACGCCAGCGAGAAGCCAAAGGCATCGCTATCGTAGGTGTTGCTGCCCGTGTCGCCGTCCGCATCGTAGTCCGAGTAGCGGTACTGGGCGCGAAGCGTGAGTTCCTGGGCGAAGGCCATGTCAGAAATGAGCGGCACCTCAACCTCTGTGAAGAACTCGGTGACTTCGACTCGACCCGCAATCGGGAGAGTCGCGCCGCCAACACCCGTGAAACCGCCGCCTTGAACCTGGCTGATTTCGTCAGGCCGCGAGGACAGCTCGTCTTCGCGATACTCGAAACCAAACAGCGCGCCAACGCCGTAGTCGGCAGATGGCAGTTTCCAACCGTATTCGCCGAGGTCAGCCTGGATGCTGCCGCCCGTGACGAACTGCTCGGTCGAACCGTTGGTGAGACCAACGCCCTGGATGAAGCTGGTCATCTCGTCGGTCACGAGGCTCTCGCCACCCGGTCCGCGCTGGAAGATGTTGTAGGGCACACAGCCACCAGACGGGTCGGTGCAGACCACGTTGCCGTCGGCATCGGTGGTTGCCAGGAGCGCCTGCTGCAGGTTCGCCACGACGAAGTCGTTCGTGGACTCACTCTGGTCGCGGGTTTCCGACTGCTGGACAAAGACTTCCCAGCCCCAGACGTCATCGGCAAAGCTGCCGCGCAGTCCGCCCACGAGGCGCCACGCGCTGTTCTCGAGGTAGGAGTTACGCGGACCGCCTTCGACGTTGCGGTGCGACATCGTAGCGCCGCTGACGATGGTGCCGTCAATAACGTCCTGAGCCGAACAGCCGTAGATGTCGAGGAACGACAGGCTACCGGGGTTCGTCTGGATCAGCGGGTTGTCGCAGTTGATCGAGTAGGCGCCGATGCCGAAAGAGGCCGTCGGTGCAATCTGCGCATCGCTCGAGTTGTTCATGTACGAGACATCCGCAAACGCTTCGATCGTGTCCGTGATCTGGTAGTAGCTCTTACCGTAGAGCGTGTAGCGCTCTGAAGGACGCTGGAAGAAGTTGAACGGACCGAAGTTGAAGGTCTGCGTGGGACCGCCCTGGTAGGCATCGATGCTGCCGTCTTCCTGCTGGAAGGCAAAGCCGCCGGGGCCACCAAACAGACGGTAGTTTGCCGAGCCGACACAACCCAGGCCTGCGAAGCTGTTGGGTCCGTCGTCCTGGCCGAGCGCACATCCGGAGAAAATACGATCCGCCTGCAAAATGGGATCGCGGTCTTCGTAGGAAGCATAAACAGTGGCATTACCACGGCCGTCGCCGGCATTCACGCCAAGCATGGCCCAGAGGATCCGCTCATCACCGTCGGTTTCACTACCCGGTACCGGCTGACCGCCCGCCCGGAGAATATTCTCGTACTTGCCGTCGTCGTTCTCGTTGTAGGAGACGCCGTACTGCATGCCGAGCTCTACGCCTTCGAAATCCCTCTTGAGGATGAAGTTGGCGACACCGCCGACTGCGTCCGAGCCGTATACGGCCGAAGCGCCACCGGTCAGGATGTCGACGCGCTCAACCATCTGCAACGGAACGAGGTCGACGTTGGCAGAGCTAATGCCCGACGAGCCGTAAGGAAGCCGACGACCGTCGATCAGCACGAGCGTACGTACCGAACCCAGGCCGCGCAGGTTAAGGGTCGCGGTGCCTGAGGCGCCGTTCGAGACCTCGGAAGCCTGGCCAGCAAATACCTGTGGCAGAACGTTGACGAAGTCTTCGATGCGGACGTTGCCGCGGATCACAGCCTCTTCGCCAGTTACGCTCAGCACCGGAGTCGCAGCCGCGAGATTCGGGTTTGCCGTAAGGCGTGAACCCGTAGTTACAATTTCCTCGAGTACTTCTTCTTCCTGGTCTTGTGCGACCGCAGTGCCGACGGGCAAAGCGAGAGCACTAACCAGGAACCCGAGTCCAGTTAGTTTAAAAGAACGCATTGATTATTCCCCTTATGCTGTTTGCTTACACGCAGAAACCGGTGCCAAATGCACGCACCGGCTTCGACGCCAAGGGACGAGTGTAGCAAAAACACCAGCAATCAAAACTCCGTTGTGAAAACACAACACTCGATAAATACGGTGAGCTACCTGGCTGGCGGGCACAATCTCCACTAACTCATTATTTTCTATAGATAATTTCGCGCTGAGAGCGCGCGACATGAGAATTTGTTGCGCCGAGATTTCGGTTCCGAGCGTCCGAAAACCGTCCAAAAATGCGCAAAACAAGCCCGGCTTGCTGTCGTATATATGCAACATCAATATCGGTGATCCGGCCCTGGAGGGCAATTGTTGTATCCGCACATCACGGTCTTGCCCCGTCTCGAGGACGGGTTCGGCGCCCGTATTCTGCGACCAGACTGCTAGAATCTACGCCTTTGTAATCAGTCATCCCGGTTGGAGAAGTCCTGATGAGATTCCGCTTATTATTGCCGCTCGCGCTGTGCCTGGCCGCCTGTCAGCCCGGCGAAGTACCGGCGACAAACACTGCATCGGGCGTCGAGCGGCCGACGTTTTCGTTGACGAGCAACGAAGCGTACGACTTCAGCGCGATCCCCGCGTACGACAACTCGCATGACGCCGTCTATGACTACATCGATAACAACCTGCCGGCGCATCTCGAGGCGATCCGGCGCTGGTTGCAGCAGCCGTCCATCTCGGCGCAAAACGTCGGCGTCGTGGAAATGGCCGAGATGCTGCGCAGGGATCTCGAGGATCTCGGCTTTGCCGAAGCCGAGCTCGTGCCGACCGACGGTCATCCAGGCGTTTGGGGCTACTACGATGCGGGCGCGGAAAAGACGCTCGTCGTCTATCTCATGTACGACGTGCAGCCCGTCGATCCCGAAGACTGGCTGAGCCCGCCGTTCGACGCCGAACTCGTCGACCATGATCTGGGTCGCGTACTCATGGCGCGCGGCGCAACCAACCAGAAAGGCCCGCAGCGCGCGTTTCTCAACGCGCTCGAATCGATTATCGCCGTCAACGGCACGCTGCCCGTCAACGTCATGGTTGCTGCCGAGGGCGAAGAGGAACTCGGCTCGCCGCATTATCCGCAGATCATCGATGCTTACGAGGAAAGGCTGCGCTCGGCGGACGGCGTGTTGTTCCCGTTCAATTCGCAGACGCCCGACGGCAAGATCAACATGATCCTCGGCGTAAAGGGCATCCTGTATTTCGAAATGACGGCGACGGGCGGCGACTGGGGCGGGCCGTCGCAAGCCGAGATTCACGGTTCTTACAAGGCAATCGTCGACGCGCCCGTCTGGCGCCTGATCAAAGCGCTTTCGTCGATGACCTCGGAGGACGGCAACACGATCCTCGTGCCCGGCTACTACGACGACGTAACACCGCCGACCGATGAAGAGTCACAATTGATCAACGCGGGAATCGAAAACCGCGACGACGAAAGAATGCAGGAAATGCTGTCTGTCGAACGCTGGATCGATGACAAGACGGGCACGGACGCCGTCATCGAATTGCTCTACCAGCCGACGTTGAATATCGACGGCATCTGGGGCGGCTACACGGGCGAAGGCGTCAAGACGATACTCCCGCACCAGGCAACGGCCAAGGTCGACTCGCGCCTGCCACCCGGCCTCGATCCCGACGAGGCGCTTGCGAAGATTCGCGCCTTCCTCGATCAGCAGGGTTATACCGATATCGAGATCGAGAAACTGAGCGGCTACCCCGCGTCGCAGACGTCGGTAGAAGCGCCGGCCGTGCAGGCGGCGATCTCGGTGTTCTCGAAGTATGTGAGCGACATCACGGTGCAGCCGCGTATCGCGGGCAGCGCACCGTTCTACCAGTTCACCGAGAGACTCGGCCTGCCGCTCGTGCCGACC
>JAAUYE010155876.1_pt1 | contig 12625 bp, 13 predicted proteins | sample 7278081 | NCBI WGS metagenome assembly JAAUYE01 (sample SAMN14350131, study PRJNA611818) | marine sediment metagenome | isolation source: surface marine sediment (0.6m) | place: French Polynesia: Moorea | collected 2018-08
CCATCGCCGTGCGCAGCCGCAACCATTTCGGCCGGCTTCTGGCGCTCGGCCTGACCAACACGATCTTCCTCTACGTGTTCATCAACGTGGCCATGGTGATGGGGGTGGTGCCGGTGGTCGGCGTGCCGCTGCCGCTGATCTCCTATGGCGGCACCGCCCTGCTGGCGGTGATGTGCAGCCTCGGCATCCTGATGTCGGTCTACGTTCACCGCGACGTCCGGATCTCGCGCCGCGGCCTGCAAGGCGAGGACTAGGGCGGTATCCGATCAGATGGGATCGCTTTGCGGTCCATCTGGCCGGATGTGACGCCCTCACCTCTGAGTGTTAGCGCGCACCTCCTGGCCAGACGCGAAGGCGCCTGATCAAGACGTGCGCTAGTGCCTGGCCGCTTCGCACCTGGAGGGTGTGAATCCTGACCCAGGCGCCCCGACCTGCCGGCCGGCGCGGGCGGATGGAAAAGTTTCCCGCGATGCCCTAGAACTGCCGGACGATCTGCGGCCGTCTGCGCCGCGTTGGCCCAGCAACCCGGGAGGCTCCGTCCGTGTTCAAGGAGGTCAAGGCCCACGACCTTTTCCCAACTCCGATCTGGTCCCTCGATCTGATGGACGACGTGGCCGAGCGGCTCAACCGGCAAATCCTGAGTGAGCTCGACCGCATGCTGTCGCCGCGGCCGGAGATCCCCATCGGCGCGACCTGGCAGACCGACCAGAACCTGCACACCCTGCCGGCCTTCGCCGAGTTGACCGAGGGCATCAACAAGGCGGCCCGGGGCGCCCTGGACTTCATGAAGGTCGACTACTCGAGCTTCGAGATCACCGCCTGCTGGGCGAACATCAACCCCAAAGGCAGCCTCAACACCAGCCACACCCACCCCAATAACTACCTCAGCGGGGTCTACTACGTCAGCGTGCCCAAGGGCACCGGTGTCATCGTCTTCGGAGACCCACGGGAGGCGGCCGGGGCAATCCTGCCCAAGGTCACGGAGTACAACGCCTACAACGGCAACGAAGTGACCTTCGAAATCAAGGCGGGCCGCTTCATCCTCTTTCCCGCCTACCTGCGCCACGGCGTGCCGGTGAACCGCAGCGAGCAGGAACGGGTCTCGATCGCCTACAACATCATGTTCAGCGCCTTCACCCAGGAGATGAGCCGTCCCTTGTGGAGCGGCATCCCGATCGACAAGGCCTGAGGGCGCCCCCGCCGCCCTCCGACCGCCGCCCTCCGACCGCCGCCCGATCGGCGCAGGCACCGGCGCCGGCCCTTCGGGGCCAAGATTCGGGCTTTCGGGCTTCCCAAAGCGGCCCGGACTTGCTATCAACCCGGCCTCAGTGTGGGGCGCATAGCTCAGTTGGTAGAGCAGCTGACTCTTAATCAGCGGGTCCAAGGTTCGAGTCCTTGTGCGCCCACCATACTTTTCAATGGCTTAGACCGCTGGGTCAAGGCTGGTTTTACAATCCGGTCAGCCCGGTTTTACAGGCTGCTCCCGTTTTGGTTGCCGATTGGTTTTGTTCTCGTTTCCGGCGGGCATAAACGGATTGTAGCCTGGTCTCCTTTCCCTCGCGATGGTAGCGGCTGTTTCGCAGGTTCTACGTGTGCGTGGCGTGGCGCTGATGGGCCGAAGGTGGACAAGGTGAGCGTTGCGCCAGCCTCAAGCTCAGGAATTTCTTCAAGCTTTTTGAAGTCGGGCCCACTACGATAGCGTTGGCGTTGGTGGTAATCGCCTATGGGGGCCTTAGGGACGTACGGACCAACCATGCCGAAGGTGAATCCGAAGATACTGATTTGGGCCAGAGAAACCGCCGGGCTTTCGCCCGAAGAGGCGGTGAAAAAGCTCGACATCAACGACGCGCGCGGCGTCGCGGCGCTGGATCGGCTGGATGCGCTCGAGGCCGGCGAGCATGCGCCGAGCCGGCCGATTCTGGTCAAGATGGCCAAGCACTACCGGCGGCCGCTCTTGACATTTTACCTACCGGAAATCCCGCGCAAAGGCGACCGCGGCGAGGATTTCCGTACGCTTCCAGAGCCGATCAGGGAGACCGAAGCCGGTCTTGTCGATGCCGTTGTTCGGGATATCCGCGCACGCCAAGCGCTTGTGCGTTCAGCCCTCGAGGCCGCAGATGAAGCCGAAGCTCTGCGCTTTATCGGATCGATGGATCGGAAGCAGGGCGTGGCGGCCGTTGTCGCTTCGATTGAGCAGGCTCTCGATTTCGACCGCGATGTCTTTCGCAGCAAAGCCCAACTCCAACAATCCTTCGCATATTTGCGCGCCCTGACTGAGGTGACCGGGATCTTCGTCCTTCTGGTCGACAACCTCGGAAGCTGGCACACCACGATCAGTGTCGAGGCCTTCCGGGGCTTCGCTCTGGCCGATGATGTTGCGCCCTTTGTTGCCGTTAATGCTAACGACTCCCCGGGCGCATGGTCTTTCACTTTAGTTCACGAGCTCGCGCATTTGTGGATTGGCGCGACGGGAGTTAGCGGCGGCACCGGCGAGCGTGCCATCGAGAGGTTTTGTAACGACGTGGCAAGTGAGTTCTTGCTGCCTCAAGCCGAGGTCGCGGCCCTCGACATTACCGACGCGACGCCGTTCGCAGAGGCCATGGCCCAAATTACCTATTTCGCGACCGAGCGAAATGTCAGCAGCACTATGGTCGCCTACAAGCTCCATAGGGTAGGGGCGTTCGGCTTTGATCGGTTCCAGGAGCTCAAGGCTGCCTATCGGCAGGCCTTTCTCGGCCGCAAGGCGGCCGAGAAGGAGCGGAACGCCGACAAGAGTGGCGGCCCGCCCTACCACATCGTGCGCAAGCATCGAGTCGGCACTACGCTAATCCGATTTGTCGAACGGATGATGCACGAAGGTAATCTTTCCACGACGAAGGCCGGAAAGGTCTTGGGCGTTGGAGCGCACAACGTTCATGCTCTTCTGGAGCAGGGCCGCGTCAATCATGCGGTCTAGCGTGCGCCTATGCTCTATCTTCTCGACGCCAACGTTCTGATCACGGCGAAAAATCTGTACTACGAGTTTGGTCGTGTCGATCAATATTGGGAGTGGCTGGCATACCAAGCCGAACAGGGACGCGCGAAGGTTCCGGTTGAGATCTACGAGGAGATTACGGCTGGCACAGATCAACTCTCCGCTTGGGCGAAAGACAACAAAGCGTCCCTCATACTGGAAGAAGACGTGGATATCGCCCTCGTGCAACGCGTGATCATTGAAGGATATGCACCGGACCTAACCGACATAGAGATAGAGGTAATTGGTCGCGACCCCTTCCTGATCGCTTACGCGCTCACCGACGTTGGGAACCGCGTTGTGGTGACGACCGAGGTGCGATCGAATAAGCAGCGCCACAACCGGAGCATTCCAAGTGTCTGTGACCAGTTTGGCGTGAAAAGTTGCCATCAATGGCAGCTAGGACGTGACCTTGATTTTCGCACCGATTGGAAGCGTCCGTAACCAACAGACAAGGAAATCTAGCAAGCGCTGATCCTATTGATCCTCGCGCCCCTTGGTCTTGCTAGGCTTGCGGCACGCCTCGTTCAGCCGCCGTATCGCCACCTTGGCCTGGCGCTTCCTACCGGTGTACTTCTGAATCATCTCGGCCGTGCGGTGGCCCAGAATGCTCGAGATCGTGGGCCCGTCGCAACCGAGCTCGGCGAGGATCGTCGCCGCGGTGTAACGCAGCCCGTGTGATGTAACGCCCTCAAGACCTGCCTCGACGTAGGCTGCGGCCATGCGATGCCTGAGATAGTCGACCTTAAGCGGCCGACCGGACGCGGTGGTGAGCAGCATGAACTGCCGGCGGGCCTTGACCCAAGGGTCAAGGACGGCCTTTAGATCGCGCGAGGCGGGGATCTCGAGGCGCTCGCCGGTCTTCCGCTGCACCACCGAGATCCAGCCCCTGCGGTAGTGGCTGCGTTTCATGGGCGGGATGTCCTGGCCGCGCTGCCCCGTGTTCAGCAGCAGCTCGAAAGCGACGCGCTCGAGGGTCTCGGGCGGCCAGCGCTTGCGGAAAGCGGCGATCTGCCACTCCTCCCACGGCTTGTGCCCGGGTCCGGTCCGGAGCTGCTTCGGGCGCAGCGCCGGGTTGTCGTCGCGCCAGCCGTGATCGACCGCGTAGGACAGGAGAAGCCGGAGGACCTGGACGTAGTAGTTGGCCGTCCGGGGGGTCTTGGCGTGCCTGTCGCGCAGCTTGAAGACGAAGGCCCGGGGCATCGTCGCAACGGCCAGGTGGCCGTACCTGGCCGCCAGGCGGTCCATATAGCGGGCGTAGTCCTTGCGGGTCTTGGCGCTCAGCTGCAGGAAGGCCGGCGAGGCCTTGTAGGCCTCTACCAGGGCCGCTAGGCAGCCGCCGCTCGGACGGGCGCGGCGCGGCCGCTGGAAGCTCTCGTGAATCTCCGCATAGGCGCGATGCCAGTCAGGAGATCCCGGCTCGCCGCGGATCGGGATCCGCTGCCCTTCGCGCCGATAGTAGGTGTAGAGCTTTCCCTTGCTGCGAACGCGATGGACGTAGTCAGGCTGGGCAGCCGTCGTCCTCTTCGATGGCTTCGAGCCACTCATTCCCTTGTTCCTCCCCGAGCCTATCGAACAAGGCGTCGAGGAACTTGTCCAGGTCGTCCTTGAGCCAGATGTCCCTGCGGTGGGTGACGCGCTTGGGCTTTGGCAAGCTCCCGGACTTCACGCCACCCCGGAAGGCCGAGGCCGATAGGCCGATATAGGCGGCCGCGACCGGCAGCCGCATGCCTCGGGGCCATTGCTGAGGGACATGGCGAGATTTATCTGTCACCCTATGTCTCCGCCTGCTCCCTGCAAACCGCCGAGCAGGATTACCACGCGTCCGGTCCGATTTGGTCGCTCAGAAACACTGTGCACACGCCTGAACGCCGTCCATCCTTTCGTTCTTGGGTCGTTGCTCGGCACAAGAAACTGCAACCTGGGCCGCGATCGATCGGGCCTTGGATTTCTCCTTCAGCGGTACGACAAAGTCTACTTCGTGCCGTGCTTCGTCGTCGGGCCGCACGGGCGCAAAGGAGCCAGTCGTTTTCCCGGCGATCAGCTCTGACCGGCTGGATCCCGGTCGCGGAAGGTGGCCGCGGGTATAGTTGTCGCCCCTGAAGAACTGTCCCCTCATGAAGCCTAGGCCCGCTGCTTTCGCTCGCGGTGATCCGCCTGCCGGCACTTGTTCGAGCAGAACTTCTTCTTCTTGCCTTTTACGGGGATCGGGAAGAGCGATTTGCACTGGGCGCAACGGCCGTACTGGGTATTGCCATCGATGGCCAACATGAAGTCCAGCCAGATCGCCCCGATCAACCCGTGAGGCGTGATGTTCTGTTGCAGCCTTTCCTTCTCCAGGTGCCAATAAAGGCGCGGCGAGGCGCGCTTCTGCTTCCAGAGGTTGGCGTTCACCATCTCCTGCACGGCAAAGGTGGCGGCGCCGATGACGTCGCCCTTCTGGATCCTCTTGTAGATACCCGGGTGGAAGTGTTGGGCCGCGATGAGACGGAATCGCCGGCCCCTTTCGTCATCCCACTGCGCCTTCACGCCATCGTTCTGCCAGACAATCAGCGGCTTCAGTCGTGCCTCGTCCCGCTCCCGGACTGCATCCCAGAGATCGAGGGCGTCCCCCAGGCGCGTGATCTCCGAGATCCAGCGATCGAGCCGCTCGCCGCTGCCAAGGTACTGCTGAGGTTCTCCTGACACACTGATGGGGATCGACGCCGCCACGTCGTCGCCTAGAGGTCCATAGGCGTTGGCGAACTTCACGATCGCATCTGGTGTCGGCTCGAGCAGAGCGAAGTCCCGATGCAGGCTGCCACGATGATCGACCAGCGGGCGGACATGTTTGAGCTTTTGCTCGCGGCCCACAGGCACCCCGTCAGTTAAGTAGAGATGCGGACCCGAGGCCTCTCGCTCGATGTCGTAGAGCTGCCGCTCCTGCTGCGAAGCTGCATCCCCAGGCGGATCCGGTGGAGAGGGCAGATCATCCCCGACGGTGGTGACCCAGCGATAGCCCGTCTCACTAACCGGCCAGTGGAACAAGAAAAGATCATCTTCCAAAGCTACATCCCTGTGCGACGATCATGTAACGATCAAAAACATATTTGATGATTATATTCGATCAAATTATAATACTCAACATGCATCTTCTTTTGTATCCGCAACTTTCGGCAAGGGCGGGCGGAAGCCGTCCAGATCCTTGCGATCGAACGCAGTTCGGCCGTAGGGCAAAGTGCCTTGGGGCAAGGCCATGAGAGCTGAAGAGGTCTCGCGAACGACCCGGCCAGCGGCAAAGCATCAGGACGCTTCCGAGCGCGGGGGTAACGATACGCTCACTCTGCGCCTTACGCTCTTGCCCCGAAATGACATCGGAAACGCCGAGCGGCTGGAGACACTATCAAAAGATCTCATCGAGAGCGGACTGCTCAAGCCGCACCCGGTGATCCCGGCGCTGACCTTGCGTCAGCCCTGGGCCTCGCTCATGGCCTGGGGGCTCAAGACGGTTGAAACCCGGGGCTGGGGGACGCGGCCGATCGAGAACCTGGCGATCCACGCGGCGGCCCAGTGGCACGGCTATGCGCTGGAGGCCTGCCGGGAGAACGTCGCGACCGCCAAAGCGCTGGCGTCACGGCGCCTGACGCCCGAGGACCTGCCGCGCGGCAAGGTCCTCGCCGTGGTCGACCTGGTCGGCTGCCGCCAGGTGCGACCGGACGATTCGTTGCATTGGGTCCCGGCCGCCGAGCTGGCACGCGATCGCCAGTTGAGGATGCTGGCGGCCTTCTGCGCCGGCGCCACCAACGGCGCCGAGGAGATCGGCGTGTCCGACGTCGTCGCGTCGGCCAGGGAAAGGCCGCGGGTCGCCGGCGCTCCGAGGGACTTGTCCGAGGAACTGGCCAAAGGCGGGTCGGTCATCCGCTTCCCGGGGCGAGGGACGTGAGCGTGCGAGTGCAGAGCGCGATTTGGCGCACCGGGCTCGAGGTCCGGCGCAAGATCGTGCTCCTGAAGTTCGCCGACCACGCCGACGACGACGGGCGCAACGCCTGGCCGAGCAAGGCAACGGTCGCGGCGGCCTGCGGCCTCTCGCTGGAATCGGTGAAACGAATCATCCGCGAGTTGCGCAAGGACGGCATCCTGGTCCCTGAGGGTGAGTGCAAGGGCGGCGCCGGCAAGACGGTCAACTACCGGATCGATTTCGAACGCGCGGCCGAGCTCCATCCGCCGGTCAAACCTAGGGACCTGGCGGCCAAGAAAAAGGGGGTCACAGAGACCCCCTTGAGCGAGGAAAACAGTCCGCCTCCCGCCGAAAACGGGGTCACAGAGACCCCCTTTTCCGAAGATCGAAAAAGGGGGTCAGGGGAATCCAAAAAGGGGGTCACCGGTGACGAAAAACGGGGTCACAGCTCTGACCCCCAAACCATCCAGAATCATCAAGAACCATCCAGCGCGCCCGGGCGCGCGCGCGACCCCGCCGGGGCCGCGCACCCGGCCGCGCCGGAGGACCAGGACGGCGCCGGCGGCGATCCGCCGGTCAAAACACTCTGGCGGGAGCGGGAGGCGGCGATCCGGGCCAAGATCGGCGATGTCGATTTCAGGAACTGGTTCACCGATGCGATTCCGCATGCCGACGAAGCCGGGGTCTACATCCTGGCGGTGCGAAGCCCCTTCATGGTGGCTCAGATCAACGGCCAGTTCGCACGCATCCTCGCCGGCGTCCTGGGTCGCCGAGAGGTCCGCGCCGAGTTCCACGACTACGCCAGGATCGCAGCTCACAATCGCAAGCAGCGCGAGTCCTCGACTTGACGGACGGCCGCGGACCGAAGCGCACCACAACGGAAGCGCTGCTGATCTGGGCGATCCAAGAACACCGCGCCGATCGCCACGCCACCGAGACCGGCCTGCTGCCGATCGAGGCGATCGCGGACGGCCGCGAGGTCCTCGGTCACTCGAGCGACGGCTGTGTCTCGGTCGAGCGCTATCAGCAGCTCGGCACCTTCATCGAAGTGTCCAGGACGCCGCTGAACGTCGACCTCGACCCCGACGCCGAGAACGTGTGGCGGGCGATGAACGAACACCTGCGCGGCCCGCACTGGCCCAGGCGATTAGCTGCGCACGCCGTGGCGATCGGCCGCCGGACGGGTCCGACATCAAGCCCCTTCGCCTCGAGCCGATTCTGGTTTGGGTCCGGCGCAACGAGGCCGGCCTGGCCAAGGTCAATGGCCAATGGGTCGAGCATCCGGCGGGCGAGGCCTGGTGGCCGAAGATCCGGCAGTTCAACAAGGGCGGGCAACGCTACTGCCCGGTCGAGGTCAAGGACGACCGCTGGGAGCGGCTCACGGTGCGGGAGAAGTACGAGGGCTGGTGGCGCGGACCTTGTCGCCTGACCTGGCATTTCCAGGGCGCGCCCGAGCAGCTGCGCCGCTGGACCGTCGTCGGAGTCGGGGTTCCCGAGCCAGACTGGATGGTGAGGCGTAGGGGAAGAAAGTCCTTTGACAAATTCGAAGGGGATTGAAGACAAGCGACTCACGGTTAAGTGCGCCCACCTGGGAAAATTACCACGGCGGGCGTTTCTATTGTAGGGCTAGCCGTGCCGAACATGCTGCAGACCTTCCGACCGCCAGGCTCTCGATCATCACAGCAGCTCAAGCGCGAGCACGACAGATGGCGCTGGCGGGCCTAGCCCTGGCGGCGCTGTTACGGCCTGGCGATCTGGCGGTCGATCCGCGCGGCGCTGCTCACCGACGAGCCGCTCTGCCGAATGTGCGGCGAGGACGGCAGGCTGACGCCGGCGACGGTCTGCGACCACTTCGAGCCGCACCGCGACGACTGGGACCGCTTACTGCGCGGCCCGTTCCAGAGCCTGTGCAGCAGATGCCACAACAAGCACAAGCAGCGGATCGAGGCATCGACCCTCGAGGAGTAGCCGACCTGCCCCAAACCTCTGACGGGGGGAGGTCAGAAACTTCTAAGTGACGGCTGCGCGACCGGCGGCCTAACCGGATTTTTGCTCGACTGAAATTGGGTGAGGGGGGTATCAGGCGCTGGCCCATAGGCAATTGCGAGGGAAGGGGCCTCAAATCTCTTCAGCCCCGGCCGCACGACCGGGTGGCTAACCCACCGCATATTGACGCGAAATCCGAAAAACTTTTTCTTGGGCCTGCGGGGACATGCTGTGAAAGATCGCCAAAGAACCCCGGTTGGAGCCCAGAGACCTGCCAGAAGAGCCCTCGTCTGGGCCTAGGAGGGCATTTCCTTCGGCATCCGCCGTGGCGCCTTGAAATTGAAAACCAGCGCATCGTCTCTCGAGACCGCCTTACGGTGTTCGCCTGCTTTACAGGGCATCCGTGAGGCGCCAGAAATCTGAAGTCCCAGCCGACCGCGACCGAATATCCCCCAACTCCGGACATCCCTTGGGGTGCTCCAGGAAGGCGCATTTTGACCCATAGCAGTCATTGGTTCCTTGCCACCCGCAGTCTGTGGGGCGGCTCGAATGCCGCCTCTCGTCTTGCTAGATTGACGCGCATTCAACTTTGTCAGGTGGTTGGAAACCTAGTCCTCAACTTCAACTACACCGCCTCTTGGATAACCCGTCCATTCGGCCTTAACTAGATAAATCGTTCGCGTGTTCGGATCGTAGATCGCCTGATGCTCAAAAGCTCGAGGTTTGATCGAAAGTGCTTGTTCGCCAATAACAACAGCTACGTCTAGCGGCAAATGCTCACGCCAGTTGTCCGGTTGCTCGATGCGGTGATACGCCAAGTACCCTCGCTCTTGATCCCTTATCTCAAAACCGTTGGCCGTCTTCAGTAGAGGCAAGAAATTGCCAATCCTGTCGACCAGGTTTCCGCCGCGATAGCTCCCACCGAGGCTTGGGCCCGGAAGCGCGCCCCTGCCGATACTTAACCAGGGCCTGTCGATGAATGCTGAGAACCTGGCCAAACTCGATGAAACAGACTTGGGAAGTACCTTCGGTTGGTCGAGCACCCTTACATAACGGGCGATGCTATCGTCTTGCGACCACTGTTGCTCCGGTATGGGCCAGGCATAGAAGCCTGGAAACATATCCAAGCGACCTTCCTTGTCCCAATACGGAAGGTTCTTGGAAATCCAATCAAAGGGATCTTGAGCCGGAAAGGACGACTTGTAGGGAATAGCTGTTGCCGTCATGCCGCTATAGCGCACGCGGGCATTGGGCCGGGAAAAGTAATCCGTTGCAAAGTACCCCTCTATAAGATCCGCCTTGTCGGCATTGTTGATCCATCTGATGTAGGGAATGTGACCTTCCGGGATGGCAAGTTCCTTTGATGACTCATCGTTCTCCAGGTGTGCACGGTGGCACAGTGGATACGGCGTGGTGACGACCACCGCACCGCCGGAATTTAGTCTCTCGCCGAACTGGAGGATTGCGGGCTGCCAAGCCGGAAAGTACGCCAGACCCTCCCATCTCATATAGGGTAGGCAGTTGATCCTTCGCTTCAGCGCTAGACGTTCATCCTCGACCTCGAGGTCGACCGTGATCACAAAGGCCCGTGGCTCCAAGAAGATTGATCTGAGCCACCACCACCCTTCTTTGGTTTCCAGAATTATCGCGACGAGAAGCGCCGCCATTAATGCGACAGGCGCCAAGCACACGATTACGACTACGCCTATTCCCAGCCTAGACACTGCGGCATGCCCCTTGGCCTGCTAAGGCAAAGTTTGTTCACAGCCCTTCGTTTGGCGGCTGAGGCACCAAGAGGTCTCGGTTTTCAGAATTGAGCATCAAGCGAACAAGAGTCCCTATCCCATCAGCCACTGTCTAGAGGTTTCGGTGGAGTGATAGATCTGAGCAATATCAGTTTTTCTCTGACGTCAATAGGGCGGGTTTGACTAGGAAACGCCGCGTCCGGCGGTGCGTCACCACGTCCGGGTTAACCCCAACTCCGCACTCTTCCGTGTTCCCGTCCGTTCTCGCGGCGACTATGGCCGCAGTTCCATTCCGAGCGCAGGAAGACGCTTCGTCGCAAGGCAGGGTGTGAGCCCTTTGAGCCATTTGGCTTCCTGGGTTTCGTGGTACCATTGGACTTCACTCACAGGCACCCTGAACCAAGGGCTCCACATCGTCATGCAGCTTTCCAAGACCGTCGGAGTGATTGGCGGCAGCGGCCAACTCGGCGGCGCCATTGCCCGTGCGTGGTTGCGCAGCGGATGCATCACACCCGAAAACCTCTGGATGAAGGGGATTCTATCTACAGCGGCGTGGCGAACTTCCGGAATTGGCTATACCCGGTCCTGACATCTGCTGACTTCTGATGTCTGCTCTTCCCCCAGGACTGGACTTCCCTTGCGAAACGTCCGCTTTCTTGGTCCAGAGGTCCGATTGCCACCCGAAAGCCGACGTCGGCCGGCGAGGCCCGCCAGGACCAGTTCTGACCCCATTTGGACGTCGGGGCGTCCAACGGGCTGCCCGAAATCCGGCGAGAGAATTTTTTTGGCCACTGTCCGGCTCGTCCTGCCGGCTCCGTTCGATCTGAACGAATTGAAAACTTTAGAGCCCTTAGTGTTGGTCGTGGAGTCTCGAAATCAGTGGAATTTGCGGCCATGACAAGCAAGCTCGAGCGCATGATCCAGCCCGGGGAGACGATGGTTTTCCGCACCCGCATGGGCTGGGGTCGGACCCTGGGCAGCTTCTTCAAATCCGCCCTCCTGCTAGCTGGGGTGGGTGGTATCTTCTTTTGGTACAGTGGCAACCCATCGTTCTTCTTCATCGTCATGTTTTCGGTGCTGCCGTCGTTCTTCTCCCTGCACGGCAGCGAAGCCCTGGTTACGGATATGCGGGTGCTCCACAGGACTGGCCTTTTCAAGCCAAAGGTCACGGAGCTTCCGCTTTGGCACATCCAGAATCTGGAGCGGGTGACGGGATACGTTACGCTGCGCGACCGCGCCGGCCTGGAGATCCACCTGCATTCGGTACCGGATTCCGAAGGCCTGGCCGAGGCCATCGTCGCCCAGACCGGGGTTCCGGCGCCGAGGCCGGCTCAGGGCCGGGTGAAGTCCTGGGACGAGATCGGCGCGTTCTTTGGGATCGGCTGCGGCCTGGCCATGTTGACCCTGCTCTATGTCGCGCTCGACCGGTTCTCGGGGATGGACACCTTGGGCTGGGACGACCCCCTGTTCTTCTTGCTGCTGTTCTTGCTGCTTCCGGGCGTGGTGCTGGCCCTGACTCTGGGCTTCATAGCCGCCATGGTCTTGATAGTGTTAGCAATGCGCTTTTTTCTCAGCGTCGAGGAGGCCCGCGCCTTCTTCAATCCCGAGGAACGCCTGGCGACCGGGCCGAAATGGGCCTTGGCCGCGGCCCATCTGCCGACCTGGATCGGCAGGCGCCTGGCCTCGCTGCTCTATGGCGAACGTATTTGAAGTTCGTTGAGCGGGAGCACCGCAATTAGACTTGAGAGCAATCAAGCCAGCCGGATCACATCACGCCCGAGCTTCGCGCACCAGAGTCTGATCCCCCCGGACACGCAATGTCTCCTTGTGGCTGAGGCTGTTGAAGAAGTCCTTTGATCGGCTCGGGTTGCTGTGATTCCTTGCCCATAATGGTTGGGCCAGGGGATAGCAGCGATGATGGGTGAGCCGGTTGGTCGACAAGAG
>JAAUYE010035881.1_pt1 | contig 12623 bp, 10 predicted proteins | sample 7278081 | NCBI WGS metagenome assembly JAAUYE01 (sample SAMN14350131, study PRJNA611818) | marine sediment metagenome | isolation source: surface marine sediment (0.6m) | place: French Polynesia: Moorea | collected 2018-08
AAGCCGTGGTCCGCCATCGAGCGCGCGCGCTTGGCGAGGTCGGGCTGTACGAACGTAAGGGCCGGCGCGTCAAACTCCCGGTCGTGCAGGCCGATGAAGAGAACGCCGTCGCCAACCACCGCGTACTTGTGGGGCCAGACGTCGCCGATCTCCTGCTCGGTGAAGCCGATCAGCTTGTAGAAACTGAGGGACTCGATGATGTCCGGCGTGCGGATGCTGAATTCCAGGAAGCGCCCGAGGCTGCTCACCGGTCTGCGCCCATGGCCAGTGCGCGTTCGCGGGACTTGTCCCGTTCGCGCGCTGCGTCGGAGGCGTTCCAGTCCTTTGATGCCTCTGGCCAGCCGCCGACATGCTGTTCGACGAGGCGGGTAAGAAACTCGACATGGTCATCGCGCGCGTTGAGGCAGGGGATGTAGCTGAGCTCGCCGCCGCCGGCCTCCGTGAAAATCTCGGCGTTCTGCATCGCGATTTCTTCGAGCGTCTCGAGACAATCGGCCGCGAAACCCGGACAAACGACGTCAAGTCGCCCAAGAGCGGACTTGCCCAGTTCCTCGACCGTTTCATCCGTGTACGGCCGCAGCCACTCCTGCCGCCCGACCCGGGACTGGAACGTGACGACATAGTCGTCCTTGTCGAGTTCCAGGGACTCGGCGATCAGGCGCGCGGTCTTGTGGCACTGGCAGTGGTACGGGTCGCCGTCGAGCAGGTTCTGGCGGGGCAGTCCGTGGAACGAAAACAGGAGCTTGTCGCCCGATCAGTGCTGCTCGCGGTACTCGCGAATGCTTTGCGCCGCGGCGGCAACATAGCCGCGCGCATCGTGGTAATGGTTGATGAACCGAAACTCGGGTACCCAGCGCCGCTTGCTCAGGGCCCGGGTTACATCATCGAACACCGAGCCGCCCGTCGTGCCCGAGTACTGTGGGTACAACGGCAGGCAGACGATACGCTGTGCGCCTTTTTCGTAAAGGCGCTGGAGCGCCGAATCGATCGAAGGCTGGCCGTAGGACATGCCGAGCTCGACATGAACCTCGCCCGACGTCCGCGCAGCGAGTTGCTGCCCGATGCCGTCGGCAATTGCCTGTGAATGCAGCAGCAGCGGAGAGCCGGCCTCGGTCCAGATCTTCTCGTAGGCCTCAGCCGACCGGGATGGGCGCACATTCAGGATGACGCCGTTAAGGATCAGCCACCATAGTGGGCGCGGCAGTTCGACAACGCGCGGGTCCCAGAGGAACTGCTTGAGATAGCGGCGCACTGCCTTGCGGGTAGGCGCATCGGGAGTTCCCAGGTTGACGACCAGGATTCCAAGGGACTCCGGGATCCCGTGTTCGTATTGCGGCGAAGACTCGTAGGTCGGCATCGGCATGGGACTTGTTACGGACGCCGTAACAGTAAACGAATGGCCGGTCGCGCGCCACCGAGCAAGGCTATAATCCCTTGACCTGAAAGAAGATGTTACAAGATGCCCGCCATGGATCCCTTACCTGTAGATGAACCCGAGCAGCCGCCCGTCTGGACCCTGATTCGCGATGTGGCCGTGCTGCAATTCAAGCTTATTGTCGACGGTTTTCGCGACCTGCTGCTTGTTCCGGCCTCGCTGGTGGCGGGCATTATCAGCTTGTCCAAAACCACCGACGGGCAGCCTGGCGACGAGTTCTACCGCCTGGTAAGTGTAGGCAAGCAATCCGAGCGCTGGATCAATCTGTTCGGCGCGCTTAAAAACGCCCCGGATCACGTGGTGGAGGAATACGCCTTTGGTACGGCAGACATCGACGACATTGTGTCGAAAGTGGAGTCCTTCGTCGTAGACGAGTATCAGCGGGGCGGTGTCACCAAGCAGGCGCGCGATCGCCTCAACGAGGCGATCAGCAAGATTCGCAAGCGCGGCGAGCCTACGCCGCCTCCATAATCGCGGTAACGCCCATGCCGCCGGCTGTGCAGACCGAGATCAGACCGCGGCCGGACCCTTTCTCCGCCAGCAGCTTCGCCATGACGCCTACGATGCGCGCCCCGGTCGCGGCGAACGGGTGACCCATCGCGATACTACCGCCCTTGACGTTGAGCTTCGCCAGGTCGATCGGCCCCATCGGCTCGTTGCGACCCAGGCGTTCGCGGCAGAACTTCTCCGACTGCCAGGCTTTCAGTGTGGCGATCGTCTGCGCCGCAAAAGCCTCGTGAATTTCATAGAAGTCGAAGTCCTGCAGCTTCAGGTTCGCATCTTTGAGCATGTTGGAAACGGCATAGGCAGGCGCCATCAACAGGCCCTCGTCGGTCACGAAATCGACCGCGGAGGCCTTTGCGAAGGTCAGGTAAGCCGAGATCGGGAGGTTTTTCTTGCGCGCCCATTCTTCCGACGCCAGCAGAACCGCTGCGGCGCCGTCAGTCAGCGGCGTGCTGTTGCCGGCGGTCATCGTGCCATCCGCGCTCCGGTCGAAGACCGGCTTAAGCGCTGACAGCTTCTCGAAGGTCGTGTCGCGACGAATGTTGTTGTCTTCTTCACAGTCCATAAAAGGCACGACGAGATCGTCGTACCAGCCGGCATCATAGGCTGCGGCCGCTTTCATGTGGCTGGCAAGTGCCAGCTGGTCCTGGTGTTCGCGCGGGATATCCCACTTCTTCGCCGTGACCTCCATGCTTTCGCCCATCGACAATCCTGTTCGCGGTTCCGTAACGGCTGGAAACTGCGGCTTGAAATGCCTCGGACGAAACTTGAAGAACGGCAGGATGCGTTGCAGCGGCGATCGGGCGCGGTGCATCTCCATGAGAACGGCGCGAAAATCGTCGTTGAACACGATCGGTGCGTCCGAAATCGAGTCGACGCCACCACCGATGCCACAATGGATCTGGCCCAGTGCGATCTTGTTGGCCACGAGGATGCAGGCCTCGAGGCTGGTGCCACAAGCGCGTTGCAGATCCAGACCCGGTGAGCGCGGCGAGAGGCCCGAGTCGAGCAGTGACTCGCGCGCCAGGTTGAAGTCACGCGAGTGCTTGATGACCGCGCCAAGAACCACGTCGCCCATGGTCTGGCCTTTGAGGTCGTACTTGTTGACCAGACCGTTGAGCGCGGCCGTCATCATGTCCTGGTTGGGTACGTTGCGATAGCTCGAGTGAGCCCGGCAGAACGGAATCCTCGATCCCCCGACAACGGCTACTCGAACCGCGCGACCATCGTGCAGCATGCTTACCTCCGTATAGACCTGCAGTTTTTTGCGAACGTAACTTTACACGAAAATAAGTTACATTGACCGCATGTGGCGGACGAGCAACTGGCGCGAGGAGATTCGCGAACTGCTGAAGCTGGCGGGGCCGCTGATCGTGAATAATCTCTCGATCGCGGGCATGCAGTTTGCGGACGCCGTTATGGCCGGCCGTCTCGGCGCCGAGTCGCTGGCGGCCGTGGCCGTTGGCGCCAGCGTCTGGTTTTTCGGCTTCGCTCTGTGCCTCGGCGTGATGATGGCCATATCGCCGATCGCGGCAAGGCATTACGGTGCGGGCAACCCCGAATTGATCGGCCGATATACCCGCCAGGGCATGTATCTCGGGCTCGGTATCGGCATCGCATTGATAGCGTTGGCCTACCTGTCGGTCGGTCCATTGCTGCTGCAGATCGGCGTCGACGAGAGTTTCCGCGAGCTGACAGTGGGCTACGTCAAGGCAATTATCTGGGGCGGTCCCGCTATTTTCGTTTTCCTGGCCCTGCGATTCACGACCGAGGGTATCGGCTGGACGCGGCCAATCATGTACGCATCGATATTCTCCCTCGTCTGCAACGTCTTCCTGAACTACGTATTCATGTTTGGGCACTTCGGTGCGCCTGCGCTCGGCGCTGTGGGATGCGGGCTGGCGAGTGCCATTACGATGTGGCTGCTGATGTTTGTCCTTGTTACCTACATGGCGATGAGTCCGAAATACGCGCCGCTGAAAATATTCTCGCGCATGGGGCCCGTGCGTCCGGACGTCCTCAAGGAAATCATCGTGCTCGGCGTGCCCATCGCCATTACGATCACGGCCGAAGCCGGGCTCTTCAATGCGGTTTCGATACTGATGGGAACACGCGGCGCAGCGATTGCGGCTGCCCACCAGATCGCGATCAATTTTGCCGCCACGATGTTCATGATTCCGCTGGCATTGAGTTCGGCAATCACTGTGCGGGTCGGCCACGCGCTTGGGTCGGGCAACGGCGAGGCGGCGCGCTATAGTGGCGCGCTCGGCGTCCTCGCATGTGCCGCATTCATGAGCGCGTCAGCCGCGTTCCTGCTGGTGTTCCGGGACGCAGTCGTGAGTCTGTATACGAACGACCCATCGGTCACGGCGATCGCTATAAGCATGTTGCTGATGGCCGCCATCTTCCAGGTCGCGGACGGCGTGCAGATTGGAGCCGCCGGCGCGTTGCGTGGCTACAAGGACACGCGCATGCCGATGGTCATCAACATCATTGCGTACTGGGTTATCGCGTTTCCGCTGGCGTATCTTGCGACCGTGGTCTACCGACTCGAGCCGGCCTGGACCTGGGGCGGTTTCGTCGCCGGCCTGTCCGCCGCGGCGGTTCTGCTTACGTGGCGCTACGCGCGAGTGTCGCGCAAATTCCTGGCGGCTCAGGCTCTTTAGCCAGCTTGGCCGAAATCCGGGCTGTCGCCCGCCAGGTACTCGTCTTCTTCAGACGTGTTTTCACGCCCCAGCAGCTTGTTGCGGTGCGGAAAGCGCCCGAATTGCGCGACGATGTCACGGTGCAACTCGGCAAACGTGGCCATGGTTTCAAAGGTTTCCCGATAGGTCGGAGATACAGCCTCCGCCAGCCGGTTGAAGATTTCGACCGCCATATTCTGCACTTTCAGAGACTCGGCGTGTTGCAGCGGCATGTAAAAGAACGCCTGCTGAATCGGGGTCAGACCCTTGTCTTTTTTCTCCCTCGCTCCCTCTACACAAAGCCTGAGTGCCGCCTTGTCCATGGCAAATGCATCGGCCGTGTTGCGATAGATGTTGCGCCGGAACTGGTCGAGCAGAAGTATCAGCGCAAGCCGCCCGTGCGGTTCGGCTGCCCAGTGGTCGAGTTCGCCGGCTGATGCCATCTCGATGTCGTCAGAAAACTCCTTTTTGCACTCGAGGTCGAATACTTCGTCCTCACCGAACCAGATATCCATGCGCCGATCGATCTGCGGCGCGGTCATGGCGTGCTCTTTGAACCAGAAGTCCAGGATCGCGTCGATTCGCGCCTGATCGGCAGGGGGCAGTGACGAAACCGCTGTTTCGCCGGTAGGTGTTTCGGACATCGCTCTTTTCCCGAGTGGCCGCAAATGCGAACCAGTTCACAATTTGGGAGGGACAGGCCATTTAAGGTCATGTCTGTGCCGAGACTTTAGCAGATGATGACGGTAGAGATATTCAAACCCTTGAGATTGCTGGCCGCCGGGCTGCTGTGCCTGGGTTTCGCTGGTTGCGGCGGGCCCTCCGAAGGGCCCGAGGCTGCGCTTCGAGCGTGGGTTGCGCAGGGGCAGGAGCTGGCGGCGGAAAAGAACCGCCGCGGGCTCGTTGACATGATCTCGCCTGACTACGTCGATGCCCGGGGCAATTCGCGTGACGACATCAGCGACCTGTTCCGCATCTATTTCCTGCGCACGCACACGGTGGCACTGGTCACCAAGATCGATGGGCTCAGCGTCTATGGCGAAGATGCCGGCGAAGTCCACTTGACGGTCGGTATGGCCGGCACCAACGACGGGACCTTCGGATTCAGCGCGGATGCCTACCGGTTCGAGATGGAGCTCGAGCGGGACGGCAGCGACTGGTTGCTGACGTCGGCGCGCTGGGGCGAGCTCGGAGGAGATTTACGCTAGTCCTGGAGGGACGAGCATGGCAAGGAAGCTACTCGCGGCAACGGCCGCATCAACATTGATCTTATTGTCGGGATGCGCTGGACCGGGCAGTCTCGTTAGCGCACCTTCGGTTGATCTTCGCAACGTAGAAATCACCGAACTCGATCTTTCCGGCCAGACTTTTTTGCTGGCGTTCGATGTCGACAATCCCAACCCGTTTCCACTGCCGGTCAGCAGCATCACCTACGGCGTCGAGCTCGACGGTTACCGTTTCGCGGGCGGCTCCGCATCCGGCGGCTTCACGGTGCCCGCGTCGGGAAGCGCGGAGTTTGCGATCTCGGTGGAACTCAACCTGCTGAAAACCGCGCCGCCTTTGCTGTACATCGTCAAGGACAGCCTGGAGCGCGAAATCCCGTACGAGCTCAGGGGCGAGTTCGGTCTCGACATTCCGGCGACGACGCCACTACGGTTTCGTAGTAGTGGCGCCGTACGTTTCGACGAAATCAGCCGCCACGCGTACGAAAGCCACTAAACCTTTTCTTGGTTACGCGAGTAACCTTAGGTGCTCGTGATTCGCTGTCATATACTCGATGGCTCGGGTTGCTGCGGCGATTGAATCCCTGCAGCCCATTCCGGCGTGACACGCGCCACCTCAAATAACAATGATATCGGTGGGCACGCATGACGCGGTGCCCTCGGGATGCGCATGACCGAGCGACAAGCCAAAGGTCTGTATGACCCGGCATTCGAGCGCGACAGTTGCGGCTTCGGCCTGATTGCCAACCTCGACGACTTGCCGAGCCACTGGGTCGTCGAAACGGCGATCTCCGCGCTCGCCCGGCTGACGCACCGGGGCGCCGTGGCGGCGGACGGCAAGACCGGCGATGGCTGCGGTCTGCTCATCAAGTTTCCGGAGTCATTCATGCGCACGGTCGGCGAGGAACTCGGCTTCGAACTGGGCCGGCGATTCGCAGCCGGCACGGTCTTCCTGGGCCAGGATGCTGCGGCTGCAGACAATGCGCGGCGAGCAATCGATACGGCCATCACGGCAACAGGCCTCACAGTCGCGGGTTGGCGCGAAGTCCCCACCGATCCGTCGGTGTGCGGGCAGCAGGCGCTCGAGACGCTGCCGCGCATCGAGCAGGTATTCGTAAACGCTCCCGAAGGCATGCCGCGCGGCCGCTTCAATCGCCGCCTGTTCCTGGCTCGTCGCCGTGCCGAGAAACGGCTGGGTGAAGGCGAGACCTATATCGCGAGCCTCTCATCGGCGTCGATCAGCTACAAGGGCATGATCATGCCGAGCGCGCTGCCCGATTTTTATCCGGACCTGTGCGACGAACGCCTCGAGTCGTCGGTGTGTGTTTTCCACCAGCGCTTCTCGACCAACACCTTGCCGCAATGGCGGCTGGCACAGCCGTTCCGCTTCCTCGCGCACAACGGCGAGATCAATACGATCAGCGGTAACCGCAACTGGGCGCAGGCGCGGGCAAAGAATTTCATTTCCGACAAGCTCGACGACATCTCGGATCTCGACCCGATTATTTCACTGACCGGGTCCGACTCGTCGAGCCTCGACAACATGCTCGAAGTCATGCGTGCCGGCGGCATGGACGTGCTTCAGGCCATGCGTATCCTGTTGCCGCCCGCCTGGCAGACCGTGGATGACTTCGATCCGGATGTGCGCGCGTTCTACGAATTCTTCGATTGCCACATGGAGCCGTGGGACGGACCGGCGGGCATCGTGCTCACCGATGGTCGTTACGCGGCCTGTTGCCTCGATCGCAACGGCCTGCGCCCGGCTCGTTACGTCATTACCAAAGACCGCCACCTGACCGTGGCGTCCGAAGTCGGCGTGTACGACTACGATGAGAAAGACGTGGTCCGGAAAGGTCGCCTCGGCCCGGGCGAGATGCTCGCGGTCGACCTCGTCAACGGCGTGATGCTCGACAATGAGGATATCCACGACCTTCTGAAGACGCGAGCGCCCTACAAGAAATGGCTCAAGCAGGGCGTGCGTTACCTCGACTCCGAACTCGTCGATACGCACATGGCGGCCGAGCCGTTCGACGAGCAGACGCTGGCTTCGTATCAGAAGATGTTCAACCTGAGCCGCGAGGAACTGCACGACATAGTCGCCGTGCTTGCCAAGGCCGAGGCCGAAGCGGTCGGCTCCATGGGCGACGACACGCCGATGGCCGTACTGTCGGCAAAGATCCGGTCGCCGTTCGACTACTTCCGCCAGCAGTTTGCCCAGGTCACAAACCCGCCGATCGACTCGCTGCGCGAGCGCATTGTCATGTCGCTGCAGACCAACATCGGCGGCGAGTCTAACCTGTTCGATATCGGGCCCGAGCATGCGACCCAGGTGATCATCAACTCGCCGGTGCTGTCACAGCGCAAGCTCAGGCAATTGCTCGGTGAAGATCTCTACGCAGACCGCCATACGTTTATCGATCTCAATGTTGACGAGAAACTGAGTCTGCCCGAGGCGCTCGACAGCATCTGTGCCCAGGCGGAACAGGGCGCACGCGATGGTGACCTGATCGTAATGCTGTCGGATCGTTACCTCGAACAGGGCAAGTTGCCTGTGCATGCGCTGCTGGCTACTGGCGCCGTCCACCATCACCTTGTCAACAAGGGATTACGCTGTGACGTCAACATCATTGTCGAGACGGCAGTGGCGAGGGACTCGCACCACTTTGCGTGCCTGATCGGCTACGGCGCCACAGCCGTGTACCCGTATCTCGTCTACCAGTCGCTGCATGACATCGCGACGCGCGGCAATCTCGATCGCCAGCAGCAGCTCGGTCGCAGTTACCGCCGCGGTATCCGCAAGGGGCTGTTCAAGATCATGTCGAAGATGGGCATCTCGGCCATCTCGAGCTATCGTGGCGCCCAGCTGTTCGAGATTGTGGGCATGAACTCGGAGGTCGTCGGTCGCTGCTTCCGGGACACGACATCCCGCATCGAGGGCACGAGTTTCGATGACCTGCTGGACGATCAGAAGGCATTGGCCGAGCAAGCCTGGAAACCGCGTATCCCGATCAACCAGGGTGGGCTGCTCAAGTACGTGCACGGCGGCGAGTACCACTGTTACAACCCGGAGGTCATCAATAGCCTGCAGGCGGCGGTGCGCACCGGCGACTATGCGCAGTACGCGAAGTATGCTGAGCTCGTGAACGATCGACCGGTCGCTACGCTGCGCGACCTGATGACGATTAAACCGGCCGGTCCACCGGTGCCGTTGGACGAGGTCGAACCCGTAGAGGAGATCCTGCTGCGCTTCGACAGCGCCGGTATGTCCCTGGGCGCGCTGTCGCCAGAGGCGCACGAGGCGCTCGCGATAGCAATGAATCGCATCGGTGGCCGGTCGAACTCGGGTGAGGGCGGCGAGGATCCACGCCGCTACCGCACCGAGCGCGTTTCCAAGATCAAGCAGGTGGCATCGGGGCGCTTCGGCGTCACTGCCGAGTACCTTGTCAATGCCGAGGTTATCCAGATCAAGATCGCGCAGGGCGCCAAGCCCGGCGAAGGCGGACAGCTGCCGGGCCACAAGGTCAATGAGATGATCGCGAAGTTGCGTTACGCGAAACCGGGTGTGGGCCTGATTTCGCCGCCACCGCATCACGACATTTACTCGATTGAGGACCTCGCGCAGCTGATTTTCGACCTCAAGCAGGTTAATCCGGATGCGCTGGTCTCCGTGAAGCTCGTTGCGGAACCGGGCGTCGGCACGATCGCCGCAGGCGTCGTCAAGGCATACGCCGACCTCATCACGATCTCAGGCTACGACGGCGGCACTGGCGCGAGCCCGCTGAGCTCGGTCAAGTACGCAGGCAGTCCCTGGGAGCTGGGCCTGTCGGAAGCGCACCAGGTGCTGCGCGGCAACGACTTGCGCCACAAGGTTCGTCTGCAGACGGACGGTGGGCTGAAGACCGGTGTCGATGTGGTCAAGGCCGCGATGCTCGGCGCCGAAAGCTTCGGTTTCGGCACGGCGCCTATGGTGGCGCTGGGCTGCAAGTACCTGCGTATCTGCCACCTGAATAATTGCGCAACGGGCGTTGCTACTCAAAACAATGTCCTGCGCAGCGAGTATTTCACGGGCCTGCCGGAGATGGTCATCAACTTCTTCCGTTTCGTCGCCGAAGAGACGCGCAAGATCATGGCTGAACTCGGCGTGAGAAAACTCGAAGACCTCATCGGCCGCGTGGATTTGCTCGGGCTTAAGGACGGCGATACGGCGCGCCAGGCAAGGCTCGATCTGTCGCCGATCGTATCGGACACCGGGTTGGCGAAAGACGCGCCGCAGTTCTGCACAGACCTCCGCAACGAGCCGTTCGACAAGGGCGAGCTGGCCGAGGAAATGCTGGCCGCGGTCATGCCGGCCATCGAGGCGACAGAAGGCGGCAAATTCGGTTTCGAGGTGCGCAACTTCAATCGTTCAATCGGAGCGCGTCTCGCCGGCGAGATCGCGCGGCAGCATGGCAACGAGGGCATGAAGGACGCGCCGCTCGACATTCTGTTGCGTGGTACGGCCGGGCAGAGCTTCGGGGTCTGGAATGTCGCGGGCCTCAACATGACATTGATCGGCGACGCCAACGACTACGTCGGCAAAGGCATGACCGGGGGCTGCCTTGTGATTCGCCCGCCTGATGACGCCGGCTACACGGCCCGCGAAACCGCAATCGTCGGCAACACCTGCCTCTATGGTGCTACTGGCGGCGAGCTCTACGCGGCTGGCACGGCGGGCGAACGGTTCGCCGTACGTAATTCAGGCGCCGTCGCCGTCATCGAGGGCGCCGGCGATCACTGCTGCGAATACATGACCGATGGCGTTGTCACGGTTCTCGGCCCGACGGGCGTCAACTTCGGCGCAGGCATGACCGGCGGGTTCGCCTATGTGCTCGACATCGATCGTCGTTTTGTCGATCGCTACAACCACGAGCTGATCGACATCCACCGCATCAACTCCGAAAACATGGAGGCGCACCTGCACCACCTGCGCGCGATGATCATGCACCACGTGGAGGCAACCGGTAGCCAGTGGGGCGACCAGATCCTCGACGATTACCGGACATTCCTGCCGAAGTTCTGGCTCGTCAAACCGAAGGCGGCCGACCTGGGCACCTTGATCGATTCGTTGCGGCAGGCGGCATAACGATGTCCAGGCACCCGCTCCAGTTCCTCGAAGTCCCGCGCCGCGACCCGGAAAAGGAAGCGGCCGAAGAGCGCACCCAGCATTTTCGGGAAATCTACGGCCACTATGATAGTGCGAGCGCAGCCGCGCAGGCCGGGCGGTGCCTGTCTTGCGGCAACCCCTACTGCGAGTGGACGTGCCCGGTGCACAACTACATTCCCAACTGGCTCGACCTCGTCGAGCAGGGCAAGCTGTTCGAGGCCGCGGAACTGTCGCATCAGACCAATTCGCTGCCCGAGATCTGCGGCCGCATCTGTCCGCAGGATCGACTTTGCGAGGGTGATTGCACGCTTAATAATGGCATCGAAGCCGTCACTATCGGCAGCATCGAAAAGTACATCACCGACGAGGCCGTGGCGCAGGGTTGGCGCCCGGACATGTCCAACGTCACCGACTCGGGCAAGACCGTGGGCATCGTCGGGGCAGGGCCGGCTGGCCTTGCCTGCGCTGACGTGCTCGCGCGCAATGGCATCCGCGCCGTTGTCTACGACGCTTACCCCGAGATAGGTGGCTTGCTGACCTACGGCATTCCGCCATTCAAGCTGGAAAAGCACGTCGTCAGAAAGCGCCGCGAGATTCTCGAGGGCATGGGCGTGCAGTTCGTGCTCAACACGCGCATCGGCGAGGACAAGCCGCTCGACGACCTGCTCGACGGGCATGACGCGGTATTCCTCGGCATGGGTACTTACAAGTACGTGCGCGGCGGTTTCCCCGGCGAGGATATGCATGGAGTGCACGAGGCGCTGCCGTACCTCATCGGCAACATCTACTGCGAGTTTGGTGAAGAGGATCCTGCGTGGCCGTATATCGATTTCGCGGGCAAGAAGGTGATCGTGCTCGGTGGCGGCGACACGGGCATGGACTGCGTACGCACGGCTGTGCGCCAGAACGCCGATACCGTTCAGTGTGTGTACCGCCGTGATGAGGAAAACATGCCCGGCTCGCGGCGCGAGGTGCAGAACAGCAAGGAAGAGGGTGTCGAGTTTCTCTTCAATCGCCAGCCACTCGAGATTATCGGCAACGCCAACGGCGTGTCGGGCGTCAAGGTGATCACGACGGAAATGGGCGAGCCCGGACCGGATGGCCGACGCCGGCCGGAGCCCGTAACCGGTACCGAGGAGGTGCTTCCGGCAGACGCCGTCGTGATTGCGTTCGGCTTCCAGCCCAATCCGCCGGCGTGGTTCCAGGACTACTCGATCGAAACTCTGCCGAGCGGCAAGCTCCGGGTTGCGACCCACGGCGACTACCCGTTCCAGACGACGAATCCGAAAATTTTCGCAGGCGGCGACATGGTGCGCGGGTCGGACCTCGTGGTGACGGCGGTATTCGAGGGCCGCGAAGCGGCCAACAGCATCGCCGACTATCTGGGCGTATGATGTAGGCAGTCATGTCTGCCACCGCACGCAAATCGCTTTACACAGTGCTTATGGTCCTGATCGCTGCGATCGCGGCGACAGGCGTTGCCGACAAAGTGTCCGACACATACGCGGAGGATGCGCTGAAGCGCGCATTGGCCACTTTCGCCGTGGCGCGCACGCTGAATGGCGTCATATCTGTCGCCCAGGGCACTGAGATCGCACTCGAGCCCGGTGGTGTCGGCGTGATGCTGACCCCGG
>JAAUYE010016658.1_pt1 | contig 12610 bp, 7 predicted proteins | sample 7278081 | NCBI WGS metagenome assembly JAAUYE01 (sample SAMN14350131, study PRJNA611818) | marine sediment metagenome | isolation source: surface marine sediment (0.6m) | place: French Polynesia: Moorea | collected 2018-08
GACCATTTTTGCATTTTTGGAAAAGTGAAACGGTGATCCGTGAAAGGAGCTGTTGTGAACACTTTCCATCTTTTTGAACACTAGTATACTGAGAAATTGGATTATTCACTGAAGATAAAGAGAATGGCAACTGGAGAAGACATCCCCAAAGATCCACTCATGGACATAGACCAACCTGAAGACGAAGAAGACCATGAAGTGGAGATGAATGAGCAAGCCTGCGCGGGTCACACCCCTGGCAGACAGCAGAGGCGCCGGCGAAACGTGAACTTCGAGGACGACAGAGAAGCCGAACCTTCCAATGCCAACACCAACAACAACCAACCTGAGGACGAAGACGAAGAGAACAATATCAAGTGCCTCGTGGACCGTGGACTCACGCCTGGCCAACATGGCTACATTAGGCAACCCAAAGGCATCAAAGCAAGAGGGGCGATCCTGTCCGTTCGTGTCAAAGGAACTTTACAGCCACTCCCCGCTGCTCTCTTCACGCCTGAGGTCGTCGAAGCGGTCGTCCACCAAAACACAAGTAAGGTCCGCACTTCTCTGAGCCGTAGCCTTAAGTTTTCACCAATTAACATCTTGCTGGAGGGCACCAGCACTTCTATTGTTCGTTTGTGTGATGCCGTGATGGAACCAGCCCAGTGGCTTGGTGTCCCAGTCGTGATGACAGCACTGATCATCAGTGCTGAAGACGTCAATACCATCTGTGCTAAGCTGCAGGCTACAGCTGACAATCAGGTCCAACAGATGGAAGTGTCACCTGTGAAAGCAACACCAACTCAAGCTTTACAGGCCATGGTGAACACCCAAAAGTTTCAAAGGAAACCAAGGGATGTTCAAAGAGCTGCCCAGCTCACGGGTACCAATCCTGGTGGGGCCCAATGTACTATGTGTGGGGGTTTTGGTCATGTGACTAACGCTTGCCCTACTAACCAGCTCTTGAACCGGAATTTGAGTGCCCAGACCTTGATGTCTACTGGATCCGCCAACTCCTTAGTGCCTAGGGATTTGTCAGGGAAACCTCCGAAATTACCGAGTTTTTCTGGTGATGCTACCAAGGACAATGTGTCCTTTGCACAATGGGTCTATCAGGTCAAGGCTCATGCCCGAAATTACAATGAATCTAAGATGAGAGAAGCCCTTGTCATTGCTTTGAAAGGAACGGCCGCGGACATGGTTCGCCTGATGGGTGAAGAATCCTCAGTCGAAAACATTCTCCAACGCCTATCCGTGATCTACGGAACCGTGGGGTCCTACGAGTCTATGATGCAAGAGTTTTACGACTTGAGTCAAAAGCATGGAGAGGACGTAGCTTCCTTCGCTAGTAGGGTCCAAACCATGGCTGGGACCATTAGTGAACACTTTCCCCGACGACTCCCCAGAGAAGATCTCAGGGAGGCGATTCGTGAGAAGTTCTATGTTGGACTTCGTGAGCCTCTGAAGAGTACTCTTAGGTACAAATTCGATAGTCCCATGGTCACGTACGAAGAACTCCTTCAGCTAGCTAGAAAAGTAGAAAGCGAAAGGCCATCCAAACCTAAGAACGTGGAGGCCCGTGACAAGGTAGCTCAGCCACAAAAGAAAGGTGGTCTCTTATCCTTGGTTCGTAACCACAGCACGGCACTCTCCTTGCCAGAAGGAGAGGGAGGATTGGACCCTCAGCCTGAATCCGAACCTGTAGAGGAAGAATTTGTTGACCGTCAATCACTCCGACAACTCATTGAAGAAGTTGTTGAGATGAAAAGGGCGGCCTTCACGTCTCAGGACGCGAACGGTCCAGCACGCCCCGCGACATCTGATCTTAGGGCCACCGCTCCAGCGTTTAAGCCGAAGAAGTTTAAGCAGGACAGTGGCACCTCGGACAGACCTTCTTCCTCTCAAGGTCCCAAGAACATGTCCAAGGAAGAGATAGATAGGATGCTTCAGATAGTTTGCCACAAGTGTATGGGTAGGGGCCACATGGCTCGTGAATGCCCTACCCAAGTGTGGGTCACTTTAAACGGCAACAAGGGGGCCAGCACAGGAGGTTGGCTCCCCGCCGAGTCCAAGCCAAAAGCCTCCTAAACAAACCACTCAACCCAGATGCCCTCACTAGACTAGTTGGTCCTAAGAACCAGACCCGCTGTCTTTTGAACGACCGTGAATACGTTTGTTTGTTAGACAGCGGTGCTCAGGCCAACGCAATCACAGAAAACGTCCTAGAAGACTTAGGTTTAGACTTGATTGAGGAAACACCCTTTGAAGTAGTAGGTACAGGTAACAACAGAGTTGCATACTTAGGATATACTGAGATCAATCTTAAGTTTCCGAGTGTCAAAGCTTTTAACAGGTCAGAACCTTTTCTAGTCCTGCCAAGAGATGACACTGCCCAGGCCTTGCATGTACAAATTGGTACAAACCCTATCGATCTTGCCATAGATCTCATGACAGAATCAGAGATGGGTATTCATGAGGCAGCTTGGAATAGATGTAGGTTTAGTGCCATGGCAGCAGCTATTTACAAAGGACAACAATTAGACTCGAAATCCCTCAACTCACCTCTAGACCGAAGTTATTCCATCAAGACTCGACAGGGGCTCACGATTCCACCCAAATCCACCATAGTAGTGAACGCAAGAACTGACGCAAAATGGGTGGGGCAAACCATCAACGTCTCTGTTGAGGAAAGACTAGTTTCAAAGGGCGTGAAGTTACATCAAAGCTACGGAGAAATTACAGGAGGTACAGGGAACATAGACGTGGTACTCACGAATGAGAATGATTATCCCTTTAAGATCAAATTGAAAACGTACCTTGGTAAATGTCAGCCAGCCAACTTGATTCCCACTCCTGAGTTTAGTGAGAAAGCAGATCACCTGCAGATAAAGTTTACTACTGCAGATGGTCAGGTTGAGGGTGAAACGCTGTTTGAGGATATTCCAACCACCTCTCAGCTTTCAAATGTCTTGGTTCAAATGGCCAAGTTACAAAAAGTGGAATATGAGTCCTCACAAACCATCCAAAAGCCAGTTTTACATCAAAAGGCTACTGAGGTCAAAAGATCAATACCACCACCAGATATTCTCCCAGATGGTCCCGATCTGGAAGAAGAGGCTTTAGACTCAAGAGAATTACCCCCCGATCCATCTCAAATGAATGAGGAAGAACGCCAAGCTTACTTGCTCAGTAAGCTAGACTTGTCAGGTTTAGACGATCAGCCTTTGGCTATCCAACAGGCAGCCAAGAACTTGATGTTGAAATACAAAGACCTGTTCGCTTTGACAAGTACGGAGTTAGGCAACTCCCGAACCGTGAAGCATAAGATTCAGCTCACGGATCCCATACCTTTCAAAGAAAGGTATAGAACTATTGCTCCGGCAAGGTTCGAAGAGGTTAGGAAAATGTTGAAGGACATGTTAGACGTAGGAGCTATCAAACCTTCGAATAGTCCTTGGTCCTCGGCTGTGGTCTTGGCCAAGAAGAAGGATGGTTCTACTAGGTTTTGCATCGATTTGAGGAAGCTGAATGATCGGACGATCAAAGATGCTTACGCTTTGCCAAGGATTGAAGATTCTCTCCATTCGTTGGGGGGAATGTCTTGGTTCACGTCTCTGGATCTGCAATCAGGTTACTGGCAGGTGGAGCTAGATGAAGCTAGTAAAGAGATGACAGCCTTTACAGTAGGTCCATTAGGGTTCTATCAATGTGAGAGGATGCCTTTTGGCCTTACTAATGCTCCAGCCACTTTCCAGAGATTGATGGAGTCTTGTCTAGGAGACTTACACTTGGTGTACTGTTTGATTTATCTGGATGATATTATCATTTACTCCGAAACAATTGAAGACCAACTAGTTCGTCTAGAAGCAGTCTTTGAGAAGCTTAGAGCGGAAGGTTTGAAATTGAAACCAAGCAAGTGTGATTTCTTCAAGCGAAAGTTGAAATACCTTGGGCATGTGGTTTCAAAGGAAGGTGTAGAGCCGGATCCCGATAAGATCAAGGCCGTTCGTGAGTGGCCCACGCCTAAGACGGTGACCGCAGTGAGGTCCTTTTTAGGTTTCTGTAATCATTACAGAAGATTTATTAAGGATTTCGCCAAGGTTGCCAGACCTTTGCATGAGCTCACGTCTGGTGATTTGTCAAAGAGGAAGAGGTACAAGATCAATCTCCCATTGAAGGCCTTGGCTTCTTTCCAAGTACTGAAAAATAAGATCACTTCAGCACCATGTCTGATCTATCCAGACTTCAACAAGCCTTTCCTCTTGTACACCGACGCATGTGGGTATGGCCTTGGGGCTGCTTTGTACCAGCCAGATCCAGATACAGCAAAGAAAAGGCCTGTGGCCTTTGCCAGTCGCTTGGTTAACGCCGCAGAGAAGAGATACCCAGCCCATAAGTTGGAGTTTCTTGCTCTGAAGTGGGCCGTGACTGATCAATTCGCGATGTATCTGACGGATCGTGAGTTCAATGCTTACACTGATAGTAACCCCTTGACTTACGTACTCACGACTGCCAAGTTGGACGCTACTCAGCAGCGTTGGGTAGCTCAGTTGGCCAATTTCCGATTCGCTCTTCATTACAAGAAAGGTTCCACCAACACGGATGCAGATGCATTGTCTAGAATAGATTGGGAAGACATGCCTACCTCTCTCGTGGAGACTACGCTCAAGGAAGCTTGTGACGTGAAGGCTTTGGCCTTAAGTCTCCCAGGTCAATTGTGGACCAAAGCTGCTCAGTTGATACAGGACGATCCCGATCCTTTGACTCACGATTGGGCCCTGGAGCAAAGAAAAGACCCTTTGCTCAATCAAGTGATAGGTTTGATTGAGGAGGGATGGAAGAAAGCAAAGATCCTACCCAACATGGCTCAGGAATTGAAGACAGTCCTTAGACATCGTGATCGAATGGTCTTGAAAGACGATGTTCTATACTCCATCAAGAAGGTCCCTGTATCGAAGAAAAAGTTCAAGCTAGTCTATAGGTTAGTGGTACCTAGGCAGTTCAGACAGGACGCTTTGGTCTCTGTTCATGACAATTTTGGTCACCTGGGACGTGATAGGTGTTTGGCCATCTTGAATGATAGGCTCTGGTGGCCTTCGGCCAGCATGCATCTGGAACGTCACATCCAAAATTGCGTCCGGTGTCAAAAGGCCAAAGGGAAAACACCTAAGGCTCCCTTGGAACACCTGAAAAGTACGCACCCTCTTCATTTGGTTCATATGGATTATCTAACCGTGAAGGAAGGTCCTTCTGGTCTGAAAAAGACAACCAACATCCTTGTAGTTACTGACCATTACACAAGGTTTTCGCAGGCCTTTGTCACACAGAATCAAACAGCTGCTACCGTGGCTCGAGTTCTGTGGGAGAAGTTGTTCTCTGTCCTGGGTATTCCAGAGCAAATACTCACGGATCAGGGTACCAACTTTGATAGCAAACTGATTCACGAATTGTGTGAATTGGCTGGAACTAGAAAGATCAGAACCAGTGCCTATCATCCCCAGACAAACGGTCAATGCGAACGTTTCAACTCAACTTTGCTAAGCATGATAAGAACCTTAGACCCCAAGGAGAAGGCTAAGTGGCCAAAGCATTTGGCTGCATTGTGTCATGCTTACAATTGTTCCAAGAACAGTGCAACTGGTTTTAGTCCTTACGAATTGTTGTTCGGACGTCAGCCAAGGCTTCCCGTAGATGTCCTGTTTGGCTTGGAATCACGGGACTCCGATGATTCGGAGAGGTCTTATCTGCAATACGTGGAGGACCTGAAGGAAAAAATGAAAACAGCCTTTGAGTTGGTTCAGAAGAAGGAACAAAATGGTCAGTTGAAACAGGAGTTGTCCTACAACATCAAATCTCAACCATCCAAACTAGAGATGGGTGACCTAGTTCTACTTCGATCAAGAGAAGATTCGAAGATCAGTGATAGGTGGTCCAGTGATGTATACATAGTGGTAGAAAAGCCATATGATGACAAACCTTTGTACATCATCAAAGGGGAGGACTCGATTTACTGTCGTTCAGCCCACAGGAATGATCTCTTGCTACTGCGAGGGCAAGAGGAACCTGAGGGTCCGTCCGTCCGTGAGTTGTTTCAGTCCCCGCCAGAGGAGGATAAGGATGCAAGTCCATCCTGTACAAACCCTTCTCCCGATGTTCTCCAACCCTCGGGGGTGGTTGAACTCGATGTTCCAGAGTATGATAGTGAGTTCGAAGCAGAAGCCCCTCAAGAGGAGGAGGTAGCTGAAAGTACGAAAGATGTGCAAATGACTGAAGGTCCTATAACTCGGAGCAGGGCTCGTGATTTAGGCCTGAAGATTGACTCTGGAAAGAAACACCGTCTGTGGTCAAGGTTGGCCGGGATACTGACCGGACCTCCCTCTCTCACAGACGCTTTGTGGTCTTATTCGGGTTAGAGTCCCGATTCGTGAGTCACCCTGGGTTTACTCGGGGTGAGAAGAGTCTTGGTATTTTTCATTAATTGTTGAGGGACCACCAATAGTTTTGTGGGGGAGGGGTATGGATTGAAACAACCCCGTGATAAACCCTACTTAAAATTTTTGAGTGGACGTACCTTCACGATTGTTGAAATTTCCCTCGATGTCTAGGTCACTTTGGAATGAAACTCAAATGAAGTGACGTGACATGTTGATGTCGAAAGCCCAAACCAGTGCAAAAGTCCATATCTATCCGCGAGTTGTGTTGTTCAGAAAAATTCAGGCTGCACAGCTTCGGGGTGTAGGGCTGGCCCGTGAGTGGAAAAAGATAGGATGAGTAACCTCGTCTTCTTAGTCACCTCACGGATGCGGGTTAGACAAAATAGTACGAGGGTTTTTACGATTGAGAAATTCGGAGCAAAAAGTTCCTGGTGTGATACATGTAGAAATTCGCATCAGGGAGCCAAATACCAGGTATCTCGATCAATTTGGAATACCATTATCACGCTAAATAAGACAAACAAGCAGCTTTGTTTTTTGATTTAATTACAATACTACCAGGGTTATCAAATTTGGAATAAGGTACAAAGCTTCACAATGATTCAATTCATTCAATTACACAAGCACTGGCAAAGTAATTGTGATAATCAATGACGAAAACATTAGAAGCTGTACAAGGAACACAATTAACAACCATTCGTGAGTTCAGTACCAACACTTCTTTCCCTCAAATGAAAGAAACGAAGCTGGTCTGAAAACAAAAACGGTGCACACTTACAAATTTACATTGGCTGAAGTCGAAAGAGAGTCAATTAAAAAGAACCTGAGAAGCAAACAACATTTTCAAATCATACAGTGCACAAGTTAAAAGTTCTGGAGTAAATAGAGCAAAAGGATTCCTGATCTAGAATATATACACACGAAAATGATCCAACTCTAGAATGATAAGATGAACAAAATAAGTCTGATTCTTGAATGATATGACACAAAAAGGGAATCCAACTCACGAATAAGTACGATCAAAATATTCTCATAACGTATTTACACACAGGAACATTCGAAATAAGGTGAAACATCATAAACCAAAACGTTCCTTGAAAACTAAAAACCCTGATTCGTGAATAGTGATGACATAGCTATTTACAACAATATGAAACATCTATAAATCAAGACAAAAGCTGCTACCGAAAAGACTACATAAAAGATAAACTAACAAGTTTCACTCACGATTTAGGGAAACTACGAAGGTGCTGTGAGCACAGACTGTACAGACGTGACTTTGAAAGGCTTAATCTTGCCTCTCTCGTTCTTTTCTTCCCTTCCTCCTGTCCGTGCCTCTGATCTCGGAGGGTTGTTGCCCGTTGAAGTAGTAGGGAACGATCCGTGTGGGGGCGCTGGCACCCAAAGATCGAGCCGCTCGATAGATCCGTGGGTCCTTATGAATGACGATCACGGCTCCACTCGGAGGGGTGCCGTTCTGTTGGTACTCCCACCAGCAGGAGACGGCGCAAGTGGCTTCACCTCTCTGCCAACGGTTTTCATGGCCAGTGGCGTTTTCGTAGTTGTCGAAAACGCAGCCACACCGTGGACACCTGAGGCCGATCCAGCAGTGGTCACGACGGATGTGGTCGCACCACTGAGCAGTGTTCTTGCTGGAGTAGCCACATTTGGGGTACTTGCAGAAGTACTGGGTTCCAGCACCACCACTCTTCTTCTCGTAGCTTTCCTTCCAATCTTTGTCTTCCCCATGAAAGACTAAGGGAACCACGTTGGTCACCTCACGTCCGGAGGTCTGTCCTCTGGGAGTGTCTGTGGTGGGGAACCAAACAAACCCACGGTACGGTTTGAAGCTTGCCCAAGCACGAAGACGATCCCAGGACTGGCTACTCCCGTAGGCACTGAACTTTCGAATCTGTTCGTCATTCCAGTCCTTGGTGCTGGGCCTGGGTCCGTGAGACACTGTAGCACCCTGTTCACGGATGGAGTAGCTGTATCGTCCTTTGAGATGACACGGGAGGGCTCGCTCCGTGGGTTCACAATGCCACACCTCCTCCTGAAGGGAATCCAATACCTCCTTTTTGGCCTTGGAAGCACGTTCCTCGGAGGGGAGCAGGTGTTTAGCTCCACCTGGGACGCTGTCTGTGACCCAAAGGAAATCCTTGGTCCCAGGACCAATCTTGGTGGCGTCTATGGATAGACGATGTTTGTTCTTACTGTCTTTGGTCGAATCCGTGAGCACCACCTTTGGGAGTAGGGACTCGAAATCCTCCTCTTGAAAGTTGGCTGCAATGGAGGCGGTAGGGACATACACAGGGTAGTGACCGTCCTCAAGATTTCTTCGGGGGTGGATCGCGGAGTACTCTTGGAAAATGTTCGCCAGGCTCATGGCCACCAGTGAACCTTCCCACTCAGCTGCGTGATTAACTTGGTACACAAACTGCATACCTAGCTCAGTCCTCAGCCAGTATCCGTTGCTGTTTCTCCCTATGAAGAAAATCTCAGTGTCACGAGGCACACCGGTGACACAAATCAAAGAACGGTCTGGGTAGTTCTCCTCTAGGATTTTGAGGGTGAAGATCCTTCTTCCGCCCACATCCTCCTCGTCAGAAGACTCCCTTTCGTCCTGGCTCAGATACTGAAAATATAGAACAAGAAAGAAACCTTAGACAAGAGTAAAAAGACAAATACAAGTAACATCGTAATATAGAATCACTCAAACTAACCCGATGATGACACCATAGCATGTGGAGATCGTTCCTGCGGCCACAGGGTCCCAGATTCGTGAGGGGGGTGAAAAGGTCGTAGGCTTGCCGGTACAGAGAAGAGGGCCTCCCCGCGTGAGCGGCTTCATCGTCGTCCCGACGAGCAGCAATGAGTTTCCTCCCCTCCTCCGTGTTTGGGTCAGGTTCTGGGGCGGGAACAACGGGCTTGGTCTTAGCCGGGGTCTGCGTCTTTTTCGTGGTCTTTGGCCTTGCTCCCTGCCCCACTGTAGGCAGTGCCTTCTGAAGGGCTGCAAGCGTGATGGGACGAGAGGAAGGTTTGTCACCAAGACTGGCCCGACGTTCACGTTTCTTGCTCACGCCTTGGAGGTACCGAGCCACTTCCCCAATGTCCAGTGCAATCCTCACCTCCTTAGGCCCCTGCAATGAAAAGAATCACCCGTTAGATCCTTAGAAATAAGACGAAAAAGTAACAGACAATTGAAAGCCCTAAGTAGTGGAATACCAACCTCTTGCGAATGCCGCCTCCGTGGAGTTTCTCCGGGAGGTGGAGGGGTAGGAGCATCCGGAGGGATGTTCTCTCCACCACTGTCAGGAGGGGTCTGAAATGGAAAGATTATCGTATTCACTCGGTAGAAAAGAAATGCCCAAAGAAGATCCTAGACGTAGGTAGGAAGACTTACTCTCGGAGGTGAAGAGAACATGGTGATCTCGTCATCATCCTTCGAAGTGTCAGGCCAAGGGATATCTTTCAACATCTCCCCCTAAAATGTACAAACCTAGCTTAAAATGGCTCTGAGGAAACAACTTGAAATATAAAGTTGCGACGATACTCACGATTGGTCGATTGGAGGTACTGGTCTGAGAAGAGTCATCTCGAGCTGTAGTTGCGGAACCACTCTCCGAAGGGGGACCTGTGAACATAAAGAAATTTAGTACGAAAAGTGAAGTCATAAAGATCTTAGGAAAACAGACTATGAAGTACTCACGTGAGATGGTAGCAGGAGCCGAGGTCTTGGGTGCAATACGACGGACCTTGTGAGGTCTCTGTAAAAGAAAAGAATCAAGCTAAAGCGATAGGCAGTAAGATCAAAGAACCTTATGTCCTCGGGGGAATACTCACGCTTTGAGTCTTGGCCTCTTCTGCAGCTTTGGCTTGTTGTGCCAAATGTCTCCTCCGCTCATCAATGGACTCGTGAATGGCAATAGTCATTTGAGCATCCTCCAATCTCTTGCGCTCCTTCTGTTGAGAAGGCTGCAATTCAATGATACGAAAATTAGTCATAACATCTATAATATCTCAGACAAAAGAGAGGAATCAGTTGTACTCACGGTTAGTGCCTCATAAGGAATCGTGAAATCCGTGATTGCCGGATTGAGATCATCGATGCTCTGTAAAAATGGGTGATACAAAATTAGTATGCCACTCACGGATAGGAAATATTCCTCAGATAAGATAGATACTTACTGAGTCACCACCTATGTCATGTCTCCTTTTCCTTTGGCTCTCGGTCAGAGACGCATAGTTCTCGAAGCCCCAGGCCAACTCCTATGAATAGAGGTAAAAATTTCACAAGAGAAGATAGGACATGAATGAAAAGCTAAACATAATGGTGCTCACGCCTACCCGTACTCCATATCGGGGTTGAGCCTTTGGGGCGGATGCTGCCCCTCCAGTGGCTCCACCCGTGGATGTAGACGGACGAGGTTCGGGAGGCTGAAATGATAGAGAGGTTTTAAAGGAACAGTGTAATAATAACAGAATGTCTTCGGGAAACAGAGGGAAGCCTGACCGGGAGGTCCTTCTCCACTTCGGATTCGGATGACTCCAGGAAGGATCTCCGACGCTCCTTCTTCTGTAATGTAATAACAAAAGACCTGTGAACGAGCCATTATAAAGAAAGGTTTAGTGTATCCTTCGTGGGAGAGATGCTGACCTTGGTTGATTTGGGTCGTAGCCTGAGTATGGGGGAACCTGAATCTTCATCGCCCTTGTCCGTGGGTGGAGTTTGCTCACGTCTCGGCAAGGGTGGGGTTTGCTCACGTCTCGGTCTTTGGTACAATCCTGAAGGTGATTTGGGTCGTTGATCGGCAGGCTGCAGGTAGAGAAAACGTGAACTTAGCAAGGAAATTTCTTTTAGAGACTTTCCTGGGATCTGTTAACTAACCATTTCTACGGGATCCGGAGTGGGGTCCAAAGAACCTAGGCTCGTGTCCAGATAACCACAAGCCCGTAGTTGTTGTACCAGGCCCATCCAACTTTCATCGTCCTCAAACTTGTGGAACATATCACCCTCCACGTCCCGGATGATGTCGTTGAGCGTCAATTTGGAAAGCTAAAAGAATAAAGGAATATAATGAGGGATGGAAGGACCGTGAACGGACCTAGGTTCATATCTGTGTCAACTCACGTCTCCTTCCTCAGAACTGAGCTCACTCTTGACTGCCAGAACGAGTGTAGTTAGGGCATGCTTGTACTTGGCGATACCCAGCTCGTAGTGGTAGTGTAGTTCATTGGTGTAGTCTTGTTTTCTCTTCTGTTGGTCCAGAATCTCAAGGGCTCGCTTCCCAACATCAGGGTCCTTGTGCCATGAAGTAGCGGGGCCACCATAAGCCAAGTTGTCCTACAATAACAATAAGTTGCCCCAATGAAATAGACGAAAGTCGCTCCTCCAGGTCAATCCGTGAACTATAAATTTACCGGCTTGTCCTGAGCGGCTCCATAGGCCAGAGTCGTGAACACCTGGGGGAAAGCGTTGAACTTGGAGCTACGGAAGATACCGTCGAGATGCTCCACGGCTCGTGCCTTGGAAGAAGCAGCTTGATGCCACAGCTTGGTGGCGGCGAAGTCATACTCCAGCCCCTTCCGGAAATGCTTGTAGAACTGAAAAGGAACAAGGATTGATCAGAATGTTAAGGCCAGGGTTTACAAACGTGAAGGTTTGGAGTTTTAAGGTTCACGTCTAAGTACCTTCTCGAAAGCAGCTGCGAACTGTTCACGGTCCTCGGTGTTGTAGTGGATCTCTGCAGCGATGGTCTCGACCCGTTCCTGTGCTAAATTCCGGCTCTTTTCGATCTGAGGATCGATGGTGAACTCAGTATCCTCCACCTAAGAAAGATGAAACCATGTGATGAGACATGAGTTGGAATGAGGGAAACGATAAATCGATACTAGGAAAAGAAAGATTGGAGTCTTCTCTCTCAGCTGAAATGAAACAAAAGAGTTAATTATTTCTGAGTTGAAAATAATGACGAAAATCATGGTAAATTGCTCATCCGTGGGGCGAGTCAATTGAGACCATCAACTTAACAATGATTAATTACTTAATCAATTCGGTCACACACCATCCGTGACGTAACCTAATGAGTCTAATCCCATTTAAGGAGACAATCCGAAGTTAACACCTTGTTCTCGTTCTTCGGGACACTCTGCATGAATTTTTGAATGGACCATGGACTGGTAAGTACTTGGTCCGA
>JAAUYE010148937.1_pt1 | contig 12597 bp, 6 predicted proteins | sample 7278081 | NCBI WGS metagenome assembly JAAUYE01 (sample SAMN14350131, study PRJNA611818) | marine sediment metagenome | isolation source: surface marine sediment (0.6m) | place: French Polynesia: Moorea | collected 2018-08
AGCGAGCCGTTGAATCCCGATTATAGCGGATGTTGTGGAGGCTTTAGTACGGAGTGTTTCAAGGAGAAGGTTTTTTTGTTGGCAGTTCCCTTGACCGATCATTCTGTAAATCCTAATCCGGTGAATGCTATTGTGAGGCCGTCTTGTTTCAACCCCGAAGGGTCGTATCTTGCCAGCAGGGACAAGTTAATGCATATCTTGCATAGAGATTTTTCGGAGTGCATCGAGTGTTGGGAGCTCCTGTGCCAAGTGGGCTACTACGTGAGACTGGTGGGGGACCAAGCCAATGTAGAAGCTTTCAGGACGAAATTTGTCCAAGAGGATCACAGCTATGTGTTTTTGGACCCTTATAGCGAAACAGAAGGATCCCGAACGGGGTCGGTTTTAGTAGGAGGGGCTCGTGACGACGCGAACTTTGTCTTTCGCTTTTTGCAAGCTTGGGCTCACATTGTTCGCGAAGAGGGAAATTTACAAGAAGAGGGCACGGCCAGCATGGAGCTGGGGGAGCAGTTGACATTGGGAGCTCGTGTGGAGGGTTGGGTATTGTACGCCCATCTCAGGTGGCCCTACGATAATTGCGACCTCGGGCGCAGGATCGAAGGATTTGTGGATTCTATGCGTCATTACGCAGGCGGTGACGAGATAGATGCGCACGTGCCCTTGTACCTATGAATCTTTGGTGAGTGTCTATTGTGACCGGGTTTAATTTTTTGTTGTAGAGGTTGTTGCTACTGCGTTGTATATGTATATGTTTTAGGAAGATGGAAGACGCCGCCGCCGACGATGAAGACGACGGCGATGGAGAGGATAGACAGAGAGGAAGAGAGGTGTCTCGTTACAGCCGGAAGCTCCGAGAGGTATGTCCTAGTCGTATATTTGTTTAGCTCTTTTTGTTTTTCTGTTTTGCTCGATGGGCGGGAAAACATATAACAGATTATGAACGCTTTTCTTTCTTTATTGCATAAAAACTATTGCTAGCGGCGATAAAATCGCCGTTGTCGAACAGGGAAGCGCAACCCAAGGTGCCAAATTCGGTTCGGTGTTATTATATGTTATATAGTCATATGAAGCGCGGTTTTTGAGCGCTTTAGCGTCATGTGGTCCACTCGTTGGATTTCGTTTTTCCGCCACGTGTGTACGCTGACCTTCTCTCTGTTGGCCGTGATGAAGCCGCTGTTGTCGAAGAGGGAAGCGCATCCCAGGTGCCAAATGCGGTGATGGTATTTTGATTTGAGAGCTCCTCCTCTAGGTGACCAAAAGAAAGTCATTTCGTCTATGCCCCTTTCGTCGGCGGCGATGAAGCGATTCTCGTCGAAATCGAATATGGGCTCGATGTTCGAGCCGCCGCTCCCGCCAAAAACGTTACCCAGAATCGGCTGAGCCCGGTTGCATATGCATTTCATGCAGGCGGGTCGAGTCGAGTGACCGGATAGTTTAGCGGCCTCCAGAGTGAGCCAGTAATAGGATTCGTTTTTCTCAATCCCGTAAATTTGAGGCTCGTCTGTGTGCCCGCTTGTGTTTTCTTGTCTCCTGATGATGTCGGGCGCGTCCTGGTCGTTGTGGGAGCAGCATATCACCAGACCTTCGGGCTTGAGCTTCATCGCTCGAACGATTCCCGGAAAGAAGTAGTTTATTCTCTCCGTTATGCCGTAGTCGTGGATTACCGTGACTGCCACCTGGTGCGGAGAGCAGAGTAGTTTGTGGCTTGGCGATTCTCCTGGGGGACGTCGGCACGGAATCAGGGCGGCCACGATCCAGGTGCGCTCGGTTATTTGGCACACTCTGGTAATGCTAGAGCAAGAGGGAAGGATGGAAACGGTATTAGAAGGAGAAGACACAGGGCAAGATGACGAATGTTGGTGTTGTGACTTTTTATTTCGTGTTGTATGTGAATAGTATCGTATCCTACCTAGCCGTAGCCATGTCTGTTTTGAAATTGGCGTGAAGCTGTGGGTTTTGGTCGCCCTCGATCAGTTTGCGGCTGCTGTACCGACCCTCCACAAAGTCAAGTGTCACCAGACCCACGTTGTAGTCTTGGAGAGGTTTGACTAGCGTGTTGCCGCCTCCCCATCTGTATTTTTGTTCCCATTTGTCATTCCAGGTTTCACCTAGGACGTTGGTCACGCTCGTGTGTGGAGCTAGGTGAACGGTCAGTAAGCTGCGACCGTTAATTTTGAAAGCGGTAGCTGAAAAAGGAAGTAGAGACAGAAAAGCGTTTAGCCACGGATCAAGCTTTTGTCAAAGTGTAGCTTACATGGCAGTTCCTTGTCTCCCGAGAATCGTTTCACCAATACGTAGCTGAGGTCGTTGCTGAGGAGAACTTGGGCTTCTGTGCACACCGTCCTGAAGGTGTACGTGTGCAGAATGACAGGCTCTGGCCGTTTGGGTAGTTTTATCAACACGTTCATCTGCTGACTGTAAACCACGACGAATGTGTTGCGCCTTGCTAGCGATCCTATAGCCAGGGCTGCGAGAGGGAGAGACAAGATAAGATGGATTGTGATGGAGTTATGGTGTAGAAGCAAAAACACAGGGAAAAAATATTTGGGAACCTGCCTCGACGACTTAATCCCTGGGCCGGAAGATCTGTCGTGGTGCATCGGCTGATGTGACTCTCGAAAGGCTCCGTCACGTAGAACCGCACGTCTCGTCTGATGGAGAGTAGCGTATGAAGGGTCAGCGACTGCAGCATTATGTTGCCGTATGTGCCCGGGTGGTGGCGGTTCATTTCCTTGGCGATTTTTTCCTTTAGGGTTTGTAGGAAGCGACTTCTTATCAAGTTGTTGCACCCCGCCAGAGCCACGAGACTAGGGACGTCGAGAAGATCGCCGATTTTTTCCGTGTAAGTCTTACACAAGGCGGTTCCCAGGAGCCTGAAAGGTAGTAAGGAACGTAGGAGAAATTGTTATATACAAGAGTTCTGGGTGGTAATTTCCTCCCTAGTGTTGGGCGCTCATATATCTCGATTTATTTTTGCATTTTTGCATTTTTGTTTTTGCAAAGCTTTTGGAAAAGGAAAAAAGTAAAAATGTAGTGGATGAAGGGGTTCGGGGCGAGCTATTGAGAAGAGGGTCGAATTAGTAATCGGATCCAATTTTTCAGTCAGAAAGCTTTCTTTGAGGTTTTTTCGTGAGGCGGCTTGGGCTAGTTTTACTAGATAAGAGCTAGTCCGTTCACTCATTTTTTCCCGTCTTTCCCACGAGTATGCAGACAGTAGGCAGGCATAGGCATTCATGGAAGGGTGCGATTCCTAGTGGTTCGTTCGATCGTACGATTGCACGTTTTGCGTTTTGATTTGTTGATTCGTTTCGGCCTAGCTTTGGGGGTTGTTGCGGTTAGCGAACTCGCACCCCCCGCCGATTTCTGAATCCTATCGGGGGAGGGTATAAAAGCTTTCTTGTCTTTGATCGATGCATCTCATTCGTGTCGCCAAGCTTGGAGCTGCAGGAGTCGAAGAAACAAGGAAAGGATAATTGAAGAGTAAAGAAGAAGAAAAGACGAATAAAAATGGTTGGACCGGCAGCTCAGCTTGGCGTCATGTTCGAGTGCGCTCTCCTTTTGGCGCCGCCGGGGTACCACTACACATGTGTGGCCAATTTTACCATGTGTGCCTGTACCAAGTCGGGTCTCCAGCAGTACGTGCATTTGTTATATAACTGTTTTGCCGTTATTAGCGTCGTCTCATGACTTTTTCTTTTTACTAGATTCTGCGCCGGGTCTCTGTCGGACGCCTTTAGGTGTTCCGACATGAAAATGAGGGGCTCGGTTGTGGAGTTTCTGGGACCGAGCGACTTGGTCCTGGCGGCTCAAAAGGAGGCTCAGGAGGGGGAAAGTTATAATACCTCCACGTCCTCCTCTTCTTCGTCTTCCTCCTCCTCCTCCTCTTCCTTCTCCTCCTCTTCCTCCTCTTCTTCTTCGTCCTCCACCTCTTCGACATCGTCGTCGTCCTTGTTGTCCTCGTCGTCTTCGTCCTCGTCGTCTTCGTCCTCCTCTCGCGCAGCAAGCCAGCAGGATCCGGCGGGGTGAGTGTTTAGTTCGTTGGTGCAGTATCATAGATTTTTTCGTCGTAGTTGCGTATTGCCATCATCCTGTTTTATTTTTTACAGAGTCCCTCGGAGGTTCTCGGTTCGGCCGGTTCGAGGGCCGTCGGGCCGGCGAGGAAAGAGGCCGCCCAAGTTTCGTACAGGATCCGATGGGGAGGAGAGGACGTGTCCTTGTCCACCCGGTTACGCTATCCGGTTAGCTAATTCGATAAAGAAGACTTTCATGATATAGAATGACACTCGTACGAACGTGAAAACCTCTCTACTTTTTTGTTGCTTTATATCCTGTTTTTCTCTCAGGGTGCTCCTCTTCTCCCAGCAAATACGGGAGAAGGTCGACGAGAGGGAACGGTGTACGGGAGAAATTCGTTCTCTGTGCTCGCGGTATGGGAGCTGTCTGAAAACCGGACGGGGCAAAAGGCAGGCAGCTTATCTCGGAGGTCGTTACTACAATCCCACGTGCGAGTGCGGCGGATCGGGCCCCTCGTTTCGGTATTTTATTATTGCGTACACACTAATTTTTGTCATGGTGACCGTAGATGCTGAGTCAGACCAGCAGCGTGCAAGGACAGAATCGATTATTTTTATTCGTAGGCTAGACAGAATGCGAGCGAGACTGCGCCGGGAATACGATTTGGCCAGGCATTGTTGGTTCCGGCTTCACGATCTTTGCACGACTCTGGCCCGTCCAGAAGATCGTCGGTCCTGTCCTCCTCCTGTTAGACCGTGAGTCGCAAGAAACGCGTACCCATTGTTGTGTAAATAAGCTCGAGGGTTTGGAGCCCGTATAACGGAAAGGAATATTTTTTCTTAAATGTCAGGATTCCGGTAGTGGTCGTCGAAGAAACAACAACATCAACGACGACCACCTACACTACCATCACTACGACGGAAACGACAACGACGACTGAGAGGAAGACAACGAGGGGGACAACTAGCCGGTACCAGGTTTCCTCGGAGGAGATCGCTGCGAAGGAGATCTCTTCCGAGGACTCCTCCGTCTGTGACGGAAGCGAGGTCGAGGGCTCGTCCGAACTCGAGCCAGTCGTCAATCGGTGCGCCGAATATTTTATGTTACACAACAAAGCACAGAGTGGATTTTTGTGCAATCGCTTATCGCTTTTTTTCTTTTGTCGCAGAACCACCGGTGGGGACACGACGATTGGGGAGGACCGGAGCCGCGGACAGGGGGTCGGGTTTTTTAGCCCGACCGGACCCCTTGTAAACGGGATCGTCACCTTCGTCTTCGCCCTTCTGGGGGTAGCCTGTTATTTTCAGGCCCTCAGACTGTGGCGAAGGCGAAAGGCGGAGAGACCGTCGTCGGCTCCGGTAGAGGACGGGGAAGACGGAGCTGTCGGTGGCTGGCGAGCTAGGGTGACCGGACTGGTTAGTGGTCTGGCCGCCCGACTACCAAGCCAGCTACCCTCCCCGCCAGCCTGGGTCTCTCTCGCGATCTCGAGGCTGAGGTCGGCTGTCGGGGCCGTTGACGAATCGCCGCCCACGAGATCGGAGAGGGAGGCGGAAGCGGGGGAGCCTGAGGAGAGGCACGAGCTGACGGGGCTTCCCTTGGGCTTTGGCGGGGAGGAAGTCCAGGTCGCGTCGTCGTCGGCGAGCGAGGAGGGAGGAGGGGACTACATGGAAATATGTGAGAATCGAACCACCATCTGCTTTACATGTTTCTGATTTTCTCGCGCCTTTTTTATATAGTTGCGGTAGTACGTATTAGCTTTGCGATTATTGCATGAGGAACAGGCTTCATCATCATGTTTTTCATTTTTTGCTTTTCCAGCGCTCGCTGACGACCCGACAGCTCCTGACCCGACGATCTGAGGAGCAACGAGCAGCCGCTAGTTTGGGGTTGGGCCCAGACACTAGAAGTGAAAGGACGATGCGTTTTATCGCGAGGGCTCGATCCTCAAGACGCTACACTAGCGGCTAGACTCTTTTCTTGTGGAGCGACCAAAAAAAGAGAGTGACGCCAGGCGAACACGAGTTTCGTAGCCGGAGGAAAAAAGACAAAAAAGACGACGACATGGATCGATATTTTCCCCGGCTACGAGCAGACGAGCGGTGAAGCTAGAAAAAAGATCTCTATAAAAAGGCTGTGAGCGCGATGTGCAGTGAATAATAGCGAGCCATGCGTTTGTTTGAGCTGTTGTGACCCAAATACATGTTAACGTTTTTGTTTTTGCTACATTGAGACCCGATGGTTTTCTGTCATTAATAAGCGTAGCAGACCAAGAGTAACTAGACAAGGCATCATAGTAGTAGTAGCGTCATCCGTACCAGCTCCAGTCTCTCGTTTTGTCGTTGGAAGTAGGAGCAGCGGCAGCAGTAGCAGCATTAGCGGCGGCAGAAGAAGAGCAGGCCGAAGAAGACGAGCACGCGAGTTCGTGGGAGCCCTCTGATAGGAAGGAAGGAGGAGTTTGAGGGCCGGAGGGCCCGGAAGGTCCGGAGAGAAGGTTTTCGTCAACGTCGTTATCTCGGTGATCTCGCCTGCGACAAAGAGAACGGAGCCGTTGTCGATGATGATAGCCAACGATCGGTTAGAGAGAGAGCATGTTTTTGTTGCCCTTTTTTATTGCGAGCGTAATTGATGGAGACCGTCAGTTGGACGGGTAAGAAAAGTGGGCGAAAAAGACTCGCCGAGAGACACATTGTCGTCGTACCTCGCTTTTTTAGTTCCGATAGCTTTCGTAGGGTGCCTACTGAGATGGTCGTCGTCGTAGCCGTCCGGGAAGGGTCTTTGGCGAGACATGGCGGACGATTTTCGGTTTTTCGGAGGGTCGGTTTTCGCTGTGAGCCGTTCAACTCTCGGCCGAGGAATGGTAAGTCCTCCAGCTTGAGGAGTCCGTTTTATAAGAGGAAAAGAGAAGAGCAGAGGATAGTGGATGCCGGTAAGGAGAGAAAACGTTTTTTCACCGTCTAGCGAAGAAGAAGAGGATGAAAAAAGAGAATGAAGCAAATGGGCAGTCAAGATCTAGCACGCACGCACTCGCGTACGCTGCGATGAAAATAGAGAGAGGAGATGGAAATGAATGACGACCCTAGTAGTAGTTGTTCGTGTAGTCGTTTACGTGATGGGTTGGCCTCCATTTATTTTTATAGCCTGCATGAAAAATCAAAAAAGATATGGAAAATGATAACGTCCTCGTCTATCCGGCGGTTGTCAGCAGTTTCCAGCTCTTGCCGTTGTCCGCCGGCGTCAATTTCTTGGTGGACACGTAGCAACAAATAAGTTTGGTGGTTTCGGGCGAATGGTTGCCGTCAAAGTCCAGGGTAATGTCGATGTGGGAGGTTTTGTCGATCGAGTAGGGCCTCAAGTCAGCCACCAACACTTGGCATAGAGATTTGCTTACAATGTTGCCAGGTGGAAACATGTCTTCAAAGTCAAAGTCCACGAGGCCCTGGTTCTTTATTTGTTGGAAGTAGTTTCGGCAGTCCAGACTTTCGTAGCCCCGGCTGCCGCCCAGGTTGGTGATACCTCTCTTTCCAAAGAGTTCTCCTCGTCCCGACAAGGCGGCCGAAAACTTGATCAAGCTGTGCGGGAACCTAAAGTAGTGGGTTAGGCTTTTGCCCAGTTGCGGGTTGTGCCACAGCTGATGCTCGCGCAGGAAACAAAAGTAGACGAGTTTAGATCCGGCGGGAACCCTGGAGGTGACTCTAATCTGTTGGTGGCCTTGCTCCAGTGTTATCTTGTCTAGAAAAGGCGAGTCAAACGTGCAGCCGCGACGAGTAGAGCCCGGACTAGCTCCTCTGTCGGCCACCACCTTCTCGTACTGCATCCCAATGAGGCTCAGTCTCATCCTGGTCTTCTTTATGGTCTTTTTCTCATCGTCTCTCAGTTTAGAGTCGTTGATCATGGACTCGGCGTCGATGGCGCACCAGTCCAGCGGAGCGTACCAAGGGTCTCGGGGGTGCAGTCGTATAACGATAGTCGAGTGCGGGGGAAAGAATGATCTGTTGTTTTGGTCCGAGTTGAGGTTCTCCAGGTTTGCAAGGGCAAAATTCTTGGGAGGACTCAGGCCGAACGTTCCGTCGAAGGTAAACTCTCCCAGTAGCGGCTCCTCGCTGGTGAGCGTGGGGTGCAAGTAGCTGGAAGCTATTTTAGCGAAGGTCGAGTCGCTAGATTTTCTCTCGGCCGACGTCAGGAAGGTGCGCTTGGATCCCACCACCGTGCGTTGTCGACGGTTCGCAAAAAGTCTGTTTAGTGACTGGTAGACTGAGTTATGGCCGGCCGTGTCTGTGTCCTCGCCTATGAGAACGCCGTCTAGGAATACCTCTACTTTTTGGAAGAGGAATCCCAGACCCTGGTCGGCCGGCACCGCCACGTAGCTTTTGTCAATTTCCTCCACGACGCTAGCTATGGAAGCGTTGACCCAAGTCCTGTCGTCGGCTAGCAGATCCGTTTCGTCAGCCTCACCCGATTCCAGGGCCTGCACCTTGGCGAGTTCCTCGCGCTTGTATTGGAGGGTTTTGGCTGCAACGGCGTTCATGAACTCACCGGATAATTTTTTGAAGGCTTCGTTTTTCTCGTTGTCGTCGGGGTCGGCCAACACCGCTGCATTAGCCTTGTCCATTTTCGTGTGCAGCTCGATGATCGCGGGAGTTTTCATAGCCTTTTCGTGGTACTCCTTGAGTTTAGCTCTGGCTCTGTCCTCGCCGGCTTCAAACACTTCTAGCCGATACTTTAGAAAAAAAGGGTTGGGAAGGAACCTGGCGTACTCGTGCTCGTTTAGTTCCAATTTGAACTCCAGCACGCCGAGGTTGTTCAGGCTGCCTGAGTTGAGTTGCAATGTCTCTATCGACACCTCTCGCAGACCGGTGCGCCGGCCCCTAGAGTTGCCGCCGCTCGAGCCCGCCCTCTTGTCATACGGACTTCCGTAGCGAAGAGGGCCTACTTTTCGTAGGCCGCTGTTTTTTGAACGAGGCATTTTGAGTCTCCCAACGTTGTAGTTCACGTGCGCGCGCGGACCTAGGCTACTCGAGCTTTGTTAATCTTCTTGATACTTTTGGCTCCCTCTTTGATCACCTTTTTTAGGTTCCTTATGATGGCCGATTTCTTTTTGGTGGAGCCCGACGAGGAGATGTTGGTCTTCCTACGTGGTCGTCTGCTTCTGCTAAGAGACGAAGCGGATCCGGCGACGGTTCTCGTCCTCTTGCGTCTCGCGGTTCTCGGTCTCCTGCTGGAAGAGCTATTCGCGGCGCTCCTTCTCCTGGTCGCGGTTGCTCTTCTCGCTCGACCACTGGAAGAACCGATCCTTCGTGACACTCTTCTTCTGGCTGGCATGAGAGGAGAGCCGTTCGCTACTCGAGTATCGGGTAAGGTCTTTTTGCGTGATTCTCGCTTGCTGGCGGCGACAGCTAGGTGAACTTCGTTACCGGAGAGAGAGCGAGCGGCGGTTCTATTTCGAGTTCGCTTGTCTAACCTCTCTCGGACCTTTTTTCTCGCGGCTGGAATTTTTTGGTCGGCTACCTTTTTGTTTTCGGTTTTCCCGCTGGGTAGCTTGGTTAACGACTTGCGCCCGGTGGTAGGCCTCCGAGTCGGTTTGCGGATCTTTGGTTGGCTCTTTGCCCTAGTCTGGGCAGTCTTGCTTCCGCTAGCTTCGGCGTAATCCTCTCCCTTGGCTTCTAGTACTTCCTTTCTGCCGACGGCGACGACGGTAGACTTCTTTTTGGCCGTCGACTTTTGGCTGACTTTCGCCTGCGCTTTGGGTAGCCTCTTTTTCACGGCGGGTCCCTTCTTCCGGGCTAGACTCTTGTCAATAATTAGCGTGGATTGACCGGTAGGACCTTTGTCTCTTGTGTAGACTTTGCGCCTTTTGGTTCCTGGGCCCGCGGATGAAAATGTGGTTCGTCGGTGCGTCTCCCTGGCTCTCTTTTGGGCTCTGCCGAACCTCTTGCCGACGACAAGTTGGTTCTCGGTGTCAGAATCTTCTTCTCTCGCTTTGTTGTTGTCGGAGGGAGAGGAAAATTCTTCTTCCTCCTCCTCCTCTTCCTCCTCCTCCTCGTCGTCTTGTTCTTCCTCCTCTAGTTCGGCTTCTTCGTCTCTGGTGTCGGTGTAGTCGCTGTTTATTTCGTGGTCGTCTCCGGTCTGGTGGTAGTAATTTTCGTTGGCGTCGCCGTCGGCATCGGCTTCCCGCTCGCTATTAGAAGGACAGTTTTGGTCGTCGTCGTAGTCGTCGTGGAGGTTCTCGCCGTTTATAAGGAGGTCGTTGTTTTCGTTCTCCTCCTCCTCCTCGTCTCCGTCAAAGTCGCTATCCTCCCGAAATTCGCTACTACCCAGACTAGTTCCCGAGATGCTACCGTCTTCTTCCGTGAAAGAGTAGTTGTCGTCCCGGTCTTTTCCGGCTTCCTCTTCTTCTTCCTCAGCCTCCTCCTGCTCGTCGTCGTCGTCGTCTTCGTCGTCGTAGTAGTAATCGTCGGAATCGAGCTCGTAGCGTCCTTCTTCTCCTCTCGTCAGGAAGTTGTCGCGGTTGGGAGCGCGACGGCCGCCGGTTCTTTTCCTCGACCGCCGGTCGTCGCCGTCTTCTTCTTCTTCCTCGTCTTGGCTGCTCCAATCGGATCTCGTGTAGGCTGAGCCGTCTCCGTCGTCGGTAAGTGGGGCGTCGTTGTCGTCGTAGCCTTCTTCCTCTCTTCCTTCTCCTTTGGTATCGCGGTAGGTCGTAAGCGAGCTTCTGACGTTTGTAGCCGTCTTTGCTGACGCGGGCGAGGTCGGAGGAGCCGTTGTTCCTATCGTCGTCGTTCCCCTTCGTCGACCGTCTACTGGAGGCATTGCGAGCCGCGCACGGAATGTTTCCTCTTTTCTCTTTTTTCGCGTAGCGTTCGTTCGTTCTATTAGCCTAGGCTTTTTGGGCCTTGCTAGGCCTCTGCGGTGTGCTGCTGCCGAAACGGCCGCCTCTCCCTTCTTTTTCCTTTTCAGCCGGCCGCTTTGAGACAGCAGCCACTGCCGCCACTGACTGACCGACTGACTGACGCTACCGCCGTCGCGACGGCAGCTGACGCAGCTGCCACCGTTTTTACCTCCATCTAGCAGCAGGCTGGCGACTACCCCCTGCCCTTTTTGGACAAATACGAAAAAAGAAAAACAAAACGAAGAGGGAGGATCACTCACTCGTATTATTTACTGATTTATTGTAACTACGGTAGAGTACGCGAGCACATTATAATATCAAAAGAGGCCGAGCCGTCCTTTTTGTCGTGCACGACAAACATGGAAAGAGAAACGAGGGAGTAGGAGTATATGATGAGATGATGATGTACGGGTATTACTCTGGCGGGCCTGAAATTACAGGGAGAGGTCGTCACCGATGGTCTTCATGAGGCTCCTGGTCCAGGGCGGTCGGACGGCCGGCGAGGCTCTCAGTAGCATGCAGACGAGCCTGCGGTTCCTAAACACGTAGTCTCTAAAGGCTGAGTTGAGAAAGTTGATGGAGAGCCTGTCTTGACCCATTCTCGACGAGAAGTAGGAGTTGGCCTGCAGTCGTCCCGAGTCGTCGGCGTAGGCCAGCACGTGCACGAAGCCCTTGTCGTTTACGTAGTCGCACGAGTCCGAGCCCGTCGTCACGATGGCGTAGGGGGCTAGCGTTCTCAGGACGGACCTACCGATCGAGTGTCGGTGGCCCGAATAGTAGGGCGAATCCCGTTCGGCTCTCTTGCCTGCTTTTTTGGAGGTTTTTGCCCCGACAGGGTTGTCGTTGTCGTCGCCGGCCGTCGCGTTCGTCGGTTGGTTCGGAACAATGGAGAAGGGGCCGATCTCGTACCGGCTGACGTAATTACGAATCGTGTAGTAGCTCTCTTCGGCGTGCTTGTAGCCCGAGTGGAACGTCACAAAATTCTTTCTGGTGGAGAGGCGAAAAGAGGCGGCCGAAGATTCGTTCCATCCCAGTTTGAGCAGGAGAGGAACGCCCGAGTCGCGGAACAGACCCGATCGAAGAGGCCAGTCGATCTTACTCGTCAGCACGAGGTTGTCCTTGAAGTTTGGACTTCTTACGACCGTCAGCAGATCCGAGACTAGGTTGGCCTCTTCCAGTAGGAGAGGCAGGCACTGGGACAGGACGTCCAGAGCCACATCGGTGTCAGGATCGGCGGGGTGGTTCTCGTCGGCCGCTAGCTCTATGCTATGAACAGAGTTGAAGCCGCTCGATGGAGCGAAGCAGAAAGACAGGGAGTTGCTCCGCCAGTCCGGGTACGACCGAGTCGCGTAGAGGGGTTGGGAGGAAGGAGAGTCGCCAGCGTCGTTGGCCGGATCCTTAATGTAAGGGTAGGAGATGCCGTCGACCTCCCTGTGGAAGCCCACGTGCGTTAGACTAATGCCCGCGCACACCAGGGTCTCGTTATTGTCGTTGTTGTATATGGTCCAGTATCGCTCGCCTTGCTCCGACTTGCTTTCCCTGACGCCCAGCTCCGGGGAATCCACGTCCGGTATTCCCAGGTACCTGAATAGAGCCGGATGAGTAACGGTAAATTCAAAGCCAGGCGGCAGGACGAGCACGAAGCGAACGGTCTTGTCGCCATTCTCCCTCTCCTCATTTCCTCCCTCTTCCTCCTCCTC
>JAAUYE010096299.1_pt1 | contig 12583 bp, 12 predicted proteins | sample 7278081 | NCBI WGS metagenome assembly JAAUYE01 (sample SAMN14350131, study PRJNA611818) | marine sediment metagenome | isolation source: surface marine sediment (0.6m) | place: French Polynesia: Moorea | collected 2018-08
GTCTTTCATGTACACTTTTGGACTTGATACCGTTGATGTCAGTTTGAAGGGTTTTTCAGTGAAATTATGACCTAAACTTGTTTCAAGCTTTGTTTTTCCCAATTGGACAGTTCCTTGGAATATTGCAGCTTCTCGACTCCCCTTTAAATTGCCCTTAATTAAAGGCGGCCCGATCGCGGGCAATTGTTTCCCCATGAAAGATTGCAAAATGGTAACATCACTCGCACCTGAAGATAGGATGACATCAATAATTCTATCATCACCGATTTTCTCAATTGTGCCGTTTGCCTTGAGATACAAATTCTTTTTGTCTTTTGTTGATGCTATAAGCTCTTCAAGGTGAATCATCTGCGTGGTACCTGAAAACTTTACATTCCCTTCAATTATATGATTATCAGGCTTTGATTCTTTTATAAGCTTTTCCATCCATGGTTTGCTGGCTGCATTAAATGTCGCTTCAAATTTCCGCTTGTCCGAACCTAAACGACCAACTGCTTGCGCCTTGCCCTTGACCTGTAAAAAAGCCTCTTCGTCAGAACCTGCCTCAATGCTAATCTCCTTAATGTCAAGCACATAAAAATCACCGTCTTGATCATTCAGGCTGGCCTTGAATTTGAAGGGCCGCAAATTTGGAAGACCAAGATCCTTTGTTATTACTAAATCGGCTAGCCCCGGAGCCGTACCCTCAACCTCAGCCTCAAGCCCGCCAAACTCGACCCCACCGTTTTTCCTCACCAGTTTAATAGCGCCAGTACTAGTGAGAAACCGGCTATCCTGATCGCCCGCCGTAATTTTTATATCATTAATGCCATAATTACCATCCTCTTGATCCTGAACAAGAAAAGAAGTATCAAAAGGGCCGATAGCTGAAAAGGTGATATTAAAAAGGGACGTAAAGTTCAACGCTGTCTTCGCTTTTACCTTTGTAAAAACATGAACGCCTGTATTTCTCTCACCGGAAAGGTGAATTTTATCAATTCCGCCTCTGCATTCAACACGAACCTTTTCTTCGGCACCGGCAAAAACGATCAGCTTATCAAGTGTTAGAACCTCGCTTGTGCCTCTAATCCTTGCTTCCCCTTTAACTGGCCCGATATTTTCCAGTTTGGTACCTTCAAAAAGCAGCTTCAAATCGCCCCATTGACAAGCCTTTGCTTTTATTGAGGCATCCAGACCGGTAAAGTATAGATGAGGATTTTTATGATCTGTCTTTGCGCTCCCCGAAACAGTCAGTTCAAGGCCGTTGTGATCCGTTGCAAATACCCTGGTGTTTTTGAACAAATAATCTCCCTGCCGGTATTCTATATTCCCTTCGAGATCAATAAGAGACACCTTTGGATAATCCTCTGTCAGATATCTATTGAAAAGTTCCTTGTGCGAACATGAACCTTTGTAATGAATATGCAGGTCATTTCCATTTGCCGGATTGGCTAAAGACCCTTTTGCAGTAAGCCAAAACCGTGGGTTGCCGGCAATATTGAGATCAATACTTGATAATATTGGGTTATCAAAATCACCTGTGAGAAGGGCTTTAAGTTTTATGCTGCCTAAATTTGGGATATCGTAGCCGAGTAAACGCATTGTATTTCCAAACTCAGGCTGTTCCGAAGTGATATTGAGATTCATCCCCTTGCCTCGGGTAGGTTGATCAATTGTCCCTGAAGCAGTAAAGGTAAAACCTGCCACAGCGCCCTTAAATTCCAAAGGATAAGGAGCTTCCTCATTCAGCAACTCATATATTGATCCAAATTGACCATCCATAGTAAAGCTCTGGTTTTCCAGAACCCCTTTGCTTTTCACATACAGCGGTCCTTTATCGTCAATATCATCTAACTGAAAACTTTGTAAAATCAGCTTGAAATCCTTGCTTTTTTCATTATCTGACCAAAAAATCTGGATATTACTCAACGAAATCTTGCCAAACACCGGTATGGAAATGTCGGTGGCCTTTTTTTTCTGCCTTGGGCCATCCAACTCTTGATCAACAGAGGGGGTAATGGAAACAGTTGTATCGGCAATCAACAGGTTCTTTACGAAAACATTGCCGAGTAATAGTTTCAGTGTAGCAAATTCTATTTCCAGGTTTTCTAATTCAGTTGTGAAGGAAGGAGATTTTGCATCATCTTTAATATGTACCTTTGTGGCTTTAATAACTGAAAAATTCTTTGACCATTGTGCTGAAAAGTCACCTTTGACTCTTACTTCATAGTCTGTGAAAATATCAATAGCCTGTAAAACCAGCCATTGGGAACGTTCATTGTTGAGAGTCGCTACAAATACTATCAAGCCTGAAACGCCCAGAACAAAAACTCCAAAAAGTGTTAGGATGAAAATACGAATTTTCTTTTTTGGGAGGATTTTTTTTTGTTCGCTCTGTTGGCTTTTCACGCACCAAACTCCGTTAAATTCTAAAAATACAAAGTATAGAGACCGTCATCCAATCATCTGAAATATTGATGATCAACACCGTCTCACCAATAGGGTGAGACAATTGTTTTATTTTTATGATGAGCTACTTTCATCTGACTTTTGGTTGTCCGATTCGTGTTTCAAACCCAAAAACTTTAAACTGACCGATAATAATATTATGGAAACCGGCAGCACTAAAATTATCCAATCTAAAGCTCCTAAACTAACCAAGGCCAGTTCAAGAAATTTAACAAAGAGTATTATTACAATGACTTCCCCGAGGACATTTTTTAAATGGCCGATACCCGGAGCTTTAATCCAATCAATAGTTTGATTTTCGCCAGGTTCCGGCTTATTGGATATAAATAACGAATACACCCCGCGTGCAAAAATAAACAGGGCAAAGGCTATCAAAAATGCGTCTATGGATTTAATCAAATAAGTGGTGGCAATATCGGCTGACCTGAGATGAGACAGGCTCTCTTTGCTTGATCCTCCAGTAATAAAGGCATTAAAAGCGTAATATGTTTTTGATGCACCGATAATAAACATCAAAAATGATCCCAAAAGTGAACATATTATAGCGAGAAAACTGGTATACCGAAACAAGTACAATATTTTATACATGATTCAATCCTCATAATTAATTATGGAAGTACCTAAATTTATTCAATGCATGTATTATTAAACTCATACTAAATAATGTCGATGTAATACTTGATAAGAATAATTTTAGCTATCTGATATTTCTTTCAAAAAACGATCCAATTTAGCTGATATACGAACCTGCTTTTTGTAAAGTTCAATATTTCTAATAATTGTGGGACGATAAGCTCAGTTTTATACTACTTGTTTACTAATGACTCTATGATAATGATCGTTAGAGTGAAGGCTATATTTTGACCTTAAGACGATATATCGTTTTATGCACCTTTTTTCATTCACTCTGCAACAAGGTAGCATTAAAGCCATCATGCCAATATTGGCGAGGCTATCGGGATATTCAGTAATTTTCTTTATTCTGGCATAATTTAAGCAACTATCAATGTGGTGAAGCATTGTTTTTTGGTTATTAAAAAATACATCACCTGATATGCTTGCACTATAGATAAAAGTTATTTAACTGTCATTATCTCAGATAGATAAGTTGCTCTAAATAAACAAGGATTCTCATGAAGCAAACTGAAGCGGGTTCTGAAATTACTATAAGCCGTCAATCAAAAGATACCTTACAGGTCAATATTATTGGTGGTTGGACCCTTGCAAACAAACAGCCTTCATTTGAGACACTTAAAGAACAAATTGATCCCTCCTCCGGCATAAAGCAAATCACCTTTGATGCCCAGGCGCTTGAAGCATGGGACACAACCCTGCTGACCTTTTTAGAAAAACTGCTATCATATTGTAAAAAAAACAAAATTGATTGCGATCAAACCGGTCTTCCCAAGGGGATACGGCGCCTGCTTGAGATAGCTTTGGCGGTGCCTGTAAAGAAAGACACAGGACGTCACGAAAAAACAGAACCTTTTCTTGCTCGAATAGGCGCACAAACGATACATTTCGTTAAATCTACCGGTAATATGCTCGCTTTCACCGGTGATACTTTTCTATCGTTTGTAAGGTTCTTTACTGGCAAGGCACAATTCAGAAAGGTTGACCTGGCGCTGTTTATTCAGGAATGCGGCGCGGAAGCGCTTCCCATTGTCACTCTCATCAGCATATTGATTGGTCTGATTCTTGCCTTTGTTGGAGCTGTACAGCTCAGAATGTTCGGGGCGGAAATTTATGTAGCAAACCTGGTTGGTATTGGCATGGTCAGAGAAATGGGCGCCATGATGGCCGCGATTATCATGGCCGGACGTACCGGCGCTGCCTTTGCTGCACAACTTGGCACCATGCAGGTTAATGAAGAAATTGATGCGCTTACGACCTTTGGCTTCTCGCCGATGGATTTTCTGGTGTTACCCAGAGTGCTGGCGTTGGTATTCATGATGCCGTTGCTTTGCTTGTATGCAGACTTCATGGGAATTCTCGGCGGCGCCATGGTTGGTATCGGCATGCTGGATATACCTGTAAGGCAATATTTTAATCAAACATTCAGTGCCATGCAGATGGGTGATGTTATGTTCGGCGTTTTAAAAAGCATTGTTTTCGGTATTCTGGTGGCAATGTCCGGGTGTCTCCAGGGAATGCAGTGCGGTCGGAGCGCTTCGGCTGTTGGACTCGCAGCGACTTCGGCAGTGGTAATGGCGATTGTAGCAATTGTTGTTGCAGACGGCCTTTTTGCGGTCATATCAAACATACTTGGGATATAAAATAATAGAGAGCGCTGAAAAATGACCGGGGATGCCCATATTACAGCCACTAACCTGACTATGGCGTATGGAAGTTTTGTGATCCAAAGTGACCTTAACTTTACGATTAACCGTGGTGATATTTTTATTATCATGGGAGGGAGTGGATGTGGCAAAAGCACTCTATTGCGGCACCTTGTCGGCCTTAAAGAACCGGCAAAAGGACAGGTTTATCTTGATGGAGTAAGCTTGTGGGATGCAGAGCCTGACGAACGTGATCGAATAATGAGGGGTTGTGGTGTTCTGTACCAAAGCGGAGCCTTGTGGAGCTCCATGACTCTGGCGGAAAATGTCGCCCTTGCTCTTGAGGAATACACCGATCTCAGCCCTGGACAAATCAAGGAAATAGTATCGCTAAAACTTGCGCTGGTAGGGCTCGCAGGTTTTGAAGAATTTTATCCTTCTGAGATAAGCGGTGGGATGCATAAACGGGCAGGTCTGGCACGGGCCATGGCTCTTGACCCGGAAATACTTTTTTTTGATGAACCGTCGGCCGGGCTGGACCCGGTAAGCGCTCACCGGCTGGATGATCTGATTCTTGAATTGCGCGATAGTCTTGGATCAACAATCGTGGTGGTGACCCATGAGCTCGCCAGCATCTTTGCCATAGGCAATAACTCGGTTTTTCTTGATCCGGAAACCAAAACCATGATCGCAGAAGGTGATCCTAAAATGCTGCTAAAAGAATCAAAAGACCCTAAAATACGAACTTTTCTGACAAGGGGAGAGGAATGACTCTTATATCCAAAACTATAGAAACGAGAACATGCGATGAGTAAAAAGGCAAATAAAACAATAATTGGCGGTTTTGTATTGGGGGCCATCTTCCTGTTCTTCAGCAGTGTCCTTTTTTTGGGGGGTGGTGGCCTGTTCAAAGAGAAAATAACTATGGTCGCTTTCTTTGACAGCGCTATAAGGGGATTGGATATAGGCGCTCCTGTCCTACTCCGTGGCGTCAAAATAGGTGAAGTTGTTGATATAAAGGTGACCTTAGGGGAGAAAGGATTAGCTATCCAAACTCCTGTTTATATTGATATAGAACCTGATAGGGTCTCCCCTTCTCAAGCAGATAAAGAATGGTTTGAAAGAATTCAGAAACTTCCCGAGGGGGCAATGTATGATCAATTTATACAAACAGGCATGCGCGGCCAGTTGCAGATGCAAAGCCTTCTCACCGGTAAACTCTTCATTGCTCTTGACTTCAATCCGGATAGACCGGCCGAACTGAAAGGCCTGGACAAAAGATATCCTGAGCTCCCCACCATCCCCACACAGCTTGAAGAAGCTGCCGACAGTGTCTCACAGCTGCTTGATGAAATTAAAGAACTCCCCATCGAAGAACTGCTGATAAGCGGAACCAGAATGTTTAACAGTATACAAAAACTGGCTGAAAATATTGATCGTGAGGTGCCGCCCTTATCAAAATCATTACAAAAAGCTGTAAATTCTGCGGACAAATCACTTGTTACTGTTGATGAAACCATAAATGAACGTTCGGTTCTTCGGCAGGAGCTTATCAGCGCTCTTGAAAACATTTCCGAGGCAGCCCGTTCGATAGACAATCTAGCCGATTATCTTCAACGGCACCCTGAGGCATTGCTGCAAGGAAAAAGCTCATCTGGAGGGAAATAACATGTCTACTAAGATTTATTTTTATATTCAACTGTGTCAAATAGTACTTGTTATGGCATTATTGGGAGGATGTACCGGCACCAGCAAACCGGCCAATTTTTACATGTTACATGCTGCTGCTCAAAATCCAACCGCAGCAAGTAATTTTGCTATAGGAATTGGCCCGGTTAAATTGCCCCAATACTTGATCCGCCCTCAAATAGTCACCCGTAAAACAAATTATGAATTACATATTGCCGAGTTCGAGAGATGGGCAGGATCATTAAAGCAAGATATAACCAGGGTAGTTACAGAAAACATTTCAACCCTTCTCGACAATGATCTTGTAGTCATGCATCCCTGGCGGCGATCAACTTTGCTTGATTATCAGGTAGAAATTATTGTGCTGCATTTTGATGGCAAGCTCGGTAACAATGCTTCTATGAAAGTCCGATGGGCAATTTTTAGTGATGCCGGCAATAAAATGATTCTACAAAAATCTGCATTAATTGAGGATAAACCAAAAGATGATACCTATAATGGATTAGTTGCCGCATGGAGCAGGATACTTATGAAGCTGAGCACAGAAATCGCCACTGAAATCAAAAATCTCTCCTAAGAAAACAAAAATAACTACAGGAAAATGTTAATGAATCAAAATATATCACATTTGCTGCGAGTTCTTTCCTTTCTTCTAATTTTTTGGCCAGGTATTGTGTTAGCAGAAGAGATTGGAGAACTCTTTCAAAAAGTAAACCCTGCTGTTGTAGAAATCAAAACTCTTTTCATCGACAACATTGCCGTATCATTTGAAAAAGAAGAGTTTGTCGAACGAGGCGGTCTTGGCTCGGGCGTGCTTATATCAAGTGATGGACAAATTCTTACGGCAGCTCATGTTATTCAGGCGGCAGACAAGATAGCAGTTACTTTTTTAGATGGCCAAACCATTGAAGCAAAGGTGGTAACCTCTGCTCCCTGGGCGGATATTGCTTTGTTACAACTAAAAAAGAAACCGCGCTTGAATAAGCCGGTAAACCTTGCTGTTTCAGAAACGGTAAAGGTAGGTGACAGAATTTTTGTGATAGGCGCTCCGTATGGTTTAAGCCATTCATTGACTGTTGGGTATATAAGCTCCCGCCATTTTGATGAAGGTTTGACCGGCAATTTCACAAAAATAGAGTTGTTTCAGACTGATGCTGCGGTTAACAGCGGGAATTCCGGGGGGCCCATGTTTAACCTGAACGGTGAAGTTATTGGTGTTGTTAGCCATATCCGATCACGTTCAGGTGGCTTTGAGGGAATTGGTTTTGCCATTACTTCAAATATGACTAAAGAAATAATTGCCGATAAGGGACTCTGGACAGGTTTTGAAGGATATCTGCTGGAAGGCAAAATGGCTGAAATTTTTAATCTGCCCCAGGACTCTGGAATGCTTATTCAAACCATTGCGGAAAACTCGCTGGCGTCAAAATTGAAATTAAAAGAAAGTACAATACCAGCAAGGATTGGAGATAAAGAAATGCTTGTCGGTGGCGATATTGTTCTTGGGATTGGTGATATAACTTTTTCAAGCAATGATCCCAAAATGATTGAAAATTTTCGCGCATATCAAAAAAATCTGAAACGTGGTGATACAATAAAAATGACAGTCTTACGAAATGGAAAAGTCATCACTTTAAAAACTAAAAAAGGCTGAATGAATAAATACAGATCTTCTGAATCGTTACTTGCTGATTTTATGATTTTTATGATGAATTTCAAATCATCCTGTTCATTTTCTTTGACTCAGAAAACCTTTAAGTTTATACTTTAAAATATAAACTTAAAGGTGCGCACATGAAAGCAACAGCTAAAGATTTACGATTCCACTCCAAAGAACTGCTCGACACTGTCAACCGAGGCGAAGAAGTCATTATTACTTACCGTGGCAGGCCCTGCGCCAAGCTTGTTCCCATAGAGGAACCTGCAAAACCGCATCAAAAAAATAATCTATTCGGCATCTGGCAGGACCACAAAGAAATAACCGATGTGGACGAACATATCCGCAAACTTCGCAAAGGCCGATTCTAAATGATACTCGTCGATACGGATGTGCTTATTTGGTATATGAAAGGCAACGACAAAGCGTATAATTCTCTGGACAAGGCATCTGCTTTTTCCATCTCCGTTATCACATATATGGAACTTGTCCAGGGAATGCGGAATAAAAACGAGTTGAACAGTTTACGTAAATTTCTCAAAAACTGGCGGGTCAACATCCTTTACATCACAGAGGAGATATCTGCAAAAGCAATGTTTTATGTGGAGCAGCATTTCCTAAGCCACTCTATGCAACTTGCCGATGCCTTGATCGGCGCCACAAGTGTTTCGCATGGTTTGCCGATACTGACCGGCAATGACAAACACTATAAAATAATTAAGGACATCCAGATCAAAAAATTTCGCTCTTGAAAAATTAGTGAAAAAGACCTCAAAACCAAAATATCCACGAAAAAAAGCTATTGCCCTGCGCTATGACCGTGAGCAGGACGCTGCCCCAAAAGTCATTGCAAAGGGCGAAGGCCTCATTGCTGATAAACTTCGAGAACTGGCAAAGGAGTATAATATCCCCATCCATGAAGACGCCGACCTCATGGAAATCCTCTCCAAACTGAACTTATACGAAGAAATCCCTCCCGCTACATACCTTGTAGTGGCTGAAATCCTTGCCTTTATCTACCGTACAAATGAGGCCTATAAAGCCTAACCCGAATTATTCATGACCCTGACTTATTAAATGGTTTATCTTTCTGGTTTTAGACCGGAATTGAGCATTATTTATAGAACGGCTGTTTAGACAGAGCGTATTGTATCGTTTTTCCAAACTGCATTTGACAGAGTCACCCTTCGGGGGCGGCGATTTGGTTGAATCTTTTTCGTCATCGGTCGATTCGCGTAGCCTACTACAGCGAACCTCCCTCTTCCTCGAATATTTGACCAACTCACCACCTGGATAATCCGGGCTAACTTCCCCATTTCACGCAGCCGAGCATCGCAGAAGCATCCGGATGTGCGGGGCGGCGGAGTTCGCCTGAGGCGGACGACTTTCCGCATCCGCCCGGAATGCTTCGAGAAGCTCAGGGAATCCGCCGTTGGCGGACAAGTGACGGGGTGCCCTTTCTTTTCGTTCTTTTCTTTCGGGCAAGCAAAGAAAAGAACACGGAAAACCACTGGGAAAAAAATTCCGATCTCCTTCCTGTTCAATAATTTGACACTTAACCGATCAAACTACCCCCTTCTCCCAAAAGCCTATTTATCAACGAAATATCAATTAGTTCAGAGCAGCAAATTCCTCACAGACACCCTTCTTAATCAAATGGCATACAAGTTGCTAATTACTAATAAAAAATTAAGGAGCGTGCTGTGGACATAAAAAAACTCGGACTTCGTGAAAGTGTTGAGGCCCTTATGGGGCAGGAACAACGTTTGGATCATGTATCCAACAATCTGGCGAATATTGATACTCCAGGATACAAAAAAGATGTTGTCTCCTTTCAAGAGGCATTAATCACAGCTCGGAACGGGCATCAACGAATTGGTAAAACCATAACAGTCAATACGGACCATAAACAGGCTAGCACTGATTTAACCGGTAACCCTCTTGATCTATCGATCAACGGGGATGGTTACTTTAAAATCCAGGCAAATAACGGGCTACGCTATTCACGCGCTGGAAACTTCCAACGGGACAACATCGGCCAACTTGTCACACCGAATGGCGATCCAGTACTTGGCATTAGTGGACCTGTCGTCATAAATATTGAGTACAAAAAAATCACTATTGATCAAGAAGGGCGCATTTTTGCTCTGAATGAAGACGATCGCACAAATCAAGAAATTGGCAAGCTGGATATCGTTACGTTTGAAGACAAAAATGATTTAGTCAAGGAAGGAAAAAATCTTTTTCGTATTAAAGATGGAGGCAGTTCAGAAGTTGAGGCTACTGACTACTCGGTTGAACAATATTTTATAGAGAAGTCAAATGTTAGTTCGATTTTGGAAATGACTGACATGATGCAGCTTTTAAGAAATTATGAAACACAACACAGAGTCATCAGAACCATTGACGACATAAATGATCAGGCGGTTTCAAGAGTTGGGAAATTGACACCATAATGATCTGAAAGAATAAAAAAGGACGGGATTATGATTCGAGCACTTTATTCAGGTGGTACAGGCATGGTTGCCCAGGAGTTGCAACTTGACTCAATCGCAAACAACCTTGCAAACGTTAATACTGCGGGCTTCAAGAAAAGTCGTATCCAATTTGAAGATCTTTACTACCAGCTAATCAAAGCTGCCGGTACAGAAACAGTTGACGGTGGCAGAGTACCCTCCGGCATCCAAATCGGACTTGGGGTCAGGCCTACTTCAGTCCAGAAAATTTTTACCCAGGGCAGTTTCACAGAGACTGGCAACGAACTGGACTGGGCCATAGCAGGGGAAGGTTTTTTCAAGGTTATACACAATTCAGAAGATGCGTATACCAGGGCTGGAACATTTTCTTTGGATGCTGATGGTTATATTGTCACCCAGGCTGGCGACCGCCTCCAGCCTGAGTTTTCAGTACCATCAGGAACAACATCGCTTGATCTAAGTCAGGACGGTTTACTGACAGCTTATGATGCAAACCAGCAGGTTCTTGCTACCAATCAGTATACCCTTACCAATTTTGTTAATCCTGGAGGATTAAGAACTTTGGGAGGTAATCTCTACGTAGAAACTGAGGCTTCTGGCAGTCCGGAGGAAGCAAATCCGGGTGAGGATGGTTTGGGAACTCTTGCACAGCGTTTTATTGAAACCTCAAATGTTGATATCACTGAAGAGCTTGTCAATATGATCATCACCCAGCGCGCTTTTGAAACGAATTCGAAAACAGTACAAACCGCTGATCGTATGATTGAAATAGCAAACACATTGATTAGGTAGGAGCATAACGTGAATTCAAAAAGGATTATGTATATGGCTATTCTCCTTTTCATGGCATCACAAGTAACACTGCTAACAAAAGCAAGTTTTGCATCTAATGCATTAGGAAAAACCTACTTTGAATCTCTATTCAAAAATATTGTTTCAGAGAACTCACCTTGGGCAAAAGAAGATATCAATATATCGAACTTTTCAACCAAACCGTCCAACTTAACACTACCGCCAGGGAAAATCACCTACAAGCTACTTTCCCCTGTAAATCCAAACCGCCTAGGAAGAAAGAATTTTTCCGTAGAAATTCTTGTAGACGATAGACCCAGAGGCCAGATAATGTTGACCGGCGATGTAGGCTTATACGGCGAGGTGATCTGTGCAAGACGACATATAAAAAGAAGCACCATACTACAAGCTAGTGACCTTGTAACTGTTCGTAGAGATATTTCAATGCTGGGACCAGGGACAATGAACAATATCCAAGAAGCTGTAGGACAAAAACTTACTACTTCACTACAACCAGGAAGCATTATTTTTAATAAATTCTTGGATTCCCCTCCCCTTGTTAAAAGAGGTGATCTTGTAACGATAATGGCCGCTTCGAACAACATAACGGTGACTACGAAAGGAGAAGTGAAAAGGCAGGGGGCCAAAGGTGAGCTTGTTAAGGTAAAAAACCTTATGAGTCGAAGAGAAGTTTTCGCCAGGGTAGTAGACAGCGGTACGGTGGTCGTGGATTTCTAACAAAATGCGGGAGGCTGTTATACAATGAAACCAACTTGTTACATACTGATCCTTTTGCCGGCACTGTTGACAGGATGTTTAAACACCGGCAAGAACTCTTCTTTAACTGCAGATTTGTCCAATCGTCATGCAATTCCATATACCAACAATACAAGTAAAACACCACCTGAAGGCAGTATTTTTAATGCGGAAGGCGGAAAAAATCCTTATGACGACAATCGTGCCAGGCAGATAGGCGACATTGTTATGGTCAAGATTGTAGAAACTTCAAGCGGATCAAAAAAAGCAGATACCAAAACCGAACGTGAGTCAACAGTAACCGGCGGTATTTCATCTCTTTTTGGTATTGAACAATGGTATAGCAATAAGAATCCTTACTTTACTCCATCATCAACATCATTGGATGCTACCTTGACAAATGATTTTGAAATAACCGGTGAAACAAAAAGAAACAGCTCAGTAACAGCAACTATTTCAGCTCGGGTTGTTGATGTTACCGTGGA
>JAAUYE010140684.1_pt1 | contig 12577 bp, 12 predicted proteins | sample 7278081 | NCBI WGS metagenome assembly JAAUYE01 (sample SAMN14350131, study PRJNA611818) | marine sediment metagenome | isolation source: surface marine sediment (0.6m) | place: French Polynesia: Moorea | collected 2018-08
GTTCGCGTAAACAAGGATGGTCAGGCCTACGGACTTGCGGGGCTGTTCGCAGTCGGCGAAGCCGCGTGCTGGGACATGCACGGTTTCAATCGCCTCGGCGGCAACAGCCTGTCGGAGACGATTGTCACGGGCCGCATCGTCGGCCGGCGCGTCGCGGAATACGCGTCGGGTATCGAACTGCGCAGCAATACCGGCGATGCGATCGACGCGCTGGCAAGCGCTGAGAGAAAGGCCGCCGACTGGCTCGGGCGAACGGGCAGTGGCCCGAGCATCTACGAGATCCGCGACCGGATGGGCGAGACGATGATGCACAAGGTCGGCATCTTCAGGACCGGCGAGGAGCTCGCCGAGGCCATCGATGAACTCGGTGCCATGCTCGACGACTGCGACAATGCCGTGCTGCGCTGCAAGGACCCGGGCGTGAATCCCGAACTCGCATTCGCGCTGCGCCTCAAGGGCATGCTGCGACTCGCAATGACGGTGGCACAGGGCGCGCAGGCGCGGACCGAGAGCCGGGGCGCACATTTCCGTACGGATTACCCGTTGCGTAATGACCGTGAGTGGCTCAATCGCACGCTCGTGCGCTGGGCCGACGACGACGAGGCGCCGACATTCAGCTACGAACCGGTCGGCCTGATCGATCTTCCACCGGGCTATCGCGGTTACGGCGCAGATGAACGCATCGAGATGACCGACTCTCTCGAGAATTACAACGCAAACGTCACCGAAGAGCAGGCGCAACATGGCCGACTGCCGACCACCGAGGAAATGGGAAGCCGGCTGCGGCGCGGTGCATGGCAGGAAGTTGCAGGATAGGGACGCATGAGTAACGAAACCAAAGCACGCCGCCTCACCTTCGAGATCTTTCGTTACAACCCGGAAGACCCGAGCTCGGAGCCGCACACGGATACGTTCGAGCTCGAGGAAACCGAGTTCATGACCCTGTACATCGCGTTGAGCCAGATTCGCGAGAAGCAGGATCCTGGCCTGCAATTCGATTTCGCGTGTCGCTCGGCGATCTGTGGTTCCTGCGCGATGATGGTCAACGGCCAGCCCGCGCTTGCTTGCCGTACGCTGACGTCGGACCTGCCTGAGAAGATCGTGCTGTACCCGCTGCCTGCGTTCAAACTCGTGGGGGACCTGTCCGTCGATACGGGCACCTGGTTCCGTGCAATGGCCGAACGCACCGAAGCCTGGATTCACGAGCACAAGCCGTTCGACAAGGATGCGGTCGAAGAGCGCATGAGCGACGATCTCGCCGCCGCGATCTACGAAGGCGACCGCTGCATAGAGTGTGGCTGCTGCGTCGCTTCCTGCGGTTTCGCGAATCTCGACAGCGAGTTCCTTGCCGGTGCCGGTCTCAATCGCGTAGCGCGCTTCATGATGGACCCGCGCGACGATCGCTCCGATGCAGACTGGTACGAAGTCGTCGCCAGCGAGCAGGGCGTTTTCGGCTGCGTCGGCATGATGGCATGCGCGGACGTCTGCCCGAAGGAACTGCCGCTTCTCGACGTGTACGCTTATCTCAGGCGAAAGGCGCTCGGCGCACGATTCGCCGGCGGAAGTTAAGGCTGCGCCGCTGCATTACTTCTTCACTCCAACAATCAGGATGCCCCAAAATGAACGTTAGACCTGTTCCACTTTCGTTCGCGCTCGTCATTTATCTGGTCCTGGCAAGCTTGTCGGCTTGTGACAGCAGGGTGGAAATTACAGAGGCGACAAGTGAGCCGGCCGGGCCATCGTGGATCGACGAGTCGGCCGCAGCACTCGAGCAGGAGCTCGTCGCGAAATATGGGGAATCGCAACGAGCGCGCGTGCAGCGAGGTCTCGGTCAGGTGATGGACTTCTGGCGTGTCGAGGACGGTGACAGGGAAGAATTCGAGCTCTTCGTTCGCCGCAACTTCGCCGGGGACGAGGCAACGCTCGATGTGACTTTCGAGCGCAATCAGAATCTGCTCGAGCAGCTGGACGGCCATATGCTCGAGATATTGCTGGCATTCCGCAGGCAATCCGACCTGGATCTCGGGCCGATCTTGCCATTTGACGAGAAGTTTGCGGCCTACGACCCGTCGGCACACGTCGCAGACGATTTTTTCGCCAACAAGCTCGCATTCGTCGTGCTCCTCAACTTCCCGATAACGACGCTCGAGGAAAAACTGGTGGAAGGGGAGAGCTGGTCAAGACGGGAATGGGCCGAAGCGCGCCTGGCGGATCGTTTCAGCAAGCGTATACCGGCCGACGTGCAGCAAGCAGTGTCGGTGGCCGCCGCCCGCACGGACCAGTACATCGCCGAGTACAACATCTGGATGCATCATCTCCTGACCGATTCGGGTGAGCGCCTGTTCCCGCCCGGGATGAAACTCCTGTCGCACTGGAACCTGCGCGATGAGATCAAGGCGAACTACAGCGAGCCCGGGAACGGACTCGCCAGGCAGCGCATGATCCAGAAGGTCATGGAACGGATCGTCGACCAGACAATCCCGGAAGTCGTGATCAATAACCCGCACGTGGACTGGGATCCGTATGCCAACACCGTCAGCGTGACCGACGTCGTCGATGGCGATACGCCACCGCCGGCCGATCTCGAGGTATCGAGCGCCCGCGAACCCGATACGCGCTACGAAGTACTGTTCGGCCGCTTCGAGGCCGAGCGCCTGGTCGATGGATACTCGCCGACGGCACCGACCCGGATGGATCGGAGCTTCAACGAGAATCGCGAGATTCCCGAAGAACGGGTCGTCGAGATGTTCGATGCCGTGCTCACGTCGCCGCTGCTCGAACGCACGGCCAGGCTGATCGAGAAGCGCCTGGGCCGGCCGCTCGAGCCTTTTGACATCTGGTATAACGGTTTCCGTTCTGCAGGCACCTACACCAACGCCGAACTGGACGCGATCACCAAGGAACGCTACCCGACGCCGCAGGCCTATGAAGCGGCGATGCCGGAGCTTCTCGTCGGTCTCGGGTTTGAAGAGGACCGGGCGGCCGAACTGGCGGGGAACATCGTCGTCGAGCCGGCGCGCGGCTCCGGCCATGCGTGGGGCGCCGCGATGCGTGACGCCAAAACGCGCTTGCGTACCCGCGTCGGGCCCGACGGAATGGATTACAAGGGATTCAACATCGCCGTCCACGAGATGGGCCACAACGTCGAACAGACCATTTCGCTGAACGACATCGATCACGTGCTGCTCCAGGGCGTCCCGAATACGGCATTTACCGAAGCGCTGGCGTTCGTTTTCCAGGCACGCGACCTCGAACTACTGGGGCTCGACGCGCCCGACGAGGAAGCGCTCGCACTGCGCGCGCTCGACGACTACTGGGGCGCTGCCGAAATCGGCGCCGTCGCGCTCGTCGATATCGCGGTGTGGCGGTGGATGTACGATCACCCCGAGGCGACGCCGGCGGAGTTTCGCGCGGCATCGGTCCGGATCGCGAAGGACGTCTGGAACCGCTACTTCGCCGAGATCTTCGGCGTCGAGGATGTCACGCTGCTCGGCATCTACTCGCACATGATTCACAGCGCGATCTACCTGCCCGACTACCCGATCGGCGCGATGATTTCGCGGCAGATCGAGGACCACATCGCGAAATCGGGCAATCTTGGCGCAGAATTCGAGCGCATGTGCCTGACTGGCAACGTTGCGCCGGATCACTGGATGAAGATCGCCACGGGCAAGCCGGTCGGGCCGGAGGCCCTGCTGCGGGCGGCGGGAAGTGCGCTGGATCGCTACGGCGATTAGAGCGAGCAGCTAGTGTGACAGCACCTCGAGTGCGCGCAGGACGTCGCGACGGCTGATCTGCCCAACGAGGCGGTTCTTGTCGGTGACCGGGAACCGCCGGTAGCCCTTGTCGGCGAACATCTGCGCGAGGTCGACAATACTCATCTCGGCATTGACGGTCGTTACGCCCTCGGACATGAAATCGCTGACGGGACCGCCGTACATCTCGTGGTACCCGGCCTGCAGCGCGACCTTGATGCAATCGAACTCCGACAGCATGCCGACCAGGTTGCCCTCGTCGTCCACGACCGGTGCACCGGCGATGCGGTGCTCGACGAGCGTATGGACAGCATCGAGAACATTCGTGTCCGGTTTGAAGGTGACCAGCGTCCGGGTCATGTAATCTTTGACGAGGCAGGATTTCAATGGCATCTCAGGTCTCCGTTTGCGCTGCCTTGCGCTTGGTGCGGCACTGGCCCTTGCCGGTGCAAAGCTCGCAGCCGCCACTGCCATTGAGGCCGCCGCAGCTGCCGCTGATCGCCTTGCGGCCGTTCATGACACCGATGCTCATGCCCGCGATGACGAGCAGCATGATGAAAAAGCTGAGAATCAGTGTCGTGGTAATCATTCAGTCTCTATCCGGTCGAATTCGGGCGTCGTGATCTCGCGGATCCCCGCGGCTTCACGAACAAGGAAGTATGCGGCAATGTCCAGCTCTCGCGCCAGTGCCGGTCCGGAATCAGGTCCCAGTACGAGCAGTCCCGTCGCGATCGCATCGGCGTAGGCCGCCGACGGGTGCACGACCGTGACTGCCGCCAGGTTGTGCGTCACGGGCCGTCCCGTGCGCGGGTCGATCGTGTGGGAGTAGTTCCTGCCGTCGTGCTCGAAGTAATTGCGGTAGTCACCCGATGTTGCGACGCTCGTGTCGGTAACGTGTATCACCGCGTGTGGGACGCGAGACGACGTCGACGGCGCTTCAACCGCGAGTTTCCACTTCGCGTTCATGCTGTTGTGCCCTTTGACGCGCAGTTCGCCACCGATCTCGACGAGGTAGTTCTGCAGGCCGGCGTCGTCCAGCAGTTCAGCGACTTCGTCGACGGCGAGTCCCTTGGCCCAGCCTGACAGGTCGACGTACATCGCCTCGTGGTCCTTGCGGACGAGCTTCTCCGGACAATCGGCCTCGATTTTGCCGTAGCCGACTTTCTGCATTGCCTCGTTGATCGCATCGTCGCCAGGCGGCTGCGTTACCACGCCGTCCGGGCCAAAGCCCCAGAGGTTGACCAGCGGGCCGACCGTTACGTCGAACGCGCCATCGGTGACGCGGCTGACCTCGAACGCGCGCGCGAGCGCATCGCAGAACTCGGCAGTGACGATGATCCAGTCGATCGAGCGGTCGGCATTGAACACCGACAGCTCTGAGTCATCGCGCCAGGTCGATGCCAGGTCGTCGATTCTTTTCAGGGTAGCAACGATGTCGGCTTCAAGTGCCTCTGCATCGAGTTCGTCTGCCGGTTCGACCACCGATATGTTGAACGTCGTTCCCAGCGCGTTGCCGCTCAACTCGAGCTGCGGCAGGCGGCCGTCGCCGCAGGCTGCGAGAAGCAGCGCGACAAGAAGCAGCAGGGAACGCGAGACGAGCACCGTGTCAGCCGCCGAAATCGTCGAGGAGGATGTTCTCCTCGGGGACGCCGAGGCTGTCGAGCATCTTGATCACGGCCGTGTTCATCATCGGCGGTCCGCAGAGGTAGTACTCGCAATCTTCGGGCGCTTCGTGCTTCGACAGGTATTCGTCATAGAGCACCTGGTGGATGAAGCCCGTAAGGCCGGTCCAGTTGTCCTCGGGCTGCGGCTCGGAAAGAGCGAGGTGCCAAACGAAGTTGTCGTTGGTCTCCGCGAGCTCGTCGAACTCCTCGGCGTAGAACATCTCCCTGAGGCTGCGAGCGCCGTACCAGAAGGACATCTTGCGCTTGCTGTGCCTGCGTTTGAGCTGGTCGAAGATATGCGAGCGCATGGGTGCCATGCCGGCGCCGCCGCCGATGAAGACCATCTCGTTGTCCGTTTCCTTTGCGAAAAACTCGCCGAACGGACCGGACACAATCGCCTTGTCGCCCGGTTTCAGGTTGAAGATCCACGAGGACATGATGCCCGGCGGAATCGAGTCGTCTGCACCGGGAGGGGGCGTCGCAATACGAACGTTGAGTTTGACGACCGTCTTTTCTTCCGGGTAGCTCGCCATCGAGTAAGCGCGGATCTCCGGGCTCTTGACGTGCGACTCGTAACGCCATAGATCGTACTTGTCCCACTCATCGCGGAATTCTTCTTCGATATCGAAGTCCGTGTACTTCAGGTCGTGGGGCGGGCACTCGATCTGGATATAGCCGCCGGCACGGAAATCGAGTTCCTCGCCCTCGGGCAGGGCGACCACGAGTTCCGTGATGAAGCTCGCAACGTTGCGGTTTGACACGACGGTCGTCTCGTAACGTTTGACGCCGAACACTTCGTCCGGGACCTGCACCTCCATGTCCTGCTTGATAGCGACCTGGCAGGCGAGGCGGTAATGGTCCGCCGCATCGCGCTTGTTGATTACCGACGTCTCGGTCGGGAGGATCGCGCCGCCACCGGACAGCACGCGCACGCGGCATTGCGCGCAGGTGCCGCCGCCGCCGCAGGCCGAGGGTACGAACAACTCGGCATCGGCGAGGCCCTGCAGCAGCTTGCCGCCGACCGGAATTGCGAGCTCGCGTTCCCCGTTGACGATGACCTTTACGTTGCCCGTCGAGACGAGCCTCGAACGCGCGACGAGGATGACGAATGCAAGTATCAGTACGATGGCCGTGAACAGGCCGACGCCGAGGAGTACCTGCTGGATTACATCGGAGTTCATGTTAAATCCCCGAGAAGCCCATGAAGCTCAGCGACATGAGGCCCACGATAATAAAAGCGATACCGAGTCCCTGCAGTCCGTCAGGGACGTCCGAGTATTTGAGTTTTTCGCGGATGCCCGCGAGTGCGATCAGGGCGATCGCCCAGCCCGAGCCACTACCGATTCCGAAGACCACGGATTCGGCGAAGTCGTACTGCCGCTCGACCATGAACAGGGTGCCGCCGAGGATGGCGCAGTTCACGGTAATCAACGGGAGGAAGATGCCGAGCGCGTTGTAGAGCTTCGGGAAGAACTTGTCGAGTGTCATCTCGAGGATCTGCACGAGCGCCGCGATGACGCCGATGTAAGAGACGAGCCCGAGGAAACTCAGGTCGACGTAGGGCAGGCCGGCCCAGGCCAGTGCGCCATCGGCGAGCAGGTACGTGTAGATCATGTAGTTCACGGGAACCGTGATGATCTGGATCGCGATAACGGCAAGGCCGAGACCGATTGCCGTTTCGACACGCTTCGATACGGCGAGGAACGTGCACATGCCAAGGAAGAACGCGAGCGCCAGGTTCTCGACGAAGGCGGACTGGATGAAGAGGCTTACATAGGCTTCCATCAGAATACCTCCGTCCTGTGCACTTCATGTATCTGGTATTCGGGCTTCTCGACCTGCTGCGTGCGCCACGTGCGGATTCCCCAGATCAGGAAGCCGATAATGAAGAACGCGCTCGGTGGCAGCAGCATCAGCCCGTTCGCCTCGTACCAGCCGCCGTTCGACGTGAGTTCGAAGATCGGGTAGCCGAGCAGCGTGCCCGCGCCGAACAGTTCGCGGAGTGTCGCGACGGCGATCAGGATTACGCTGTAGCCCAGGCCGTTACCGAGCCCGTCGATGAAACTCATTACGACGCCGTTCTTCATCGCGAACGCTTCAGCGCGTCCGAGGACGATGCAGTTGGTGATGATCAGGCCGACGAAGACGGACAACTGCTTGCTCGTCTCGAACGCGTACGCCTTTAGAATCTGGTCCACCAGGATCACGAGCGACGCGATGATCGTCATGAATACGATGATGCGGATGTTGTTCGGAATGCGATGGCGCAACGCGCTGATCGCGGCGCCGGCCAGGGCCGCGACGCTGGTCAACGCAGCACACATGAGTAACGCCGGCAGTAACGATGTCGTTACCGCGAGCGCCGAACAGATACCGAGCATCTGCAGTGTGATGGGGTTGTTGTCGACGAGAGGGTCGATCAGGACTTTGCGTGCTTCACTCATCTAGCTCGCCTCACGGTATTTCTTGAGATAGGGGCCGAAGCCGTGTGGTCCGGTCCAGTACTGCACGAGGTAGGTAACGCCGTTGGCCGTCAGCGTAGCGCCAGCCAGACCGTCGATCAGGTGTTCGGCGCCGGCCGTGCCCTCGGCAACGACGCCCTTGATGACCCGGATCTGCGGCTCGTCGCTTTCGCCGTAAATGCTCTTGCCAACCCACTGGGCACGCCACGGTTCCTTATCGATCTGGTCGCCGAGGCCCGGTGTTTCCGCGTGCGAGTAGAAGCGCAGGCCCCTGACCGTATCGCCGTCCGGCGCCATCGACAGATAGCCGAGCATGGTCGACCAGAGGCCCTTGCCGTGCACGGGCAGGATGACCTGGTCGATATCATCGCCGTCCATCACGTGGTAGACGGTCATGTAGCGTGGGCGTTGCCCGATCGCGGCAATGTCGAGATCACCGGGGATAGGGACGCTGAGTTCCAGATCGCCGTCAGGGGCGTATTCACCCGTCTCGAGATCCACGATGCGCGGCTCGATAGCCCCGAACAGTTCCTCGATATCCGCACCCGGTTCCATCAGGCCGGCCACATCGAGAATGATTTGCTGCCTGAACAGCTCCTCGTTTCTCTTCTGCACCGGCTTCAGCATGATGGCCGCGCTCGACACGATGACCGAACAGATGAGGCTCAGGCCGATGGCGACGATCAGCGTATTGGAAATGCTGTCGCGATCGAATTGTTTCTTGTCAGACATTGCGTCTCAGCCTCCGGTTGACATTGGCCTGCACGACGAAGTGGTCGATTACAGGTGCAAATACGTTGGCGAACAGGATGGCGAGCATGATGCCCTCCGGGAATGCCGGGTTCACGACCCGGATCAGCCAGGTCATGAAGCCGATCAGCAGTCCGAAGACCCACTTGCCGGCATTGGTCTGCGCGGCGCTGACGGGATCGGTTGCCATGAAGACGGCGCCGAATGCGAAGCCGCCGACGACGACGTGCCAATGCCACGGCATCGACATCATCGGGTTACTGCTGGCCGGATCGCCGAAGATCAGCGTCGGGATGATCAGGCCGGCGAAGACGGCGACGATGATGCGCCACGAGGCGATGCGCGCGAACACGAGGATCGCGCCACCGATCAGGCAGGCCACGGCCGAGGTTTCACCGATCGAGCCCTGCATCTGTCCGATAAACGCCTGTGACCACGTCAGGCCCATCTCTGCGATGCCCTGCATGCCCTCGATGGCGCTGACGCCCAGCGCCGTGGCGCCGGTGAAGCCGTCGACGGCCGTCCAGACCGCGTCGCCGGAGATCTGCGCAGGGTAGGCAAAGTACAGGAATGCACGCCCGACCAGCGCGGGATTCAGGAAGTTCTTGCCGGTGCCGCCGAAGACTTCCTTGGCGACGATAACGCCGAAGGTGATGCCGACGGCGACCTGCCACAGCGGGATTGTCGCCGGCAGGATCAATGCGTACAGCCAGCCCGTAACGAAGAAGCCCTCATTGACTTCGTGGTTGCGAATAGCGGCAAACAGGACTTCCCAGAACAGGCCCACGACCATCGTGACGATGTAGATCGGCAGGAAGTAGAGCAGCCCGTGCATGAAGCAGTCGTAGACGCTTGCCGGGTCGTAGCCGGCGCCGAGCAACGGCAGGAGCGCCCCGCGCCAGCCATCGACGCCGGCCAGTCCGAGACTCTGCAGGGCAGTGTTGGCCTGGAAGCCCGTGTTCCACATGCCGACAGCGGCGGCCGGAACGGCGGCAATGACCACCAGGATCATGACGCGCTTCAGGTCCAGCGAGTCGCGAACGTGGGGCGAGCCACGGGCCAGGTCGGGTGGTGAGTAGAAGAACGTGTCGACGGCCTCGAAGAGGGCGTGGAGGTTCTCGAAACGACCGCCCTTGGTGAACAGGGGCTCGAGTTTGTCGAGGAACGAGCGTAGTGGTTTCATCAGCCGTTCACCTCGATTTCATGGAGTGTATTTCTGAGATGCGGACCGTACTCGTACTTGCCGTTACACACGAACGAGCACAGCGCGAGGTCTTCCTCGTCGAGTTCGAGGCAGCCGAGCGCCCGCGCCCCGTCGGTATCGAGCACGAGAAGAGACTTGAGCAGCGGCGTCGGCAGGATATCGAGCGGCATGACCTGCTCGAAACTGCCGATCGACACCATGGCCCGCGGACTGCCGTTCTGCGATGTCGTGAAGCGGTACGATTTACCCAGCAGCTTGCCCGCGAAGGCCCGGGCGATGGAGAACTTGCCGAAGCCGGGCCGAATAAACGAGAGAAACTCGCGAGGGATCCCCTCCTGGAGAACCGAGACCTGCGAATGGTAACGCCCCAGGTAGGAGGCCCAGCCCGCTGCGCGATGGCCGCTCAGGACCGAACCCGACACGACGCGCACGTCGCCCGATGCGATCTCGCCGGCGATGAGTTCGCTCGTGTTCGCGCCAAGGCGGGTCTTGACCAGGCGCGGCCGGTCCACCTTCGGCCCGCCCAGGGCGACGACGCGCTCGACGGGTAGGCGGCCAGTCAGGAACAGCCTGCCGATCGCCATGACGTCCTGGTAACCGATGTGCCAGACGATCTTGGTCTCGCTGACAGGATCCAGGAAATGGATGTGCGTGCCTGCAAGGCCCGCGGGATGCGGTCCCTCGAACACGGCGTGCTTGAATGGCTCCCTGTTCGGACATTCGCAGTCGCCTTCCGGACCCGTTACCACGTATACCGGGCCGTGAACGAGCTTCGAGACCAGTCGCAGCCCGAGCTGGAATGCGTCCGGGTCCGTCTTGATTATCACGGCCGGGTCCGCGGCCAGCGGATTGGTGTCGATCGCCGTCACGAAGATCGAGCGTGGCGACGAATCCGGGGTCGGAATCTTGCTGAATGGCCGTGTGCGGAATGCCGTCCACAGGCCCGACGCCAGCAGGTTCTCGCGTACCTTGTCGCCGTCGAGATCGGCAAACTCGTCGTGCTTGTAACGCGCGAACTCCTCGGCCTCGTCGCCCTCGAGATCGATGACAACCGACTGCAGGATGCGGCGCTCGCCACGGTTGATGGCGGCGACGACGCCGGCGCCCGGCGACGTGAAATTCACGCCCGGGTTGTCCTTGTCGGAGTACAGCGGCTGCCCGGTCTTCACCCGGTCGCCGACGCGGACCAGCATGCGCGGCTTGAGGTCGTTGGTATCCGGGCCAAGCAGCGCTACTGACGAGATCCTGTTGCCCTCGGATATTTCCTGGGCGGGCGCACCCGCCAGCGGAACATCCAGGCCTTTCTTGATTTTAATGTGCATCTATTCCGTCGTCTTTTCAGAACCACAAAGCGTACAGGGCACAACCGGCCAGCCAGAGGCTGCCGATTGTCTGAATTGCGAGTGTCGTCTCAATGGACTGTGTCATGCCGGTCCGGTCCGCCATTCCGCCGCGGATTCCACGGGACGCCTTGAAGGCGAGCAGGAGGAGGCCGACGGGAACCACCGGCGCAAGCAGGGGTAATTTGTCGCCTGCGGCAAGCAGCACTACGCTGGCCGCCGCGACGACATTGGCCGCAATATAGAGGTTCGCCGTTGCGTCGAGGCCGAAGCGCACCGGGAAAGTCCTTTTGCCGGACGCGCCGTCCGCCTCCATATCGGGCACTTCGTTGATCAGCAGGATGTTCTCGACCCAGAGGCCGACCGGAATGGCGAACAGCACCAGCGACGTATCGATGGGCGCGCCCTGCAGCCATGCCGCGCCCACAACTGGCACACCAAAGGCCACCGCAACCGCGGCTTCGCCGAGCCCGATCGAGGCGAGCTTCACGGGACCGAGCGAGTACAGGACACCCAGCAGGATGCCGGTAATCCCGAAGGCGATGACCATCGGGCCGCGTTCGACGAGCAGCAAGATGCCGACGATCGACGCAACGACGATCAGCGTCATTCCGATCCGCGCCATGCTCCGCGGCGACAGGATTCCGGTCTGGATAAAGCGCGAGCCGCCCGTGTACGGGTAAATACGTTGTTGGTTGCGGCCGTCGGTGCCGATAGCGTCATCGCCGACGTCGTTGAGGACGTTGCTGGCGGCGTGCAGACAGACCGTGGCGACCAGCGCCAGCACGAAAACGTACAGGTCGAACGAGGCCGATACGTAGGCGCCCCAGGCGGTGCCCACGACTACGGGCAATACGGATGCCGGAAAGAATTTGGGTCGGGTAGCGTGAAATCCGCGTTTCAGGAACCGCCCAAACGACCCGCCGGCGAACTCCTCCGGCGCAGGATTGAGGGGTCGAGCTGATTCTGACGGCATGCCTGATCCTAAAAGCGGCTGCTGACCGGATGAGCGCGGCCAGGCGTTCTTGTTAGGCGCCTTTTATACCGTAAACGGGGTCTTGATACATACGCGTTTACCGAGCGATGGAACAAGAGTCATGCACGGCTGTCCGAGGCGCTGTAGATTACGCGATTTTGCCGGCGCCGGGCTGAGCCCGGCGCCGGCTTTGTACGACATTTCGTTACTGGAATATAGACTATGAATATCAGCAGGTTGATTGGTATTGGCGTGATCGCCATGGCCCTGGGCGCGTGCTCCGGCTCTGACGATGCAGCGACCGACGAGGAGGCGTCAGCCCCCGCGGACGACATCGTGGTGACCGATGCCGAGCTCGCCGGCAATCCGTTCCTCGATGACTGGGATACGCCGTTTGGCGTTCCGCCGTTCAGCGCTATCGAAAAC
>JAAUYE010150026.1_pt1 | contig 12570 bp, 11 predicted proteins | sample 7278081 | NCBI WGS metagenome assembly JAAUYE01 (sample SAMN14350131, study PRJNA611818) | marine sediment metagenome | isolation source: surface marine sediment (0.6m) | place: French Polynesia: Moorea | collected 2018-08
GAAGACAATACCCGTGACATCGTAATCAAGATGTTGCAAGAAATTGAGGAAGGCGGGGAAGAGAAGGCGCTCGAATACGCCAAGCAGCTGGACGGCTGGGAAGGCGGAAATCCGGTAATGACGCGCGAGCAAATCGAAGCCGCCAAGGCAAAAGTTTCACAGCAGGAGAAAGATGATATCAAGTTTGCCTACGATCGCGTCAGTAAGTTTGCCCAGCATCAGCGCGATAGCATGGTCGAATTCGAAACCGAACTGAGCCCGGGCCTGTTCGCCGGTCAGAAGCTGATTCCGATGACCACCGCGGGCTGTTACGTGCCCGGCGGACGATACGCCCATATCGCGTCGGCAATCATGAGTGTCGCGACGGCCAAGGTAGCGGGCGTCGAAAATGTCGTTGCCTGCTCGGTACCCCATGGAGAAGGTATTCATCCAGCCATCGTTTACGCAATGGATCTGGCCGGTGCCGATACCATTTTGCAGATGGGCGGTGTGCAAGGTATCGCCGCAATGGCTTTCGGCCTGTTTACCGGAAACCCGGCCGACATCCTGGTCGGTCCCGGGAACCGTTTTGTTGCCGAAGCCAAGCGCCTGCTGTTCGGCCGCGTAGGTATCGATCTGTTTGCCGGACCGACCGAAATCGCGATTATTGCCGATGAAACCGCCGATCCCGAAATCGTCGCCAGCGACCTGGCCGGCCAGGCCGAACACGGCCCGGATTCTCCCGCCTGGCTGTTTACCGAGTCCCGCGAACTGGCGGAGAAAGTAATAGAAGTCATTCCGAAGCACATCGATTCGCTGCCCCAGGTTCAACGCGACGCGGCCACCGCCGCCTGGCGCGATTATGGCGAAGTCATCCTCTGTGATACTCGCGAGGAAGTCGCCCAGATCAGCGATCAATATGCGGGCGAGCACCTCGAAGTCCAGGCCAAAGACCTGGACTGGTGGCTCGGTCGGCTGAAGAACTACGGCTCCCTGTTTGTCGGTGAAGAGGCAACGGTTTCCTTCGGCGACAAGTGTTCGGGCACCAATCATATTCTTCCGACCAAAGGCGCAGGACGCTACACCGGCGGCCTGAGTGCTGCCAAATTCATCAAGGTGGTGACCTATCAGCGCCAGACCCGGGAAGCAACCCGCGAGGTTGGCGCAGCCTGTGCCCGGATAGCACGCAGCGAAGGCATGGAAGGCCATGCCCGGGCCGGTGATATTCGCCTGGCGAAGTACTTCCCCGATGAAACCTTCGACCTGGGCGAACTGCGTTAGTCAAGCGCATTTCGGCAGGCGACGCGAGTAGGCAGATGCTGGACAACATCCGCCAGCTGTTCGATTTGAGTGGAAGGGTTGCGCTGTGTACCGGAGGCAGCTCCGGTATCGGCCGGCGTATGGCGCTGGCGCTTTCGCAAGCCGGCGCCGATGTCGTACTGGTTGGTCGAAACGAGGCCGCGCTGGCCGAGGCAATGGCGCAGATAAAAACCGAGGGTGGCGGCCGCGTTAAATTTGTTGCGGCCGATCTGCTCGAGCGCTCTACCCTCGGCGAGGTGGTTGCCGAGGCCTCGGAGGGGTTCGGCGCGCCGGATATACTGATCAATGCTGCCGGTATCAATCTGCGTGAGCCCTATGACGAAATTAGCGAGGCCAGCTGGCAGCAGACGCTGGATATCAATTTATCGACGCCGTTCTTTCTGGCGCGGCATTGTATTCCCGCAATGAAAAACAACGGTCGCGGCAACATCATTAACGTCGCGTCACTGCAATCTTTTCGTGCCTTTGCCAATAGCATGGCCTACGGCGCGTCCAAGGGCGGGATTGCGCAATTGACGCGTGCTATGGCCGAAGCCTGGTCGCCGTTCGGCATCGTCAGTAATGCCGTCGCGCCGGGCTTTTTCCCGACCGAACTGACCCGCAAGGTCTACGAAAACCCCGAGTTACTGGCGCACAACGCAGGAATGACCGCCATTGGTCGAAATGGCGAGTTATCCGATCTGGATGGCGTCACCGTTTTCCTGGCTTCGGCGGCCGCCAACTACATCACCGGACAGATTATCGCTGTCGACGGTGGATTTACCGCAAAGTAGAGGTTAATTATGAAGGCACTGGTTTATACCTCACCCATGGAGCTCGAGTATCGGGACGAACCCGACCCGATGCCTGAAGCAGGCGAAGCGCTCATCCGCGTCGAGGCCAGCGGCATTTGCGGCTCCGATATGCACGCCTATTACGGCCATGACGAACGGCGCCCGGCGCCGCTCATCCTCGGTCACGAAGTGAGTGGCGAAGTCGTCAGCGGCAGCCGCAAGGGACAACGGGTAGTGGTAAATCCGCTGGTCACCTGTGGTCAGTGCGACGACTGTCTTAGCGGTCGGGCCAACCTGTGTCGCTCGCGCCAGATTATCAGCATGCAACCTCGGCAGGGAGCGTTTTCTGAGCTGCTCAGAATGCCAGAACGTAACCTGGTCAGCCTTCCCGATGACATGAGCTATACCCATGCTGCACTCACCGAACCGGTGGCCACGGCGATGCACGCCGTGCTGGAAGGCGAAAGGCTAAGTCGTCGACCAATGGCGGATTCCCGAGTGCTTGTCCTCGGCGGCGGCGCAATCGGAATTTCGGTGGCGTTGATTCTTTACAGCCACGGCTGCCGCAATATTCGTCTCGGCGAAACCAACCAACTCCGCCGTCAGACGGTCGAGCGAACCGGGTCATGCGAAGTCTATGATCCGCTCAACGATCCGGCGCCCGAGGCCGATAGCTGGGACGTCGTCATCGATGCAGTGGGCGGCGCCGCCACGCGCGAAGCGTCGTCCAGGGCGGTCAAACCCGGCGGGGTCATAGTTCATATCGGTTTGATGGATAACAACGGTGGGCTCGACGTGCGTAAGTTAACCTTGCAGGAAGTCACCTTCATCGGTTGTTACACCTACACCATGGTGGATGTCAGGGCCACGGTAAACGCGCTCTACTCGGGTGCCCTCGGCCCACTGGACTGGATAGAGCAGCGTCCGCTCAGCGAGGGCGCGGCGGCGTTTGCCGATTTAGCCGCGGGTAACACGCCTGCGGCCAAAATTGTATTGATACCGAATTCAGGGTGACAGGCAGAGCGCTGTCATCTGCGAGCAAGCTGCCGGCCTGCTTTTCACCTCGAAGGCTTAAGATCCCGATTTATCCGCCGGTCTTGACCTTGATCACCGCCTCGTGCCAGTCGGCCAGCAGCAGGTTGCGTTGGTGGGAGTCCATGATCGGATCGAATTCGCGTTCCGCCTGCCAGCGGGCCGAGATGTCTTCAAGCGAAGCGAACAGGCCTACCTGTAGCCCTGCGAGGTAAGCAGCGCCGAGCGCGGTGGTTTCGGTTTCCACCGGTCTCTCGACGATAATGTCGAGCATGTCGGCAAGATATCCGCACAGCCAGTCGTTCTGTACCATGCCGCCATCGACGCGCAGCCGGGTCGGCTCGAGGCCGTCGCGGCGCTTGGCCTCGAGCAGGTCGAAGGTTTGATAGCACACCGATTCCAGCGTGGCGCGCACCAGCTCCGCGACCCCGGTATCGCGGGTAATGCCGAAAATGGCGCCGCGCGCATCGGGGTCCCAGTGCGGCGCGCCCAGCCCGGTGAACGCCGGTACCAGGTAAACGCCCATGTTCGAGTCCAGCGAGGCGGCCAGCGCCTCGGTTTCATGCGCGGCATCGATGATGCCGATGCCGTCGCGCAGCCATTGCACCGCCGCGCCGGCGACGAAAATCGAACCCTCGAGCGCATAAGTCGTTTTGCCTTTCAGTCGATAACCGACCGTGGTCAGCAATCGGTTACCTGAGGTCAGCGCCTGTTCACCGGTGTTCAAAATCATGAAACAACCGGTACCGTAAGTGCTCTTGATCATGCCGGGTTGGAAACAGGCTTGTCCGATCAATGCCGCCTGCTGGTCGCCGGCGACCCCGGCAATCGGTATTTCGGCATCCAGCAGGGACTTGCTGGTATTCCCGTAGTCGGCGGCACAGTCGCGCACGTCGGGTAACAGCGAGTCGGGTATTGCCAGCATGTCGAGCAGCTCGTTGTCCCATTGCTGATCGTGAATGTTGAACATCAGCGTACGCGACGCGTTGGTGGCGTCGGTGGCGTGTACCTTGCCCCCGGTCAGGCGCCAGATCAGGAAGCAGTCGATGGTGCCGAAAGCGAGTTCGCCCTTTTCGGCTCGTGCCCGAGCCCCGCTGACATTATCGAGAATCCAGTTGACCTTGGTGCCCGAAAAATAGGGATCGAGCAGCAGGCCGGTCTTGTCGGTCACCATCGATTCGAGACCCTGGCTGCGCAGCGAGTCGCAGTAGTCGGCGGTGCGACGATCCTGCCAGACGATAGCGTGATACACCGGTTCACCGCTGGACCGGTCCCAGACCACGGCGGTCTCGCGCTGATTGGTGATGCCGATGGCGGCAATGTCGCGCCCGTCGCCCCGCGCTTTTGCTATCGCCTCGCGCACCACGGCCAGGGTCGTGACCCAGATCTCCTCGGCGTTGTGTTCGACCCAGCCGTCCCTTGGGAAATGCTGTGTAAACTCCTGTTGCGCGGTAAACGCGGCATGGCCGTTTTCATCGAACAGCATGGCGCGCGAACTGGTCGTACCCTGGTCGATGCTGAGAATATACTGGCTCATCTAATTCCCCCAAATCATTCAGTTATAACCGGGGGTCAGAGTAAAAAACCAACAGGTTTTTCTCTGACCTAAAATTGTTCAGGTCGAATCGTCCTTTTCGGACGAAGCGAAGTATTCGTCGAAGCGCTTCTTGCCATCGTCACCAAACAGTTTCTCACAGGCTTCGAACAACCCGGCCGATTGACGCAGCGTGGCTTGCGGTACCAGCAGCTCGATCTTGGAACGCCGCCTGAGATAATCCTCGAGCTTTACAATCATTTCGTGTTTTGCGAGGTAATCGATTTCGCAACGACGGATGCCGGTATTGTCTATCATCGGTTCGCGTAAACCGGGATTCTGTTCGATCGCATCGAGCATTGTACTGGCATTTGACCCGTATCGGCGCCACAGGCGCTCGCTCAGAGCCTCGCCGGTGTCCCGGGCTATCAGTTGGTCGAGACCGAGCGCACGCGCACGCTCGAAATACGCTTTGCGCTCGCGCTGCCCCGGTTCTCCATACCACTTACCTGCCGGCCGCGAAATCTTCAGGCCGAGCCGAGAAACGCAATCGCTGATCTCGTCACCAACGTTGATGCAGTCTGTCAGCTTGCCGCCGAATATGCTGATGTGGTTGTTATCGGCGTCCATTTCGATGACGTGCTTGCGCGATATTTGCCGCACGTCGGCCGAGGCATCGATAGTTTTGCGGATTGCCAGCGGGCGCACGCCACAGCGCTCGGCGATGATATCTTTCCGGGTTAGCGGTGGTGACAGGTCGAGGCGCGCGTTGATATTCGATAATACGAAATCGCGGTCATCATCGGTTACCCGCGTCAGGGGGTCCTCGACCGGGGTGTCGGTGGTGCCGATACAGGTTCGGTTCGCCATCGGAATGGCGAAGAACAGGCGCTCGTCGTCGGCAAAAAACGCCAGCACGCGATGCGTTTCCGCGATGCGCGGCACCAGCAGGTGTATGCCCTTCGACAGCAGGTGCCGGTGCTCGGTTTCGATGCCCGTGAGCCCGTTATGCTGGTCGACGTAGGCGCCCGCCGCGTTGATCAATACCCGCGCGCGGATACTGAAACGCTCGCCGCTGACCTGGTCGCTGACCTGGGTAATCCATTGTCCGCTCGAATCCCGCATTGCGCCTTCCGAGGCCACGTAGTTTGCCGTAACGCAGCCCTTGTCCATTGCGCTGCGCACGAAGTTGAAGACGAAGCGGGCGTCGTTGTCGTGCAGAAAGGCGTCGGAGTACTCGACGCCAGCCGTGCTGATATAGGTGTTCACCAGCGGCTCCAGCCGTTTGATCTGTTTCAGGCTAAGCAGTTTCGGCGTTCGCGTTTTGCCGCGGCCGAGCAGCCAGTAGAGCCAGGTGCTGGCCAGGATAACCAGCGGATGAAAGCGGAACTGCCGGTTTATGGTCAGTAAAAAGCGGATTTCCTTGACCGTGGATGGGAAACTTTCGAGTAGCTCGTTGCGGGATTTACATAGCCCGGAAACCAGCCCGAATTCGTATCCTTCCATGTACTTGATCCCGCCCCAGACCAGGTTGGAAGATTGCTGACTGGTAAAGCCGGCGAAATCGCGCGCGTCGATCAATGCCACCTTCACGCCGCGTGCCGCCAGCGCGGCGGCCGAGACCGAACCGTTGATGCCGCTGCCAATCACCAGGACGTCAAACATTTCGTTCTTCAGTCGTTCGATGTTTGTCTTACGCAGGTTCACGGATTCGAGCATCCCCTCAGGTTCACGTCGATACTACCTTTTCCTCGAGCATCAGATTATGATCGCTTGCATGTCGGAGTCCAAGCATTTACTGATTGTTGCGCACAACCCGTCGCCGAATACGCAAAAACTGGTGGAAGCCACGATGCGCGGTGCGCGCCACGAGGATATCGGCGGCGTTAGCGTAGAGTTTATTCCGCCGCTGCAGGCAGTTGCCGACGACGTGCTCCGGGCGGACGCGATCATACTCGGCACGACCGAGAATTTCGGTTACATGAGCGGCGCGCTGAAGGATTTTTTCGACCGCATTTACTACCCCTGCCTGGAGCTGACCGAGGCGATGCCTTATGCCGCCTACATTCGGGCCGGACTCGACGGTACCGGCACTAAAATAGCGATCGGCAAGATAACGACGGGGCTGAAATGGAAGCCGGTGCAGGAACCGATGATTCTGCACGGCGAGTATCGATCGGAGTTCGAGCAGCAGTGCGAAGAGCTGGGCATGCTGATGGCCGCCAGCCTGGAATCGGGAATCATCTAGTTTCCGTCATTGCGGCTTCGAACCGATGGCTAGGAACGCAGAATCCATTCCTAATATCAGCCGGGCTGCGCCCGGATTGGACTTTCGATAGCATCAAAATGGATTCCGGCATTCGCCGGAATGACGTAATATTAGCCGATAACCACAAGGGAAGCGCATGACAGATTTTTCAGGTAAAAAAGCAATCGTGCTGGGCGGTACCTCGGGTATCGGGCTTGCGACAACCGAGATGCTGCGCGACGGCGGCGCTGAAGTGATCGCCGGCGGCCGCAGCGAGCGCGAGGTCGACGGGGTCGAATGCGTGCAGGTCGACGTGCTGGACCGCGCCGCACTGAGCGACCTGTTCGAGAAGAACCACGGCTTCGACTATCTCGTCAACGCGGCCACCGGCGGGCCGCGCGCGATCGGCCCCTTCCTCGACATGGACCTCGATGGTTTTCAGGGCTCATTCGCGAAGCTCTGGGGCTATGTCAATAGCGTGCGTCTCGGTGTGCCGCATATGTCAGCGCGCGGCGCGGTGGTTTTGTTCAGCGGTTATCCCGCGCGCAAGTATCGCCCGGGCACGCTCGCCATCGGCAGCGTGGGGGGTTCGGTCGAGGCATTTATTCACCTGGTCGCCAACGAAATCAGCCCGGTACGGATCAACGGCGTCTGCCCCGGGCTGATCGACACCCCGATGTCGCCGCTGGAGGGTGACGAACGGCGCGAGTATTACGAAAAGGGCACGGCGGGCCATTTGATTCCGCGTGCCGGCACCTCGGAGGAGTGTGCCAGCGCCGCGATTTTCCTGCTCGAGAACGAATTCGTTACCGGCACGATCATCGATGTCGACGGCGGTGCCATCGTCACATGAGCTTCGACAAGATCAGTCAGCTGCTGGCCGGGGACACGCCGGGGCGTAGCACGGAGCTGACCTGGTTTCGTATCGGGCCGCAAAACGCTGCGAAAAAAGTATACCTGCAGGCTGCGCTGCACGCCGACGAACAACCCGGTATCCTGATTCTGCATCACCTGCTGCGGTTATTGCGCACTGCCGACGCCGCGGGGGAACTCGAGGCGCAATTCGTGCTGTTCCCGATGGTTAACCCGCTCGGCATGGGCGACATCGAGTTCGGTCAACACCAGGGCCGTTACAATCGCGGCACCGGGGTCAACCACAATCGAGGCTGGCCGGTGTTGTACGACGCGCTGGGTGCCGGGCTCCCGGATAGACTGGGTTCCGATCCGGTAGAGAACGTGCGCATCGTGCGGGCAGCATTGAGCGAATGGGTCGAAACACTGCCCGGGATCACCGCGTTCGAGCAATGGCGCCAGTGCGTCATGCGCGAGGCCTGCAGCGCCGATTTCGTGTTCGACCTGCACTGCGACGATGATTCGCTGACGCATATCTTTTCGATCCCGCAGCTGCAGCAAAACATGCAGCGCCTGGCCGACCGTATCGGCGCTGCCGCTACGATGCTGGCCGAAGACAGCGGCGGGGGCTCGTTCGACGAAGTCTGGCCCGCCCTCTGGCTGCGACTTGCGCGCGAGTGTCCCGATAAGCCACTGCCGCTGCCGGTAGTTTCCTGCACGCTGGAGTATCGCGGCAAGTTCGATACTTTCGACGCCCTGAATCGCCAGGATGCGGAAAACCTGTATGGTTATTTCCAGGAGGAAGGGCTGGTTACCGGCAAACCGATCGGCAATAAGAGTAACGCGCCGGCGCCGACCGATCTGCGCGCCACCGAGTACCTGCGCGCGCCGCAGGCGGGTTTGCTCGCCTACTGCGTCGAGCTTGGTGACGAGGTCAGCAAAGGCGATCGCATTGCCGATCTGCTGCTGCTCGACGGTGACGGTGCTTTTGTCGAGCGCATCCCGCTGTTGGCGGGAACCACGGGGCGGGTGATTTCGCGCGCCACCACCAAGTACGTCTGGCACAACGCCAATATCGCCAAGATTGTCGGCAGCGAGATTCTCGAATCGCGCGGCGACTACCTGCTCAGCGACTAGCGTTCCTGTTGCGGGCTCCAGTCCTGGTTCGGCAGGTGCTCGTCGGCATGCAGCCAGCTCGGCTTTTCCTCGATAAAACTGTGGTTCGTCGGCACGGTTTGCTCGAGATCGTCGAACAGCCCCAGGTGCAGGTGGATTTCATCGGGCCGGCTGTCGACCTCGAATGAAACCGGCGAGCCGCAGTGACCGCAAAAGCTGCGCGTAACGCCATCCGCGGTCGTATATCGGCTTGGTGCCGCGCCGCTAAACAGGACCTGCTCCGGCCGGAAACCGGCAAAGGTCGTCATCACCGAGCCGCTGGCGCGGCGGCAGGATTCGCAATGGCAATGCCCGATCCATTCGGATTCGCCCTCGATTTCGAATTTGACGGCGCCGCAGTAACAATGGCCGCTCAGTTTATGCTCGCTCATGGTTTGCCTCCTTGCCGAGATGATACGCTAATCCCGGGCCGCCCGGTCAAACTGTCATTGGCGCGCGAGCGTTGGCCGGGCGTTCCGTGACCTCGACTCGGTCACTTGCTGGACGATTTAAGAACGAAGTCTTCGAGCTGCTTGTCGATGCCGAGCACGTGCAGCTTGAGCCACTTGTAGAGAAAGTCGGATAACGAAACCTGAAGCGATTCGTGCATCGAGGGGTCGGTTTCCATCATCGCCTCGAGCTCCTCGCGGAAACGGTTGTGTGCCTCGAAATGGGCATCGGCATGCGGATAGTCGAGCTCCCGCATGTAGGCTTCTTCGAGGATGAAATGATGCTCGGCGTAAAGCTTCAGTCGAACCAGGATATCGGAATCGAACGGCACTTCCTTGATTTTTTCGATCAGGTCGAACAGCGCCTGGTGTTGCGTGTCCTGCCAGATGATGTCGCTGGTTTTTTGCATGCTGCGCCCCGACGCAGGTTCTATCGGTTCACCTTAATGCAAAAAACGAACGACGGCCTTGATATCGATCAATCGACGGTATGGCGGGTCAGGATTGGCCGCCTGCGATAAAGTCGCGGAATCGATTCGGAGTTATGGCGAGGAGGGGTTGAAAGACATGATCCCGAGCGTCGTGCTGATCAGCGGTTTGGCGGTTTCCGGATCGTTGTACAGGAACAGCGTGTAGGCATCGGCCTGGTCGTTTTTATGCATCCCCAGCAGGATTGCGTTCTTGTACTCGCTGGAAAACTGCGGATCCACGTCGAAGGCGGCGACCGCGGCCCACTGCGCGTTGAACTTCTCCTTGGCTTCGGTCTCACTGAGGGTGTTGCTCGACGTGTCGTTGTTCGCCGCCAGCTGCTGGGTCAGCGATTCGAACAGCAGCGGGAACAGGTGATTGGGCTCGGGCGCGGCGTTGTGCGGGTCGTTGTACTCGATTTCGATTCGGCCGAGCGGCCGCACGATGAAACGTAACTCGAGCGCGCCGGATTCATGCCGCATCGCGTGCTCGTATGCCAGCACCGGATTCTGCTGAATCGGAACATCGGTAAAGGCCTGGCGCGACTCGACATTCAAACCGGATTCCTCCAGCAGCTGATCGAAAAGCTGCCGCGATACAGTTTCGGTGGCCGCGACCGCGGAAATACAAACCGCGAGCAGGCCTAGTAAAAATAGACAGCGTGGCGTTCTCATGACAGATCCGGATCCCATTGCTTCAGCATGTCGCGTGCCATTTCGGCCCAGCTTTCCTCAGGATTCAGGCTCAGGAAATGTTCGAGGTCGCCGATCGCCTTGTCGCGCTGTCCCAGGGCTTCGTAGGTCGATGCGCGATTGAAATAAGCCGCGGGTACGGCGGGTTCGAGTTCGACGCAGCGATTGAAATCGGCTAGCGCGAGGTCGTATTTCTCGGCCTCGAATAACAGGCTACCGCGATTAAAGTAAGCCGCGACCGAATTCGGATCGATTTCGATTGCGCCGTCGAGATCCCGCCGTGCCTCGTCGTTACGTCCGAACTGGCGGTAGGATTGCGCGCGATTTATCAGCAGGACCGCATCGTGCGGATTGAGTTCGATCGCGCGGTTGAGATCGGCCAGCGCCAGACTGGCTTGTCGCTGCTGCAGAAACATGCTCGCGCGAATACTCAGCAGCATAACGTCGTCGGGATACTTGCCGATTGCCTCGTTGAGGGTTTCCACCGCCAGTTCCGGGCGGCCTTCGTCGAAGTGCTGCAGCGCAACCTGCGCCATCTTGTCCGCGCTCAGGCTGGCGTGCGGGTCGGACTGCCGGTGCGCGCCTGAAACATTCGTCCTGGGCGGTGATTCGAGGAAGGCTTTCAAATCCTCGCTCTGTTCGCCTTCCTCGACTACCGAAACCTTATCGTTGTCGCAGCCACCGAGCACGAGGGCCAGCATCCCTGCCGTAACCCACCTTGCGGCGTGCTGCCGCATTTTTCCTGTATTCACGCCTGGCTTACTGTTTCGACTTGCTGTAAGCCTTCAGCATCTTGTTCATCAACTCGATGTGCTCAGCGTCGTTCAGGCTGCCGGGCTCGGAGACCTTCGACCAGAGTTCGGCGTTGGTCATTTCGCGGTGGCAACCCATACACAGGCCGGTGCGGTCCATCGCGTCACGCACTTCCTGTGGCAGCGCGCGTGACAGCGGCCAGTGCGAGCCAACGGTCTGCGTTTGCTGGCCGTCCTTGATGATCGTCGACAGATCGAAATCGAGAGCCTCGATTTTCTGGATCTGAATTTGATAGTTGGACGGAATCGGCTTGCCGTTACGCTGGTCGATCAAATCCTCGACCACGTTTTCGGTGTAACGCAGCTGGAACACACCGCCGGAGATACCGTAACCCTGAGCCTTCGGGTTGTCATGGCAGCTCTCGCAGGTTCGTGCTTTACGCTGCGCCGAGTGTGGCTGTACCGGTGCCATATCGATACCGAGTGGCACGCGCTCCTGTCCCAGTTCCTTTTGCTCGTCGTAAGCGAGCGCGATCTGGTTATGCGCCACGGTGCTGCCGTCGCGCGCGCGCACGGTCCAGATGACCTGGCAGCCCGGCATCAGCGGGGTTACGCGGCCTTCGCCGTTGATTCCGAGTACCGGCTCTTCCCAGCGCAGGTAGGAGCGGGTTTCGGAAACCTTGCCCGGGCTCTTGATACCACCGACGCCGAGCGGCGATTCAGCGGTGGAACCGTCGGGATTACGCGCCGTGCCAGATGCGATCCAGTCGGTGTCCATTTTCGGCTTGCCGTTCTTGTCCGGGCCGTAATCGACGTCGACGTGGCAGCCGTAACACTGCGGCACCCAGGACGCGTGACAGGCGTAACATTCGAGGCTTTCGGCGTGTTTCTTCACGCTCGCCATCGCCACCATCGCCTGCGAGTTACGCCAGGCGTCGTCCTCGGCCAGTTTCTTCAGCAGCGGCACCTTGAAGTCGATGCCGGTGGCCGAATGCATTATGACGCTGTCGCCGTCCTTGACCACGTTGCCGTAGGGGTTGCCGCGTGCGCTCAACAGGTAACCGTCCTTCTTGTCGTAAACCGTGGCGAAACGCGAGGTTTCGTTCAGCGGGCTATTGGCCAGCCCGCGCGGCGAGTTGCCGATGTTTTTGGCGAATTCCTCGCCGTGGCCTAGCGGCAGCTCCCATGGATACTGCTCGGGCGTGCCGTGGCAATCCTGGCATTCGACTTCGACCTGGGCCAGCGTCGTGCCGGGGATATTGCCGTCGCCGTGCATGTCGATCGTGGTATGGCAATCCTGGCACAGCAGGCCGCCC
>JAAUYE010148677.1_pt1 | contig 12564 bp, 15 predicted proteins | sample 7278081 | NCBI WGS metagenome assembly JAAUYE01 (sample SAMN14350131, study PRJNA611818) | marine sediment metagenome | isolation source: surface marine sediment (0.6m) | place: French Polynesia: Moorea | collected 2018-08
AGAGAGACAGAGAGACAGAGAGACAGAGAGAGAGAGAGAGAGAGAGAGACAGACAGAAAGATAGACACCTTTGGAGCCGAACAAGCGGAAAGGAAACATGCGGGGGGCTTTCGGGCGAAGTCAGCCCATGGCCAATCTGCAAGGACTTGTCGCACACTCCGCCGCCGGGAACTCAATCCGGGTCTTCCGCAGGAAATGCTAGCCACTATATTACAACGGACATGGTGCCAGCGAGCTTGGCATATCGCTCATGAAAAACGGCGCGGTATATCGCCCCATGCCCTCTCCTCTCACGAAGCAGAAGAGCCTTGCGGCCTCTCCGGCGTCGGTTTTTAGGACCCTGTGGCCTAATGGAGAGGGCGTTGGCTTTCGGTTCGTCCGCGAAACCAGAGGTTGCAGGTTCGAATCCTGCCAGGGTCACCCGCGCGACGGGTGGCAGCCGGCCCCAGATGGCGGAAGGCCACAAGGCCGTCCAAAGTATCATCGGCCCAGCAAGCCCACAGAAGGGGTTAGACGGACTTAGCGATTCCCGCAAGCGTCGCAGGCAAGCTCTAGCGGAGCGTGGTTTCGATCCACGGACCTTTGGGTTATGAGCCCAACACGCTAGCCACTGCGCCACTCCGCTCTGGCGAAATGGGTTGAATATGAGACGAGCCCTTGGGCCATCCTCGCTCGCACTGCACAAGCGGGGGTATGTCAATATTATTGCGTCTACATGACCCCGGCAGGACTCGAACCTGCAATCCCCGGCTCCGTAGGCCGATGCCTTATCCATTGGGCCACGGGGCCAAGTGACATACATCGTTGCACAAAACGCAAACCATTGCGCAGCTAGGAACATCAAGCCGACAGGCTATCACATGGGAAGAGAGAGACACAGCGGGAGAAGGAGAGGAGAGCCGCATCTATTGCGGTTGGATCGCTATCGTCGTTCCCTGTGTCGAGAGGGAGGGAAGGAGGGGGAAGGTGCGCTGCTGCGCCAGCTCCGTCGCCGCAACCATGTCCACCTGGCGTTCGCAACTTGGTACATATCCATTGGGCCACAGGGCCAAGCGACACACGGCGCTGCGAGAAACGCAAAACCATTTTCGTGTCCATCTCCGACGAGGCACAAGCTGTCTGGCAGCAGGCTTGGAGTACAACTTGGGGGGGAGGCATTCACAGCTGGGTACATAGCTCAGTGGCTAGAGCGGCTGACTGCAGATCAGCAGGTCCCTGGTTCAAATCCGGGTGTGCCCTTATGCGAAAGCATGCGAGAAACAGGCGGGAAAGAGAGAGAGAGAGAGAGAGACGGAGGAATGGCGGAGACAACGAGACAACGACAGAGGCATATCTACAGAAACATAGACAAAGACAGGGGCGGAGGCAGCCCAGACGGATTCAGACGCCGACCGGCGCGATCGGGCGGACGGGTCGAACTGTGCGCCAGGTGTGCTTGGTAAAAGCTGCTTCGCAAAGAGAGACCACCTTGGGCTCCCTTAGCTCAGTGGTTAGAGCGGTGGTCCTATGAGCCACAGGTCATGGGTTCAAACCCCATAGGGAGCATGCTTTGCGTCCGCGGGCGGTCTCCCTCTGACGCCCCCACCACCACCACCACCACCACCAACACCACACACACACACAGACACACTCACACACCACAGCCGGCCAGCGCAGACTTGCTCCAAGAATACCACGGCCGCGAGCGCATCTGACAGTGGATCGCAAAAATCCACCTGGCTTGCAGGATTTTCAGGGTGTGAAATCCCCACAACACAGGCGGCATGTGCAAGCAGCATGCCGGTCGCATGGGTTGCCGGGGTGGTGATGCTTACACAAGTCGTTTGTGTGTTCTCTTGTCAACTCGCTATCGTCTCGCCAGGGAGGAGGAATTGAACCTCTGTGTGTCTCCACACCCCATGGGTTGAAGCCATGTCCAAGCACCAGCCTGACTCACCCTGGCAGGTTGAGGTAGAGCCTGGCCCGGATGGAGGGCGCTGGTGATGGTCCGCTCTGTAAGCATACTGATGTATCAAAGCGTTGCTGGTGGGCGATGGGGCCAATTGATAATGGGGGGAGTTCTTTTGACTTAGAGTGTCGTCCTCAGTTCAGATTGTGTTCCCTTGCGGCATGCTTACACATTCGTTTGATTGCCTGGAAAGAGTGCAGCAGCAGATTGATGCCATGATTCTAGGCCCCCGGCCCCCGGCGGAGCGGACCCCCTGCGCGCTTTTCATGTTGAAAGGCTTGCTCGTCCTGGTGAAGGGAGCTGGGCAATCATCAGCAATGTGCGGCGGGATGCAGCCTGACTTCCCTTTCGGCCCTGTTTCTGGGGCAAGGGTCTTTGAGTATGCCTTAGCACCCCTGGACATTGCGATCGGACTAACTCGGCGTCAGCTGGCTGCTTGGTCTAGTGGCATGATTCTCGCTTCGGGTGCGAGAGGTCCTGGGTTCAATTCCCAGAGCAGCCCATGCGCTGGAAGTTTCCCGCCCATCCGCGCGTATAGCTTCCCTCGGGTGTGAAAGGGGCGGCTCCACTTGCTTTGGCCATGCGGCGTTGCCCTGTAAGTCCCGCCGGCGACGCGAAGGCGAAGCAATTGGTGCGAGCGCTTCCGAGATGGAGGCGTGACGGTGCCATGATCGCTTCCATGGCCGCAAGTTCTCGGGAGCGATGACCGCAACCGCAGACGCCTCTTTAGCTCAGTTGGCAGAGCATGCGCTTCGTAAGCGTATGGTCATGGGTTCGATCCCCATAGGGGGCTTGTCTTACTCTTTCACTTCGGGAGGCGCGGGCCCGCGCGCGAAGGCAGCGCGAAACGGCGCCACCCGCATCCCTAGTTCATCTTGGGCCAAAGGTCTCGGGACACACAATGTTTGGACCACCGAACCCCCTGGAGCAAGAGTACGGAATTCAGCGCGGGCTTGATTGCGGCAGTTGCCTCTTTAGCTTAGCTGGCAGAGCACCCGCTTAGTAAGCGGGAGGTCATGGGTTCGAATCCCATAGGAGGCTATATTGGCACAACGATTCTTGTGCGGCATCGTGGTTCGCGGTGGCTGGGTCGCTTACACCAGTTGCGGGCTCGTTTGCATCCCGCTCGGGCCTTGGTGGCAGTGCGGCACCACAGCGGCATCAAACGAAACACCTTGAGTGAGACGATCTCCCTCAAGGCGGACGTCGGGGTTGTTTCCCTTCAAGCGGACAACCGACTGGCGCAAGTTGCAGTCGGCAAGGACGGCGCGCCCCTCGCATTTGCTTTGCGCCGGCACTTGGGCGGCCCGAGTGCACAAGTCAGGCAAGGGGGGTATGGCGCAACGGCAGCGCGTCTGACTCCAGATCAGAAGGTTGGGAGTTCGAATCTCTCTGCCCTCATTCCCACCCCCCTGTTTTGCCGTCCTTTCGGAGAGGGGGGACGCAATCGGACCATGGGCGTCCAGGAGCATGCGGGCGGCCGCTATCACTGGCCCAGGACTGGGTGAAAGCATCTATGTGTGTGTGGGCGGATGGATAGCTTGTCGCTTTCATTTCGGCACCACATACCTTGTGTTGGTAGCGCTTTGCCCTTCCTTGCTTCTCGTTTTGGCCTCGCTCTTTCAGGTCCTTGAACTGGGCTCGCGAGGAAGCTGAAACTATGGCTCGATCACCGGGTGGAGGGCGGGAGCAAGACAGTTTGCCCGAGTGGTCTAAGGGGGTGGACTCAAGTTCCACTAGCGCAAGCTGCGTGGGTTCAAATCCCACAGCTGTCAGTTTGCAGATGCGCGCGCGGCTCCCCTGCAACGCACCGCCGCACGGGTCGGCCAAGGCTGAGCGGAACTTTGCGCCCTTCTCGCGCTTCGAGTGCAAGTGGGGCGCGTCAATGTCTTTGAGGAGCCTACTGCAAGCGGGGCGCGCCATGAGCAGAAGCATCAGTGGTCTAGTGGTAGAATACATCGTTGCCATCGATGTGACCCGGGTTCGATTCCCGGCTGATGCACCAATGGCTTTGCGAGGCCAGCATCTTTGCACCAATGCAAGGCGTGTTCTCGCATGTCCACCGCCCACAAGCAACGAGGTCGCCAATGAGCGAGGCGCAACACCCAACAGCCCGCCTAGCTCAGTCGGCAGAGCGCAAGGCCCTTAACCTTGTGGTCGTGGGTTCGAGCCCCACGGTGGGTGTTCCTTCATGGCTTCGGCCGCAAATAGTCTGTAAACTCTTTTCCCTGGTCTGTGCTCTTCAGCGGTCTGTACAGTCTTCTCAACGGTGTGTGGGTTTGGTGGGTCTTGTGCGCTGTGGTGTGCATGTCGACTTTTGCACCACCTGAAAGTCTGCCAGTGCTCGCGGAAAGCTGGCGCACCGCTGGCGCCCCACCTGGACTTTCGCTGGGGGCGCGCATGGGAAAGATTCTGGCCTGCCCGGCCCCCCAGTCGAAAGGATTCCTTGTGGCACCCAATGGCAAGATTCGGGCCCTCAGTGCAAGCAGGGGCAAGATCATTCCCTCATCATACGGCAGTCCTCGTAGCGCGGCTCACTGCGCCGGGCGTGTTGCTAATGATGCTCCATAGGGGGCCGACGGGCGCGCAGGTCGCGCAGTCAAATCGAACTCCGCACGGGGGCGAGGCGACTTGCCAGCGCGCGGGGGAGAGCAGGACAGTTTGGCCGAGTGGTCTAAGGCGCTGGCTTCAGGCGCCAGTCCGTAAGGGCGTGGGTTCGAACCCCACAGCTGTCACTGTTGCAGCATCTGCCCCGGTGCAACGCCGGGCCCCTTCGGAGCTTATTCAGACGAGGAGCAATCCTAGCGGGGGGCGGGGCGCAGGGTTCGCCCAGCCCTTTGACGGCACCGAGGACGAAGTACTCGAGATGGGACTCGAACCCACAATCTCCTCCTTAGGAGGGAGGCGCCTTATCCATTAGGCCACACGAGCTTTCGATGTGTGGCGGGCCGCATGTTGGTGGAGAGCCGGGCTTCCACGGGCCATGAGAGGCAGCCAGCGGGCTTCATGGCATCGCGCGCAGCATCTTCCGAAGACATTGGCGGGGGCTCGTGGGGCGCCGGGTCCCATTGCTTGAGCCCGCGGGCGTCCAGAGCAAAGCACGAGGGAGTCTCTAGAGCTTGCGTAGCTCGGAGGATATTGGGGGGCGGGAGGGCCAACAGATGGCCCTGTGGCCTAATGGATAAGGCGTTGGTCTTCGGAACCAAAGATTGCAGGTTCGAGTCCTGCCAGGGTCAGCCTCTTGCGGCATGCGACCAAAAAGGTGGGTTGCCCGGGGCCGGGGCCAGGCGGACTGAGCTGGGGAACGGGAAGGAAAAGAACTTGAATTCGCGCTCAGCCTGGGGAAAGCATACACACTTGACGCCATCACGAGTGAAGGCTTGCGTCGGCGTTCTAGGGCGAAGGGGGAGCGCTGCCACTGGAAGCACATGCCCTTGACGCCGGCATGAGTACAAGCGCAAGCCGCGACCCAAGGCGAAAAAAAGCATGTCCCCACCAGGAGTTGAACCTGGGTTGTCGCGGCCACAACGCGACGTCCTAACCACTAGACGATGAGGACTTGATGCTTCAAGGCGACATGGTATTCTTTGGGGGCGGGGTGTAGCTGCGGCCTTTGAGCTCGCGAGACTCATGCCGCTGGCGCTTGATTGGACTGCCGCTCTTGTGTTGTCGTCGGCGACGCTTCGCACTGAGAGTGCACACTTTTCGCGCGCGACAAGGGCTTATGAGGTTCGTAGGGGTCAAGTGCCAAGGTATGTTACACCCGGCCAGGATCGAACTGGCGACCTTCAGCGTGTTAGGCTGACGTCATAGCCACTAGACCACGGGTGCTCTTCTTTTCCTCCGGGCAAGGGGATTGTGCACGGTGCCGGCCTGCAGAGCTTGAACTGGCGCAGGTCGCTCGCCGAAAGGCCGGTGCATTTTCACCTTCTCCCTTGCAGAAGGGGACACGGCTGGCACTGTTGGAGGGGCGCAAGTCTTGTGAGCGAGGTGTGCTTGCTACGGGCCTTGTTGGGCCAAGGGCCTACTGAAGGCCAAGCCGCTCATGGGGTGGTTCGTGGCGGGCCAACGGTGCTTTGCACCACCAAGGCGCCTTGCAGAAAGCAGGACTCGAGACTTAGCATGCCCCTCGATCCTTGGCTGACTCGCCCGAAGGCCGCTGCGGCGTTGCGCATACCAGTGCCGCGATAGCTCAGCTGGGAGAGCGTAAGACTGAAGATCTTAAGGTCCCCGGTTCGATCCCGGGTCTCGGCAATGGATTTTCGCGGGCAGCGTATGAGACTTGCAAGACGACAGGCGACGACTTGCAAGGCGAGTCGCGCCCGGAGGTTGTTTGCTGCAGTGCCCTTGTTGTATGAGGGGATGGGGCGGAAAGCTTGGAGACAGGAGAGGTGGGTCCGGTGCAGGTAAGTCTGGGCGCCCTGCAACCATGGCCGGGAGCCTTCGTGTTCCTCTTCGTTCCCACCACCACCCCACCGCAGCAACACACCAACACACTCCACCTCACCCTTGCGCACCCGCTGCCGCTATTGCGCGGTGTGGGAGGACGAACACCTCTGATTGAGCGAAGAGAGCCGGCGGCAAGAATAGGGAAGGTTCCCCTTTTGGTGCAAGGCGGGCGCTTGCCTGATTGGGAGAATGGTGTGATCGTCGGGGCGGCATGATGATGTCGCAGAGGTCTCATAGCTCAGTTGGTTAGAGCGTACGGCCAATAACCGTAAGGTCCGCGGTTCAAGCCCGCGTGGGACCACTTCCTTCTTGATCAGGGGGACAGAGGCTCAAGCTGCACAATAGCCCGGAGGCATGCTGAAACCAGAACCAAGAATGCGGGAGTCACCCGACATGTGGGCGTAGTCGGGGTGGTCGGACAAGTATGCAATATGACCCGCCCAGGACTCGAACCTGGAATCTCCGGCTCCGGGGGCCGACGCCTTATCCATTAGGCCAACAGGCCACTTGGCAATGGGTGCGAAGAGAGCTTGCCTCAGAGAGGGTTAAGATGAGGAACGAGGATGAGAGGGGATGCCTAGCAGGGGGAGAGCGGTGAATTCGGAGCTGGGAAATTGCGCAAGAGTAAGGGCCAGAGACTATTGTTCAGTGAAGCACATGTGAGGACGGCGACTCGACAAAGAGGCCTATCCAGATCAACAGTAGAAGGGGAGGCGGGGGGTCCGAAGACGAGCAGACACACGAAGAGGGAAGCAACGGGACGAGACGCCCACCATGCGCGCGATTGGGCATGGAAAGATGGCACGGCCGAGCCCTGTGGGAGGAAAGTTACACCTGGCCAGGATCGAACTGGCGACCTTCAGCGTGTGGGGCTGACGTCATAGCCACTAGACCACAGGTGCGCTGATCTAGGTTGGGGGACCTTGTAGGGTGTTGTAATGCGCGGGGGGAGGGGGGGGGCACAAAGCGCTCCCGCAGGGCCACTCTCCTAGACGGGGGTCGCCGCATGCCTCGCGCTCGCCGCTGGTTATGTTTGTTGTAACTTGCGGCTCGCTGGGGCGCGGCCGAGGAGGACGGGCGTAAAGGCGGCGCGCCTTTGAGTTTCGCGTTGCGGCGGTTGCCCTCCGGTGGTCTTGTACATCCCTTGCTGAGTTCCGATAACGGGGGAGGGTTTGGCAAGGAGCAGAAGCAGGAGCATCAGTGGTCTAGTGGTAGAATACATCGTTGCCATCGATGTGACCCGGGTTCGATTCCCGGCTGATGCATACTTGCAGTGCTTCTCGCTCGGCCCCTGGCCCTTCCCATGTGTATGATGCCGGGACATTCATGAACCCTATGGCCCAGGGCGGAGGTCCCATCGCCAGGCCGCGGCAGTGGCGGAAGCCCGAGCATCCTTGCGCGTAGGGATTCGAAACAGATGCGCTTGCAACACATCACGGGGCTCATGGTGTAGTGGTATCACATCCGCTTCGCATGCGGAAGGCCCTGGGTTCAAATCCCAGTGGGTCCACTTTTCGCTTTCTTATTGCATCGACTTGCGTTGTGCTCGCGAAAGGGGGCGCAGCGGCGATGAGGGGCAAGAAGCCCTGGCGATGCATCCACATGCAAGCCGCCGGATCGGGGAGGCATGCTTGCCCTCGAGGGAAATAGCCCCCACTGGGGATTGAACCCAGGACCTTCAGTTTACAGGACTGACGCTCTGCCACTGAGCTATAGAGGCCTACTTTCGCATGGGCCGGGCACCGCAAGCTGCCCCCCTCCCACCACCCCCGGCATGCACTGGCGTTGTGGCCAGGACCAAATGCTCTTGCGAAAATGCACAAGCTGGAGGCCGCGACCCAAGATCAGATCTTCGACTGAAGTGGCACATGATTTTGTCTGTGCTCCTGCTGAACCTGCTCCTCCTCCTCCTCTGCTTGCTGCTGCTCTTGCTTGTACACTGCCGCGGCCCGAGAACGCACAGCGCAATCTACTCTACGCTGGGAATGCGCTTCGGTGCTGGCAAAGCCTGCGGACTGTCGCTCTGCCAAGCAAACAACCTTTGCATGGCCAGGGCCGGAGCAAGACGGTCGAGTTCCAGCAGCCCGCCTAGCTCAGTCGGCAGAGCGCAAGGCCCTTAACCTTGTGGTCGTGGGTTCGAGCCCCACGGTGGGTGTCCCTTCATGATCGCACGGCCAGTCGGCGCGCCATCGCGAATTTACCCTCGCGACAGGGAGGACAGAATAGGGCACGAGGAGGGCACATGGACCAGAGCCAACACGCCCCGCATGGTAGAAATTTCAATTGGCTGCTTGGTCTAGTGGCATGATTCTCGCTTAGGGTGCGAGAGGTCCTGGGTTCAATTCCCAGAGCAGCCCTTTCTTGCGCCCCTCGCAGCATCCGCCGAGTGTGAGCGCGAAGCGGGCATGAGGCCGGGCTCTCGGCGGAGCTTTCGGCGCTGCAAGTCTTGAACGCCCTCCAACGGTGGCCGCCGAAACAATCAACATTTGAGGGGAGCAAGCGTCCGGCGAAGAAGGGTACTCTCTGACGGCACAACTTGGTCAAGGCGCCGTTTTCGGCCCGACCAGAAGAAGGAGGAAGAGGCCTCGCGCGGATTTGAACCGCGATTGCTGGATTCAGGGTCCAGAGTGCTAGCCGTTACACCACGGGGCCAAGGTGCCATCGAGTCGCAACATGTACCTTGGTACCTCAAACTCTCCACAAGATACGCTATCGGCAACGGGCGCCCCAACCTGAGCGCAGGACACCTCGCAGACTGCGTTGCATCTGTTAGCATGCAATGCTTGTCGAAACCCGGGCACTCTCTGCGGAAGAGCTTGGCATCCAGCGGAGCACCCGCCTGATGAGCATGGACTCCGCCGCCGGGAATTGAACCCGGGTCTTCCGCGTGACAGGCGGAAATACTAGCCACTATACTACAGCGGAAGTGATTGATTCGCCGGTCAACCATACCTTGCTGGGGAAGTGGCGCCCCATGGCGAACAAGATGGGCCATCTTCCTACCGGGCGCGCCACAGGGGACGCCACCTGCCTTGCCGCTCCACCTGACCCGAAGCAAGCATCCTGGCGGCCACCTCAGCGATGCTTCTCCACAGCCCTGCAAGACGCGCAAGGCCAGAAGCGCACGAGCGCCCATGGATTGCGCGCGCACATTGCAGGAAGCGCCTCGCGGCAGTTGGGCCAAGCGCGCCCGGTGACGCATCTATAGTGGCACTAACCATGTGGTCTGTGACTGTACTTGCACAGGATCACTGCTAAAGTGACTCCCTGGGCTCAGTTACAGCAAAGAAGCTTCTGACTTGCACTGCGATGATGATCGAAAGCCTTGCATCAGCATGACTTTTCATGCCCTTGTGGCGGTGGAAGATGCATGATGCACGGCAAGATTGAGCAGCGCAACACAACAACAGCAGCAGGAGCAGGAGCAGGAGCAGGAGCAGGAGCAGGAGCAGGAGCAGCAGCAGCAGCAGCAGCAGCAGCAGCAGCAGCGGAGGCGGTTTCCAGGACCATGTGCATCAGACCACCACCGGCCCCCATCATAAAAGGCTTCCCCGCTGAGCCGGCGCACCCGAGTCGCAGATCGCCTACGCCGGATCGACAGCCTGGCGACTGATCGGAACGCTTATGGGCGCAAGAGCAGCGGTCAGGGCGGGCGAAGGTTGCTGCCGGGGCCAAACTACTCACCAACCCATCCCATCCTATCCCACCCCACCCCACCCCATCCCTTCCCATCCCATCCCTTCCCTTCCCATCCCATCCCACCCAATCCCATCCCACCCCCGCTACTGTTTCGCAACGGCCACAAGAGCGCATGTAGTGTAGCGGCATCATACAAGCCTCCCATGCTTGTGACCCGGGTTCGACTCCCGGCATGCGCAGACACATCCGCGGGACAACCTTTTAGCTAATGTACTAGGGAAGGGCGGCGCCACGGCGCGGCAGGGTGGGGGGGGGGGGGAGGAAGGGGAGGGGAGGGTCGGCAGGGGAGGGACAGGAAGAGGGAATGAGACACAAAACTGGGGGCCAGACGAGAAAATGGTGGTCGCAAGCCTCTCCTGCCGGACGCCAGTCTGATACGCGGGCTTGGCAATGAAGTGTGCCGGAGCTACGGGGGAGCTGGAGCTTGTGTAAAGTCTCAATCCACTTTATTGAGCGCACTCTGCAAAGACGCCTTGGCGGAAGCCGAGGCGCCCTGGCAGTTAAGAACCCGGGAATTGGCCGAGGCTGGAAACAGAGCAAGCAAAACCGGGTGGTGCCTACGGCAGTGGAATGTTGAGATTGAGCAAGCTTCAGCCACCACCTCGGAGCAGAAGGTGCACAACTCTGCCTTGCTTTCCCCATCCGAACCCTTGCCTTTTGCAGTGCACAGAGATCTCGGCCATGGGAGCGCGGCCCGCCGAAGATGGCCTCCGTTCTCAGCCAAAAGCCGGAAGACTTCCGCCACCGGGACTCGAACCCGGGTCGCTCGGGTGAGAGCCGAGTATCCTAGCCAGCTAGACTATAGCGGATTCTGGTGGAGGCCCGTCTCTGGCGCAGAACAAGAAGAGCAGGACCCATGTTTCTGTCTCCTAGCCTTGCTTTCGATCTTGCATCCTTAGGCAGTGGCGTCTTCCCTGAAGCTGCAAGCGGCCCTGCGGAGCGAGATTCTGAAGGACATGTGAGCTACTCGCCGGAGGGGCATTCCATGCGAAAGCCATCATCACCTCATCCGCCCTAGACGATGCGAAAGCCCAGCGCATAATGTGGCCAGCGGAAGGAAAGGCTCTACATGCCGAGCGTTGTGGCCAAAAAGAACAAGTGGCCGAAGCAAGGTGGGGCCCACGCCATCTGGCGTTGGGGAAAGACGGCCTTTCCAGCGGCACGGCCCTATCATTCCGCCCGAACCGATTGCAAAGCAAAAGTCCGGCCACCCGGAATCGAACCAGGGACCATCTGATTCCTGCAATGTTCTACAGTCAGATGCTCTGCCAACTGAGCTATAGCCGGTTGTTCCCCCTGAGCCCGGCGCAGAAGTGGCACGAGCGGTTCCCTTCATACCCCGGCCGATGGCTCATGGCATCTTCCCGCCGACCTCAGCAGCGGTATCATGGTCTCATGGCCCAACAGCCCCGCGATTACAAGAGGGGTCCGCAGCGCTCGTCGGGCAGAGGGTGGTGGCACGACCCGGCATTGCCTGGGCCTTCCCCCCACGATTCCCAACTGCTCCTATAGCTCAGTTGGCTAGAGCGTGAGGCTGTTAACCTCAAGGTCGGGAGTTCGAGCCTCCCTGGGGGCGCATGCGCGGCATTGCGACCGCGCAGCGGCGCAAGCGCGACCAAGCGTTGAGTGGGGACGCGGCGCGCGGCTCCAAGGCGACACTGCATCCAGCACGACAGCGAGGGGATTCGAACCCCTGCGGGCAGAGCCCAATGGATTTCTAGTCCATCACCTTAGCCGCTCGGTCACACTGTCTTGCCAGAAAGACATGCGCGTTCGTTGCAGAGTGTCCTCCGGTGCTCCCGGCTGCGACGGGCACAAGACGCAGAAAGCAGCCGGACAGGGGTAGAGCGAGGGAAAGAGAGTGGGACAATGGCGGGAAAGGGAGAGAGCGGGAGAGAGGAAGAGAGAGAGAGAGAGAGAGAGAGCGCGCGCGCCCGATTGCGCCCGGCGTAGTTCCCACCTTGCGCCAAGCAAGCTGTGGCAGTCCAAAGCCGACAGGCACACGGCCAAGTTGCACCCCCTGCGGGACTCGAACCCGCAATCTTCGGATTAGAAGTCCGACGCCTTGTCCATTAGGCCAAGGGGGCCACAACTGCGTTGGGCGGCTCTTCTGATGCCCCCCAAGCCCCCCAAAACCCAATGCACACACACACACATACACAGACACACAAAAGACAGACACACACCCACTCACACACACACACCTTTGCCCGCTTGCCCGTCCCCCCTTCTTGGGCCAACCATGCATGCGCCGCGCACCAAGACCAAACTTCGAGATGCGCGACAGCGAGGGGATTCGAACCCCTGCGGGCAGAGCCCAATGGATTTCGAGTCCATCACCTTAGCCGCTCGGTCACACTGTCTTGTCGAGGGCGAGACTGCCGCTTGCAGGCCGGGGGCGGCCGCCCCCCCCCCCGGGGCGAGCCAGCCACCCGGCCGCGGCGGGGCGACCCGAGGGACTGTGCCAT
>JAAUYE010014092.1_pt1 | contig 12545 bp, 12 predicted proteins | sample 7278081 | NCBI WGS metagenome assembly JAAUYE01 (sample SAMN14350131, study PRJNA611818) | marine sediment metagenome | isolation source: surface marine sediment (0.6m) | place: French Polynesia: Moorea | collected 2018-08
AAACGCCCCGGACCCGAGGGCGTTTTTTTGGGGCGAGCTACAGATTCAGGCGAGGTCCTCAGCTTCGATAGCCGCGGGCGGCCGGGCTCTTTTTGCGGGGCAGAAGAATGGCACTCCACCTTCGCTGGCGTGGTAGCCAACAGTCTCTTCACCCGATTTCAGCAGTATCAGCACGCCCGGAACGAGCGCCTGCGTATAGTTTCCTCCAGGCTCGGGACAACCGAGGGCGCCGGAACGCCAGGTTACCTGTCTTGCACCGACGAGAACGACCGAATCTTCATTTATTCTCTGCCGTCGTGCCAGGTCCTCGATTGAGAATGCGATCTGTTCATTCAAGTTCATTGGGCCCGTGGAATCCTGGCTCGCGCTTTGCTCGCTATTACTACTGCATGCGACCAACGCGAGTAATGAGCCAGTGAGAACTGTAGCGGTTACTGATTGTATTCGCATGCCGATCATGCTTCTTTGCCCGGTCATATACAGAGACTGCCGCGTGTCAGAACGACACCTTTCACCTGACAGTTAGCAGAGAATATCACGCCTGAATCAGATCAGCGTTGAGAGCCACGTCACTTTACGGTCAGACGATTCGAGGCAGTTGCGGTGCAACTCGTTGCTGCGCCGCATGTACTGACGAAATTTGGCAGCGGCGGCCTGTCTGGCGGAACGAGTCATGAGATAAGTTCGTGGGCCGGGTTGAAGCTCAGGGCTCGTAATCGAATCTCAGCGTCACCTGCGCATTGAGCGCCTTGTCGCGAGGCTCGAAGCGCCATTGACGCACAGCGTCGGTGGCGCTCTTCGCAAAAACCCGGCCAGGCTGGGAGTCTACGACCCGAATAGCGCCGATGCTGCCATCGACGTTGATCGTAAAGCCTATCTCGACCATTCCTGAGACACCACGCCGCTCGGCGTGGCCAGGAAACCGGGGCGCGACGTACTCGGTTATGCCAAGCTCCTGCACGGACAGACGATGGACCTCCGCTTCATCGCCCGACATCGCGGCTGGAGTCTCCGACTCTTCCGCGAGCTGTGACGCCGGTTCAACCGCGGCGGCCGCCAGCAGCTCAGTGCTAGCCTGCTCTTCTGCGACAGTCGGGGGCTGCGCGTCTAACGCTGCCCGCGGGGTGTCCGCGCCCTCGTCCTCGAGCTGTGGCGCCAGTTCATCCACGAACACAGGCGCCGCGTCGGCACTATGCTCCGCGATCGATGAAGCCGGCAGTTCTTCTATGTCAGGAATGGTCTGTGCTGCCTCGCCTGCGATCAGCGTCGGTTGCGACTCGTCCGGTTCCGCCACGGTGTCAGTAATATCGAGGGATAGACGCGCGGCCTCGACTTCGGGGGCCAGCAGGCCCAGCGCCGTAACCGCGTCGAGCAGCTCGTCGGCATCCGCAACATCACCAGCCGCCGCCGCAAATGCGGCTCGTGTCAGCAAGCGCTCGCCGAGCCGTTCCATCGACGCAAGCAGTCGCGTGTCATCGCCGTATTGCTCGTAGAGTTCGAGCAGCAATGCGTGAGCATTGTCTCCTTCGGGCGCAAGCAGTCGTCCTTCGGCAATGTGCGCATCGGCCAGGACCAGGCTCGTGACCAATTGATCGCTTTGCTGGCCCCTGGCGATCTGTTGCCGTATTGACTGAACCTCGGCCAGGTCGATACCCGGGTATTGCTCCGCACGAGCCAGTCGCTGCGCCGCCAGGTCCAGGTCACCGGTCGCGACGGCAAGACGCGCGTCAGCCAACTCGCTGTCTGCCTTCGCGGCAAGCAACTGCTCTACGATCTCGATCGCCGGGTTTGCGGGATACGTCTCGACCGCGACGAGCAGCGCCGCTTGCGCCCGCAGCGGGTCATCGGCGTTCAGCGCCAGTTGCGCCTGCTGGACGAATTCATTGCTGACTGCCCGCAATCCCCGCATGGCCTCAGCATTGTCGGGCTCTAGTGCCAGCGCCTCGCGGAACAGCGTCCTGGCATTCCTTTCATCGGGCGCGACGAGCTGCCCTTCTTCGAGCGCCTGCGTGGCCGCAGCCACAAGCGCCGCGGGAACCGACAATGCTTGCGCGTCAGTGGTGACGGGTGCAGCCGGTTGCACAGCTTCACCGCCTCGCTGCAAAAGCCACGTTCCACCAGCTACGACGACAATAGCTGCGGCAGCCACCAGCAAAATCGACGTTGGAGACGCAAAGCGCCCGATTCCGTCTTCCGTTGCCACCTCATGGCCGGCGTCGGCTGCGCGCGGTGCGACCAGTTCGAGAACGTTTTGCGGTCGTTGCGCGCGGTCGTACGCCAGTGCTTTGTGCAGGACCTGCCGCTCGGTTTCGGGCAGGTCCGGGATTTCTTCTACCGACAATTTCTGGTGCTTGGCGACGAGCGACAGTGTGCCGCCGAATGGGTGTTTGCCGCACAGCAGGCGATACGCGACGCACGCGAGTGAGAACACGTCATCCTCGAACACGGGACTCAGCCCGGACAGTACCTCGGGGCTCGCGTAAGGTTTCGTCACCCAGTTAAATCGATCGTCTTCGGGAAGATCCGGATTCCTCGTGTATCGAGCCACGCCGAAATCCAGCAGCTTGATCTCCCCGTCCTTCGTGATGAAGATATTCGACGGATTGATGTCGGCATGAACCACATCTTTCCGGTGTGCGTGCCGGACGCCGGCCGCGGCACCTTCGATGACTTTCCACGCATCCGTCGTCTCGACGCCCTCGTCGATCGTCCGCCGCAGCAGATCGTTGACCGACTCGCCCTCCAGCCATTCCATGACGAGGAAAAACCGGCCCTCGTGGTCATCGAAATCGAAAATATTGATGATGTTGGGGTGCGACAGGCTCTGCACCTTGGCCGCCTCTCGCTCCAGCGACAGGCGCGCCTGTTCGTCAGACGCGATCGATGGCCGCATCATCTTGATCGCGACATGGATTTCACCGAAGCCTTCCGGACGTCGGCGACGATCGATAGCCTTGTAGACGAGGCTCATGCCGCCGCTGTGAACGAGCTCGACGATTTCGAAGCGGTCGTTCAGGAGAAAGCCGGGCGCGAGAATATCGTCCGCGGCAACCTCGACGCGCGGCGTGAGCTGCATATCGGTGATATGCACATCGTTCGGCTCGGTCTCCGAGTCCACGCCGAATGCCGACGCCAGCACGTCCGAGATCTCGGTTGTTACGGCGTTTTCGAATTCGTGGTCTTGTGAGAAACCCTCTGGCGTGCGACCAGATTCCTGCCCGGGCTGATTTTCATTGCTTTTGTGCGCCACGGCTGACCGATTTGTTGCGTCGCGAACCACGGGTGCAGTTTGCGACCGTATTGTCGACCTTCAGGTCGTTTTCAGTAGTATGCCGGGCGGGGCAGCCAAGGGCAATGCCGGCCCCGACGTTACGATTTCGACCATCCATCGGCCGGAAAAGAAAAAGGGGCGCCCCTCCAGGGACGCCCCAGTCTCCGTCCGAACCTCCCCTAGTCGCGAGATCTGAGTGCGTCGCGAATCTCCGTGAGAAGCACTTCCTCGGCCGATGGCTTCGGTGGCTCCGCCGGCTTCTCTTCCTCCTTGCGTTTGAGGGAATTCAGTCCCTTGATAAGCATGAAGATCGCAAACGCGACTATCAGGAAATCCAGCACGGTATTGATGAAGACGCCATAGTTAATCGAGGCCGCGCCTTCACCCTCGCCCAAGGCGATCGCCAGATCGCTGAAATCGACCCCGCCCATCAGCATGCCGATGGGCGGCATGATGACGTCTGACACCATTGACGACACGATCTTGCCGAAAGCGCCGCCGATGATGATACCCACCGCCATGTCGACGACGTTGCCACGCATGGCGAATTCCTTGAATTCTTTGAGCATTGTTTTCCCCTTTTACGATTGCAGGCTTTCGCCGTGCTTGTTATCGGGGATGTTATCGGGAAAAACCACGCATTCCGGTTCTGCAACAATCGTTCACAATTCAGTGGGTGAGCCGCTTGATCTCGCTGAGAAGGTCCTGCATCGGCGCCGGCTTGCGAAAGAACTTCGTGAATGCCGATTTCTCTACGTCATCGAGCTTCGAGGCCGTCAATGCCACGATTGGCTTCTCGAAACCGCGCTCGCGGAGCACTCGGGCTGCGACGACGCCGCCGACGCCCGGCACGTTGCAGTCCATTAGCACCAGGTCCGGGTCGAACTTCAACGCCTTGTCGATGGCTTCAGCGCTATCCGAGCTCGTAATCAGGCCGTAGCCCGAGCGATGCAGGTAGTGCTCGACGAGCGCCACCATATCTTCGTCGTCATCACAAATGAGCACGCTTAGTGGTCTTGTGGCGATCGAATCCTGGCTCGGCGTCGGCAACACCGCTGCGGTTTTACCATAATCACCCGCTGCCCCGGAGACGGGTACGTGAATACTGACGGTGCAACCTTCGCCCGGCATAGAGTCGAGCGATACCTCGCCGCCCATTAGTTCGACGAGGCGCAGCGTGATGGTGAGCCCGAGTCCCGCGCCATGGGATGTCTGCCCGTCACCGCGCTCGAACGCCTGGAACACCCTCTCCTGGTCTTCGACACTGATGCCCGGACCCGTATCGCTTACCGAGGTTACCAGCCGACCCTCGTTGTAGGTTGCCGTAAGCTTGACGCCGCCTTCGATCGTGAACTTGACAGCATTGCCGAGCAGGTTGATCAGGACCTGCCGCAGCCTGACGTCGTCGGCACGCAAGCGCTGCGGCAAGTCCGGATCCGCAAACGTCGCGAACGACAGCCCTTTCTCGGCCGCGAGCGGTGCCATCATGGCAGCGACGTTGTCGAGTAGCCTGCGAATATTGAAGTCTTGCTCGACTAGCTGGACCTGTCCTGCATCGAGCGTGGCATCGTCAAGCACCGCCTCAATCAGAGACGTCAGGTGCCTGGCCGAGCGTTTAATGGTCTCGATACTTTTTTGCACGTCATTAGGCGTCGCGGCCGAATCCGACGCCAGCTCGGCGTAGTTCACAATGGATGCGAGCGGCGTGCGAAACTCGTGCGACATCATTGCGATGAAGCGCCCTTTGTTGGCGCTAACGCGCTCGGCCTCGCGACGATGATGGTCGAGCTCGGAACGCGTTTCCACGAGTTCACTGATCAACTCGCGCTGCCTCTCGATCAACTTGCGCTGCCTGGCATGCAGCAGGCGCAGCTCGTTCACCGATTGCTGCCTCGCGTGCAGCGACGCATGCTCGTGGCTCGCATCCAGCAGGATCACGTAGCACCGCTCGCGATCAGGCACGAGATACAAGTGGGCAACCGCCGACCCGGTTGCCTGCACGAACTCGAGCTTCTGCTCAGCGCCGAGATCCAGGCCGACAAGGAACAAGGCTGACTCGCGCATGTCGGTATTCTGCGCGAGCTTGTTCAGCCCACACCATGATCCGTCACCCCAGTGCTCGATCAGTCGGTACTCACTGTCCACGAGGAAGCAGAACGGACGAAACTGTAACCAGAATTCCGATTGCAAGAACTCGGCAACGCTATCGGGCAGGCGCATCACGCTTCCCGGAGGTCCCTTTGGATTATCTTTTCAGCCAGGCGCCGAATTGCCTGTTCCACCTCGTCGCCACTTTTCGCGCTGGTCAGGAAGACGTCCGAGTACGACTCCTGTAGTTGCTCCAGGCGTGTGTCGCCGACTTCCCAGTCCGCCACGAGATCTCGCTTGTTGACCAGCAGGACGGACGGCGCGGCGCCATACTGTTCTTTGATCTGACCGCGGAGATTGTCGACCGACCCGAGCGTTGTCGAGCGGGTCCCGTCGGCGACGAATATGTAGCCATTGGCGCCGCGCAGGTACGCGAATTCGGTGTGGCCGAACCGGTCCGAGCCCGCGACGTCCCAGATCACGAGCTTCTGCGCCACGTTTCGGGCCGGAAATTCGATCTCCTTGGTGTCGATCTTGACGCCGACCGTGCTCAGGTATTTCTCTGAGAAATGGTTGTTGACGAAGCGCTCGACCACGCTGGTCTTGCCTACGGCGAAATCGCCAATGACACAAACCTTGCTCGTCAGCGCAATCACTGCGACGCCGGCTGCAGATCCAGGTCAACCTGGACATAACGACTGCCGGCATCCGCCTGCGCCGCGCCACCCTGCGGCACCTCGGGCGTTTGCGTCAGCCGTTCGGAGGCAAGACCGACAGCGGCCAGCGCGACGGCCGCCACATCGGCCCGGTCGTCAGCGAGTGCCGCGTTGAGCCGCTCCCCGCCCGTGTTGTCTGTTGAACCAGTGACGGTGACGATAATCTCGCGATTCATGGAGCGCGCAGTGTCCGCGAGTTCGCCAACTCGTTGCGCGTAGGCACGGAGACCTTCTTCGTCGCCGTCGACCAGCGTCGTACCTTCGCCAAAGTAAAAGCGCTTGTCGCCCAGTTGCGAAATGCGGTTAATTAGCTGCTCGAGGTCGATGCTCGTCAAACCGCTGGTATCGAGTTTGTCGACGCCCGCCAGGCCTGCGAAACGTGCCTCAAGATTCTCTCTCCATACCGCAGGCGCATCGCCACTCAGGCGCAGCGTACGGTCGGCTACGTCGTACTGCACGGTCCCCGGCTGCCCGAGGAGACGCTCGGCGCGCATCACCACGATGTCGGGCTCGAGGGACTGGAATGGCTGCATTGAAGCCTCGATGCGTGCGGGATCGATATCGAGGTCGGCACCGATGGTGTCGACCTGCTTCGCCAGCGGATCTCGCAAGCCACGCACCTCGAACTTGCCCCCGTCTCGCTCGAGGCCCGTGACGTGGATGCCCGGGGCGTCATCGAGTGCCTTGCCCAACGCCTGGAGCTGCTGCGAGTGAAACCAGCTACGCACGCCAAGAAAAACGGCGCCTGCCAGCAGCAGTAACAGCACGATGATCGCGACGATCGGTATGCCCCGGCTACCTGTGTCTTTTTCCTCGCGCGCCTCGAAGCGCAAACATCGCTCGAGTTCAATTTCGACATCCGGCACCGAGGAAGTATCGCCCTTGTACTCGCGAATCGCCTCACCGTAGCGAAAGTGTATGCGCTCGAGGATGGCGCTAAGGTCACCGCGCAGACTTTTTGGCGGCACGCCGCGTATGACGCAGACCAGCAACGCGTGCGGCCCATGAACGGCCCAGAGCGTGAATTCGCCCATGTCGGCAGACTCGAGACGACCCGTGCGATCCGGCGAAAACGACTCCTTTACGAAGTCCTGTATCGCCGTGAACATCGCGGAAACGGCGTCGCTGTCCTTGATCTTCGAGGCCTCGTGATGGACATGCCCCATCAGCAGACCGTTCTCTCGACTGATCAGGTACGCCTGCTCGACACGGTATTGCAGGGTCTTCTGCAACACAAACTCGCCAAACGGTATGCCGGCTCGCGACGCCTGCCAGCGCCAGTTAAGGCCCTTCGGGCTGACGCTGTGTTCGACGGCCTCGTTGATCTGCTGCGCGAACGTACGCAGCGCGTGCATGATCGATTTCCGGATCGCCGGCCCCATGACAGGGTACAAGGCATCGCCGTAAGTCTGGGGATCATCGCGGAAGGCCTGCTGCAGGCACTCGCCAACGGGCTCGGTCAGCGATTCGACGAGCTCCTTGTCCCTGCGATGACGCTGGTGAATCGCCTCCGGCAGGATGTCGGCGACGTCAGTCGCACGAACCTCGGGGCGCTCGACGCGCTCGGCAATCGAGTCCAGCGCCTCCTTCTCGGCGCCGAAAAGTAGCTCCTTGAGCTGATCGAGATCGTTCATCGACATCGTGCCACCGCGACGGGATCAGGCGTCGGGTAGCTTGAAGTCCTTCTTGAGCCGCATCGCAACTTCGGTCAGCAGTGCGGCCATATCTTCGCGCGCCAGCTTGGCATCGGCCAGGTCCCGCGTCTCGCTCGCCAGCGACTTGCTCATCTCCTCGTGCGTATCGCGAATCATGCCCGACAGTTCTTCGCCTTGCTCCTGCAACAGGCCACGCAGATCCGTTGTTTCGGTGCCGATCTGGTCCTCGAGCTCCGCAATCCAGGATTCGACCTGCTGCCCGAGGTCCTTGAGGTCGCGTGACCCCTGTTTGCCGTCATCGCGACGTGCCTTGCGTTCTTCCTTGATCTGATCACCCAGCTTTTCGATCTCGCGTTTAGCGTAGGCGTTGAGGCGCTCGAGGCGCTTCTCGAAGTTGTTCGCGATCATCTCGACGTTCTTCGTGAGCCGCTTCTCCAGCTCGGCGAAGCGCTGTTCATAATCGCGCATCTGGCCGCCGAACAGAATCTCGCGAATCTTGTCGACATTGCCCTCGGCGTTCTCGGCACTCAGGCCGGCTTGTGATTGCTTCTTTGCCATATAAATACCCTTGTTCTTGTTCTTGTTCTCGCCGCCGGGTCAGTGAACAGCGACCTTTTCCAATCTGTACCCGTGCTGGTAAATCGCTGCGAGCACCCAGCCGTGATCTGCACCGAGCTTTAGCTTCTTGCGCAGCCGGCTTACGTGCGTATCGACCGTACGCGTCGACACGGCTTTGTTCTCGATCCCCCAGATCGCCTCCAGGAGATGACTGCGGGAAACCATCTTGCCGGCGTTACGAAAAAGAAACAGCGCCAGCTCAAATTCGCGGTTGGTGAGGCTGATGGTCTCGCGGTTCAGGCTTACCGTCTTGTCGTTCAGGTTAAGGCTGTAAGGCTCCGCATCCAGTTGATCCCGAGACGGGCCGGCAGTTCTTCTTAGGACTGCCGCAACGCGGGCCACAAGTTCGGCGCGCCGTACCGGTTTGACGAGGTAGTCGTCGGCGCCAGCCTCTAGCCCACGCACGATACTTTGCTCCTCGTCCTTTGCCGTCACAATAACCACGGGCGTGAAGTCATCGAACTCGGTTCTCAGCTTCTCCAGCGCCTCGATGCCACTCATATCCGGCAGGACCCAGTCGAGCAGGTACAGGTCGAAGCTGTCCCGCCGGACCGCGCGCAAAAAACTCGTCGCATCGGCATGGCTATCGACCGTGTGGTCGGCGTCCTCCAGCCAGACGCTGACTAACGCAGCCTGGTCCAGGTCGTCCTCGAGTAGCGCGATTCGCAATGCCGCCCCGCCATTCACCCAAATCTGCTTCGATTATAACGGTATTGGCCGCCAAACCCGCCACGGCAGTAGATTATTTAAAATCAGGATGTCGCCTGGCTACACGCGCATTCCGGTCAGAAACTCGCGGAGTTCGCCGATCAGCCGTTCGAGCTGATCCTCGTCGGCGTGCTCGGCCGCCTTCTCGATGCCCGCGCCAATACGCGAGATTTCGTCCAGCCCGTAGGCCGCGCCGGAACCGAACAAATTGTGACCCGTCACGCGAATAGTCTCGAAATCCCCGGAGCGCAGCGCATTGGAGAGCTTCGCGATGTCTTCTTTCCGATTCTCGAGATACTTGACGACGAGTTTGCGCGCAAAAGGGTCAGCAATGTCGATCGGCTTGTCCCGACTTCCCGCCATAGTGCTGCCCCATGCCGTCACGCGTTTGTCACCTGTGCACCATTCTCCACGTTCTCAGAGGAACAACCAAGCCTACTTGCCGTCCTTGCGAAGTTGCTGCAGCGAATAGTCCATTTGCTTGCCGAATGCCGAGCGCTGCCATCAGGCTCGGCAATGTGTCACTCAGGGTTCCCTGCAAGGACTGGATGATCGATTCGATGTCCACAGCCTTCTCCTGTGCTTCGCTTGTTGCTTAGTAGCTGACCTTCGCCGGCAGCTTCTTTGCCTGGGCGACCCAGTCCGAAACGACGCGGCTGGACGGCGCACGACGCACGAGGTTCTTCTCGTCATTGACTTCCGCCATCTTTGCGGCAAGATTCTCGGCATTGCGATGTTGCAGTTCGCGAACCGTGTCAACGCCGGCACATTCGAGCAGCTCGGCATACTGGCTGGCGACGCCATTGATGCGGAACAGGTCCGCCATGTTGACGCACTTCAGGATGCGCGACTCGCTTATCCCGGTTTTGGCTGCGAGCTCGGCGCGATGCTTCTTGGTTGCTCCCGCTTCGAGCAGGCTGTCTACCGTCCTGATGCCGGCGCCGCGCAATGCTTCACCAAACTTGGGACCGATACCCTCGATAGATTCGATATTCCTGGACATTCTCTTTCCTTTATTGAGTTTCATTTGAACCGGCGACGGAGTGTATTTCAGGAATTGCCCTGCACTGCCGTCTGTGACATTTGTTGACAAATTGGCTGTCGATCAGCGGAACAGGCCACCCAGTGACTTGGCGCCGCGAGACAGTATGTCCGACATGTCGGTATCGCCATCGCCATCGGCGTCCAGGAATCCGCCGAGCGCGCCCATGACACCAGGCGCCTTCTTCTCCAGCATGTCGGCTTCGCCGTCAAGCACGCTGTTGAGTGCGTCATCGCTTATTCTGCTGTCGCGCTTGGTCTTGCCAAGCGCCCCGAGAACGACCGGCGCGAGCGTGGCCAGCAGCGAAGACGCCTGGCGCTGATCGACGCCGGACGCCATCTCGAGGGCTTTTTCCGCCAGCCCCTGGTTCGATCCGAGAATGTGCTTGAGAATCCCGGCGCCGTCTCTCTGATCGTCCTTCGCGAGAAATCCCGACAGGTCATTGAGGATGCCGCCGTCATGGCGGCTATTCAGCGCGCGGGCCAGGCCGGCCGCGCCGTCCTTCTGCGCGCTTTTCTGAACGGCGCCCAGCAGCATGGGCAACGCCGCGTTAATGGCGTTTCCGGTCGTGCCGGCGTCTTGCCCGAGTTGCTGGCTGATTTGCTCGACGGACCCTCTGTCGAGCGAGGATGTTATGAGGTCGAATACTGAGGCCACGATGATCTCCCGGATCTGCTAGTTGAGAACGAAGGTCAGTTTCATGTTGACGCGGTACTCTTTGACCTTGCCGCCGTCAGCGATGACCTTCATTTCCTGGACCCATGCGCCCTCAATGTGATCCAGCGTTTCGTTAGCTCGCTTGAGGCCATTGTTGATGGCGTCCTCGAAGCTCTTCGACGACCCGGCAGTAATTTCCGTCACTCTTGCTACTGACATGATTTCCTCCTGACTGAATTCGTTCTTGTTTGGATGGAGGACTATTCTGGGTACGCGATCGCGACCGAACAATGGCGTTTCGGCGTTTGTCACATTTGTTGACAATTGCTGTGCAGCGCGAAACGGCTGCGGGTGCGCGGACGTTACCGGGGCTCTGTGTGAAAGCGCTTGTTACTCGAACTCGACCAGCAGATCCTTGGCGTCGAACTGCTCGCCGATTCTCGCCAATATCCGCTTGATCGTCGCATCCCTCTCTGCCGTGATCGAGGTTTCCATCTTCATGGCTTCCATCGTCAGCAGCGTGTCGCCGCGCTGAACTTCCTGGCCGACCTCGACCGAAATCGTCGAAATCACGCCGGGCATTGGCGCTCCGACATGCCGGGGATTGGCGCTGTCCGCCTGTTCGTTCTCGTGGTGCGCAGACTCCGAACTTCGGTCCTGGACCAGTACCGAGCTGGGCTGGCCGTTGATCTCGAAAAAGACGCGCCGGTAGCCGCGATCATCCGTCTCGCCTGCCGTCAGGAAGCGAATCACGACCTTGCGTCCGTCCGTCATCTTCGTGACGAGCTCTTCTTCGGGCTGCATACCGTAGAAATACACGTGCGTCGGTAATACGCCGACGTCGCCGTATTCCTCGCGGTGCCGCCGGAACTCCGTGAAGACCTTCGGGTACATCAGGTAGGACGCGAGATCGAAGCTCGTGACCGGGTGCTCGTGGCCTTCATCGAGCTTGCGGCGCTCTTCGTCGAGATCCACGGGTTCGAGCAGCGACCCCGGCCGCACGGTAATTGGCTCGCGCGATCGCAGCACTTTCTTTTGCAGGGCCTTCGGGAAACCGCCCGGAGGCTGGCCGAGCTCACCGGCGAACAGCGAGATGACCGACTCGGGAAAGGCGATATCGGTATCGGGATCGATGACCTCTTCGATGCTCGTGTCCGAGGTCACCATCATCAATGCCATGTCGCCGACCACTTTGGACGACGGCGTTACCTTGACGATGTCCCCGAACGCCATGTTGACGTCGGCGTATGCGCGCGCGACCTCGGGCCAGCGGCCCGCGAGGCCCAGCGACGACGCCTGTTCCTTGAGATTAGTAAACTGTCCCCCCGGCATTTCGTGGAGATAGACCTCCGATGCTCCCGACCGGATGTCGGGCTCGAACGCCGCGTACTGTTCGCGCACCTGTTCCCAGTAGTCGCTGATCAGCCGCACGCTCGGCAGGTCGACGCCGGGATCGCGTTCGGTGTTTTCGAGCGCCGCGACGATCGATCCGAGGCAAGGCTGCGACGTCAAGCCGCTCATCGAGTCCATGGCAGCGTCGAACACGTCGACGCCCTCCTCGACAGCCGCCAATACGGTCGCCGCGGCCGCACCACTGGTATCGTGCGTGTGAAAGTGGATGGGCAGGCCGACTTCCTGCTTGAGCTCGCGGATCAGCACGCGCGCCGCGGCCGGTTTGAGCAGTCCTGCCATGTCCTTGATGCCCAGCACGTGCGCGCCGGCCGCCTCGAGCTCCTTCGCAAGATCGACGTAGTAACGCAGGTCGTACTTCGATCGCATCGGGTCGAGAA
>JAAUYE010191749.1_pt1 | contig 12533 bp, 9 predicted proteins | sample 7278081 | NCBI WGS metagenome assembly JAAUYE01 (sample SAMN14350131, study PRJNA611818) | marine sediment metagenome | isolation source: surface marine sediment (0.6m) | place: French Polynesia: Moorea | collected 2018-08
CGATTGCCGACGCTTGTGTGCCGTTGCGATTGAAAGCATAGACCTCGCCGTCTTCGGGAAGGTGTGGCACAGGACCAGCCGCGGCCATGTAAACCCGACCACCTCTGACGTCGATGCCGGCCGGGACGACGTCGGATCCGAATGCGTAGAATTCACGGATATCGCCATTGCGTGATACGTGCAGGATTCGGTTGTGATGGCCGTCTGTTACAAGGAATCCCCCCTTGTATACGTCGAGCGCGTACTGAATGCCGTTCGGTAGCGCGAAGAAAAATCCTGACGGCGGGTTGGCCGCGGACCATGCGCCGATGTCCGCCACAACCGTAAAGCTGTTCGGACCGTCGACGCGGTAGATACCGTCGACGCCACTGCCGAAAGGCAAGCCCACGCCGGTAACCAGTACGTAAGCGGTACGACCGATAAACGCAACGTCGACGGCGCCGCCGAATCCGGCAAAGCCAAATAATCCGGAGACGGGCAAGCCTTCGGCGTACACCGACGTGGCGCCGGTACGCGTGTCAACCTGGGTGACACGGCCACCCGTGGCGATGTTGTTCTCCGTAACGTAGAGAGTTTTCCCCGGGCCGAGGCCGCTTCCGGACGTTCCCTCGAGACCGTCGACGAGTTGGGCGCTTGCGGAAAACGGGACGAGAATTGCAATCAATACGAGTAGCTTTTTCATTTTGTTTCTCCTCTACTGACAGCATAAGTGTAGTAGAGCTTCACGATTTTGCAGGGAACGGCGGGTGCAAGGCCATCGACGATATTGGCATCGAAGGCGCCGTGGGCCAGATTCGGGCGTGCCAGGAGCGATTCGCGTATCGTAGCAACCCGGTCGTATAGGCGATGCAGAAGCCCCTTCGGGGGAACATCCTCGCGTTGCCGAAGTCATAGACTTGATCTATCATCCCGACGACTGGCAACCGAGCACCCGTTTTGATCAACAAAGGCAACAATCTGTCGTCATTTGACCTGCGGCGGCGCGCTGCATGGTTTGCAGTGCTGCCCATCGCCTTGTTACAGCTTTCCATTGCTGCTCACCAGTTCGATCACGTTGCCGAATACGTCGATGAGCCCTGCTATGTGTGCGTCCAGATCGACAGGCTCGACGACGTCGCGGCGGACCAGTCGATTACGACGCCGGTGCCATTGGCGATCGACAGGTCAGCCTCGCCGGCCTCTGAGAGTGCCGGTAGTCCGGCAATTATTGGGGGCTTCGATCCCCGGGCGCCTCCCCAGCTCTGATCTTCGCAAGACCAGCGTGACAGCTGACAGAAGGGACCTGTGGCTAAACAGCACCGCCACAGTACCTAATTGAAGAACCCTATGATCAGAGATTTTAGAGATGAAGCATTTGTATCGTACTGCGATTGCCGCGGCAGTCGCGGTATCTGCCGCGCCCGCCATGGCGTCTGCAGAGGAAGAGGAACACGGGCATCATGGCATGGACAACATCATCGTCACGGCGACACCGCTGTCGCGAACGGTTGAGAACCTCGCTCAGCCAACGTCGGTACTGCAGGGCGACGAACTGGCGCAGAAACAGTCCACGAGTATCGGCGAAACCCTTTCGCAGGAACCCGGGGTCAGCTCGAGCTACTTCGGACCGATTTCGTCGCGGCCGGTGATCCGCGGCCAGTTTGGGGAGCGCGTACGCGTGCTCGTCAATGGCCTGGACTCGCTCGACGCGTCGGCTCTGAGTGAGGATCACCAGGTCACTGTCGAGGGCTTGCTGGCAGATCGTGTCGAGATTGTCCGCGGTCCGGCGACGCTGCTCTATGGCAGTGGCGCTGCCGGTGGACTCGTCAACGTGGTCGATACTCGCTTCGTCGAAGAGCCACTCGAAAAGTCGTTCAGCGGAGGACTTGCCCTTGGGGGCGATACCGCAGTCGGTAATCGCGACGCCGCAGCGCGTGCCCACTTTGGGAAGGGGAACTTTGCGTTCAGTGCCGATTACTTTTATCGCTCGACGGACGACATCGAAATCCCGGGTTTCGCGGAATCGCAGGCGCTCAGAGACCTCGAAGAGGCCGAAGGTGGCGAGGAAGGAGAAGAGGCATTCAGTATCGTGGAGAACACTGACAGCGAGACCAGTGGCGGCGCGGCCGGCGTTTCATACATCAGCGATCGCGGTTTCGTCGGCGTTTCTTTCAGCGGCTTTGACAGCGAGTACGGTATTCCCGGGCACCACCACGAGGAGGAACCTCTGCCAGGTGAGCCTGTGGAGGAAGAGGAATTCGTCAGGATCGACCTGGAGCAGTTTCGCGTGGACGCGAAAGGCGAGTACGAACTGGACGGCCGATTCCTGAGTGGCATTCGTTTTCGCGCTGCAGTGAACGATTACGAGCACACGGAACTGGAGGGTGCCGAGGTCGGAACGATCTATGAAGTCGACGGAACGGATGGCCGTATCGAGTTGCGTCATGCCAAGTGGGGTGGCTTCGAAGGGGCGGTCGGACTCCAGTACAAGCGTATCGATCTTGACGCCACCGGCGACGAAGCCTTTGTGCCGGCGTCGGAGACCGAGGAAATGAGCCTGTTTCTGTTCGAAGAACTCGAACTCAGCGAGTCGTGGGTGCTGCAGGGCAGCGCCCGTTACGAAGAGCAGGACATTTCCGGTTCGACGCTTGCCGAGAGCTACGACGATGGTGCATTCGGTGCGTCGATCGGTGCCATTTGGCGACCGTTGGACGACTTTCGGGTATCCGCTAATTTCGCACTGACCGAGCGGCATCCGAACTCGACCGAGCTGTACGCGGATGGCCCGCACGTTGCGGCGCAGCGCTATGAGCGTGGCTCCGTTACGCTCGGCAACGGTATCCTCGACAAGGAGCAGTCGACCAACCTCGACGTTACGCTGCATGGAGATGCCGGCCGGCTCGAGTGGTCGATAACCGGGTTCATCAATACGGTGGATGACTACATCCTGTTGCGACCGACGGCAGAGGAGCTCGATGAGTTGCCCGTCTTTGATTTCGACCAGGCAGACGTCGGGTTCAAAGGTGTCGAGGCGGAAGCGCAGTTCGAACTGTGGGACAGGGACGACAAGCACCTGCACGTGCGCGTGTTCGGCGACTTCGTTCATGGCGAGGAGGATGCGACCGGCGCTAACCTTCCAAGGATCCCGCCACGGCGCCTGGGCCTCGCTTTCCACGGCGACTGGGCCGCTTATGAAGCCAGCATCGACGCGATCTTTGCTGACGATCAGGATGACGTCGCCGAGAATGAACTGCCCACCGAGAGTTATACGTTGTTGAACGCGAGCCTTGCTTATACGTTCGAGGAGTCGGGGCTGTACGTTTTCCTGCGGGGTTCGAACCTCCTGGATGAAGAGATTCGCCAGCACAGCTCACCGCTGAAGGACATCGTGCCGCTGCCGGGCCGGTCGGTGCATGCCGGGTTGCGCTACGAATTCTGACGGTGCCCATGCGTGGCCTGGTGACGCAGGCCGCGCTTACCGTTCTTCGATTGGATGCTCGAACTCCGGCGGGGTGCCGAGGCCGCCGAAGCCGCCGCGAAGAACATACAGCGCCAGCAGCCAGTAGAGTGCAGCAACTCCCAGGTAGGGGCCCATCAGGCCATCGGGTAACCACGCCATGGTGATCAGGTCTGGCGTGATCGGGACGACGCGCTCACTGGGCAGAAAGGCGGTGTAGCTGAGCGTTGCTCCCGAGGTTGCGTGGAAGAACACGCTGACGAGGATGCTGCCTCTCGACCTGTTATAGGCCCAGGTAAACAGTATGGTCCAGGGCAGGAGAAAGAACACGGCCCAGATTGCGGGCACGTTGTGCATGCCCTGGCCCAACCAGTAGGTCGGCGCGTGCCATAGCAGGTGAAAGAAGGCGATGACCAGCGTTGCCCGCAACGGCGTCGTCACGTGTTGCAGGCGTTGCAGTGCAAATCCGCGCCAGCCGAACTCTTCACCCATGCCGGCAATCAGGAACTGCGTCAGCATGACTTGTGCGACCCAGGCCCAGCCCCAGAACCTGGGATCGAATTCGACGCCCGCGGCGACAGAGCCGAGAAAACGACCGCTCAGCCCGATCGCGAGAAAAAAAACAAGCAACGGCAGGAACCACTTAAAGCCTTCCCTGGCTTTGACCCGGCCAAGGAAGCGTCTCAGGCCGTCTTTTCCGTAGAATATAGTCGTCACCAAGATTGCTGACAGTGTGGGTCCCCACACACCGAGGATGACGACAGGAGACTGGGGAAAATCAAAGGCCAGGGCGCCTGCGAATATGCCCCAGGACAATACGAATGTTGTAAGAAAATACGCCGTTAGCTGACGCCGCAGTTGGTCCTGCTTGGTCTGAGATATCGCTGCAACAATGTTGTGTTTGCCCCGGTCATTTGTAGTCAGCTCTTCTGTTCGATGCCTGGGGAACGAATTCGGATGCAGGAGAAAAGCGCGGGGCTCTGACCGTGTGCGGCTACTCGGCGAGAGACGCCAGCGTCACGCTCGAGTCACCACACTGCGACAGGGCGGCTGTACCGGGTCCGTGAGAATAGATGAAGTTGCCTTCTTTCAGTGCATCGATCATCGGCCTCGCGATCTCGACGCGCACGGCCGGGCAGCCAAAGGAGCGCCCGAGGCGGCCCATGCTTGCCGCCGCGGTGGGATTGACGTAAGGCGCGCCGTGCATGACGAATTGTCGGCGCATGGCCGATTCGTTAAAGCCTTTGCTAAGTCCATGTAGCTTTAGCGAGTAGCCGTTGCCGCCGTGATAGGTGGCGTCCGTATAGAACAATCCCAGGCTCGTCTGATGGCTGCCGTTGCGGTCGGAAAACGCCGTCGGTACGTCGTGCCCCGACTTCTGCCCGTGAGCGACATGCTCTTCGAACAGCAGTTCCTGCGCTTCGAGATCCAATACCCACAGGCGCTGCTCGCGAGAGGAGATCGTGTAGTCGATGATGGCCAGGCGACGCGCGTGAACGCCCACGCCGCGGCTCTGTGCACATTTCATCGCGCCTACTGCTTCTTCAATGACACTGAGGTGTATATCGGGCGCCAGTTGGCTGATCAGCGCCACGTCGTCGGCTTTTTTTGCCGGAAACGACAGTGCCGCGCCAGAAGCCAGAATCCACTTTGTACAGGTCTGTGCAAAAGAAGATTTCGCCACGGTACAGAACCCCATGTTGCAGATTTCAACCTGCCCAGCCTACGAGAAATCGTCCGGCGGCTATTGTCTGAAGCCCGCAATGACTCGTCCGTATGCGGCAGACGGTGGCTGGCCGATACTATCGACCTTTCTGCATGAGGTACTCGGCCACGGCCTGGTAGGCAGGCAACGATGTGGGGTCGATGTAAGCGTTCTTCGCCTCGGGAAACGAGGCGAAGCGCACGAGCACCATGTTGGCCTTCGGGTCGACATAAATCGTCTGGCCGTAAACGCCACGAGCGGCGAATGCGCCATGTTCGTTGTGGAGTATCCACCACATGCCCGTGTAGCTCCCGCCCTTGAGCGTCGCGTAACCAGCCTTCGCGAAGTGCTCCTTGTCGGCTCCGGAACGAATGCGTTTTACAACTTGCTCCGGAAACAGGCGCTCGCCATTGATTACCCCCTCATTGAGCATGAGCAGGCCGATACGCCCGAGGTCGCGCAGCCCTGCGCTCAGGCCGCCGCCGGCGAACGGTGTGCCCTTGGCATCGACTGTCATATAGGCGTCCTGCTCGGCCCCCATGCGGCTCCAGATTCTCTCGGACAGAAGCTCGGACACCTCCCGACCCGTTACGCGGGAGATGATCCAGCCCAGCGCATCGGTATTGATCGTCATGTAGGCGAAGGCTTCGCCGTGCGGGCCCGACTGCTCGATAGTTTGGAGGTATTCGAAGTAGCCGTTCGGGCCGGTATAACCTGCCGGCTTCGGGAGAGGGCTCGCGGCAGCTGAGTAGATCCAGATATCCGCGTTCGGATCCGAATAGTCTTCGCTGTAGTCAAGCGCGGTGGTCATATCCATGACCCGTCGCACGGTCGCGTTGCCGAACGCGCTGCCCTCGAGTTCCGGAACAATCGTTGCCACGAGTGCCGTGTCGTCCAGCTTACCTTCGGCGACGAGGATCTCAGCCAGGAGCCCGGTCATGGACTTGGTCATCGACATCGCCCCGTGCTTGCCAGCTTCGTCAAGGCAGCCAAAGTAGCGTTCGTAGACGATCTTGCCGTTGTGAATTATCAGCATGCCGTCGGTGTAGTTGGCGCTGAGCGACGCCTCCCAGGTCATCGTTTCCTCGCTATTCATCGGCGTAAATGTCACGGCATCGATCGCGTCATCGATGGCGTATTCGAATTGGACCGGTGCGCCTAGGCCGCGGCTGACCTGTTCCGTTGGCAGCAACTCCCGGAGATGACACACGGTCCAGCGGAGTTTCGGAAAACTGAAGTAGTTCGAGTCGGGCTGCATGATGAGTTTTTCCGGCGGCGGCGGAGAGCCCTCCATCCAGCCGAGCATCCTCGGGTCTGAGTCAGCAGCGCTCAAAGGCTCGGATTTGGCTGGTGCGGTTTGCGCGTTGGCCGATTGATTCGGCGAGCAACCTACTGTCCCGAGGAGAGTCGTGATCAGCGCGATTGTTACTAGCTTGTGACAACAGGGTGACATACGTGATTTCTCCAGGAAAGTCAGTAACTCCAACTCAGGCCGAGAGTTGTGCCGTAATCGTTCTTGTCGTTGCCGACGGGCGGTTGACTATCGTAACGTTCATAAACCGTAAGCTTGAAGTCCATGTCCTTGTACAGGTCGAGACTTAGCGATGCGTCAAACTGCACACGGACGCGGTCGCTTTCCTCCAGATTCGGAAACACGGACAGCGTCGCATCAATATCGGCGAACGAGCGCATGCGATAGCGCGTGCCGACCAGGCCCTCGAGTGTCTCATTCGTGGGGAGCCCGGAGAATCGTTCCGAGTTGAGCGCCATGCCCGCATAGAGTTCCAGTCGATGCTTGCGCCTGTTGTAGACACGCTTGCCGATACCGCCGACCAGCAGCGTTCTGCCGTCAAGGTCCTGCTGTTCGTCAGATTCGAACTGCAGGCTGCCAATTGCTTCCCAGCCGTTGCCGTACTTGTGAGCGTAGGAACCGGTCAGCGTCGAACGGCGAGTGTCCTGCGCACCGACCTGCTCATTGACGATGGTCGTGCCGCGCAGGTTGACCTCGAAATTCTGATCGTCGTAACCTAAACCCGCGCCGATACTAACCTGTGTTACCCGGCTATTGCCACGCACAATGTTCATTCCCAGGTCTGTGGAGGCGCTAAAGCCCTCCCAGATCGTCTCGTTGTATTCCTCGATCCGGTAGACGTTGGCGGCTGGCACCTCGATAAGCGATTCGCCGTCGATCTCGATACCCGCGCCATCCCGCCTGAGTGTCCCGGCGAAGCGTCTGCCGTCGAATAACTCGACGTCGACGACCTCGGTGTCACCTATAAGCGTGACCGAAGCCCATTCGATAACGACCTCATCCATATGTTCCGTATCGAGGACCAGGTCATCGCCATCGGACAGGCTTATTATCGATCCAACAATGATGCTGCCGTCTTTGAGGTGAACGCTTGCCGCGTTCGCTGCACCAAAACAACACAGGAGAAGAAAGCCAATGGCTACGGTTTTCACGGCGTCTGCTCTCGTTTTTTTTGTTCAAAACCAGGATTAGCACGCAATTGTTTCATCGGGCATCGATGTGATTTGTAACTTGTTGTATCGTAATCCTATGAATAGACGACGACTAGGATCAACAGGACTGGAAGTCTCAGAGATCGGCCTTGGGGCCTGGCAGCTTTGCAACAGCGATTCGTGGGGCGGGATGGATGATCGCACGGCGCTTCGCCTGATCGATGAAGCCATTGACGGCGGCATCAACCTGTTCGATACGGCGCCCAACTATGCAAATACGAAGAGCGAGTGCATTCTCGGCAAGGCGTTGGAGGACAAACGTGACAGTGTCGTTCTCGTGAGCAAGTTCGGCCATACGCCGGAAGGCCCAAAGGAGTTTTCCGTCGATTGGTTCTGGAAGAGCCTGGAGGCCAGTCTCGACAGGTTGCGCACGGACTACCTGGACGTTTTGCTTTTGCACAATCCGCCGAGCGAGATGTACGCGGGCACGGATCCGGTCTGGGCCGCCATGGAGGAGGCACGAGTTCAGGGGAAGATCAGGCACTATGGCGCGAGCCTCGATTTCGCGGCCGAAGTTCGGGATTGCCTGTCCAACACCAACAGCGAGGTTCTGGAGGTGTTGTTCAACGTGTTTCACCAGGATGTTCGACGTTCGTTCGACGCAGTCCGTCAGCACGGGGCCGGGATCATCACCAAGGTGCCGCTGGACAGCGGCTGGCTGACCGGGCGCTTTGATGCGACCAGTCGTTTCGAAGGCATCCGGGCGCGGTGGAGCGAGGAGGAGATCGCGCAGCGTGCGGAACTCGTATCGCAAATCGAGTGGCTCGTCTCGGACGGATCGGAACTCGCGCAAAAGGCGCTCGCTTATCTGCTTTCCTATGATGAGGTGAGCTGCGTCATTCCGGGGATTCGAACGCAGCAACAGCTCGACAGCAATCTTGCGGCGGCCGGCGGCCGTCTCTCGCCCGAAGAGAGACTGAAACTCGAGGCTTTCTGGGACAAGGTAACCGATAGAGGTTCAACCTTGATTCCATGGTAATGCCCCGATGACCGAGACTCCGAAAGTGGCCTGGAAACGCCTTGCGATAGAGGCGCCCGTAATCGTTATCAGTATTCTCCTCGCGTTTGCTATTGATGCCTGGTGGGAAGAGCGGGGCGATCGCAAAGCGGAGATCGTGCTGTTGGAGCGGTTGCGGGCTGACTACATTGAGATCCAGTCGGCCCTCCGTGTTGTGGAGGAGGATCATCGCGCGTCGAGCGACGCCTGCATTTCTTTCATGGGCATGACTGCCGGTGAAACGCTGCCGGCAACGCAGGAAGTCGATCGCATGGTCGCCCTGGTCTTCCTCGCATCACGAACGTTCAACCCTGGCTCTGGAGCGGTCGCATCGTTCCAGGGTAGCGAGGGTGCCCGGCTCGTTCGCAATCAATCGCTCGCGGACAAGCTGTTGGCCTGGTCCGGTCTCGTCGAAGAGCTGCAGGAAGAGGAGGCAAACCTGCAAAAAGGTGTGGCCGAGCGGTGGAGCCCCTATATCGCGTCACGCACCAGCGTCGGTCCGTACGTTGCTTTGTTAGGAGCCCCGATGGAGGGAATGCCCAGGCACGTTGCGGCGCCCACGACGAGAAAGCCGCTTGTCGTCGATGAAGAGTTCATCAACCATGTCCTGGACCGCTTCAAGTGGCAGCAGATAGCGCTGCGGGACATCGAGCCGGTCCGAGTTGCCGTCGAAGATATTCTCTCTTTGATAGAGGCGGAACTCAGCGAATAGCGATTTCTTGCCATTCCGATCCGCTTCAAGCTGCCTGAACTAGTTTCAATCGAGATCATCACTGGCATTGAGCGGTGAACTCGCTATATTCGCCAGTTCGACCCGCATCCCATACGCGAAGGAATATTTGTGAAAGACGAAACGCTCGCAATACATGCCGGCTTCAAGGCAGACCCCGCTACGAAAGCCGTAACGACGCCGATCTACCAGACGGTTGCTTACGAGTTCGACGATGCGGCGCACGGTGCTGCGCTCTTCAATCTCGAGGTAGAGGGCAATATCTATTCGCGCATCATGAACCCGACCGTCGACGTCCTCGAAAAACGATCGGCGGAACTGGAGGGCGGCATTGCGGGGCTATGCCTTAGTGCGGGCAGCGCAGCCATCAACTATTCGATCCTAAATATTGCGGAGCAGGGCAACAATATCGTAACGGTCCCCTTGCTGTACGGTGGCACTTACACGCTGTTCAAGCACATGCTGCCGAGACAGGGCATCGATGTGCGGTTTGCAGCAGACGATTCGGTCGAGTCGATGCAGGGTCTCATCGACGAAAAAACGACCGCGGTCTTCTGCGAAACGATCGGAAACCCGGCCGGTAACGTTGTTGACCTCGAGGCACTGGCGAACATGGCACACGAACACGGCGTGCCGCTCATCGTCGATAACACGGTCGCCACACCGGTCGTAACCAAGCCGATTGAATGGGGCGCGGATATCGTCGTTAATTCATTGACCAAGTACATGGCAGGACACGGCAATACGCTGGGTGGCGTAATCGTCGACAGCGGCGAGTTTCCCTGGGGCAAGTACGCCGAGCGATTCCATATGCTGACGGAGCCCGAGGAGTCCTACCACGGCGTGGTGTATACCGAGGCGCTCGGGGCGGCTGCGTACATCGGCCGCGCCCGCACGGTGCCGCTGCGCAATACAGGCTCGGCTCTGAGCCCGATGAATGCGTTTCAAATCCTGCAGGGATTGGCGACCCTGCCGTTGCGCATGGAGCGGCATTGCGACAACGCGTTGGCGGTCGCGAAGCACCTGAATGATCATCCGCAAGTCGAATGGGTCAACTTCGCCGGGCTGCCGGATTCGCCGTACTTTGAGCTCGCTCAGAAATACACGAACGGCAAACCGTCAGCATTGCTGTCGTTTGGCATCAAGGGCGGCTTCGATGCAGGCGTCAAGTTTTACGACGCGCTTGAATTGTTCCTGCGGCTCGTCAATATCGGTGACGTCAAGTCGCTGGCAGCGCATCCTGCGTCCACGACACACCGGCAGTTGTCGGAGCAGGAGCTGAAATCGGCAGGCGTCACCCCGGACATGATTCGCCTGTGCATCGGCATCGAACACATCGACGACATTCTCGCGGACATCGACCAGGCGCTAGCCGCCGCGAAGTAGGCGGCGGACAGGACACTATTGTGGTTTAATGGCGTGACGCCATTGGGGGTAACCGCGGGACGTGAAGACGTCTGTAGGCATTCTGTCTGTAATGACCGGCATCCTGCTGGGCGTCGGAGGGTACACCTTCCTGTACGCGGAAGGATTCTCGTACATGAGCGACGATCCCGAGGTCTGCGTCAACTGCCACATCATGCAGCCGCAGTACGACTCCTGGCAGAAAGCGAGCCACCATGCCGTGGCTGCCTGCGTGGATTGCCATTTGCCGCACAGCTTCTTCCGCAAGTACCTGGCCAAGGCCGATAACGGCTGGCATCACTCCAGGGGCTTCACGCTGCAGGATTTTCACGAGCCGATCATGATCAAGGGGCCGAATGCCCGGATCCTCCAGGAAAACTGCCTGGCGTGCCACGAAGACCTGGTTCACGAACTCGTGGTCGGCGTCAGCGGGCCGGCCGAGGAAGTGCGGTGCGTGCACTGTCACGTTGACGTAGGGCACGGGGAGACGACGGGACTGGGCGGTCCCGAGGTCATTGCATCGATAAAGGATAAGAAATGATGAAACGATACCAGCGCGGTTGGACCACAGGCGGTGTGGCGGCAGTCATCGTAATCGTTGCAATAGCGACCGCGGGCGTGACTGCGCTTCTCGTCAATATCTTCGAGCGGAAGAGCGAAGCGCGGCAGCCATACGTCCGCCTGGTCGAAGTGACCGAGGACACGACGGATCCGGCCGAGTGGGGTGTCAACTGGCCCAAACAGTACGACTCTTACCTGCGCACGGCCGAGGCGACGCGCACGCGATTCGGCGGCCATGGTGGCAGCGAGGCATTGCCCGAACAGAAGATTGACCGAGATCCGTGGCTGAAGCGCATGTTTCTGGGCTATGCGTTCTCTATCGACTATCGCGATCGGCGAGGGCACGCGTACATGCTGGTCGACCAGGAGGATACCGAACGGCAGACCAAGCCACAGACCGGGTCTTGCCTGCATTGCCATGCGTCTATCATGCCGCTCTACCGCAAGCTCGGCGACGGTGATGCCGTGGCGGGCTTCGAGAAGAGTTACCAGTATTCCTACAAGGACCTGAACGCCGAGCTGCATGACATGGGGCATGGACATCCGGTCTCGTGCGTGGATTGCCACGACCCGGACACAATGGCGCTGCGGGTAACACGGCCCGGTTTCATTTTCGGCATCCAGGCGCTGGCGGAAGGAAACGCGGAAGTGCCCCACCTGCCCACGATGCAGAAGTGGCGCGAGGGCAGTCGCGCCGCGCCGTACGACCCCAACGTCGACGCCAACCGCACGGAAATGCGCAGCTACGTCTGTGCACAATGCCATGTCGAGTACTACTGTGCGTCGAACATGAAGCTCACGTTCCCGTGGGGTGACGGGATGACCGCGGATAACGTCGAGACATTCTGGAACAACATCACGTTCGAGGACGGTCAGCGCTTTTTCGATTACAAGCATGCCGAAAGCGGCGCCGAGATACTGAAGGCCCAGCACCCCGAGTTCGAGCTGTGGAGCCAGGGCATCCATGCGCGCAGCGGCGTGGCCTGTGCTGATTGCCACATGCCGTACCAGCGCGAGGGCGCGACAAAAGTCTCGGATCACTGGGTGCGCAGCCCGCTGTTGAATGTCAACAGGGCTTGCCAGACTTGTCACCACTTCTCCGAGGAGGAAATCCTGCCGCGCGTCGACGCGATTCAGCAGCGCAACTTCGACTTGTTGCAGCGCGGCGGCGAAGCCC
>JAAUYE010137764.1_pt1 | contig 12501 bp, 10 predicted proteins | sample 7278081 | NCBI WGS metagenome assembly JAAUYE01 (sample SAMN14350131, study PRJNA611818) | marine sediment metagenome | isolation source: surface marine sediment (0.6m) | place: French Polynesia: Moorea | collected 2018-08
TCAGGATCGTTCCCGCAAGCCAGTTGTAATATGGCACACTGGCAGAAAAGGTGCCGGCGCCACAACGGGACCGGCAGGTTTGTTTGGGAAGCTGATGTCTAACCAGCAGATCTAACGCAAAGCCTCGCAGGGCGTTTTCGTTCCGCCAAGGCAGACGGGCTATGCGTTGATACAGACTCGTAAAACCGCGGCTGTGCGTTCGTCCAGGCTCCTACTGAACTACAACCACGAATCAGGGAATTACGTCTCGCTTGGCTATGGCAGAGCACAAAAGTGTGAGTGCTCGGATTCTGAGCTATTCTGAGGCGATTGGAGAAGAGATCCAGCTGTGCGAGAACGACATCCCCCTCAGGAAGAAATATGAAAGTCACTCCTTCACTAAGAATGACAATACCTGTGACCATACTAATCAGCGCGTTGGTGGTCGCTATCTCCGGCGTCGTCGACATCCCAAAGACGGTGATCTCCGCAGCCGTCGGTGCTGCGATGGCTGCGGAGGAAGAGACAGCCTCGAGGGACAATTATTTCCCGAATACGGAACCACTCGGTGCGGACGAGATGCGTGTGATTGCATTGGGAACAGGCACACCGAACTTTCGCCGCTCGCAGGCATCTGCAGCGTGGCTCGTCGAGTTAGGTAACGGGGACAAGTTCATTTTCGATATCGGCACCGGGTCGCTGGCGAATCTCGGAGCGCTGGAGATTCCGTACACCTACCTGGACAAGATTTTCATCAGCCATTTGCACGTCGACCATATCGGCGACCTGGATGCCATGTTCATAGGCGGCTGGGTGTCAAACCGGACCGGGCCACTGCGGGTATGGGGCCCTAGCGGTCTTAAGCCGGAGACCGGGACGAAATACGCCGTCGATCACATGCGGGAGATGTTCACCTGGGACCTGACAGGCCGCAGAGGCAACATGCCGTCGGCGGGCGGTCATATCGAGGTGACGGAGTTTGACTACCGCAAGAGCCACGTCATCTATGAGCAGAACGGCGTAAAGATCAAGGCTTGGCCTGCCGTGCACACGATCGACGGGGCCGTCAGCTACAGCCTCGAGTGGCAGGGCAAGAAATTCGTTTATTCCGGAGATACGGTCCCGAACAAGTGGTTTCTCGCCGAGGCTGGTGATGCGGATCTTCTGATTCATGAATGCTACTTCACGGTACAGCAACTCATTGATCTAAAGAAATATGATCCTGAGCGGGCCCGGATTGTCTCGACGGTGCTGCATACACCGCCGTCGTCATGCGGCAAGATCTTCTCGCGACTCCAGCCTCGAATGGCGATTGCTTACCACAACTTCGCCGACTTCAACGTCGCACCGGGAACCCTCGAAGAAATTCGCAAGACCTATGACGGACCGTTGACGCTCGCGGACGACCTGTTGGTTTGGAATGTCACCGCGGACGACATCCGTGTACGAAGGGTCGTCGGCACCGACGAGGCATGGCCTGCCGCGCCTCCTCATCCGGCTGGACCGCCTGATCGCAGCGAGAGAACAGAGCAATCGGACTGGCTCAAGTCAGGCCGTGTTGACCTGCTGAACTGATGGAATCGAAAGGACCGAAGCAGCACATCGGAGACTTGGGCCACCGTGCAGTTTCTGGAGAAATTCACCGCAATTCGAGACAGACGCCCGTATTCAATCCATAAATATTGAAGAGAAAGGCAGCGAGTGCTTTCATGGAATGGTTTGTCATTATCCCCTTGGCTGCGTTCGTGCTCGTGTGGCTGCTGATCATTCGCGAAGCATCTCGTCATCGATCATCCAAGAAGTGAGAGTAGTCGGATTCCATGCAATTCCAGTGCACGAAGATAGGAAATCACCGACTTGTAGGCTTGCCAGAACAGGCTAATCAGCGCTTTACCGATTGTCTGAAGCTCTCTACTTCCTCGTGGGTTGGCGGAGAACAACCGGCCCGCGACACGTTGATTGCAGCCGCAGCGCACGCGAAATCAACAGCTTCGCCCAGAATACGAGGATCGACTTCGCAATACGGCTGTTTGACCGCGTCGGCCCGGTGCAACGAAGCGAGGAACGCTGAGTGGAACGTGTCTCCTGCGCCAACCGTATCTACGATATTCGCGACAGGACAAGACGCCTTCTCCAGTTTGCGCCTGGCCGTGTACAGTGTTGCACCTCCGCCCCCCTCCGTGAGCACCAGCATTCCGGAACCCATCTCCTCGTAAGCACGCGCCGCAGCCTCCTGGGCATCGGCGGCAAACTCGAACGGTTCGAGGTCCTCGTCGCTGGCCTTCACGATATCGGCCAGCGGAAGCAACGATCGGACACCGTCAAGGTAGGCTTTCGTGTCGATACTGGCGCGCAGCCTGATATTGATATCGAGGCTGATCATGACGCCCTGATCGTGCAAGAGAGCAAACAGGTCGCGGATCTTCGGCAATTGACTCGGTGTAATAGCGAGCGAACCCGTATGGAAGATCCTCAGCTTCTCGGGCAAGTTCACGCGTATCTCTTCGAACGTCGTGTCCTTGTCCGCGATGCCCTGTCGGTACAAACGGTAAGACGGCGAGCCATGATCGTCGATCGTCACCAGCGCCAGCGATGTCGGCCAGAGAGACCGCCGGGCGATCGGTGTCTCGACGCCTTCAGTGCGCAATGACTGATGCAGCTGATCCCCGAACGCGTCGTCCGAGAAAGGGGACAGGTAACTGACACTGATACCTTGCCTTGCAAGACCGATCGCAACGTTGTACGGCGACCCGCCCAGGTGCGGCCGATAAGCTCCATCGTCACCGACGATCAGGTCGATCAGTGCCTCACCCAGTACCGCGACGCTCATGCAATTCCGCCTCAATCCGGCTCAACGTACGCCGATCGATCCTGTAAAAGAACATCAAAAGACCACCAGCCAGGAAGAAAATCGCCGGAAGGACGTTGAACATCAGCCGTATTCCGACGACCGCCTGATCGGTCTGCACCGCGTTCGCAACGAATCCGAACCATGCCAGCACGAACCCCGGCAACGCGCCGCCGACGGCGGAGCCGAACTTGAGCGAGAACATCGACGCGGAGACCGTCAGTCCGGCCGTATTCTTCCCGGTCTTCCACTCTCCGTATTCGGCACAGTCCGTATACATCGAGAATAACAGGGTGATGGTGACGCCAAACGTCAGTATCCCCAGGCTGTGTACGAGCACAATCAACGCGAACTGGTCCGGCGGAACGACGAAGCAGATACCGAGCAATACTGCATGCAGGAAATTGACACCGATTATGAGGTGATGCTTCTCGAATCGCGCCGACAACATGGGCGTAATCAAAGCGCCGATCAACTGGCCTACCAGCCCGATCGAGGTCAGTACCGCAGTCTTGTCGAATATCCAGAAGATCGCGCCGCCCGTATCCTGCACATAGTACTTGATATAGAAGACGATCGATGCGAACCGGGCAACCAGTCCGACAACGATGACGATGCCGGTCGCGACGAGCACGATCCACGATATGTTCTTCGCCAATGCCGAAAAGTCTTCACCGATGGTAGCGGTATGGGGCTTCAGGCGAATGCGTTCCCGGGTCGTGGCGAATGTAAACCAGAAGATGGCGACGGAGAGAACCGCAAACAATACGATCGTCAGGCGAAAGCCGAGCACCTCGTTGCCACCACCGAGCAGGCCGACAAGCGGAGTCGCAAATGCTCCGACGCTGAGTGTCCCGAGGGACGCAAAGATAAAGCGGAACTGTGTCGCCTTCGTGCGCTCTACCGCGACGGGTGAGATCACGGCCAAAAGCGCGGAGTACGGCACATTGATCGCCGTGTAGGCCAGCATGACGAGCGTGTAAGTCACGTAAGCGTAGATCAATTTCCCGGTGTCGGAGAGATCGGGCCCGAGAAACAGCAGATAGCCCAGAAGAGCATACGGTACGGCAACCCAGAGCAGGTACGGCCGGTACTTGCCCCAGCGCGAGTCGGTGCGATCCGCGATAAGGCCCATCGCAGGGTCGCTTACGGCGTCGACGATCTTCGTGACCAGCAGCATCGTCGCAGCGGCCGCGGGAGAGATGCCGAACACGTCGGTGTAGTAGTAAAGCAGGAATAGCCCGAAGAACCCCATATAGAAGTTCGACGCCATGTCGCCCAGTCCGTAACCGACCTTCTCCCTGAAGGAAAGCGGCGCAGTATCCGCAGAGGCACTCATGTGGCTATGCCCGATTCGGCAGCCTTGAGTAGACCGTCACCGATTGTCCAGCGACGGCGGTCGCCCGAATCAACACAATCGATGGTTGCCCTTCGTCTGCCGAGATCGACGTGCAACTGTGCCGTGCAGTGCGGCGACTCCCAGCGCTGGATGAGTTCATCACGGCCGCATTCCGGCATGGAAAACGTGCCTTCGAAGGCCGGGATCCCGTTCCGTATACGAATTAGTTGCATCAGGCTTCGGACAACAGGACGGTCGATCGCTGCACGAATTTCCTCGGGGGAATAGTAATGCCGGTTTATGTCTCGGCCTACACCCGTCTTGCCGACGAGTTCCAGATCGTTCACTCCGGCCAGCAGACCGACATAGTAGACCTGGGGCGTACCCGGCGCGAAAAACTGTATGGCGCGCGCCAGTAGGTAATCGATATCGTCTCGGCCGAGTGCATCGTAATACGTCGAGTTCACCTGGTAGACGTCGAGATTCGAGGCCGCGTAGCCGCTCGCGCTGCGGCTTGTGCCGCCAGTCTTCTCGTGAATCATCTCGACGAGGCTGTCGACCGCCTCGTCCGATAGCAGCCCGGCCTGATCGCCTTCCCGGGCAACATCGATAATGCCGATACCGTCGTGTGTATCGAGGACGGTCACGCAATTGCGCGGCGCAATCGCGAGCCATCGCTTGAGTGCATCCGTATCGCCCGTGTACAGCGTGTGCAGGACGAGAGGCGGCAATGCAAAGTCATACACGCGGCCGACGCGAGATGCGATTGCGATCTGCGTCTGATAGTAGGAATGAATTTCAACGAGAGTATCGATGCCGAGCTTGGCGGCACTGCTCGAGAGGGACGCGATGAAGTCGAAGGTCTCCGGCAGCATGAAACAGGACGTCCCTCGGCGCTTGACCGCATAGCCCGCTGCATCGAGCCGGATTTCCTGTACACCCGATTCGGAAAACTTTCGCAGGATCGAATCAAGGTAGTCCCTGCCCTGATCGCATTCGACATTAATATCGAGCTGTTTGGCGCTGAACGTCGTCCAGAAGTCGATGCGCGTGCCATCATCAAGAGCGATTTCCGTAAACGGTGTGCCGGGCCGCGGCCGGTAGATTCGCTCAATATCGCGGGACGGCTCGAAACCGGTTTGCGTGGCTGGAAAGATGTCGTCCTTCTTGAGGAACAGGTCCCAATATTTCGACGCCGTACCGCGCAGAAGTACGTCCCTGAATTGCGGGGAGTCCGCCGATACGTGGTTAACAATCAGGTCGGCCATGACAGAGTGGTCGGCCGCAATCGCCGCAATATCACCCCAGTCGCCAATCCTTGCATCGACCCTGGTGTGGTCAACCGGGTCGAAGCCAGCGTCAGCCCCGTCGATCGATTCAAAGAAAGGCAGTATGTGAACGCCGGCGAATAAACCCTCGAACTCGTTTCCGAGCAGGGATTTCAATCCGGGCAGATCTCCGCCCAGTCGATCCGCGTAGGTTATCAACTGCACCGGTCTCTCCCGATCAGGTCGGACTCAGGGATCAGGGCGGCAGCCTTTTCGGACGCTGCCGCCCTGCTACTAACGGTTCCGGGGGATTAGAACCGATAGGTAAAGCCGATGGAAGACGAGCGACCGCTCAGGGGGCGCGCCCGAATGATGCTGCCAACAGCGCCTGAGCCTTCTTCGGCCTCGGTGATGACGAACTCATCGGTCAGGTTGTTGACGTTGATGTAAGCCGTCAGCTCGTCCGTGATGTCCCAGTTACCGAACAGGTTGACCAGCGTATACGCCTCCTGCTTCAGGTCGTTGTTGTCCTGCAGGTAGAAGTCCGTCGAACCCTGCAGCATTATCCCGGCCGTAAACTGATTCCATTGGAACTCCGGAATGATTGTCCATATGAAATCGGCCTGCCGACGCGGCGTGTTGCCGACTACGGTTGGGTCATTGAGATCCTTGTCGATCTCGGCATCGGTCCACGTCGCATTGCCGCGAACCTGGAAGTAATCGCCGATGTCGATGTCACCTTCCAATTCGAGTCCATTCGCCTTGTATTCACGAACAAACGTCAGCCCGCTGGTCAATTCTGCCTGGGTCTCCTCTGTCTCCGTGTTGAAGAACGTGGCGAAGACAGACCACCTGCTGCCAGCATACTTATAGCCGATCTCGAGCTGCTTCACGTTGTCGAAGCCGTCGGTCGTCGAGGACAGTGAGCCATCCGCATTCAGTGAGCCCGGAACCTGCGTCAGGCGGTCCGCGATCGCCCGTCCGCCGTCACTGTAACGCGCAAAGACAGATGAATCGTCGTTAATGAGGAATGTACCTCCGACCGAGTACGAAGTATTGTCTGCGTCATAGTTGACGTTCGTGCGGGCGGCATTGTTCTCGTTGAGCACGCGCACACCTCCGGCGATAAATCCGGCTGACGTCGCACCCGGATTTTCCAGCAGCGCATCGCTGTCCAGCCGAGTAATGACTCCGCCAACCACCTCGAACTGTCCGACGGAGCCGTTGCCGTTCAGGTCGTACGGCGTGTTGCCGCCGCAACATCCGTCGAGCCGCAAGCCGCGAGCCTGTACCTCGTCATAGCGCGCGCTGACGTCAATTGTCACACGCTCGCCGACGTCGAAACCGACATTGAGGTACGGAGCGACAGTGCGGTACTCGAGGTCCCAGTTCCAAGAGAGGAAACTCTGCGTCAGCGCGCCATTGTCGGCGAGCACAACGTCGACCGGTGCACCTGAGGCGTCGAGTCCCGCGCCGACCGCGACGTAGGTGATGTTCTGCGAGTTCGAACCGTCAAGCGTCTGCATCCGAGTGTGCCAGCTGTTCCATGACGTCTTGATCGCCTGTTTGGAGTAGTACACGCCGCCGGAAACGTTGAAGGTATCAGTCTGCCAGATCAATTCGAGATCGTTTGCGAGCAGGCCGAGATCGTGAATTCTGGTGTCGAACAGTAGGTTCGTGTAAGCAAGCTGGTTCGGGTCCGCTGCCTGCCCGTCTATCGTCGCGGTTACGCCGCCTGAGCAATCGAGGCTCACGCCTCCGACACTGGCGTCTGCGCACAACGCCGCGCCCTTGTTCGCGATTGTGTCGGTGCCGCCTGCGAAACCGTCGGTGAACGGCGAGATGAACCCGCCGGAAATATCCGAAATGCGAAATTTGTTGTTGACCGTAAACTGGTCCGTCATATCTCTTTCGAATTCGAAACCGAAGGCAGAGACTTTCGATTCGATGCCGTCCGATACCGCCCGCGATACGGGATTGCCGAACTGGTCGAAGGTCGTGATGTTGTTGGTCTGCTGCGAATGCGTCGATTCCGTTGCAGCGTCAAACCCCGGCAATGGTCCGTAAGATTCGGGACTTTCCACGCGGACCGCCGACGGCAGGTAAGTTGTCACCTTGTCGTCTAGATACTTGCCGTACAGGCGCAGGAAGCCGTCGTCGAGTTCCATGGTCAGATTGGCTTTGATCTGGCCACCGTTGTCGCCATTGAACCCGGTCTCACGAACGCCTTCACCGTCGCGGAAGAAGCCGCCGACGTGAAAGATGATCGAGTCGGTGAGCACGCCGCCATACTCGAAATCGGTGCGAAACTCGTCGTAGTCGAGACCGAAACTGACGCCGACGCTGCCCGCCTCGTCGCCGCCCGTCTTACTAATCATGTTTATGATACCGCCCGGGGAGTTACTTGCGAACGTCGATGCAGATCCACCGCGAATGCTCTCGACGCGATCGATCGTCCAGTCGGCACGTATCCAGTTATCGGTGTTGCCGAAATTTATGTCGCCGTATTCCGTGACCGGCAACCCGTCCTCCTGAAGCTGCATGTACTTGGAGCCACCGGTTGCAAGCGGAATGCCGCGAATCGTCATGTTGGCGTTGCCGCCGCCACCCGACGATTCGGATCGGATACCGGGAAGGCTGCGGAAAATTTCGGCTGTCGATCGCGGTGCGAGGTTGATCATCTCCTCTGCCGGCAGTGCGCTCACCGATACGCTCGCGTCAAGCTTGGTGGCACCACCTCGCGGGACGCCGGTCGTAATGATCTCTTCGATGACCTCGTCGGCGCCTTCCTGTGCCCTGGCATCGCGAGGTACTGTTCCCAGGAGTGCAACGCCTACGAGAGCCGCTGCCAGGATGCCCTTTCGAAAATGGGAATTCATGTTCTTGTCCCCTCTGCTGTTTGGAGCTGACTGTGATGATTCGTCGAGTCAAACCTAGGAAATGATGCAATCGATTGCAAACTTTTGCGTCCGCAATCGATTGCAATATCATGTAACTGATTGTTAATATTGAATATGATGTCAACCAAGCGCACTCTCGGTCAGGGCAACTCTTACTGGGATTTGCGCAAACAGGACGCGAATGCCGAAAAAATCGGAGACAATCGTTACCAGCCTCCAGGACCTTGCCGACCTGGCGGGCGTCTCGCGAGCGACCGCTTCCCGGGCGCTCAACGACAACCCGGTCATCAGCGCCAAGACCCGCAAGAAACTGCAGGCCCTGGCCGCAAGACACGGTTATTCGATCAATCGGCAGGCACGCGATTTCCGGTTGCGGCGGACCGGTGTGATCTCAGTCGTGTTCATGCTCGACATCGAGTCCGAGCAACACATGTCCGACCCCTTCTTCCTCGACATGCTGGGCGGCATTGCGGATGCCCTGGCCGAACACGACTACGACCTGTTCCTTGCACACGCACCCGTTGTGAATATTCTCGACCTGCAAGGCAGTCGTGTCATGCAGCAGTCCGATGGCGTGATATTCATCGGGCAGGGGGAACAGCACGATCGATTGAACGAACTCGCGAAGGGGGATGGTCACGTTGTCGTCTGGGGGTACCCGGTCCCGGAGAAGAACTATGTCGTAGTCGGAGGCGACAACTTCGCCGGTGGCTACAAAGCCACAAGACACCTGCTTGAAAATGGTCGTCAACGAATCGCATTTTTCGGCAACACGAACAACCCGGAAAATGCCGCGCGCCACGACGGGTATATCGCGGCACTCGGCGAGTATGGCATCGGTCCGGATACCGGGCTCAAGATAGACGTTCCATTCGAGATGCAACGCGCTCGCGACGTCATCATCAATATGCTGGACTCTAAGGTGGATCTGGATTCCGTCGTGTGCATTTCCGACGTGATCGCACTCGCCACTCTTTCTACGATTCAGGAACTCGGCTTCCGGGTTCCTCAAGATATTGCGGTTGTCGGTTATGACGACATCACTCTGGCCGCATACAGCAGTCCGCAACTGACAACCGTTCGTCAAAACATTCGCCACGCGGGCCGAATACTGGTCGAGTCCGTGTTGGCACTTATCCGCGGCGAAGACGTGCCGGATACCACACTCGCCAGCGAACTGGTCGTCCGAAAAAGTAGCAGCGCCCCTTGATTCAGCGCCGCTACTACTCTGTTCACAGAGTGAGGCTAGGACTGAGCATACTCAGAAAGCCTACTGAGCCACTACGTCGCGCTTGGTTAACGTCAGCTCATTGCAGGAACCTGCCCTGCTGTAGGTAATCTCATCCACCGCATTGTGCATCAGGTAGAGGCCGAACCCGCCAGGCTGCGTTCGCGACTCGGGCGGTGCGAGAGATTCGGGTCTTCCACCGGCAGGATCGAACGGCGGCGCCTGATCTCGCAATCGGATCACCAGGTCCCCGTCTCGGGGTGCAATATCTATATCGATACTGCCCGCACCTTTGTAGCCATGCACGAGGATATTGGTCACCGCCTCATCTACAGCCAGGCGGAGATCATCGATAACCTCTTCAGTAAGGCCGAGCGCTGCGGCGGTCTGAGTGACGAAGTCGCGAATCCGAGCGAGCTGCCCGAGATCTGCGTCAAAGTGTGGCAACGGCCTCGTCAACGGTATCGTGAATACCGATAAACGCATCGAAGCCAAGAGTCTTGAACACTTTCAATGCCGCCGGTGACGGACTCAATACCTTGAGGCGGTCAGAGCGCATACTCGACTCTTCCGGAGACAACAGATTCGAAACGGCATGGATGGCGCGCATTCCGGCACTTCCAAGATACTCCACGGCACTCATGTCGAGAAAGAGGTACTCCGCTCCACCCTCGACCGCTTGCCTGGCCGTTTCTTCGAGCTGGCTTTGCGTGTTTGCGTCGAGCGAACCTCGCAGACGCAGGATTGTTATGGCTTTGCCCCCTTGTTCTTGCGAGATTCCAATTTGCAGATCGTCTGACATGACGCCTCCCACCTTTTTAATAGTTATTAGCCTTCTGAGAATCTTAGCCCGTATGACGTCGACTGGCCAGCATCGTTATGTCGTCGTGTTGCTGCGCACCTTCCGTGAACTCCGAGATCGAACTGATTATCATTTCCACGAGTTCGGCGGCGGATCCTCGGAACCCGACCAGCAGCTCCTGCAGACGCTCGTCAGTAAATTGCCCTCCTCCACTCGCAGTCGCTTCCGGAACACCATCCGAGTAGGTGAACAGAATATCGCCGCGGTCCAGCGTCGCCCGGGCAATCTCGTGACTTGCCCCTGCAAAGATCCCGACGACGGGACCGGAAGCAGGCAGCTTTGTCTTGAGGCCATTGCTGCCGATAATGAACGCCTCCTCGTGCCCCGCATTGATATAGCTCAATTCACCGGTTGCCGGATCAAGCAGCCCGACAAATACCGACGCGAACATGCTTGTACTACCGTGCGTGGTCGCGACGTAGTTGTTGGTCAGTGAAATCGTATTCCTGAGAGTCTCATCCGCCAGTGTCTCGATGTCCTGGCCCTCAGACAGGCGAGTGTTTGCCGGATTGTGATCGACAGCCCAGTTCATGAAGCGCCTTGACTGCGCCGTCGCACGGATCAGGCTGCGGAACAATGTCATAAACAGCGCGGCACCTACGCCCTTGTCGCAAACGTCCCCGATCACGAGCGCAACGCGACCCAGACTGGGTATCATGAATGCGTCATAGAAATCTCCTGCGACTACCCGCGCGGCCTGGAAATGGCCGACGATTTCATAGCCGTCGACATCCGGTAGTCTCGCTGGCAGGAATCCGGACTGAATGCGGCGCCCGATCTCCAGCTCGTGCTCCGCCGCCCGCAGTCGGAACGTTCGCTCCGTCATTCGGTTGGCCATTCCGCTCTCGCGCTCACACACCATCCTGACCAACTCATGTAATGCGCCGGGTATTTCCTGCGCGCCGTTCAGCAAGGTATCGCGTTCGACACGCAGTAGAACGAGGGCCTCCTCCGCCGTTACCGAAGCCGTCCGATCAGTGCCTGCCAGGCCGGCGATCTCACCAAACACCTCACCCTCGGCAAGCGTATTCAGGACAAGCTCGCCATCGTGAATCCTGACAGAACCCTTGATAATGACGTACATCGCGTGCCCGGGATCGCCGCGATGAAAAATCGATTGTCCTGCCGCGTATTCGACCTGTACGCCGGACTTCTCAATGACCTCCCGAAGGCGGGGGTCGAGTGACTCAAGAAATGTGCTCATCCGATGAAAGCAACGCCAGCCCGGTAGTCAATAGGTGCAGGACACATTCGACAAGAATTACAGGTCACCCGGGAACCAGCTTCGCGTATTCGGTAAGAAATCCGTCTCGCGACACCTTCCCCGAAGCGCGCTGCCGGCCCTGCGTGGCCAACCTGAAGTATAGCCAAATCGGGTGCAGGGGACGCCCTCGGCCCTGGCTGCAAACGGCGCCGTCCCTGGCGCCGTTTCATGCACTCACTCGGCGTGTATCAGGATCGCGCTCTCGTTCACCTCGTAAGGGTTCTGCTCGGCGGCCGGGGCGCGACTCGCCGTGCCCGGCAGAACCTCGAACGTGATCTCGAAATTCACCAGGGTCCCGGCGATTTCGTCGAGGATACGGGTGTTGCCCGAAGCCTTGGCGGTGCCGTCCGCGATCGATGCTTTGAAGGTCTTCCGGCCCGCCATGATCATCTCGAGGTCCGCGCGGTCGATCGTGATCGCGAGATCCGGATCGTCATGCAGGAAACCCTCGACGTTCGTGAACGTCCCGTTGGACAGGTCGATCGCGTATTTCTCACCGTTGTCGGGCGTCACCAGGTTCATCGAATACGGGCCAATCGATTCCGCTTGCTTGCTGTCCATGCGGATGCCGATGAAGTCGAGGAACAGCCCGGTCGACATTGCGGAGATCATGTCCGGGCCCGAGGTGCTCGGCGGCACGCCTTCAGGGATGCCCGAACGCAACTCGAAAGCGCCGGCCAGGAAGCTGTTGCGCAGCCCCGGGTTCTCCTGCTGGTAACCGATCTGCTCCCAGACGTCCGCGAGCAGGTCTTTCGCCTCCTGGTTGTCCGGCTCGGCCCAGACCAGCTTGTCCAGTATCTCCTGGGCATGGAA
>JAAUYE010088743.1_pt1 | contig 12495 bp, 12 predicted proteins | sample 7278081 | NCBI WGS metagenome assembly JAAUYE01 (sample SAMN14350131, study PRJNA611818) | marine sediment metagenome | isolation source: surface marine sediment (0.6m) | place: French Polynesia: Moorea | collected 2018-08
AGGTCACCCTTGGAATACCACGCGTTACCGAGGCCAAGCCAGGCGAGGCTGCTCTCGGGCCATTGCTTCGTTGCAACCCGGTAGGCTGCAACAGCGCTAGTGAGCTTGCCGGTAGACTCGGTCGCGGCGACGGAACGCAGATATCGCTCCGCAACGGCGTCGAAGGGAAGTTCGCCGGGCCTGAGCACTACAAACGCCCAATAATTCCCGCGTCGCCAGCTTCGGGCAAAGGACTTCGCTTCCATCAGCAGTCTCTCCTGCTCGCCCGAACGAAGCACAATCTGCTGCTCGGCCGCCAGGTAACCCACGACGACGGCATAGTGCCATATGGGAACCAGCGCAACGCCGAGGTTCTGCAGCACCAGGATAGGGCGCCCAATCTCAAGCTCAGCGATCAGTGCCGTAAGGCTGGGGTCAATCTCGTAGGGAATTCGCCCGTAATGCCGTGTTGTGGCGACTAACTCGAGCTGCAGGGAACCCTGCCGTTCAGGGATGTAGACACGGCGTTTCAGTTCCTCGGGGCTAACCGTTATGCCGGCAACATCGAGCACCGATGCCAGAGCGGCCGGACCGCACTGGTCGGTGACCTGGGAGTGAAACGGCACACTCTCGAGTTCGACGCTCGTCTGGCGGCCCTCGAGCTCGGCCACCATGCTGCCGACGTTAGTTGCACAACCTGAGAGTAGCGCGAGCCCGCCGATGACAAACGCTGACTGCCTCAGTGCGTAAAACACGCGACTGCTTCTAGAACTTCACGAAGACGTTGGTGACGCCTAGCAACTCCAGCACAATCAGCACGACCGCGACGATTCCGACGACTTCGATGACGCCTACGCCACCGGCGGGCAACTCGGCGAGGTTGTTCTCGAGCAACTCGAGTTCCTCGGCCGTCAATGATTCTACCCGGGCGCTGGCATCGGCCGGGTCGACGCCAAGCTTGACCATGACATCCTGGACGGACTGTCGTGCCAATAGTTCGTTGACGCGATCGACCTGCTGGCTGCGGTCCGAGATTTCGATCGCGGTCTCAGTCGCGATAATTCCTGCTTGCGCGGTCCTCGCGATGGGGAGGAGCGCAAAAGAAACCGCTACGAACAGCACAACCAATCGCTGGAATGATGAAGGAACCATTGTTTTTCTCCATATGAGCAAAGAGGGATTGGGGGAGATACGCAGCAGCCTAACAAGGCCGCTGCCGGTCGACATGAGACGAGTTTCACAAATCCCCGGAAATTCCTGCCAACGGCGGAAACGGCACAGCGCCTTGCGTAAAACCCGGATAGGCAGCGGCCACGCTGGAACCCTAAACTGTCAGCCTGATGGCGGACTTCACGAAACTCCGGGAGCGCATGGTTCGGCACCAGATTGCGGCACGCGGCGTCAGGTCGAAGGCCGTTCTCGATGCGATGCGCAAGGTCCCGCGCGAGCACTTTTTGCCACGTGGTCACGGTGCATTCGCTTACGATGACTCGCCCTTGCCGATCGGCGAAGGGCAGACCATTTCGCAACCGTATATCGTCGCGTACATGGCCGAGGGCCTCGACCTGGAGGGCGGCGAGAAGGTGCTCGAGATCGGCACCGGTTCGGGCTACGCGGCAGCCGTGCTGGCCGAGATTGCTGCCGAGGTCTACACGATCGAGCGCATCGCGTCTCTCGCCGAAATGGCGCGGCAGTCGCTCGCGGCGCTCGGTTACGACAATGTCTACGTCCGCTGCGATGACGGCACGCTGGGATGGCCCGAAAAGTCGCCGTTCGACGGCATCCTCGTATCCGCGGGGGCCCCCGACGTTCCCGATACGCTCAAGCGCCAGCTCAGGATCGGCGGACGACTGGTGATTCCCGTCGGTTACGGACAGTCCTATCAGCAATTGATCCGCGTCACGCGCATTGAAGAGAACGAATGGACGAGCGAAGAACTCATCGCCGTCCGCTTCGTGCCGCTCGTCGGTGAAGAAGGCTGGCCGTCGGGCAAGGAATCTTTCAGGTCATTGTGGCACTAGCCGTGCCGCCGCAAGGTACATCAGCAGCGCCAGCAAGACGACGACGTTGAAGCCGAACTCGATCGCGAGAAGCGTGGCGAGGACCGCGCTGACGACCGAGGCAAAGCCGTTGATACCCCAGGCCCAGGGTATGAAATCGGGTGCGGCCCGGGCGACGCGCCGGAGGCCCAGCGGGAACGGCATGCCCATGACTGTTGCGAGCGGCGCGATAAGGGTAATTGACACGGCGATCCTGAGCGGATCGGGATAGCCGATCAGTCGATCGAAAACCCACGGCAACACCACGATATAGCTTACTGCGAGTGCGAGGATGCCCCAGGCCACGAGCCTGATCGTCGTGCATTCGTCTGCCCCCATCTTTGCCGCGAGCTTCGTCGAAGCTGCGCTGCCGATTCCGGCGAACACGAGAAAGCTGCTCAGCACGACGGCGACGGAATACAGCGGGTGGCTCAGGAACAGGATGAATTTCTGTATGAAAGCCATCTCGATGAACAGGAATGCGAGGCCGAGCAACAGGAAGTAGGCGCCTGTACGCGGGGCCGTACCGGCGGGCCAGCTGCGCCTGGCACGTGACAACGGCAGCAGAATCAGCAGCAATCCGGCGACGAGAGCCTGCGCGAGTGTCGCGACGAGGATCAGGTAGCCCCATTCGATCAGTGCGGCGCCGCCAACTTTGCGTACGGCCATGATCTCCGGAAGCGTCCGCCACTTGAAAAAGTGGAAGTAATACGGTTTGTCGTCGGTCGCCGGCTCGATATGGAATTTGTAGCGTCCTGCATACTCGGCCGCCTGGCTGGAGAGCAGCGCGCTGGCACCGTCAAAGAAATACGCTTCGTCGAGTATGTTGTACCGGTTGACCTGGCTCTCCTCGATCCCGGGCAACCATGCCGTATCGAACGAGCGCGGCTCTGAGAACCTGCGTATCGCGTTGACGTCGTCCCGCGTCAGCGGTCGATTCCTGACGAGCAGAGTCGTCGTGTTCCAGCTACGGATCAGGGCAAGCTGTTGAGCCGGGTCGACAGATCCTGTCATGGCAAGCGCTTGGGCGGCCGTCGCGACGAGCTTGAGACTGTCGCGCGGCGGCAGTTTCAGCCAGCGCGTGATCGCGACAATGCCGCCAGGTGCCGTAACGTCCAGGTAATCACGGATTGCCTCGACCGTGTAGATGTAGCTCTCATTGAGCGATTGCACGCCGGCTCCCGAGGCGCCAAAGGAATCCAGCAAGCCGATGTGGATGAGGTCATAGCGCTCGTCGCTCTGGGCAACGAAGCCGCGGGCCTCCCTGGCGTGAAGGCGAACGCGCGGATCATCGTAAACTCGGCCCGCGAAGTCCGCGTAGGTGTCCTCAACGAGGTCGCTGATCTGCGGATTGAGTTCGACCGCGTCCACGGCCCGGGCACCGTGATAGAGGGCGAGCAGGACGTCGCCGCCGCCGCCGGCGCCGAGCACGAGCACCTTTGGCCTGTCGAGCAGCGCGTAGGGCAGGGCCGCCGTAACGTCGCCCAGGTAGTCGAGCGACCCGATGTCGCTTTCGATTCGTGTGATAACGCTCAGGCCGTCGCCGTCGGTGAATACGCCGAGTTGCTCAGGAGGCACATATTGCGTGCCGAAACTGAGCCCCGGCGCGTGTCGCAGCGGCACGGTAGGGCTGTCGATGACGGTGACGAGGCCCAGCGGGCTGGAGTCAACGGCGATAACCTGGCTGTCGATGACCTGCAGCGCCTGGACAAGTCCCTTGTATTCCGAGACCCGCAGGTCGAGGTACTGCTGCGGGACGCCGATAAACAATAGCGCCAGCCACCCGAGCTGAATGGCAAATAGCGGTTTCTTTGCGCGCGTTCGGCTGCACATGATCGCCGACGCGACGAGCGGCAGCGTAGAAATTGCCAGCAGGGCATTCTGCGGGAACAGCGCAAACAGTGCGGCGATAATCAGTAGCGCGCCGATGCCGGCACCCGCCAGGTCGAAAAAGTAAATGCGAGGAATCTGCGAGCGCCGGCACGTGAATGCAAGGCCGATGCAGGTGGCGGCGAAGAAGAACGGTACAAAGAACACGAGATACAGGACGCTCAGGTGCACGAACTGCCTTGGATTCCACACGACCTCGAGCGCGTTGAACGGCACGCGTTGGCCAAGTGCGAAGCACCAGACCATCGTGACGCTGAACAGTAATGCAGATGCGGCGAATGCCGACTCGAAATGCGTTTCCAGCCGCGGCCGGAGCAGCGCAATCAGCGTCCCGCTGGCGCCATAACCGAGCAGCGCAAGACTGATAATCATGTACGCGAAGTGGTGCCATTGCACAATCGACAGTGCACGCATCAGCAGGAGCTCGTACGCAATGGCTCCTGCCGAAACGAGCAGTGTCGCTGGAAGTAGCCGGCGCACGGCCTAGTGTTTGCCGGTCAGGGGCACGAATCTCACGGCGCCGTATTGGCGGGTGATGATCTCGCCGTCGGCCGTCTTTTCGAGCAACAGCAGGTCCTGTGTCATGAAATGGCTACCAACCGGGATCACCATGCGTCCGCCCGGCTTGAGCTGCTTTATCAGCGGGGGCGGGACGTGGCTCGCGGCTGCCGTGACGACGATGGCGTCGAAGGGGGCGTGTTCTTCCCATCCATAATAGCCGTCACCGAGTCGCGTCGTTATATTCCTGTATCCCAAAGTATCGAGATCCCCGCGTGCGCGGCTCGCCAACGCCTCGATGATCTCGATGCTGTACACATGTCCGACGATCTCGGCCAGGATTGCGGCCTGGTATCCCGAGCCGGTGCCCACTTCGAGCACCACGTCGTCGGGATCGGGCCGAATGAGCTGCGTCATAAGTGCAACGATGTACGGTTGCGAGATCGTCTGCCCGTAGCCGATCGGTAGCGGACGATTCTCGTAGGCGAAACGCCTCTGGCCCGGTGGGACGAGCCGATGGCGCTCGACGGTATTCATCGCAGTCAGGACGTCGTTTCCGAAACCGACCGCGTCGTCATCGTGCACGTACCGTGCATACGACTTCACCTGGTCGACCATTTCGGCCCGGGCCGTTTCATAGCTGCCATCGTCCGCCAGCACCGCGAAAGACAGGACGAGCAGGAGATAAGCGACGGTTTTCATTTGTAAAACGTCCACGCACCGTAACCGACGACGAAGTCGCCGTTACCCGCCGTGTCGCCCGAATTACGGAGATCGAGCGTTGCGACCTTCAAACCGTGGTGCCTGGCCGCCAGCAGCAGCCCGGCGACAGGCGTGGCGCCGCACGCCATGTCGTGGCTGATGTCACTGGCGTCGAGGCGTTCGATTGCTGCGCAGGTGCAGGCATCGATGGCGCGTGCCTCGTCATAGTGAAGGTAGTGACTCAGGTCGGAACTGATAACGATCAGCGTCTCCGGCCCACCCCACAGCGCTTCGAGCACCTCCGCGACAAGCCGGGGTTCGGCGTCTCCGACCACGACGGGTATGAGCAGGAAATTATCGAGTACTGCCTGCAGGAACGGCAGGTGTACTTCGAGGCTGTGCTCGTACTCGTGAGCCCTGTCGAAGTACTCGGCGCCGTCAATGTCGAGCTTGTCGATCGCAGCCTTGTCGACCTGCACGTCGCCCATCGGCATACGATAGACGTCGGCGTTAGTCAGCGCGATGCCGCGAACCGGTGTGCGGTGGCTTGGGCCGACGAGAACCACGCGCTCGTATTGCTGGCACCAGCGTCGCAGCGGGGCATAGGCGCTGGCCGCCACCGGGCCCGAGTAGACGTAGCCGGCATGAGGCACGATAAGGGCCTTGGGCGCGGGCAGCTCGCTGTCCTGCGCCTCGGCAAGCAGTGTCGCCACGGTCGCGTTCAGCTCCTCGGCATTGCCGGAGTAGAACTGACCGGCGACAGCGGGTGTACGGATCAGGGTCATAGCGATGCCCGGTGACCCACCTGTATACCATTGTAGGCCTCCCCGGCGCAGACGGAATAAGTAGCTTTACGAGTGTGCAGGGCATTGACAGGGGCGCCCGCAGGCCCCATATCTGTAGCCAGACGAGTATGAACAGCCAGGCCGAAATTTCCGGTGTTTCAGGCCGCTATTGGCACAGGCTCGATGACGGACGCCTGCAGTGCGACCTGTGCCCGCGTTTCTGCAAGTTGCGCGAGGGTCAGCGCGGACTGTGTTTCGTGCGCGCACGCGGCAACGATGAGATCGTGCTGACGACATACGGTCGATCCAGCGGCTTTTGTGTAGACCCCATCGAGAAGAAGCCCCTGAACCACTTCCTGCCCGGTAGTCGCGTCTATTCATTCGGCACGGCGGGCTGCAACCTGGCCTGCAAGTTTTGCCAGAACTGGGACATCTCCAAATCACGCGAATTCGACCGGCTTCAGGTGTCGGCGACGCCCGCCCAGATTGCGGAGGCAGCCGTGGAGCGCGACTGCCGCAGCGTGGCCTACACGTACAACGACCCGGTGATCTTCCTCGAGTATGCCGTGGACGTCGCGCAGGAATGCCGGGCGCGCGATATCCGGAATGTTGCTGTCACGGCCGGATACATGACGGATGAGCCGCGAGAGGAGTTCTTCCGGTGCATGGACGCCGTGAACGTCGATCTGAAGGCGTTCAATGAGCGGTTCTACTGGAAAATCTGCGGCGGTCACCTTGCGCCGGTGCTGGAAACGCTGCAATACCTGAAGCACGAGACAGATGCCTGGCTCGAAATCACCACGCTCGTGATCCCCGGCGAGAACGATTCGGAGGCGGAAATCGAGGCGATGTCGCGGTGGCTCGTGGAGCATCTCGGTTGCGATGTGCCGCTGCACTTTTCGGCGTTCCACCCCGACTGGAAGATGATGCAGACGCCGCGCACGCCCATGTCCACGCTGACGCGATCCCGCGAGATTGCACTCGAGGCCGGGCTGAACTACGTTTATACGGGCAACGTTCACGATTTCCGGGGTTCGAGTACTTACTGCCCGGGATGCGGCGAGATCCTTATTGGGCGAGACTGGTACAACCTGTCCACCTGGCGCCTGCTCCCCGGCGGTTCTTGTGAGGCCTGTGGCGAGAAGATCGCGGGCGTATTCGACTAGACCGGGCCGACAATTGAAACTTCCGAGCGCTATTTCGTCTGCAACAGGGATCGCGGCCGCGTTATTGCTGTCGTTTCCAATGGAGCTGTGTGCGTCGCCGTTGTTCGATAGCGACACGGCACTGGACGTGAGCTTGCGTGGGCCGCTGGCGTCGGTATTCGCCGATACGGAAGATCGCGCCGAGCGTCCTTTTGTCATCACGGTGGAAGGTAAAGAGCATTCGGTCAGGGTGCGTGTGCGCGGCAACAGTCGCGTCAGGGTCTGCGAGTTTCCGCCGCTACGGCTGAATTTCCGGCAAGCGGAGGTTTCGCAGACGGTTTTCGAGGGCCAGGACAAGCTCAAGCTGGTCACCCACTGCCGCAACCAGGATCGTGCCGAGCAGGATTTGCTCGAGGAGTACGTCGCCTACCGCATTTTCAATGTACTCACCGACCTGAGTTTCCGCGTACGGCTGTTGCACATCAACTACGTCGACACGGACGGCAAGCTGCCGGAGAAAGGGGCGCACCGATTCGGTTTCGTGTTGGAAACCGTGGATCAACTCGCGGCGCGAATCGGGGGGCGGCCTGTCACGATGCGTGGCGTTCCGAAGCGACGCCACGATCTCGAACAGGCCGCGCTCGTGTACGTCTACCAGTACCTGATCGGTAACACGGACTGGGGCCTCGTGAAGGCCGACTACGATGACGGCTGCTGTCACAATATCGAACTGTTCGAGCGCGACGATATCGTGATCATCATCCCGTATGATCTCGACCTGTCGGGCCTCGTAAACGCGAAGTACGCCTTTCCCGACAGGACTTTGCGCATCAAAAAGGTGACGCAAAGGCTATATCGTGGACTGTGCACCGACCAGAGCGTCTTGCGCGCGGCGCTCGACAAGGTCATTGACAGCGAGACTGACGTCAACGGAATCCTGAGCAACACGCCCGGTCTGTCGGCGCAAGACAGGGAGAGGGCGATTCGGTACATAGACGGCTTCTACGAGAAAGCGGCGAACAAGGACAAGCTGATAAGCGAATTTGAACGACGCTGTATCGACTGATTCGTTGCCGAATCCGACACCGTTCGAGGCGACCTGGGATGATCAAGACCTACCGCTCCAAGCGCGACGTGTGGATAGTCGTGCTCGTCTGGGCCGGGATGCTGCTGGGGATACTCGGTGCCGTCCTGCAGTTCCTCGGTGGTGAGCCGCTGCCGCAAAGAGTGCTCGTGCTCGGAATCAGCGTCGTCGTCGTGGCGTTCGTGCTGTCGCTACTTTACGGCATCAGCTACACGATTCAGGATCAGGAACTCCTGATCCGCGCCGGGCCGTTCAGGCAGCGCATTCCGCTGGCGGACATCGACAGGGTCCGGCCGTCACGAAACCCGCTGTCGAGTCCGGCCGCGTCGCTCGATCGACTGCTGATCCAGTGGAACGATGAACGCAAACGCGTGCTCATTTCTCCTGTCGACAAAATAGAGTTCATGAATGCGCTCGATAGTCGTTGCGCGCATCTTGCCCGAGTCGGGGATGAACTCGTCAGGATTTCGTCGGGTCGGTGATGGCGATGCTCAGGTCTGACTCCCGAGCGCCACGCGAATGGCTTCGCCGCTGACGCCGCTCGACTCCTCCGATGCGAAAAAGGCGATCACCTCGGCCACTTCCTCGCTCGTCGCCACTCGCCCCGGAGGGTAAAGCGCCGCGCGTTCTTCCCAGACCTGCGCGGTCGTGATGTCGCGGTCTTTCGCTGCCTGTCGAGCCGAGCGCTCGGCCATCTCCGTTCGCACCCAGCCCGGCAGGATGGCGTTGGCGGTAACGCCAAAGGCACCGCCATCCTCGGCAACCGAACGCGCCAGGCCGATGAGCCCGTGCTTCGAGCTGTTGTAGGCACTCCCTGCGTGCTCGGCTACGAGGCCTGCCGTCGAACTCGTGAACACACAGCGGCCGTAACCGCGCGCGGTCATGCCCTTGAGCAGCAGCCGGGACAGATGAAAAGGCCCGTCGAGGTTGATGCGCATCGTTCGTTCCCAGTCCTCGGGTTTCTGCTCCCAAAGAACGCGCTCGTGGGCCGAGCCGATGCCGTGGTTACAGATCAGAATATCGATTGGCCCGAGCTTCTGCTCGGTTTTGCGAATTGCTTCTGCGCAGCCGTCCGCGGTCGACAGGTCCGCAACCACGTAGTCGAATCCTGTCGCCGAAAGTTGCTGCTCGTTGCGGGCGACACACATGACTTTCGCGCCGCGCGAAGCCAGCAGCCTGGCGGTCGCGAGCCCGATGCCGCGACTGCCGCCCGTGATCAGTGCCACACGTCCGTCCACTCCAGCCATGCGTCAAGTATATAGAATCGAGCGCTAGGTACATCCCGGAATTGACTGGCCCAGGCGCCGGCGACAAGCTGTGAATGCTGGTCGTAAAGCGACGTGCTCGATATGCCGGAGAAGATGCACCGTTTGCGCTACTGCCTCGTGCCACTGGCGACGCTGTTGGTGGCATCGCTGCTGTACGCAGAAGAAGCCGTCAAGGCGATGGCATTCTATGAGGAGCCGCTGACGCTGCATGCGGTGCCGGGCAAGCAGCGGCACCTGCTCGTGGTATTGCCGCAGCCGGGCATCAGCTCGCCTGTGTACGCCCTGAAGGGCATGGTGCGCCATGACAATGTCGAGGGCGATGCTTACCTGCAGATGAACAGCGATTTCGGCGACAGAGGCGTCTTTTTCACCAAGAGCCTGGCGTCGTCGGGGCCATTGGGTACGCTGTCCGGCAACTCGGGCTGGCGTCCATTCATATTGCCGTTCCATGCGAATCAGGGCGACCAGGTACGGGGCGCGTCAATGATTCCGGTCGAGGTCACGCTGGCCCTGCATCTGCCCGGCGCCGGTTCCGTCTCGATTCGCGACGTCAGACTGTATCAGTACGCCGCCGACGAAGACCCGCTGGCGTCACCGGAACAGCCGGCTATCGCCACCGACAAGCAACGTTCGTTGGCGACGGTCGTTGCGTTCGGCTTGCTTTTTGTCGTGGCGCTGGCCTTGCTTATCGCCCGAAGTAGAGGCGGGCGATCAACGCGATAGACGACACGTCGTCGCCGAAGCTGCCGCCTATCCCTGCTGTGAAGGCATCGGTAAAGTTGTACAAGGCGCCGATTGACAGCGCCGTGTCATCGCCACCGTCTCCAAGGTCTACGTAGTTGATGCCACCGTTCAGTTCGACCTCGGGCGTGGCTGCAAATCGCACGCCCACACCGAGTCCGAACCCGTCTTCGTCTTCTTCGCCGAAGCCCGGAACATCGACTTCGACCCACTGGTACGAAACACTCGCGACCAGGTCCACGACGGGGGACAAGGGCGTGTGGTACCCGACGCCGATGCCGAAAGTGGTGGCATCGACGCTGAAGTCGAGATCGGCCGCCTGGTAGCTGCCGAACAGAAACACATCGTCATTCAGCTCAAAGGAGCCGCCAATACCCAGTGCGTCGCCATCGACATCGATGTCGTCGAACTCGATATCCGCGTACGAGAATTCAAAGAAATTGTAGTCGAACTCGGCGCTCGCACTGGTGGAAAGCGCGAGCAGGAAAATCAGTAAAGACGAACGCAGCATGACGTTCTCCCGTGTTTGCCCAATGAATGCGAATGCTAGCGAGGCTGGTTAACGCTATTGTGCGACAAGTCACAGATTTGTAGCAATGCCGATTATTGTCAAAGCTGCAATAATCCGCCCATGGCTGCCCCGAAACCCAATCTGTCCAAGTCGAAGCTGATTTCGGCCTGGCAATGCCCCAAAAAGCTGCATCTCGAGAAGCACCACCCGGAACTCGGCGTCGTGTCGCCACAGACGGAATCGCTGTTTGCGACGGGTCACGAGGTTGGCGCGATTTCGCAACAGATCTATGGCACGCCCGAGTCGGTCGAGGTGCCGTTTAATCGCAACATGCACATCATGGTGCGCGAGACGCAGAGACTGCTCGAGGCCGGCGCCGAGTTTCCCGTCTTCGAGGCGACCTTTCGTTGCGAGAACGTGTTGGTCCGCGTCGATGTGCTGATACCCGATGGCGACGGCTGGCGAGCGATCGAGGTCAAGGCGTCTACGTCGGTCAAGGACTACCACGTGCTTGACTGCGCGATCCAGGACTGGGTGATGCGCAATGCAGGCTTGCCGCTGAAGTCCATTTCGCTCGCGCATATTAACAACCAGTTCGTTTATGGCGGAGACGGCAACTATCACGGTCTGCTCCGGCTCGTCGATCTGACCGAGGAGGTGAGGACGGTCGAACCAACGGTCGTAGACATGATCAGCAAGGCGCGCGACGCCGTGTTGGGTTATTTCCCAGCGGTTCATGTCGGCACGCAGTGCAGCAAGCCTTATGACTGTCAGTTCCAGGAGCATTGCTGGCCGGGCGATGCAAAGTACCCGATTCGCGGACTGGGGGGCAGCAAAGCCAGGCTCGGGGAGTTCGTCGCGCTGGGCGCGCGCGATATTCGAGACGTCTCCGCAGAAGACATTACTGCCGATACGCAGCTCCGCATCCACCGCGTGACTTGCGACGGCGAACCCGAGGTGCTGGACAATGCGTGCCGCATTCTCGATTCACTGGCGTACCCCCGCTATTACCTCGATTTCGAAACCATTGCGCCTGCCGTTCCGTTCTGGAAGGGAACAAGACCTTACGCGGCAGTGCCCGTGCAGTGGTCGTGCCACATCGACGACGGGTCGGCGGATGGTTCGCTGGCCAGGATGCGTCACGAGGAATTCCTCGACCTGTCTGGCGAAGCCCCGATGCGGGCGCTTGCACAGAAGATGATCGATTGCCTCGGCAATGAGGGTCCCGTGCTCATGTACACGAACTACGAGGAACGCGTTATCGAGGGGCTCATTGAGTTGTTCCCGGACCTCAAGGCGCCGCTAAGGGCCATCGTCGATCGTCTCTTCGACCTGCATCCGGTTGTCAAGGACAACTACTACCATCCCGACATGCTGGGCTCATGGTCAATCAAGGCGGTACTGCCGACGATCGCAGCGCATATGGACTATGCGAATCTCGAGGGAATCAAGGAGGGGACCGGCGCCTCCGACGGGTATATCGAGGCCATCGACCCCGACACACCTCCCGAGCGCAAGGCCGAACTCGAGGAGCAGCTATTACGTTATTGCAGGTTTGATACCGAGGCCATGGTGGAGATCGTGCGGTTCTTCACCACCTAGCCGGGGCGCTTTCGTTACGGAAGGCGAGCCGGCAGGCGCCCCGTCAGGCGCCTGCCAGGGAATAGGTAGCGAGCGTCTCTAGCCCGTTTCCGCGATTACCGCCGGGTTGACATGAGGAAGATGATGCTCGCATTCCTCCGTCAGGTGCTCGGCGTTCCTGATCCAGTTACAGGTTTCGCAAGTGCACGTGGTTTCATCGTGCCGCAACTTGCTGTGCAGGGATTCGACCAGCTTGATGCCTTCGCGCAGTG
>JAAUYE010176890.1_pt1 | contig 12489 bp, 12 predicted proteins | sample 7278081 | NCBI WGS metagenome assembly JAAUYE01 (sample SAMN14350131, study PRJNA611818) | marine sediment metagenome | isolation source: surface marine sediment (0.6m) | place: French Polynesia: Moorea | collected 2018-08
CAACGTCCATGCGGTCGAGATCGAGGAGAAGATCATCGAGGCGGCGCCGCTGTTCCGCAGGGTCAACTACGCGTCGTACGCCGACCCTGATCTCGATATCGTGCTGGACGATGCCCGCAACTACATCGCCACCACGGACGAAAGGTTTTCCGTCATCGTCACGGATGTGACCAACCTGAAGTACAAGCGCAATCCCTATCTTTACACCCGGGAGTACTTCGAGATCATGCGGGACGCGCTCAGCGCGGACGGCGTCGCCGCCGCGTGGCTCCCGGTCGGCGGCCTGTCCTTCAACGACCTGCGCACCCTGATCGCGACCTTCGACAGCGTCTTCCCGCACACGACCGCCTGGTATTTCACGCAGTTCCCAACCCATTTCATCATCCTCGTGGGCACGCCGGAACCGACGCGGGTGAACCTGCCGGAGCTGCGAGAGAGAATGGCCACGGTCGAGCGCGACCTGCGCAGCCTCGATGTCGACAACGTCTACGAGCTCGCCAGCATGCTGCTGCTGGGCGAGAGCGACATCGACTCGCTGGTGGACGGCGCGCCGATCCACACGGACGACCGTCCGATCCTCGAGTACTCGGACATGGATCTTTACAATGTGGTGGACGTTGCGCCGAACCTCGGCCGGCTCATCGAGTTCCAGCAGCAGGACCTGCTCGCGTACTTTATCGGGGGCGAGCGTCAGCTCGCCGAGCTAAAGAGGCATTTCGACCTGTATACCAGCCATTACCTCAACTACGTCCAGTTGTACGAGCGGCAGCGCCGCAACTAGGCGGCTGGGGGCCGCGTCGGGCGCGCGGAGTAAAATAGAAAGTGTCTCGACCCTCGATAGAAGCCACGACGAAGAGCGGACGCTGAAGCCGCGCCTAATTCAGATATTCCGATGAACCGTCAAAACGAAATTTGTGTCAGTCGCGACGAGGAAATTGTCACCGCCCGATGTCGACTCCGTTATCCAGAGGAATCCGACATCCCACACATATGGTCTGCGACCCAAACACCCAACTTCAACGACGGATTGCGTTGGGAACCGCCTTCCGACATCGCGGAAATAAAGGAACCGCTGCGGAGAGCTCAGGAGTCCTGGGCCTCGGGAAGTGAGTACAGCTGGGCAATCGAGTCGAAGGAGAGTGGCAATTTTGTCGGATGGATATCGATACGCAGGGAGTCGGAAGATCAGGAGTGGTCAATAGGATTTTGGGTTCACCCGGCCCGGCAAGGCCAGGGTTTCGCGACGGAATGCGCATCGGCAGTAGTGGACTTCGGCTTCTCACGCCTGCACGCGAAAGTCATAACTGCCGCACATGCAACGTGGAATACCGCGAGTGGTCGCGTACTGCGCCGGATTGGAATGAAGTACGTTCGGACGAATCCGAGAGGGTTCAGGAAGAACCAGGAGTGGATCGAGGAGGCCGAGTATGAGGTTAGGTCCGACTGACCGTCCTCGTGTTGGAGGCCGCCCGTCGCACCGGTTAAAGAACGAATTCCGTTTCTGGGCCGAAGCGGAAATTGCAACGTCCTGTTCCTGCCTGGCAGGTAGACTCCGGGTGCCGCCAAACATTCAGCGGGAAACGTAATGTCGAACACTATTGAGATACGCGAGAGCGTGGAGACTGATGCTGCCGAGATCGGGTCGCTTTATCCGAAAGCGTTCCCGGACGAGGACTTGCTGCCGCTCGTGCGCGAGTTGCTGCAGGATGCGACGATCACCGTGTCGCTTGTCGGCGTAGCTGACTCGCAGATTGCAGGGCACGTACTTTTTACGCGGTGCGGTGTGGTCGGAAGCAGCATCAAGGCTTCATTGCTCGGACCGCTGGCCGTTGCGCCAGAGTGGCAGAGACGGGGCGTTGGGAGTGCGCTCGTGCGGGCCGGCCTGCAGCGCCTCAGGGAGGAAGAGGTGGACGTCGTCTGTGTGCTGGGTGATCCCCGCTACTATGGTCGCCACGGGTTCGAGCAAGAAAGTCGTATCGAGCCGCCCTTTCGTCTGCCGCCGGAGTGGAGCAGCGCATGGCAGTCGCGGTACCTGGACGACACCATGGCGCCATGTAGTGGAAGGCTGGCCGTTCCCGTGCAGTGGCAGCAACCTGCGTTGTGGGCGCCTTGAGTCGATTGCCATAAGGTATTGGCGGAAAGATCAGCCACGGCCCCGTTTGAGCCACTCGGGATCGCCGCCATAATGCCGGATGACTAACTGCCTGCGGCTTGAAAAGCGGCTAATGGCACTTGAATATAGTATCAATAATGATATTATTTGCGAGTGCCAGATATTGCCGACATCCTTGCAAAGATGCGACGCAATCCGAAGGGGGTGCGCTTCGCCGATCTGTGTAAGGTTTGCGACCACTACTTTGGCAAGGCACGTAGATCGGGCTCCAGCCACCGCGTCTACAAGACGCCATGGGTGGGAGACCCACGCGTTAACATCCAGAACGCCAAGGGCAAAGCCAAGCCGTATCAGGTGAGGCAGGTGCTGTTGGCCGTTGATCGTTTAGAGGCTTCAGATGGCAAAGCAGGTTGATCCCTATACATATCGCGTTACGTGGTCCGAGGAAGACCAGGAGTACGTCGGCTTGTGTGCCGAGTTTCCGAGCTTGAGCTGGCTTGAGGGAACCCATGAAAAGGCATTGGCAGGAATCCGCAGGCTCGTCAAAGATACCGTTGCGGATCTCAAGAAACACAAGGAACGCGTTCCGGAGCCGCTATCTACGCGCTCCTACAGCGGCAAGTTCATTGTCCGCGTACCGCCGGAAGTCCATCGTGAACTGGCAATCAAGGCAGCAGAGTCGGGCGTGAGTCTGAACCGCCTGGTTTCATCTCGATTGTCTTAATAATTGGGGTCAGACCGCAATTTGCGAAACCTCGGTCTGACCCCAATTATTGGGCCGTTCCCGTGCAGTAGCAGCAACCTGACTTGTGGGCGCCTTGAATCGCTCGCCAGGCGCGCAAGCGTGGACATTAGTGCTTCAATTTAATGGTCCGATTTATCAAGGCGATACCTGTTAGCCGACCCTGAAATGAGGAGAGGGCTGAATTCCCGCAAGTCTGTCTGTGTGCAGGGCCGGCATTGTGTTTCTTCTGGCTATAAGATCTGTTAATGATCCGGGACGGACAGTCGCCGGCAGCGTCCCGGTCTGTTTTGAAGTACGCAGATTCGCGAATTGACGAGATTTCCGCGAACTCCTAGTATCTGTTCGGTAAAGGCGAACGCACGTGATTTCAACAGCGATCGCCGAATGCGAATGTTCGGGTCGGTGTTGGGCTATGGGCGATGCCAAGCACTCGAACACACATCATATCCCGTGCCAGTCACGATGCCGTTCCCTTTCTCATTCCAAGTGAGGGAGGGTATATGATGAAACGATTCTCACTGTTAACGGTAATGGGTGCTCTGTGCCTGCTGGCGGCGAACGCTTTTGCGCAGGGCGCGACGGACAAGGTCACGGGCGGATACACCCGCGCCGGCTGCAATGGCTGTCAGCCCGGTGACACGCTGAATTTCGTCGCGTCCAGGCTGGTCAATGCGCATGAAGCCAGTGACAAGCATCCACAGAAGGGATTCTTTTACAGCTGGAACGATGCCGGACGGTGGTTCGCAATGGACTTTACCGACACTTTTAATACCTGCGTCAACGTCTACGAAGACGGCAAGGCCCGCATCGGCGGCGTCATCAAATACGGCAACGGGCCGCAGGTCGGCCGGGTTTTTGGAATTTACCTCGAGGACCACGACGGGCCCGCTTACTTTTCGGACAAAGGCCATACGGTTCGTTTCTCCTGGACCTACGAATTAGTGGACGAAGCCAGAGAGTATCTAAAGTACTGGTGTGATACGGGCATGCTGCCAGGCGATCCGCTGGAAGGTTATGCGGTTTGGCCCGCGATTGTTATCGGCGGCAATTTCGTCATTCATAACTCGCCCGCGGACGGTGATTGAAGAGTCACAGGGGCACGGCAAAAGCTGTCCAGATAGTCGAGCCAGCGGTTCCCGGTCTCACTCGAACCGGGACCGCTTTTTGCCGTCAAGAAGAAACGGGCAATCCGTAGCTACCAAATCATCTTGACGATATCGGTGCGCCTCGGCCGCTACGCCTCTAACGTGACCGGGCTTAGGAATCCCGGTGGCTTGATGGTCAGGACGGAGCAGTCGAGCTGCACGAGAATGTCCTCAGCCGTGCTGCCCATGAACAGTCCGGCGATCCCGGTGCGTGCGACGGTGCCCATAACGACGAGGTCCACTGCCAGATCGCGGGCTAACTCCGAGATAACGTGCTGGGCCTGTCCCTTGATCACGTGAAAATGGAGATCAACGGCGTCAGCCGGGTCCTCTGCCTCCGGACTGCCGTAGTTCTTCACGAGATCTTCCAGCCAGCCTCTGCGCGCGGTCGCTTCCTTTTCCACCATCGCGTCGAACCCGGCCTCCGAAAAATCCCAGGAGTGTGACCGCAAGAGGTCTTCGCCAAACACATCCCATGCATGCGCGACGTGCAACTCACTCTGTTCCGCCAGTGCCAATGAAGTGGACATCTCCAGTATCTGGCGGTTGAGCACGTCTTTTACTGGCTCCTCCAGCTCCTGATCGACGGCCGCCAGTATGCGACGGTATTTATGCTGTTCCGTCGGCTTGATGATCCAGACCGGGCACGGGCACTTGCGCATCAAGTGCATGTCCGTACTGCTGAACAGCATTTCCCTCAGGCCTCTGTCAACGTCCGCACACTTGATGATCAGATCGTGATCGTCCCGCAACACTTGCCGGATCATCTCGATGAATGGTTTTCCGGCAAGCACCTTCGTTTCGAGCGGCACTTCGGCCGCTTCGACCGACTTGACAATACCGTCGAGCCAGTCACGCTTCTCACTTACGGCGCTATCGAGCATCTCCCGTGGCGTGATTGGGATAACACGCATCTGCAATTCGCTGGGAACCGTATCGACGATGGCGCAAACGGTGAGACGGGCCCGGTTGTTTGTTGCCAGCACGGCGCCACGCTGCAGCGCAGACGAGTAGTCCGTATGTTCATCGACAATCAGCAGAATATTGGAAAATCTTTTCACGTCTAAGCCTCGCACCGTTCAAACGTTTGCCGGCGATACTGCGGATAATAACTCGATCTTCAAGGAAGAATCGCACTGACTCCGGAGATACGCCGCCATCGCAACGGGTTCGCATCGGCAATTGGAGCAGCCCGCTTGTCCGATTGGCGACGATCGGGTCGGTTTGGCTGGTTACGAGTTCGTATTGCAGATGCTCCTGAGGGTCGCGCTGCCCTCGAAAGCTCACCTCAGGTAAGTCGGAAAAGAAGGTCCGCAATCAAAAGCAAGCCTTAAGTACATCCCAGAATTGACCGTTCTTTCCCGCGCCGCATAATTACTTCGATAAAGGCAAATCCAGCCAAAGCTGGAGACGCAAAGCCACGGGTCCTCGCTTCCTCCGAGTAGCCTCCGTCCACTTCCCGAAGGACCCAAAGATCGCCGGGCTGCCGAGGCCGAAGTCCATACCGATCAAGGAGGTGCTGGCTATGCGCAGAATCTTGTTTTTGCTTACACTGATTCTCGCGGCTTGCGGCAGCGACGGCAATGATGTCAGTGCGCCACTGCAGGTCGAGCGGCACGCGCCGCAAATCGGCAACCTGGTTGTCTCACCCGATATCGCCGCTTACATGGAAGGCGATGGCGGTATCAGCGTGACAGCGACATTGAACTACACGGATAACGGGCGCGACGTCGTCGAGATGCGCGTCGAGATGTCGGATGGCACCGGCCTCACCGTGCGCCTCGCCGGGAACGACACGAACGTATCAGGAACACTGACCGAGCAGTTCGACATATCGACTGCGACGATTGGGCCGTGCACGATTGAGATATGGCTGGTGGACGCGGCCGGCGACAGTTCGAATCATCTCACTGCCGAGTTCGAAGTCCTTGATATGGCGGCGGTCAGCGAATGGACAAATCGCCTGACGGTGCCGCTCCCACTGAATGACGTTGTCTGGGACGGACAAGTATTCATCGCGGTCGGATTTGGCGGCACCATCTTGACCTCTGTCGATGGTATCCACTGGGTGGCACGGGAATCTGGCACTGACGACTACCTGGCGGCAGTGACAGCCTTCAACTCGGACATCTATGTGGTCGGTGGGTCAATTGTCCTCTTGTCAACGGACCACGGCAGGACCTGGACTGTCAAAGCCCGGCCGGAGGCGTTCATAGGGACGGCGGTTGCTGCCAACTCGTCACACGTTGTTGTCATGGGCACCGTTCCCGATCTGGCTATTCCACGTATCGCGATCTCCCGGGATCGTGGCGAAACGTGGCAAACGATGACCTTCTCCTGGAACGCCAGCGACCTCATCTATCGAGACGGACTGTTCGTCGCGCCTATCTGGCTCTTTGGTGACGGAACCGCCGTGATCGTGTCGAGCGACGGTGAACAGTGGAATGAAATTGTCGTCCGCGAGGAGGTTGGCCGGTTGGATACCGTCGTTCACGATGATCGTCGATTCTTCGTGGCCGGCACCGAAGGTACGGTCTTTTCATCGTTCGATGCATTTAACTGGACGGAAGAATCGACACCGCTGGATCATGTCGACTACCTGGGAGCGGCCTGGAGCGGCACACAGCTGATATTGGCCGGCAGGGTCTCCTGGAATCTGCAAGACGGCACTTATCGCCCAATCGGCATCAGCAGCATCGACGGTGGTGCGAGCTGGGATATCTTCGGCATTGACACCCATTTCGAGAGTTGGGGCATTGCCTGGGGAAACGGGCGGTTTGTATCCGTCGGTCGGTCAGCCCTTACCGATGAGGGCGCCATCTATACGGCTGATTGAGACGGGACTTGTGCGGCTGTAACAGAGAGTTCGGCATTCTTGCTCTCTGCAAAGTGCACCAGTCATCGGCCATGTACTTAAGAATTCAGCAAGTCGGCCGACAGACGATTCGTTAAGGATCGGCTTTTCGTGTCTGCAATGGTGAGCTTATGTCGAATCAGGAATATTTCGAATTTGTAGAGTCACTTGCATCGGAACTCAATCGCCATGAGATCAACTTAGCGTCATTTCCCGATATCGTTTTGCGTGTCAGGATAGCGCTCGATAACCCGGACACGACCAGCGAAAACGTGGCAACTATACTCAGTGTCGATCCGGTACTTGCATCGCGGATACTCGTTCTCGCGAATTCAACGTACTACAACGCTGGTGGTATAAAGATCGAAAGTCTTAACGCCGCGGTGGGTCGTATCGGATTCGCGACAGTGCGCACCACCGCAATATCGTATGCCGTGGAACTATTGCATGCATCAGAAGGCCTCGGCGCATTGAAGCCTGAGCTGCGACGAACATGGTCGGCAGCATTGCGCCGGGCCGCGATGTCCGAAGTGATCGCACGATACTGCAGCAAACTCAATGGAGACACTGCCTTCATTGTCGGCCTGCTGAATCAGATCGGCGTGCTGTACATATTCACAAAATACGAAAAGTATCCGGACCTGTTAGGGGACCCGGATGCCAGACAGAATCTTATTGACGAGTGGGCGGCACCGATTGGGGAAAACATCGTGGCCAATTGGGATTTCTCTGACGAAATACGAGCGACGCTGAATCCCAGCGAGGACGAAGCGGCCCGACCTGACAACGATCCAACTTTTGTCGACGTAGTGCTTGCGGCGAAAGCCGTGCTGAATGCGGGCGTCCCCCAGGCGGTCGAAACGCCCGCGGCAAAGCGCTTGAAGCTAACGGATGCAATGATGCCGGAGATTATGGAGTTGTTTCAGTTACGGCTTGATTCTCTCGCGGCAGCTGTTCGTTAGCAGCATTGGTGAGGTGATCCTGAGGCGTCTGCAGCCAGGCCACATGCAACCTCGGTCAGGCGGAGCCGGTGAGCTTCCCTTTCTCTTGCCCACAAACATTGGTTATGCGTCTATGCCGGGGATAGCAGCTTCCGCTCCTGGCGGATAGTAGCTCTGAAAACGACGTGGTTTCAGGCTGCTCAGATGTCTGCTCCTGGTAAGAGCTGACGTCCGCCAACTGCTCCGAAGCTGTACCTGAAATGAGGAACGATCCGGTTTCCTAAGCGGCCGCTCCCGGGGATGCCCCGACATTCAGACTGGTCCGGCCCGTCTGGGCTCCGGACGCAGACATTGAGCTATCATTGGCTCTCAGGGCCGCGTGTCATTCATCGCGGTCACCCGAGAATAAACACAATAAACGTAACCGTGTCCCAGTTTGAATTTATCTTCGTCCTGATTTCTATTATCGCTGGTCTCGCGTTGGCGCAGCTTATGGCCGGTATGACGCGCCCGCCGAAAAACTCCGCGGGCCGGACTGACATTGCTCATGTCGCATTTTCGGCGGCGATGACGGTAATTCTCATATCGGTTTGGTGGTCGACATTTCGCTGGCAGAAATACGAAAACTGGACAGTCACCGAATTCTTTCTGCTTTGCGGTTACGTCTCCTTGTTTTATGTCATGGCGGTGATCCTTAGCCCTTTGCGGACCGCGGAACTACCTCAATTCAGTCAGGTTCGAAATAAGTTTTATGTGGTGTTTGCTTTCTACTGTGTGGTGGAACCTGTAGTAATTTTCGTCCGCGATGGCGAATTATCACCATGGTATTACGTGCCAATGATGATTCATTTCTTCGTGTTGGCGAGTCTGGGTATCTTCTTTCGCAAGGACATGTTCGATCGGCTATTTTCTCTCTGGCTGTTCTTCGTCAACATTGCCTGGATATTTCTTGCCCGATTCACCGGGTGACGAACTATCGCTTGGACTTCTACAAAATACAGTTTGGATGCTGCTTAGAAATTAACCAATACCTGATCGGAGCTTCGGATGTTCATCGGACACTTTGCCATGGGTTTCGGCGCGAAGAGATTCGCGCCTCAAGTCTCGCTTGGCATTCTTTTTCTGGCTTGCCAGCTAGCCGACCTGATCTGGCCCAATCTCGTTCTGCTGGGCATCGAGACCCTGAGTATCAAACCCGGCATCACGGTGATGACACCGCTCGACTTCTCGAGCTATCCGTACTCACATAGCCTGTTGGCCCTGGTGATCTGGGCTGCAATTTTCGCTGGGCTATACCTCGTACTGTCTCGTTCCGGGACGAGGGCGGCGGTAGTAGTTGCGGCATTGGTGTTCAGCCACTGGGTGCTGGACGCGTTGTCGCACCGACCCGACATGCCAGTCGCCTTCGGAGACACGCCAATGATCGGCATGGGGCTTTGGAATTACCCGCTGGTCGCTATACCGGTTGAGCTACTGCTCTTCGGTGTGGGTGTGTGGTTTTACAGCCAGAGCACGAAGCCAATGAATCGCAAAGGCAGCGTCGGACTATGGGTGCTGGTGGTGTTTCTCCTCGTCATCTACCTGGCCAACATATTTGGCCCGCCGCCACCGTCGCCGGCAGCTGTAGCGTGGTCTGCTCAGGCCATGTGGTTGATCGTTGCCTGGGGCTTCTGGATCGATCGTAATCGGTCGGCGACACACTAGTGCTAACATACGTCTGAACACCGAAGTTCTGCCCAATACTAGAAAAATACACGCGGTGGGTACATGCTTTAGGAACAGAGTTCAGAGGCCACCGTCAACTTCCGATCGGGCGTTCCATGTCGTTTTTTGAAGAACTCAATCGCCGTAACGTTTTTCGAGTTGCAATCGCGTACGTAGTAGCGTCTTGGATCATCCTCCAGGCCGGCGCGCTGCTCTTGGAGATCTTCGATGCGCCGGATTCGATTATGCGCGTCATCGTTGTGCTGCTGGTTCTCGGATTCATAGTCTCGATCAGCTTCACCTGGGCCTTCGAAGTGACGCCAGAAGGAATTAAACGGGAGTCCGAGGTTGATCGTGAACATTCGGCCGCGCAACAAACGGCGAAACGGCTGGACATGCTGACAATCGCGCTGGTTGTCGTTGCTGTCGGTGCGTTGCTCATCGATCGATACATGCAAAATGATCTTGATACAGCTGTCGTCGGAGTTCCACAGTCGCCCGAACCAGATCGTCCAAATATTGAGTTAGCCCAAAAAATACTCGAGGTTGGCCGGCTGCGCGATGCTGGCGAAATTGCTGCGGCGTTCGCGCTTGCCTCGGAACTCGCGCCGTTCATTCAGGACGAGTCTGCACGGGAAGCTCTTTGGGCTGGAACCTCCTGGAAATCGGACATCCAGACCGAACCGCCTGGGGCACGGGTTCTTCGTCAAACGATGGATGCAGCGGAAGGTGAGTGGGAGGATCTCGGAACTACGCCGCTCGCCGGTGTTCGGTTTGCGCTCGACGAAGGATATCGTCTGCGATTCGAGTTGGCCGGGCACCGGTCGGTCGAAACGCTGCACTCCGCCGTTAGGGATTACCGATGGGGCGAAACCAGGATCGATTCGAAGCCTGTGACACTGGACCGGCTCGACGTCCTCCCGGAAGAGATGGTCAGGATCCCGGGATTTACGCAGGAGCTTGTGGATTTCGACGACTTTTTCATGGATCGCTTTGAGGTGACGAACCGAGAATTTGCGAAATTCGTGAGGTCCGGCGGATACGAATCACCCGAGTTTTGGCGGCAACGGTTCCTGAAGGATGGCGTGGAGATATCGTGGGAAGATGCGATGTCACGGTTCGTTGACCGTACCGGCCGCAGTGGACCGGCATCATGGACGGGCGGCGTGTATCCCGAAGGGCGGGGTGACTACCCGGTCAACGGTGTTAGCTGGTATGAGGCGGCAGCCTATGCCGCTTTTGTGGGCAAGCGCTTGCCGACCATCGCGCATGTGCACGCAACTCGGAAGTATTACCTCGTCGATTCCGGGTGGACTCTGTCACGGAGCAATCTCGGTGGAGAGGGCCCCACGCCGGTAGGGTACAACCGCGCTATGAATACTTTTGGCGTCTACGATCTTGAAGGCAATGTGCGCGAGTGGTCCTGGAATGAGACAGGCGACGGCGCTCGCGCCACTATGGGCGGAGGATGGGACGATTCGCAATTCGTCGCATTATGGGAAGTGGCCAAGTCGAGTTGGGATCGCGATTTGACCAACGGAATCCGACTTATCCGAACTTTCGATTCTGCGGAGAAGCTTGCCCGCCTGCGTGAGCCAGGTCTTCCATCACCGGCGCGCCGGGACTTGCGGAACGAGGAACCGGTCTCTGACGAGGAGATCGAGATCTACCGGAGAATGTACACTTATGATCCGCTTCCGCTGAACGCAGAAATAGTCGCCGTTGACCAGTTCGAACATTGGCGACGAGAACGTATCGACTTTGACCTGCCTTACGGCGAACGTGGTGGCGCATATATTTACATACCGAACCACCGGCCTCCGCCCTACGAATCTGTCATTTACTGGGGTGGAGCAAACGTCCTGGGACTCAAGTCGATCGATCGCGAATTCATCGAAGGATTCAATTTCATCGTACGAAGTGGAAGAGTCGTGGTCCAACCGATTCTCAAGGGCGTCCTTGACCGGGACGATGAGTCCACCCAACGTGCAATCGCAAGTGTCTGGACGGAGTTGACTTATGAATCGGGTAAGGCATGGCTAGATGTTCAAGTAAAGTGGATCAAGGACGTTTCGCGAACAATTGACTACCTTGAAACTCGCGACGATATCAGGTCGGAATCATACGGCTTCTATGGCCTCAGCTGGGGCGCAAAACAAGCATCGATTTTACTCGCGGTTGAAGATCGTATCGGTCCAGCCGTCTTGAATGTCGGCGGACTCGATGATGCGATTCGACACCTGCCTGAAGCGGACCCGCTGACGTTTGTGAGGTCTGTAAAAAACCCGGTTCTCATGCTCAACGGTCAGTACGACATTGTGCATCCACTGGAGACATCACAAGAACCGATGTATGAATTGCTGGGCACTGATCCCGTAAATAAGAAGCATTACGTGGCGCCCGCAGGTCATGTCGTGCCTCGGGAGGCGACGGTTCGCGAGACATTAGACTGGATTGATCGCTATCTCAACAGCCATAAGAACTAGAGGCTCCAGGAGCGGTTCGGGTGACAGGACCACTCCAGGCTAAAGAACCATAGCAACTTCGTCCGATTGCGGTGGACGGGTTGTGGGCATTCCCGAACCCCGCCAATAACCGACGTAATGGCCGCGACACCATTCGCCGAACCACACGATTAACTTGCTACCATGGCGCATCAAACCGGCACCGGAGAAACCCATGATCCGCACCCTCACCCTTCTGCTCATCACGATAGTGGCCCTGGGTGGCCAATCGGCTGCAAATGCCGGTACCGCCTCTGACCAGAAAGCGGTGCTGGTTACCGGCGCCAGCTCGGGTCTCGGCCGCGTTATGGCGGAGACGATGGCGGCAAACGGCTACTTCGTCTATGCCGGCGCTCGCAAGGACAAGGACCTGGAAGAGCTCACTGCGATTGAAAATATCCAGGGCGTGCGGTTGGACGTCAACAAGCAGGACCAGATCGATACGGCGGTGAAAACCATCTCCGAAGCCGGTCGCGGCCTGTA
>JAAUYE010211247.1_pt1 | contig 12482 bp, 10 predicted proteins | sample 7278081 | NCBI WGS metagenome assembly JAAUYE01 (sample SAMN14350131, study PRJNA611818) | marine sediment metagenome | isolation source: surface marine sediment (0.6m) | place: French Polynesia: Moorea | collected 2018-08
GCGAAAAACTTGAAGAAAAGCACAATGAGCATATAGCCGTGTATGGCGCCCATAATGACCTGCGTCTCACCGGCCTGCACGAAACGTGCTCTATTCACGAATTTCGATATGGCGTTGGTGATAGAGGGGCCTCCATACGCATTCCATTACCTACGTCTAGAGATGGAAGAGGATACCTCGAGGATCGTCGGCCTGCAGCTAATATGAACCCATATGAAGTATGTGCCATAATGATTGAAACCATCTGTTCATGATACCCATCCCTCTGCCAATATTCAGATTGTCATAATTAATTGGCGGTAATCTCTGATCAATGCATCTTTCTATCGGTAACCCCAAAATCTCATAGGTGATATGGGATGTAGGTTCTTCCTGATGCTCTTTTTTCGGAGTAATTTTCAGTAAATTGATACTGCTGAGGGCTACCTCTCAGCCGGGCAATTTCACGGTGTCGATATAGGTTCCGGATCAACCTTCGACGGACTCTCACCCCATTTACTACAGATATTCATATGTGCCTTTAAATGTATCTTCTTCGGGCAACTCAGGAGAAATCAATACTTGAACGCTTGAAGACTGTCCCTAGAGACATATACTATCTTCAATTGCAGCCTAATCTGATAAGGCCGTATTTCCAATGCCCTTTTAACAATAGGCGACCACCTTTTAGCTCCTGAAATATCTATTAAACCTCAAAATAGAGGAAGCAAAAATGAAGACGGTAAAAAGTTTCTCGACCGTTGTCTTTGTCACTATAATCGGCATAAGTCTTTATCTTTGGGGACACAACAATGGACGCAATGGTGAAGCAATTGAACTCGCCTCGAAAGCAGTAGCAGCAGAAAACGTAGAAGAGGTATCACCTGTTAAGGCGCGGCCCAGGGAAGCCTATTATCCTAACAGTGAGGACCTCAACCCCGACGAAATGCGCATTGTCGCCTGTGGTACTGGTATGCCGACGACCAGATCCGCCCAGGCGGCAGCCTGCTTTCTGGTAGAGTTAGGTAATGGTGACAAGTTCTTATTTGATATCGGCTCTGGATCGGCAGAGCGCATCAGTTCATTGCAGATTCCTTATAACTACCTCGACAAGGTTTTCATCGGCCATCTGCACACCGACCATTTCGGTGCCTTACACGATTTGTTCGTAGGTGGAGCCTTGATGGGCAGAAATGTGCCGCTCCGTGTTTGGGGGCCGAGTGGGGCATCCGAGAAATTAGGAACCAAGTATGCAATTGATGGCATGTTACAAATGGTGACTTGGGATCTTGCAGGTCGTGTGGGTCAGACCGATACGAGAGGTCTCAATGTCGAGGTTAATGAGTTTGATTATCGTGGCGTGAATGAAGTCATTTACGAGGAGAACGGCGTAACGATTCGCTCGTTTCCTGCAATTCATTCAATAGATGGTTCGGTAAGTTTCGCTTTGGAGTGGAACGACCTCAAGTTTGTCTTCAGCTCCGACACCTATCCTAACAAGTGGTTTGTCGAGTACGCCAAAGACGCTGATGTGGTGATCCACGAGTGCTTTATCGCTGTACCTGAACTTGTTTCCAAAATGCGTTTTACCCCCGAGGCTGCGCTTCAGGTAGGTACACAGATTCACACCGCACCCGAAGCATTCGGCAAGGTAATGAGCGCGGTCAAACCGCGTCACGCGATCGCTTATCATTTCTTCAAGGACTTTGACACGACGGGAAATATTTACGAGCGAATCCGATCGACTTATGACGGCCCATTGAGTCTGGCAGAAGACTACATGGTGTGGAATGTGACGAAAGATGATATTCGCGTGCGGCTCGCGGAGGTAGATCATCACACTTGGGCACCACCGCTGGCAAGTCCCGCTGAACCCCCCAGAATGGAAGATCGTGCCAAAGTCGCTGAGAAACTCGGTGTCGAAAGTCTCGATTACAGTCCGTTCATTGCTGAGGGCGTCTGGGATGTTGATGATGTATTACGCCCAATATACGAGGAGGCTGGTGAAAAATTAGGGCGTAAATTTCCTTACCCCGGAGACAAATAGTTGCTCAAGCAGCTGGCAACCCCTAAATCTTGGGGTTGCCTGTCCTGGTGATTTAGGACTGCCACATCAACTCTTGAAGGTGGCATTAGAAGTCTAGATTGAGTGCTTGACTATCATCGAAGCCTATTCTGCGGATTCGCGAAGCTTGGATGTGGCAGTGTTAACTTACTGAATTACTGACGATTCGGAGAGAGTCAGGAACACTTTTAACATTGGGAGCTTTTGAACGATGGCTAGCTTTTAATGGGAACTTCCCTAGTTATGAATTACGGAAAAAACTTACTGGCAAACCCTCACCGGAGCTTATTTGCCTATACGCAGCACAGCACCTTTATCAGCAGATTCCGCCAGTTGACTGTATAGGCCCAACAGACCTTTGTTGTATTTAGGTTTCGGGCTTGACCATTGAGACAGCCTCGCCTCAATCTCCTCATCGCATACATGCAGGTGCAGATTGCGGGCGGTCATGTCTATGGTAATTTCATCACCATCCTGCACAATGGCCAAAGGACCGCCATCAGCAGCTTCAGGGGAGATGTGACCTACAAAGCAGCCGTTGTTGGTTCCCGAAAAACGTCCGTCTGTGATAAGAGCCGTTTTAAGCGCCAGGCCCCGGCCATAGAGCATCTTCATGGCGGAGACCATTTCACGCATACCCGGACCGCCCTTGGGGCCCTCATAACGGATCACCACCACATCGCCTTCCTGGATCTTACCATCCAGGATCGCTTGGTTGGCTTCCTCCTCTGAGTCAAAGCAGCGGGCATTACCGGTGAAAGTGCGCATGCTGGGGTGTACTGCGCCAGGTTTGGTGATCGCAGTATCTGGGGCCAGATTGCCTGACAGCACCGCTAAGCCGCCATCTACCGACCAGGGGGCTTCCAGGGTGCGTATAATGTTACGGTCACCGTCCCGCACCCCCTCTATGTTCTCACCGTGGGTCTCGCCGGTCACCGTTATGGCATCAGCGTGCATAAGCGAGATGATCTCTTTGATCACAGCCGGAACGCCTCCAGCCTCATGGAATTGGGGGACATTGGCCGGCCCTGATGGATATACCTTGGCAACATGGGGAGTGGAGTTGAAAAGCTTATCCATCTCTTGCATGGTAATTTCTACGCCTGCTTCATGGGCAATGGCTGGCAGGTGCAGTGCTATATTGGTCGACCCGCCAAGGGCCGAGCTGAGCCGGATGGCGTTTTCAATGCCCTGGCGATTGATTATTTTGCGGGAGTTAAGACCTTCGTGAACCATTTCTACAATGCGGCGCCCCGCCTCCTGAGAAATTCTCAATCGTTCGGAGTGCACCGCCGGGATTGTGGCACTGCCCGGTAGGGATAGACCCAAGCCTTCGGAAATGCAACACATGGTGTTCGCTGTGCCCAGAAACGAACATGATCCACAAGTGGGCATAACCTTGTCTTCCAGCTCGCTGAGCTCTTCTTCTTTCAGCTGGCCTGTTTGGAGCATACCCAAGCCTTCGAGCAGGGTGGTTATGTCACTGCTGCGGCCGTCGTACTCACAGCCCCCCTCTGAAGGGCCGCCCACCATAAGCATAGCAGGAATATCCAGCCTAGCTGCGGCCATAAGCTTACCCGGTACAATCTTGTCGCAGGAGCCCAATAGTACCACTGCATCCAACTTATGGGCCTCCACCATGGCCTCCACGGACATACAGATCAGATCCCTGGTGGGAAGAATGTAGCGATTACCCTCATGTCCAGAGGCCACACCATCGCATCCTGCCAATACGCCAAACTCAACGGGGGTCCCGCCCGCCTGGAAAATCCCCTGACGCACATACTCGGCCACCTGTTTGAGGTTATAGTGTCCCGGAACAATTGTATTCCAGGAGTTGGCGATACCTATGAAGGGTTTTTCCATGTCGTAATCGCTATAGCCCATAGATTTCAAAAGGGCGCGGTTGGTGCCCCACTTGGGCCGGGAAAGAATGTCTTTTGATCGTACGGTCATTTTGTTCTCCATGATAGGTTGCGAAATACAACTCAAATTATGCGGCAGATTGCGCATCATCTTGTTTATCAGGACCTTTAATGCACCACTATAATAGTGCAATCTTTTAGAGCCCCGGCTGCACACTCACCTTGCTGTGCTTGCTCCTCATTGACCTTAATAAAAGAGGATTTTTGGGCTCTCCCAATTCAGGGCATAGTATCCGAATGTAAAACTTCCCGTCAATTGCCCGATGTCCTGGATTCAGCGGAAGGTATAGTTTCAGGACGAATATTTAGATAAATACAATCTGGTTAATTGGAAAGTATCAGAAAAAACCTATACAGAAACCACCTCGCCAACAAAGTCCAGCTGGCCTCTGTTTGTATCATAAGGATGAGTGTTGTCTCAACATAACCAAACGAGGTCAAGGTCAGAACCTATAAATGGTGCAGGGCAAGAACTGACTGTTGCAATGCTGCTCCTCGTTCGTATTTCCTCTGGAAGATGACAGACAGACAATAAGCCATCAAGCTGGTAACGTTCAGTCCGGAATTGTATGATTCCGTTTCAGTTTACGGTATTTACGTTCACCTGGGTGAAGTTGACAATACAAATGACTACGAATATAAAGGTTCGAAAAAGAAATACCCTGCGTTTTGATAATGTTAGGTTGATGAAGGAGTAATCCATGGCTGAAAAAGAGGGATTCTGGTTATACGATCTCAAAGTGGAAACCGTTGTCGGTGACCGCGATGCCGTTTGCAGGCACATAGAGGGCGAGAGTTTCACGGTAATAGGTGAAAATCTGGTCTTTAATGAGGCCCAGAAGGTTTCCATGTATGCCCTCGCCGCCCTTCTGCCGCTCCTGCCTGCCAAGCAGCGGGATAGCGCGAAACATGATTGGATATCAACAGATGCCGAAGTAGCCTGCCCCGACCCGCATTGCGGAGGTCGCTTTCGAATAACCAGAATGGAGAAGCGCTGGTTCTCAAATGCAGAGACGACAGGGCTGCCAGATAAGCGCTCCACCCCGTATTGGAAAAAGAAGGATTGATGTGATGATTACGGCAGAAACCGCTAAGCTGCGGGAAAATCACCAGATCTCAAGAGTGATCAAAGGCGGCTGGCAACTGGCGGGTGACCATGGTTCTGTGGACAGAAGCAATGCCGTTATCGACATGGAGAAATTTCTAGATGCGGGGATTACGACTTTCGACTGCGCTGACATCTACACCGGTGTCGAGGAGATGATCGGTGATTTCATTAAAAACGTCAGGCGTAACCGCGAGCAAGAGGTTGTTGATCGTATATGCGTGCACACCAAGCTGGTGCCCGATCTTTCCCGGCTTAACGATTTGAGCCATGACGAAGTGGAGGCCATAGTCGATCGCTCGTTGAAACGGTTGCAAGTTGACTGTCTCGACCTGGTCCAGTTTTTCTGGTGGGATCTCCATATGGGTGATCCGGTCACGTCGCTTGAGATACTGAAAAAACTCCAGGAGAAGGGCAAAATCAAGAACCTGGGAGTGACCAATTGGGATGTGAGCGGTATCAGTCGATTTACCGAGAATGGTTTTGACATCATATCTGCGCAGGTGCAGTACTCCATTCTGGACCGACGACCTGAGAACGGGCTGGTTGACTGGGCAGCCAACAATAATGTACAGCTGCTCTGTTACGGATCACTTGCCGGCGGATTCATTACCGAAAAGTGGCTGGACAAGGAAGACCCCGGTTACCAGTTCGAAAACAGGTCACTTATCAAATATCGTCTTGTTATTGATGAATTTGGACCCTGGGAGCTTTTTCAAAAACTCCTGACCGTTTTGCGGACCATCGGCGACAAGCATGGTGTTGGCTTGAGTGCGGTGGCCATTCGTTATGTCCTTGAAAGGCCGCAGGTGGCGGCAGCAATTGTTGGCGCCAGATACGCACACCATCTTCCCAAGACAATGGAGGCTTTTGCCTTTTGCCTTGATGAAGAGGATTATGCTTGGATCGGGAATATCCTGGATCGATCCCGGGGGCCGGACGGCAGGGTATATGGGCTGGAGAGCGACCGGACAGGTCGGCATGGGCGAATCATGAAATATGAGCTGAATACCAGCCCGGATGCCGGAATCCTGGGACAGGGGAACTGAGCGTGCAAAATGTCGTATTGTCGACAGGGGAGCTGACAGTAAACTTTGGCTCTTTTTGCGCCGTGAACAAAGTCTCTCTCCAGGTGCGGAGAAACACCATAACCGGCTTGATTGGCCCGAACGGAGCCGGGAAGACCACCATTTTCAATGCATTGACAGGAACGTTGAAGCCAACTTCCGGCCATGTCGTCATGAATGGGATCGACATCACCGGCAAACGACCAGATCAGCTGTATGCGTCCGGGCTGGCGCGCACTTTTCAGATTCCCCGACCTTTTGCCCGGATGAGCGTCCTCGAAAATGTCATGCTCTCACCATTGGCGCAAAAGGGAGAGGGGATTGTCAATGTCATTTTCAACCCTGGCAAAGTGCGTTCCCAGGAGAATCTGATTCGGGAGAAGGCTCTGGAGATTCTCGACTTCGTAACCCTTTCCGGTTTGTCGGACTATGAGGCTGGAAAGCTGTCCGGAGGTCAGATGAAACTTCTGGAACTGGCAAGGGTTCTGATGGCCGACCCTTCCGTTATTCTGCTGGATGAGCCGGCGGCGGGAGTGAACCCGAGTCTGACAAATGTCCTCCTGGAGCGAATTGAACACCTTCATGCCCAGGGTACGACATTTTTGATAATTGAGCACGACATGGACTTTATCATGCAGCACTGTAACCCGGTAATTGCATTGTCAGGTGGTGAGATTGTCTTTGAGGGCACCCCGGAAGAAGCACAGGCCAATACGGTTTTGCTCGATGCGTACCTAGGAGCCCAGGTCAGTGACTGAGAACGTCCTTGAAATCGAACGGGTCACCGCAGGCTATGTCAAGGGGCTTCACATCATCAAAGAGGTTTGCCTGAGTTTGGTGAAGGGATCCGTCACCGTGATCATAGGTCCGAACGGAGCCGGAAAATCTACACTCATTAAAGCTGTTGCCGGCATTGTACCGGTTTCATCCGGGACCATCACCCTGGCGGGAAAAGATATCACTGGTATCGCTCCCCATGAAATGGCGAAACACGCCATCGCCTATGTTCCACAGTTGGATAACGTGTTCAAGACCCTGACCATCCAAAAGAATCTTGAGCTGGTCCTGAGAAACAGCAAGGAGAACACGGGTCGGCGGGTGGAGGAACTCTTTACCCTGTTTCCTGTTCTCAAAGAAAAACACAAAGAGAAAGCGGGATCCTTATCCGGTGGTCAGAAACAGATTTTGGCCGTAGCCATGGCGCTTTGCAACAGGCCGGAGATTATCCTGATGGACGAGCCTTCTGCAGGACTATCGCCTAAGGCGGCCCAGGAAGTCCTGGAGTTTGCCCGGGGGATTACGGAACAGGGCGTCTCCATACTGCTGGTGGAACAGAACGTCAACCAGGCTCTGCGGCTCTCTGACTATTGTTACATTCTGGCCGAGGGCCGGAACCAGCTTAACGGATCGGCGGCAGAACTGGTGGAAGATCCAATTGTCGGGCAAATCTATCTTGGCGGAAAGAGGGTGGCAGCAACATGATACAAAGTTTCATAGATGGTATCCTGGTCGGCTCAGTGGTGTCACTCGGCGCCATCGGTCTGACCATGGTTATGCATACCCTGCGGTTTGCCAACTTCTCACATGCGGAGTTGCTCTCACTCGGCGCCTATACTGCTCTCGTTTGGGATGCTGTTTTTTCGGCTATCGTTCTCCCACTGAAAAGCGCTATCGGTCCACTCAGCATGTCCTGGGCGTTGGCCCTGGCAGTCCCGATATCGTTTATCATTACCGGTTGTTCGGCGGTGCTTATCGACCGTTTTATTTTCAAGCGTATCAGGGAGAACGGTGAAGAGCTTTCGATGGTGTTCGCTTCATTCGGGGTAGCGTTGATTATCCGTAATGTTATAGCCCTGGTGTTCGGTCTGAAGACAAAACTCTATAGTGATGACATTGTGATGGCGATTCTTCTGAGCAGTGATCCGCTGGTGATGATCAAACCGGATCAAGTGTTTGTTCTCGGGCTTACCTTCGTGATCATGATTCTCCTGCATCTCGTCCTGGCCCATACCACTTTCGGCTACTCCCTCCGGGCAGTCGCCGAGAACCCTTCCCTGGCCCAGGTTGTCGGGGTTAACCTCACCAGGATGATAACTATTACCTGGATCGTAGGGGGAGGTCTAGCCGCTGTAGCCGGTATCCTATACGGGCTTACCAACCAGATCACCCCCATTATCGGTAAAAATTTAGTTCTCCCCATCTTCGCAGCGACAATTGTTGGAGGTATCGGTTCAATCTATGGCGCTGTCGTGGGTGGATTTCTCGTCGGAATTGCATCCAGTTTCGCTCTCCTGATTCTACCTTCTGGCTATAGCCCGGCGGTTCCCTTTCTTATTATTATCTGTGTTCTGTTTATCCGGCCGAATGGAATCTTCGGAGAGGCTCGAGTATGATCGGCATTCTGTCCTACCTGATCTTTTTCATCACCATCGCCGCGATTCTGTCCATTGCTGTACTGGGTCTTAACCTGCAGTGGGGGAACACCGGCCTGTTCAACGGTGGTGTTGCAGCGTTTTTGGGGGCGGGTGCCTATGCGACCATTCTCCTCGGCGGTACTCCCCAGCCTGAGCATATAGGTGGCTTCGGCATCTTTTATCCCATCGCCCTGATGGGGGGGGCACTGTTTGCCGGAGCACTTGCATGGCTGGTGGGGATGCTTACCCTGAAACTGCGGCATGATTACCTGGCCATTGCAACCTTTGGTGTTGCCGTGGCTTTTGAAAGTTTTGTCCGCAACACGACAGTGATAACAGGAGGCGCCCTTGGCCTGCGCGGTTTTGAGCGACCTCTGGAGGAACTGATAGACAATCCGCTTCTCTATAACATATTCTTCTTCCTTGTTGTGATTGTGGTGCTTGCGGTGGTTCACATCTTCCTTGAGAAGTTGGTTCACTCCCCTTTCGGCAGGTTATTGCGGGCAATTCGTGAAGATGAGACAGCAGCGCAGTCCTTGGGAAAAAATCCAAGGAGAATACGGCTGACAGCTTTTATAATCGGTTCCGTGATCATGGGCTTGGCAGGTGGACTGTATGCCACCTATTATGCGTTTATCAGTCCCCAGGATGTCGTTCCGACCCTGACCTTTCAGATCTGGGCGATGTTGATCGTTGGCGGTGCGGGGAATAACCGTGGCGCCATTGCAGGTGCGTTCCTTATCTGGGCGGTGTGGACCGGAAGCGGGTGGTGTCTGTCGAAATATGCCCCCGTGGAAGCGCAGATCTACACGGGCACCCTGCAATACATTCTCATAGGTACTATTATCGTTTTGATGCTGTTGTTGAGACCTCAGGGCATATTTCCGGAACGACTCGTAATTTCTCAATCGAAAGGTTGATCTATTACTGAAAAAACTATAACCGAAGGAGATCAGGATGAAGAAAAGTACTCAGATTATGATTCGGCTTGCGGCACTTGGCATGATAGTGGGCGCAGGACTCTGTGGAAGCCAGGCACTGGCCGAAGACTGCACCACCAAGGTGGGCGTCGTTTTGCCGACATCTGTTGACTGGGGGCGCCCGATAGCCGCGACCACCCAGTTCGCTGTGGACCTGGTTAACGAAGCTGGTGGTGTATCCGGCTGCCAGATAGAGACGGTACTCCGCGACTCCCAGAAAGACCCCAAGGTTGGCGTCGATGCCGCCCGGTCACTGGTGGATCTGGACAAGGTAGACGTGTTGCTCGGTGCTGTTTCCAGCGGCGTCACCATGCCTATTCTCACTTCGGTGACAGCTCCTGCCAATGTGATGCACATGTCCTGCTGCTCATCATCCACCGCCTTTACAAAGCTCTCGGAGGAGGGCAAGACAAAGGGCCTCTGGTTCCGCACCTTTGCAACTTCAGCTGTACAGGCAACAGCCGCCAGCATACTGATCAGCGAAAAAGAGTATAAAAACGTAGCCATATTCTACAAGAATGACGACTGGGGACAGGATATGGGGCGTCTGGTTGCGGATAACCTGGAAAAACTGGGAATCAACGTGACCAGTTCCATTGCGATCAATGATGGTCAGGCCTCCTATCAGGCCGAAGTGGCTAAGAGCGTCAGCGGAAAGCCAGATGCAGTCTATCTTGCCCTGTACCCGAAGGAAGGTATTTCGATAGTACGTAACTGGATATCCCTTGGCGGCACCCAGGAGATTATCATGACCAATTCACTGAAATCCGACGAGTTCCGTGACAAGGTCGGTTTCAAATACCTCACCAATGCGGTGGGAACGGACACCTCTTCCCCGCGGGTTGATTCAGCCACCGCGTTTGTCGATATCTACAAGAAGCGTTTTGACTCCGAACCGAATGGTCCCGGCCTGTCTAACGCTTTTGATGCTGCCATGATAACCCTGCTTGCGATGCAGGCTGCTGGAAAAGATGCAGACGGACCCGCTATTGCTGCAGCGGTTCCCCGTGTAACTGACCCGAAAGGCACCCCCATCACTGCGGATTCAGAGGGCTTTAAAAAGGCGGTAGAGGTGCTGAATGGTGGCGGCTCGGTTATGTATCAAGGCGCAACAGGTAATGTACAGTTTAACAGGAACGGAGACGTTTCAGCACCGGCAGTCGCCTGGATGTTCAGCGAGACAGGAATCGAGGAGAAAAGATACATGTCACTGAACGAAATCCAGAGTTTTCAGGCAACGATGAAGTAGGTTCTCCAGAAGATCCGGGCCGTCGCAAGCTGGTCGGTGGCCCGGATCTTCGACTCAATCACTCTGGCCAATAATCGCTTCGGCTTCAATTTCCACAAGGTAATCCCCGACCAGACTGCTGATCTCAAGGAGGGTATTGGCAGGTTTGATAGAACTGAATTTCCTTCCGTGTACCCTGGAGACCGCAAGAGCATCTTCAACGTTGGCCAGGTAGACCCGCGTACGGACAATATCTTCCAGGGTTCCACCCAGGGCTGTGACGGCCGCCTCAATTTTATCCAGGATAAAAGTTGTCTGAGCAGCGGCATTCCCCCGGCCAACTACGCGGTCTTTCCCTGCCGTTGCCGTTGTCCCGGAGACGAGGATGCGACCACCAATTCTCTGGGCACGACAATACCCGGCTATATCTTCCCATTCGTTGCCGGATAACACGCGTTGAGCATTTTTTCTGCCGGAAATATCTTCGGCTGTTAACACCTTCGGCACTTCACTGAGGTGGTGGGTCAGATCGCCGCTTGCAGTAAGAAAGGGCGGTCTGCGGTACTCGTCACCGCAATCGCCCGGTATCATGAGAGAATTCTTAAATGCATTATCCAAAAGTGCGTGGTCCTCTTTGTCCAAAGAGAACCCAAACAGTTTCACATTGTCGTTGCGATGTTCCCGCTCACCGATACGAGCGCCAATGATCACACCTGCAACACCTGTCTGTTCGAGCACCCAGCGCGTGGCGATATTGGAAATCGAGACCCCATGTTTGGCTGCGATGGCTGAAGCCGACTTCAGGATTCCCTGGAAGGTTACCCATCCGCCGGCGGCATCAATAAAGCGTTTGTATTTCATACCGCTCCAGTCCGGAATCGCCTCAGGCTCAGGTTGCCCAAGCCATTTCTCAGACAGGAAGCCTCCGCACAGAGTGCCGTAGGCCAGGAGGTGTACATCGTGTTGCCTGCATATCTCGGCCAGGTCATTGCGGGCTCTTCTGTCTATGAGAGAAAAACTCACCTGGTTGGTCCTGATGGGAATACCGTCTACCAGGGCAAGGTGTAAATGGGCCGCATCAAAATTTGTTACCCCTATCTCACCAATCAATCCTTCGTCTCTGAGTCGTGAAAACTCATGCAGTGCATCTAGCCATGCGGGGTGTTCGAAGGTCCACCAGTGGAACTGCAGCAGGTCAACACTGTCAACACCAAGTCGTTCCAGCCGGTCGGTAACCCCTTTTCGCACAATTTCCCTGGTCATTGGCCCAGGGGAAGGGCACCATTTTGTTGTAATTGTTGGCCTCTCAGAGCCCTGGCCATAACGGCTCAGCAGGTGACCGGCGATGATTTCCGCGCTTCCGTAATGATCGGCCATGTCAAAGGTAGTAAAACCATCTTTTGCATAGGCTTCGAGGTAATCGGCTCCTTTTTCTGGATCAAGAATGTCACCTTCTTTCTCCATATCCGCAACCTGCCAGAGACCGGTTATAATTCGGCTGATTCTCAATGAATCAGTGATATCGTAAAGCAAAGGTTGAACGACTACCATGTATTATCTCCTTGAGCATATGTATTTGGTTATAAGTAGTGGCAAGCTTTAACAGTTTCGTGGTGTTTGTGCCGTTCTTTGTTTTATAATTAGACAAGATAGTGTGTAATGTGGCGGATCTGATGATGACAGAGTCCAAAATCTATGTTGTTCCAAGAGAGGTGTGGA
>JAAUYE010042690.1_pt1 | contig 12457 bp, 9 predicted proteins | sample 7278081 | NCBI WGS metagenome assembly JAAUYE01 (sample SAMN14350131, study PRJNA611818) | marine sediment metagenome | isolation source: surface marine sediment (0.6m) | place: French Polynesia: Moorea | collected 2018-08
ATTAATGTCGCGCCCTTGACCGGGGCGGTCACTTTGCCATTTTCTATCAGGTAAGCCTCCGACAGCGAAAACACAAAACGCCCCGAGGTAATATCGACCTGCCCGCCGCCGAAATTAACCGCATATAAACCCTTGTTGACGCTGGCAATAATTTCGTCGGGTTCGCTTTCTCCCGGCAGCATGTAGGTGTTGGTCATGCGCGGCATCGGTAAATGCGCGAAAGATTCGCGGCGACCGTTGGACGTCGACTGCGTACCCATCAGGCGCGCGTTCATCTTGTCCTGCATGTATCCCCTGAGCACGCCATCTTCGATCAGCGTCGTGCATTGCGCCGGCACGCCCTCGTCATCGACGCTTAGCGAACCTCGCCGATCCTTGAGGGTTCCATCGTCGACCACGGTGCACAGCGGCGATGCCACCAGTTCACCCATTCGATTACTGAACGCCGAGGTGCCCTTGCGATTGAAATCGCCTTCGAGACCATGTCCGACCGCCTCGTGCAGCAGGACCCCGGGCCAGCCCGGCCCCAGCACGACCGGCATACTGCCAGCCGGAGTCGCCACCGACTCGAGGTTAGTCGTCGCCTGCCTGACTGCCTCCCGGGCCAGTTCGTAGGCCCGATCGGTATCGAAAAACACGTCATAGGCATGCCGGCCACCGCCTCCCGCACTGCCCTGTTCACGGCGCTCTCCCTGGTGCATGAGGACCGTGACGTTGAGTCGCACCAGGGGGCGGATATCCGCTGCCAGAGTATTATCGGTAGCGGCAACGAGGATATGGTCGATACCGCCGGACAGCGAGATGATCACCTGTTCGATACGCTCGTCCAGGGACCGGGTGTACTCGTCGAGTTGCTTGAGCAGCGCCACCTTGTCTTCGGCGCTGCGTCCGTCGACCGGGTTATCAGCCGCGTAAAGTGCCGGTGCGGGTTTGTTATCCAGCACGATTTTGCTGCCACCCGACTGCCCCTGCCGGACGATGGCGCGGGCATTCCTGACGGCCTGCGTTATCGCGTTACCCTGCAGGTCGTCGCAATAGGAAAACCCGGTTTTTTCCTCGGACATGGCGCGAATGCCGACCCCCTTTTCGATACTGAAACTGCCCTCGCGCAGTATGCCATCGTCCATCACCCAGGATTCCTGCTGGCTGGTCTGGAAATAAAGATCGCCGGCATCGATGTGCTGGCCCTGCAGGGTATCGAGAAATCCCCCAAGCTGCTCGAGCCGCAGCTCGCTCGGTTCGAGAATATTATTACTGACTGTTTCAAGGGTTGATGACATTTGGCTATTGCTCCAGTTCGTCACGATTGCCAACCACGAGCTTTATCTCGTCGGCCGCCTGGGTTCCGGGGGTTAACCGGATATAATCTGAGGGCACGCCCAGCGAAATCAACCAGTCGCGCAGTTCCGCTGCCCAGAGTTCACCGCTATCCTCGCCGGGATGTCGAATAAGCATGATCGCGTCAGCGTTACGGTCCCAGTAGCTGACGGCTGCACGTACTGCCCCCAGTTCGGGAATGACGTCACCGCTGCGGGGACGCGCCCACTCGTCGGCGCTTAGCGTGAAGATGCGAATAGTATTTGCGTAAGCCGCGCTGGCCACGCACAACAACCCCGCCAGGCCGAGACTAACGATCGATTTGCGGTAGTTCACGTTGATTTTCATCGACTGCCTTTATCAATTCAATTTGTGGGTCGTCCCAGCTTCCGGTGATGCGGTATTCTACTTCCACTGCCTTGTCTATGGCCTTTTTAAACAGGTTCTGCAACAGCAACAGGCCCCAGCCGACGGTACTGCCGACGGAAACCGCGCCGATCACCGGTAAGGTCTGCCGAATCTTGGGAGTGACAACGATGGTCTGATCGTACTCTCGCCGGGCGATATCCGTCCTGCCCGAGATCTTGACCTTGGCGGCAACACCCTCCATGCGCGTATTACGGGTATAAAGTATACCGTCCTCGATGCTATAGCTGCCGTCAATTGTATCGAACTCCATCCCCTCGATCAGCATATCCGAAAAATCCAGCGACAGGCGCCGCGGCAGGGCGCTCAAACTCAGCAGCCCAACAAACTTCCCGCCCGTCCCGGGTTCGACATTATTCAGGATACCGTCCTCGATGCGAAACTTCGAGTCGCCGACCAGGGTTTCAGGGGTAAACGACGTCAAAGGCGCTGGCCAGGTGAATCCACCCTTGAAATCCAGTGTGCCATTCGTCATGGTGTTGCCGAATCCCATGCCGGCAAGCGCCTGCCCCATTTTATCGCCCTGGATCGATAGCGTGACACTGGACAGGTGGGATTTACTGGCTACATCGTACTCCCAGTACGCCATGGCCCTCAGAATCAAATTATCTTTGCGCATGTCCAGCCTGTCGACCTGGAGCTCGTCCCCGATCACCCTGGCCTCGACCTGCAGGTCGTTATACAGTACGTCATGAAACCGCAGCGTATCGCTGTTAAGGCGGAAATCGACCAGATCCGAAGGCCGGATTTCGGTCTCTTCGGCACCCGATTCCAGCTTATCGATTTGCAGGTACGAGAGGTCCACGGTAACCGGGTTTTCGGCAGACGGTTGCTGCGGGGCAACGAATCTGCCGCGAATTTTCGACGAAATCAGGCTCCCCAGAAACCGATCGCCATGCCGCTCTAACTCGAAACTTACGTTGCTAAGTTCGCGCTTGAAAGCGGTTACCTGTGCGAGTTCGAGGTCTACCGACCCCAGGAGATCGCGGTCCGCAGCACCCGAGTCCTCCAGATACTCGAGCCAGTCGTCGATAGAAATCTCCGCTATCGAACCGTAGATATTCAATCTCTTGCGCGTTTCCGACTTCAATTCAGACGCGAAGGCGATATCGAGCAGGTTCAGCGTGAAATCGCGCTCATCGTCCGCAACCAGTTGACCCCGCGCGCGAATACTGTCGCCGACCTTGCTGTTGAACCAGATCTGCTCCTCGAAAAAATCGACATCGGCCGTCACCTGCAGCGAAGCCGGCGCGGGTTTGGCGAAAGGCAGCGGAATCCCTATCGCCGTATTCCGCAGATTACTGGTTGCGTTGAGTCGCAACAGCGGTTTATCCCGGGGCGTCGATAGCCCCGCTATATCAAGGCGTAGCCGCCAGTCGCTTTTGCCGTCCAGGTCCCTGGTCAGGCTCGACGGCAGCTTGTTGAGCAACTGCCTGGTCTCTATGCGACCGCGTGCGCTGACGCGGGTGTTTGCGCCTGGCCCCGGGGTAGCGATATCAATTTCGATCGGGTCGTCGAAAAACCTGGCCGCTATCTTTTGCGCGCGAATACCATCCGCCGTCACTTCCATGCCACCATTGACTTGCGACAGGTCGAGCCCCCAGGGTTCCGATCGCGCACTGGCGTTCTCGAAATTGACGAGCACTCGAACATCGGGTTCCGGATCAGGGCCCTTCAACGGCATGCTCAGGTTCACCTCGGTCGCGACCGCGCCATCGAAGTCATCCAGGTTACTCATGACCGGGCGATAGCGCTTGCCAACGGGAGTATCCAGCCAGGTCTCGACCGCGAGTGCGGTCGAGCTAAGCGTTTCGATTTTGAGTTCGAGCGAAGGATTGTCCAGATCCGCAATTGTTATCCTGGCTCGCGCATTGTCGATCTTGTCGAAACTGGCTCGATCGAGGTCGATGTCCATACTGACATTATGAAACAGTACCCGGCCGCTACCGTTCCTGGCGGGCTGCCAGCCGGGCGCAAAGAACACTTCAGCCCGATCGATGGAGAAATCGACAAAAAACTCGCCGGCCATTTCACGATTGAGAGCACGAATATCGCGCAGGCGTCCATGGAACTGCATTTCGCCTGTACTCACGTCGCCCTGCTTTATTCCCCGATCGAGCCAGGCCTGTGTCTTCAGCGGCAGCTGATTACGAGGCAGATATTTGCTCGTGCTGCTGCCGTCGGCATCGGAAAAACTAGCTCGAATAAAGGTGAAAGGGCGTCGATCCTGGTCGATTTCGAGCCACATTCGACCCGCCGCTTTTATATCCTGGTTACCGATCTGCAGATCACTGACAGACAACACCAGGCCACCGTCGAATCGTGCGGCCGTGGCCTGCGCTTCGAGGCGATCGAACTCGAGGGGCGCTTCGAAATGATTCCCGAAATCCAGGACGATGTTTTGCCCGTAAACCCGGGCGCCAAGGCGGCCACGGCCTAACTGAAAATCGGCATTGATATTGCTGGCCCCGGGATAACTATCGAATGCCTGACTGTCGACGCCCACAGCTCTTCCACCGAGATAGAATTCCTCCGGAGACCCGAGGTCGATACTGAACAAGACATCCTGCAGCGAACCCTCCAACTTGCCTTGCGCGATCTGTTCACTCAATCGTGCCGGTAACCACTGGCCAGCAACGACCGGCAGCTTCGATAGCGGCAGGCGGTCGACCCAGGCGGAGATGATCTTGGCGCCGGGCCCGTCCGCAACCTCTAACTGGGCGCTGAATCCCACCACCGAGCGATTATCGATGCTGAGACGCTGAAATTTGTTGGCGATACGCCAGCGCGACTTGAGATTGATAGCGCTGAAACGCGATCTGTAGGAAATCGCCAACGGTGGCTTGTCCGGTGACATCTGCACCACACCGTTTTTCAATGTCAGCTCACCGTTGACCGCCAACACCTGGTACCTGGACATGTTTATCCATGCTTCCCCATCCAGCGCACCCTGCTGCAAACCCCAGGCATCGAGATCGAACAGCGCCGCCACCGGGGCCAGCTTCAGGCTCGACGAGTTCAGGTAAATCAGGCTGCGCTCCGGGCCAATGGTCGATTTTATCAGGATTCCGCGCCCAAGCTGCTCCGGCAGGGCAGCGCTGATCTTGACAAAAAACTGGTCTTGCAGGTGGTTTATATGCGCATGGATGCGTTCCAGTTGATGGGTGGTTTCGGTCTGTTGGTCGCGAATGATCAAGCGGTTCAGGCTCAGGTTCAGGTAACGCGGCACCAGCGCGAGAACCTGCCTGAACTCGGGCGCGGGCCCCGAATCGGGATCGATCGACAGCGGCAGTTCGTTAGTCGACCAGTTACCCGCCTTGTCTTTGACCAGTTCGAGCTTTTCCAGCTGGCCGGTTACTTCCAGCACCACCAGCGTATTTTCACGCCAGCTCGCCCAGAAATCGATCTCCACTTCCAGGCTGTCGATGAAAAGCGGCTGAGACCGATCCGGCAGGGTAATCGAAACGTTCTCGATACGCAGGATCGGGTTGAAGCGATTGATATCACCGCTCAGGCCAGTGAACACGAACCCCGAGGCCAGGTCCCGTTCCAGCAGGTATTCGATTTCGGACTTGAAATAGTCGATATTCAGGATCGCGAGCCGCAGCCCGCCCATGATGACGGCCAGCAGCACGATCGCAATAACGAATACGCTAAGACTTATGCGTTTTAACAGTTCCATCTTACCGCTATTCGATTGCTAAACGGGCACCACGTCGTAGGATTCCTGCGACAAGTGTGCCTCGACCTGGAGTTTTACCGGAATATTGATGAAGGTTTCCAGTTCGGCCAGGCTGGCCGCCTCCTCATCGAGCAGGCGATCGACGACATCCTGATTGGCCATCACCAGCAACTGCTGGGCCTCCTCGTAAAAGCGTGCCTCGCGCAGTATTTCGCGAAAAATTTCGTAACAGACGGTTTCGGTCGTCTTGATCGAACCGCGCCCATGGCAGGTCGTGCAAGGCTCGCACAACACGTGCTCGAGGCTCTCGCGAGTCCGCTTACGCGTCATTTCTACGAGGCCCAGCGGAGAAACCTCGCACACCTGGGTCTTGGCGTGATCCTTGTCGAGGTATTTCTCCAGCGATTTTAATACCTGGCGCTTGTGGTCCTCGTGCTCCATGTCGATGAAATCGATAATGATAATGCCGCCGAGATTGCGCAGCCTGAGCTGGCGTGCGATCGCCTGCGAGGCTTCCATGTTGGTTTTGAAGATGGTTTCTTCGAGGTTTTGATGCCCGACGAAGGCGCCGGTATTGATGTCGATGGTGGTCATCGCCTCGGTCTGGTCGATAATAAGGTAACCACCGGATTTCAGGCTAACCTGTCGCGCCAGCGCGCGCTGCAACTCGTCATCGATATTGTAAAGGTCGAACAATGGACGCTCACCCGGATAGTGTTCGATACTGGCCGGCAGATCGGGAATATAGCGAGCTGCGAAATTGGTCATTTTCTGAAAGGTTTCACGCGAATCGACCTTGACCACGGTGGTATCGGCGCCAACCATATCGCGCAGGGTACGAATCGATAGCGGCAGATCCTCGTGAATCATGCTACCAGGCGCGGCCGATTCTGCGGTTTCGAGCAATGAAGCCCACAGCTTTGACAGAAACGCGATGTCGCGCTTCAGTTCGACTTCGTCCACTCCTTCCGCGGCGGTCCGAATAATACAGCCGCCGGTGCGGTTTTCGGTTCGGCACTGCTCGAGCAGGGTTTTCAAGCGCTCGCGCTCGGTTTCGTCCTCGATCTTGACCGAAATTCCGACCACCGGGGAATTCGGCATGTAAACGAGATAGCGCGACGGTACCGAAATATTCGTCGTCAGCCGCGCGCCCTTGGTTCCCATCGGGTCCTTCAGAACCTGAACCAGCAGCGTTTGCCCTTCGCGCAACAGCTCGTTGATTAGCGGCCGATTACCGTTATCCGGATCAGGGACCGCATCGAGGTCAGCACCGGCATGCTCGCGAATATCGATATCCGACACGTGCAGAAAGCCGGCTTTTTCCAGGCCAATGTCGACAAACGCGGCCTCCATACCCGGCAACACCCGGTTAACCTTGCCCTTGTAGATATTACCGACAATGCCACGGCTGCGTTGACGCTCGATACTTACTTCCTGCAGGGCGCCGTTTTCCACGATCGCTACCCGGGTCTCCTGGGGCGTGATGTTTAACAGTATTTCTTCGCTAATCGTCATAATCAGTAGAGTTCCATGCCGGCACCCTGCAGCAATTCGGCGGTCTCGTAGAGCGGCAGACCCATGACCGCCGAGTAGCTGCCCTCGAGATATTCGATAAAAACGGCTGCCCTACCCTGTATAGCGTATGCGCCGGCCTTGTCCATGGGTTCGTCGGCGGCACAATAGGACGCGATCTCTGCCGGCGACAATGCCCTGAAGCTGACCCGGTTCTGCACCAGTCTCACGGTGACGTCGTCAGCGGTCGCCAACGCGACCGCAGACAGGACCAGGTGCTGTCGAGCCGACAGCTGCTCGAGAATGCAACGGCAGTGCTCTCGATCGGTGGGCTTGCCAATAATATCACCATCCAGGGTAATAGTAGTATCTGCCGCGAGCACGAAAAAATCGTCCTGCTGCCGGGCTAACTCACGGGCCACGATCGACGCTTTCTCCGTTGCCATGCGGCAAACATACTCGGCGGGCGTTTCCGTTGCCGACCTTGTTTCGTCGATATCTATTGCATACACCCTGTATTGGACCCCGATCTGGGTCAATAATTCAGCGCGGCGCGGCGAACGGGAAGCAAGATAGATCATCACTGCATGATAGCCTGAAAGCCGGCTCTGGTCGCCTATTCGCGATGATAAGGGTGCCCCTGGAGAATGCTCCAGGCGCGATAAAGCTGCTCCAGTAACACCACCTTCACCAGCGCATGCGGCATCGTCATGCGACCCATCGAAACCCGATGCTGGCAGCGCTCCAGGCATTGGCGGGTCAGGCCGTCCGGTCCACCGATAATCAGGTTGACGCGCGGGAACTCGAACATCCAGCTTTGCAGCTGCCGCGACCAGTCCTGACTCGACCACTGCTCGCCGCGCTCATCGAGGGCGAGGTTTAGACTGCCCGGGGTCAGCTTGTCGATAATCAGCTCGGACTCGCGCTGTTTTTGCCGTTCCGCGGGCTGCTTCCCCTTGCGCGCCGCCAGCGGCACGGTTACCAGTTTGAGCGAGATTTCCCGCGGCATGCGTTTGAGGTAGTCGTCGCAGGCCGTGTCGACCCAGGCGGGCATTTTCTGCGCAACGTTAATCAGCTGGATTTGCATTACTGAGCCGAACTCGCCGACCTAGTCGGATGCAAGCTCCTCGCCCCAGAGTTTTTCGAGTTCGTAATACTGCCGAACGTCGGGCAGCATGACGTGGACGATCGCATCCCCGAGATCGACCAGTATCCACTCGCCCACCTCTTCGCCCTCGACGCCCAGCGGCGGTTTGCCAGCGGCCTTGGCTGCCTCTATGACCGAATCGGCGATGGCGCTGACGTGACGAGTCGAACTCCCGCTGGCGAAAATCATGTAGTCGGTAAAGCTGGCAACGCCCGACACGTCCAGCAGCACGATGTTGTCGGCCTTGAGTTCTTCCAGCGCCTGCAGCGCCATTTTTCTGGTCGCCTCGGCCTGTAAATCAGCAGGTTTCGAATCAGTCACCGGATCTCCGATACAGGTGGTGGGTTTGAATGTAGTCCGCTACGGCCGAATGCAGCCACCGCCGCGGAATGTCGCCGGCGGCCAGCGCGGCCCGCACCTCGCTCGAGGAACAGTCGATGGCATCGGCTTCGAACAGCAGTATGGCGCCGGCCGCGTGCTGCTGCAACTGCTGCGCCGAGTCGACGCGGCGCTCGGGATACAGGGTCGGATCTAGCTCGACTCCCGGACGGATACAGACCACCAGGTGCGCCAGTTCGAGGATCTGCTGCGGGTGTTTCCAGCTGGCAAACCCGTTAAACGCGTCGGTCCCGAGCAGTAGCGCCAGGGGCTCGTCGCTGTGGCCTCGGATCTGGAGCAGGCTGTCGATGGTATAGGATGGGCCGGCGCGCTCGATCTCGAGGGTATTCAACACCAGCTCGGGGTGTTCGGCGAGCACCATATCGATCATCTCGCAGCGCTGCTGCGCCGTGGCGTGGGGTTGATCACGATGAACCGGCAAGGCGCAGGGCATGAACTGAACCTGGGCCAGCGACAATCTCGAAACAGCCTGGGTGGCTATCTGCAAGTGCCCGTTATGAATCGGATCGAAGGTACCGCCTAGAATTCCGATCATACTACTCGCGGATATTGCCGTCTCCGAACACGACGTACTTCTGCGATGTCAAACCTTCCAGACCTACCGGCCCGCGGGCGTGCAGTTTGTCGGTGCTGATGCCGATCTCGGCACCGAGACCGTACTCGAATCCATCGGCAAAACCGGTAGACGCGTTGACCATGACCGAACTCGAATCGACCCGGCGCAAGAATTCGCGGGTGCGCCCATAGTCCTCGCTGACGATCGCGTCGGTATGCTGCGAGCCGTAGTGGTTGATATGCTCGATCGCCTGCGCCAGGCCGTCGACGATGCGTATCGACAGAATGGGCGCGAGGTACTCGGTATACCAGTCTTCTTCACCGGCCGGGATAATATGGCCGGCATCGTATTCCCGCGTGCGATCGCAGCCGCGCAGTTCGACCCCGCTGGCCGACATGAGCCGAATGATTTCCGGCATTAGACGCGGCGCTATGGTCTCGGCCACGAGTAGCGTTTCCATCGCGTTACAGACGCCATAGCGCCGGGTCTTGGCGTTGACGGCAATATCGAGCGCCTTTTGCGGATCAGCGTGCTCATCGATATAGACGTGGCAAACGCCGTCCAGGTGCTTGATAACCGGAATAATCGAGTCATGGGTAATACGTTCGATCAGTGATTTCCCGCCGCGCGGGATGATCACGTCGATACAATCCGGCATTTGCAACATCTGGGTTACCGCCTCGCGATCGACGGTGTTTACCACCTGCACCGCGCCGGCGACCAAGCCTGCCTGCTCGAGGCCCTGCTGAATACACTGGTAAATAGCCTGGTTGGAATACAGCGCTTCCTTGCCACCGCGCAAAATACTGGCGTTGCCGGACTTGAGGCACAAAGCGGCAGCGTCGATGGTCACGTTCGGGCGCGATTCGTAGATGATGCCGATAACACCCAGCGGCACCCGCATCTTGCCGACCTGGATACCCGAGGGACGATAGCGCAGCTCGCTGATTTCACCGACCGGGTCGGCCAGGCCCGCTACCTGTTGCAGGCCCTCGATCATCGCGTCGACACGCGCCGGGGTCAGCTCGAGACGTTCCAGCATGGCGGAATCCAGCTCGTTTTCCCGCGCCCGTTCCAGGTCCTTTTGATTTTCCTGCAGAATAAAATCGCGGCGCTGATCGAGCACCGCCGCTATCTGCAGCAGCGCGGCATTCTTTTGCCGCGGCTCGGCGTTGGCGAGCTCGGCGGCGGCCGCGCGCGCAGCCTGCCCGAGACCGGCCATATACTTGTCCAGGTCGGGGCTATGTTCCTCGTGTAATGCTACGCTCATGTCCTTTACCAATATTGCCGCTGAAAGCAGTTACCAGCGACTTGATTTCTAACCAGTCCTGGCCGGGAAACTCGCTATCCTGCTGCCCCTTGCCAAGACGGTCTAATGTAGCACAGCTTTGCAGCAAACGCTCAATCTGTGCGCCGCCCAGGCGCGCCATCGCGCGCTGGTAAAGGCGCTGCTTGTTGCGCCAGATTCGTAACTGCTGCCAGCTGCGTTCACCCAGCGAACCGCTGCGTTCGGCCTGCTTCAGATGGTCGAGCTGCTGTAACGAACTCTGCAGGGCCCAGCGCAACTGCGCGGTAGCGTATCCCTCCGCCTCGAGGCTATTGAGGATCTTGAGAGCGCGCCCGGTCTTGCCCGCGAGACAGGCATCGACCAGCAGAAAATGGCTATAGCGCGCCGAGCGAGCCACGGAGTCCTCGATCGTGGCAAAATCGACCGCATCCTGGCCGGCAAAGCGAATCGACAGCTTTTCCAGCTCCTGGTCGGCGGCCAGCAGGTTGCCCTCGGTGCGTTCGGCCAGGAACTGGGCGGACTGGGCATCGATACTCAATCCCTTGCCGCGAGCACGCTGCAGCAGCCAGTCGACCAGCCGGTTATCGTAAACCGGTTTCAGTTCGACGACCTCGCCCACCGCGGCTATCGCCTTGCACCAGGCGGCATTCCTGGTCTGCCGGTCCAGCGCCGGCACGACAAATATGAACAGGTTGTCGGTATCGACGTTTTCACAAAGTCTTTGAATCACCTTGCTACCCTGCTGCCCGGGTTTGCCACCGGGCAGCGTGACGATACGGCACTTTTTCGCCGAAAAAAGCGACATCATACCGCTCTCGTCGAGCAGTTCACGCCAGTCGAAACCCGTATCGCTTTGCTGGTTGCGAATATCTTCGAAACCAGCCTCACGCAACGCGCGCCGGGCGTCGTCGAGCCAGTCGCGCAGCAACAGCGGCTCGGCGCTCGCCAGCAGGTAAACCGGCTTCAAATTCTGCGTTATCTGCGACCCTTCCATGGCGCGCAATCCTACCACAAATCTCGCCTCATCTTGGAAGCTGCAGAGATCCACGAGAATATCGTTAACTTTAATGATCGTTAGGTCTGAATTGCTTATCCAAAAGCCATTTCAGAAAAGCGGGTATGATCGGTTGTCATCCCGACCTACCTCATGGCAGTTTTGGAAAACGTGATCTTTCCGTGTGGCAAATGAAAAAGGCCCTCGTCCAGTTAAATGGAGCGAGGGCCCGAGATTACCTGCTTTTTCATCCAGTGGCATCCTGCCAGGCTTCCTGCCTGTGATGCAGTGGAAAGGATTCCAGGTTACATCTCCTTTGCCCGAGTCCCTGTGGGCACGGAGGAAATTATATGCTCGCGCTGGGTCGCGCCCTAGCCGGGATTGCGCCATGGCCTGTAAGATTGGGCGAAAGGTGCCGTAGGATAAGACCTACAAAGCTCAGATTTCGCGCAGACCGTCGGAGGGTTCGATGCGCGCGGCGCGCAGCCCGCCCATGATTGCGGCGAAGATCGCAACCACGACGGTCAGGCCCAGTGCCCACAAGAAGTGCTCGGTCAGCAGGAAACACAGCGCGCGGTCGAGGTTCAGCCGCGGTGCCAGGAAAAAATTGATCAGGTACTCGAAAGCCAGGTAAATCAGCACCGCCAGCAGCCACCCGAGCAATGCGGTGTAGCAGGCTTGCAGCACCGGGAACAGCACGATTCGCCCGCTTTTGAAACCCACCAGCCGCAGCACGCTGAGTTCCTTGCGCTTGCGGTCGACGTTGGCCCACAGGCTCGCGCCCAGTGAAAAGGAAAAACCGAGCGCACCGACGCAGGCGATGATCCAGTAGATGACCGACAGGTTCTGATCGATGGACTTGACCGTCGTGATTTCGGCGACGTTGGCCTTGATCCTGGCGCCCTCTTTCTCGAGCTCCGCGACCAGGTTTTCGACGTCGTGGATGGACCTTGCGTACAGCCTGAAGGACGGGTAGACGCGCTCAGCCGAATCGTCGCTATTGCCTTCCCAGCCTAACTCCGGAACCGCGCGCCCGTCCTTGAACTGATCGCTCGCGAACAGCAGATCGAGATTGACGAAGGCGACGAAACGGCTGGTCACGCTCGCATTCGCGATATCCATCACGGTCAGGAACA
>JAAUYE010052238.1_pt1 | contig 12448 bp, 12 predicted proteins | sample 7278081 | NCBI WGS metagenome assembly JAAUYE01 (sample SAMN14350131, study PRJNA611818) | marine sediment metagenome | isolation source: surface marine sediment (0.6m) | place: French Polynesia: Moorea | collected 2018-08
CCTGCACCCCGAGAAGCTCGAGACGAAGAAGTACGATCCGACGATTCGCAAGCACGTGATCTACAAGGAAGCCAAGATCAAGTAGCGGCGTCGACCGCAACATGAATTCGAGAAAGCCCGCTCCGAGCGGGCTTTTTTGTGTGCTGCACGCAGGTTCTGAGTCACAATAAGGCATGCCCGAGCTTCCCGAAGTCGAAACAACGCGTCGCGGCATCGAGCCGCACATCGTCAACGCGACGATCTCGCGCGTCGTCATACGCGAGCGGCGGCTTCGCTGGCCCGTCGCAAAGGAAGTGGACCTCAAACTGCCGGGCAAGAGGATCGAGTCGGTCGGTCGCCGGGCGAAATACCTGTTACTCAACACCAATACCGGGTCCGCAATACTGCATCTCGGCATGTCCGGCAGCCTCGTCGTTCTCGACCAGGGTGCGCCGGCCGGTGTGCACGACCATGTCGACATCGAATTCGACTCCGGGCTGATGCTGCGCTTTCGCGACCCGCGACGCTTCGGCTCGCTGCATTGGAGCGAAGCACCGCTGTCGCACGCGTTACTGGAGAAACTCGGACCAGAGCCGCTCGGCGATGACTTCGACGGCGATTACCTTTGGAGGAAGTCGCGTGGCCGCAAGGTCAGCGTCAAGCAGTTCATCATGAACGCGCACATCGTGGTCGGCGTCGGCAATATCTACGCAAGCGAGGCGCTTTACCTGGCGGGCATCAATCCGCGCCGGGCTGCGGGCAGAATCGCGAGGCGCCGTTACTCGGCGCTGGCCGACGGGATCAGGGAGGTGCTATCGAGGGCGATAAAGGCCGGCGGCACGACGCTCAGGGATTTTTATGGGGGCGACGGCGAAGCCGGCTATTTCAAGCAACAGCTCGAAGCGTACGGCCGCGAGGACGAACCCTGCCGGCGCTGCAACACGCCGATCACGGCCATCGTCCAGGGACAGCGCACGACCTACTATTGCAGGCAATGCCAGACTTAGGATAAGCCAGATGGCGTCCACCCACTATGACCAGCCGTGATCAGAGACGCTCCCTTTGGATAGTGCTTGCCTGCTTTGTGGCGGGCGGAGTGATTGTTGCCCTGGCCGTGATGCCCGGCGATCCGTTTGCTCGCTACCTGGCGCTCGCGGGGCTGTTGATTCTCGGGGCCGGCGCGTCGATCGATCTTCTTGTCGAAACAGACAACCCGGTCGAACCTCGAAGAGCCGACAAACGTGGCTTCCGGATACTGCGAAGGTCCATGCTCTTCGCATTGATGTTTATCTTCTCGTTATTCGTATTCCCTTTGATCGGGCTTGCGACCGGCGGGCTATCGGCCTTTTTCCTGTGGCCGCAGAGCACCCTTCTCACGGACGGGCTGGCCAGAGTCGCTACCGACGACGGTGCTCGCTATTACGAAGACCGGGCCATGGTGGGAGCACTGCTGTTCTGGGCTGTCGCCGCCGCGGCTTATGGCCTCGCAACCTGGAAACGGTCTCTCAGGCTCGCGGCGCTGCTGGCTTACCCGGTTATGATCGCGCTCGCCGTGGCAGCCAACCACGCCTTGTACCTCGCCGGTTTCCTTGCCGCTTCCTATGACTGGCCCTGAGGCTAGCGCCCGCAGCGCGCCAGCAGCGCGTCCTTGACCTTGGGCGACACGAATTCCGAGACATCACCACCCAGCGACGCCACCTCGCGGACGAGGCTCGACGAGATAAACGTGTACTTGTCGGTCGGCGTCAGGAACACAGTCTCTACCTCCTCGGTCAGATGGCGGTTCATGTTTGCAAGCTGGAATTCGTATTCGAAGTCGGAGACGGCTCGCAAGCCGCGGATGATGACGGCGAGATCGTTCTCCCGGGCGAAGTCGACCGTGAGCCCTTCGTACCCCATGACCTCAGCGTTGGGAATGTCACCGAGCGCCGCTTTCGCGAGCTCGACTCGCTCTCCGAACGTGAACATCGGCGCCTTACTGCCCGTATGCGCGGCGATCGCGACGACGACGCGCCCGTAGAGACGTGCCGCCCTGCGCACGAGGTCTTCGTGTCCCAGCGTGATCGGGTCGAACGTGCCGGGGTACATTGCGGACAGTGTCATTTCATTGCTCCTGTCAGGCAGCTCGCTGGACCAGCATATAGCGTACATTGCCAGCCGTCTTGTTCTTCAGCACGCGCCAGTTATCGGGCAGCGCGGCCATTGCCTTCGCCCGGTCCTGTTCCAGGTAGACGAGCGCGTCGTCTGCCAGGAACCCTCTCTCCTCGAGCAGTTTACACAATTGGCCGAGCACGTCTTCGGCAAATGGCGGATCGAGAAACACGATGTCGAACGGTTCGCGTCGCGTCGTGCCGAGAAATTCCTCCGCATCCTGTTGCAGCACCTTGGCGCCCTGGGCCTCCAGCGTCTCGATATTTCGCTCGAGCATCCGCACAGCTCCTGGTGCCTTCTCGACGAAGACGACTTCGCCTGCCCCCCTCGAGAGCGCCTCGAGCCCGAGCGCCCCGGTACCGGCGAACAGGTCGAGACAGCGGTTCCCATGGATGCCCGGCGCAAGCCAGTTGAACAGGGTCTCGCGAATCCGCTCGGACGTCGGCCGCAGGCCCGGCACATCGGCAATATCCAAAAGGCGACTGCGCCAGATTCCGGCTACAATACGCAGCCGTCCGGCTTTGCCCGTCTTTGATCGTCTGGCCATGGTGGTCCCGCTGCTTTAGAAAGAACGTATATCCATGTTTGCGAAGAAAGAAAAGCCCGAAAAGAAGGAAGGCTTCATCAAGCGGCTTCGGGCACGGCTCAACCGGGGCGATAGCTGGCTCACCTACGATCTCACGAAGCTCGCGCCGGGCGGCAAAATCGATGAAGACGTGCTCGACGAGCTCGAAGCCCTGCTGGTCATGGCCGACGTTGGTGTCGATACGACAGAACGTATTATCGCGGGCCTGCAAAGGCGCTTGATGCGTAAGGAACTCAAGGATGTCGACGCGTTGCAGGAGCACCTTCGCCGCGCGGTGCTCGAGATCCTGCAGCCCGTAGAGATGCCGCTGTCCGTCGAGAATCCCGACGGGCCGTTCGTTATCCTGATGGTTGGCGTCAACGGCGCAGGCAAGACAACGACGATTGGCAAACTCGCTCGTCGTTTCAAGGATTCTGGCTTGTCAGTGATGCTGGCCGCGGGCGATACGTTCCGTGCTGCGGCCGTCGAGCAACTGCAAGCCTGGGGCGAACGTAACGACGTGCCGGTGATCGCGCAACAGTCGGGGGCCGATCCGGCGGCCGTCATTTTCGACGCGATGGACGCCGCGAAGGCGCGCGGCATCGATGTGCTGCTCGCCGATACGGCCGGTCGCCTGCAAAGCCAGACAGGGCTCATGGATGAACTTGCCAAGGTCCGGCGAGTGATGGCCCGGCGCGACGAGACGGCGCCGCATGAAATCATGCTCGTACTCGACGCCAGCCAGGGTCAGAATGCTCTCGTGCAAGCAGAGAAATTCAACGAAGCACTCGGGCTTACGGGTATTACCGTGACGAAACTGGACGGCAGTGCGAAGGGCGGCATCCTGCTCGCGATAGCCGACCGGCTCAAGGTGCCTGTCCGATTCATCGGGATTGGCGAGTCTGCCGAAGACATGCAGCCCTTCTCTGCCGAGGAGTTCGTCGACGCCTTGCTGAGCTCGGGGCAGCAGGCGGGCTAGTTGCCGATGATACGACTCGAAAATGTCACCAAGCGTTACCCGGGGGGGCAGGAAGCACTATCGAACCTGAGTCTCGGCGTCGACAAGGGCGAGATGGTGTTTGTGACGGGTCACTCGGGCGCCGGCAAGAGCACCTTGCTACGACTCATCGCACTGATAGAACGGCCGACGGGTGGCCAGGTCATCGTGGACGAACAGAACACCCGGCGCGTCAGGCGACGCAAGATTCCAGCCTATCGCCGCCAGATCGGAATGGTCTTCCAGGACCACAAGCTGCTATACGACAGGCCTGTTTCCGACAATGTTGCGTTGCCGCTCGTCATTGCCGGCGTGGGCCACCGCGATGCATTGCGCCGGGTTCGGGCCGCACTGGACCAGGTCGGCCTGTTGCACAAGGAGAAGCAGAGCCCCGAAACGCTGTCGGCTGGCGAACAGCAGCGCGTTGGCATAGCGCGCGCGATCGTGACGCGCCCGAAACTGCTGATCGCCGATGAACCTACGGGTAACCTCGACCCCGATCTGTCGCTGGAAGTCATGCGTATTTTCCGGCGCTTCAATGAGGTCGGCGTCACGTTGCTCATTGCCAGTCACGACATCTCGTTGATTGACCGCCTCGGCTGCCGCCGAATTGCTCTCGAAGACGGTCAGCTGGTCGAGGAGGAGGCCGATCCTTGGCTGTGACGAGAAACGCTGATGCCGTTGCGCCTGTGCGCAAATCGGGCGCCGTTTCGATCTGGGCCGGGCGCCACGCGAGCACGTCCATCGCCGCGCTTGGCAGACTCTTCCGGCAGCCGTTTGCCAGCTTCATGATCGTCCTCGTCATTGCGGTCACGCTCGCGCTGCCCGCGGCGATTAACCTGGTCGTCAAGAATGCGCGCGCGGTTAGCGGTTCCTGGGACAACGCGCTCGACTTTGCCGTGTACCTCAAGCAGGACCTCTCGATCAGCGAGGCGGAAGGGCTCAGCCGACTGATATCGCAACGCGCCGACGTGGATGCGGTGGATGTCATCACGTCCGAGCAGGCGCTCGCCGAGTTCAAGCAACAGTCGGGCTTCGGTGAGGCGCTCGACCAGCTTCCCGAGAACCCCTTGCCGCACACGCTCGTCGTGCGCCCCAGCGCCGGGAACACGAGCGCGTCGCTGATCCTGCTGCAGGAGGAAATCGGTAACCTGCCCGAGACTGAATACGTGCAGGCGGATACCGACTGGGTGCAGCGTTTCCACGCAATACTGGACATCGTCAGGCAGGCAATTGGCATCGGTGCAGCGCTACTCGGCCTGGCGATCGTTGTGATCATCGGCAATACGATTCGTCTCGACATCGAGAATCGCCGGGAGGAAATAGAGGTCACCAAGCTCATCGGGGCGAGCAACGCGTTCGTGCGGAGGCCGTTCCTGTGGACCGGGTTCTGGTACGGATTGTTTGGCGGCTTGCTGGCGCTTGCGCTCGTTCGCTACGGCTTGTTTCTGCTCGAGGGGCCGGTCGCCCGGCTCGCCGGGCTGTATCAGAGCAACATAGTGATCTCGTCGCTCGGGATCGACGAGGGTGCGGTACTTGTCGGTATCGGCATATTCCTCGGGCTGTTCGGCTCGTGGTTCACGACCGCTCGCCACATGCGCAGGATAGAGCCTCGCTAACGGCGACGTAACGCGGCCATCACCCCGTCGACGACGGCCTGCATGGATTCGCGCGATGGCCTGCTCTTGCACATGACCCGCAAACCCCAGATGTTGTTCATGAGAAATTCCGCGAGCGCGACGGCGTCGCGATCGGCCGCGACCTGGCCCTGGGATTGCGCTTCGCTGATCAGGGATTCGAAGGCTTTCGCGGCGTAGCGACTGTATCCGCAAAGATGGTCGCCGATCTCGGAGTCGTGTTGCGACATTTCGAGCATGGAGTTGACGGTCAGGCAACCACGGCGATCGTCGCCGCTCACCTGGTCCTCGACGATCTGCTGCAGCAGGCTGCCGATCTTGTCGATCGCCGAGCCGGGCTGCTCTCCCAGGTGGCGGATGCGCGCTATGAATTGCTGGTTGTACTGCTCGATGACCTCGAGGAACAGGCCTTTCTTGTTGCCGAAGGCCGCGTACAGGCTGCCCGGTTGCAGGCCCGTCGCAGCCACGAGATCGCCGATGGAGGTCTTGCCGTAACCCTGCTCCCAGAACACGGCCGTAGCCTGTTCAACAACGTCGGCTCGGTCGTATTCGGGTGATCGCGGCATGATGAATTCCGGAAAGTGCGAGAAGTCATTCTATACATACTTGAATAATCATTCAAGAATTGCTAATGTCTGTGCTCGGCCTCAGCAAAGGCCGTGTTTTTTGGCCTATATTTGAACGTTTATTCAACAAATCAAGGAACCCGGCATTACCAACTCGACGATGCAAATGCCTGGCAGGCGTTGGCGCGGAGGCGCATCCGGCACTTCGGGGCCTGGCGCAGCCAAACCGCATCGTATTGGACATAATGCCTGCCGGGGATCTGGGCTTAACCCGTTGTTCACAATGGAAAAATAGCCAGAAAAGGCGTGGAACTTCTGTTATCCGTTAGCACTCTAAGTTTGCGAGTGCTAAAATCAGGTGCCATCCAAGGAGGTAGTAGTAGATGACAACAGCCGTTGCCAAGCTGAACCAGGATCTCGTACTGGCGGGTCCGGTAGGGAGCCTCGACGCCTATATCCAGGCCGTAGGCTCGATTCCGGTACTTGCCAAGGAAGATGAGCAGGACCTGGCCACGCGGTTTCGCGATCATGACGATCTCGAAGCGGCGCGTGAACTGGTCATGGCACACCTGCGTTTCGTCGTCCACATCGCCAAGGGATACACGGGCTACGGACTCCCCCTGAACGACCTGATCCAGGAAGGTAATGTTGGGCTCATGAAGGCCGTCAAGCGCTTCGACCCTAATTACGACGTACGCCTGGTGTCGTTCGCCGTGCACTGGATTCGCGCCGAGATTCACGAGTTCGTGCTCAAGAACTGGCGCATCGTCAAAGTTGCGACGACGAAGGCGCAGCGCAAGCTGTTCTTTAACCTGCGCAAGGCAAAGAAGAGCCTCGCCTGGCTGACGGCCGAAGAAACCGAAGCTGTTGCCAGAGATCTCGGCGTCAGCGCAAAAGAAGTCACCGAAATGGAGAAGCGCCTGCATTCACGTGACGCCATCTTCGATCCGACGCCGGATGCCGACGACGAGCGCAACTTCACGCCCGCCGCCTACCTGCCGAGCCCCGACGCCGACCCTGCGAAACTCGTCGAGACGGCCGACTGGAACGACGACGCAACGACGCGCATGCATACGGCGCTGAACATCCTCGACGACCGCAGTCGCCACATTCTCGAGGCACGCTGGCTTACCGACAACAAGATGACGCTGCACGAGCTCGCCGACGAATACGGTGTTTCGGCGGAGCGCATCCGTCAGCTCGAAGCCAACGCGATCAAGAAGCTCAGGAACGCTATCGTCGTTTGATAACTGTCGTCTGATGCAAGTTCTTGAATGCGCTTTGCGCACAAAAAGGCCGCTCATCGAGCGGCCTTTTTCGTGGTCAGAACCTGCCGACCCGCTGCGTGTCGCCGAAAGTGGCGAGCACCGCCCCGTAAACCTGCATTGCCTCCCAGATATTCTGCAGGCGGATATTCTCGTTCTCCGCGTGCTGGTTATTGTCATGGTTGGCGAGCGGCAGGATGATGATGGGCGCCGACAGTCGGCTGCCGAACTCGTGCAGGGGCAGGCTGCCGCCCATCGTCGGCGTCACGATGAGGTCTGGCGCGATCGTGCGCATCAGCTTCGTCAGGCGTAAGGACATGGGGTCGTCGAGCGGCGTGCGCAGGGCCGGGTACCCCGCGCCGCGCCAGTCGAGCCTGGCGACCTTCGGACGGGCGCGCAACGTTTCGGGCGTCGGATCTTCGTAGACGATGTGGAAGCCCTGTCCGGCGATGTGTGCCTCGATAAGCGCACGTACGCTGTCCGGCGTCTGGTTCGGCACGAGCCTGAGATTCAGCGACGTGGTGGCCGTCGAGAGAATGACGTTGCGGCCTTTGACGCCTACTCCGCCAGCCACGATGCCGCGCGCATTGATGGCCGGCAACATGACGAGCTCTTCGATGCGCCGGCCGTCGCCCTCCGGCGTGTGTACGGACAATTCGTTCTTGAGCGTCTCGGTGACGTCGGGCATATCCGCGATCGCATCGAGCTCCAGCTCGGTCGGTGGCGGGACATCGTCGTAGTAACCGTCGATCAATATGCGGCCCGACTCGTCGCGCATACTCGTCAGCAAACTCGAAAGCTGCATGATCGGGTTCGGCGCCCAGTTGCCGTAGTGCCCGGAGTGCAGCGGCCGCGTCGCGCCAAAGGTCGTGATATCCACGGTCGTGGAACCGCGGACGCCGAAGACAAGCTGCGTTCGGCGTGACTGGTGCATCGGGCCATCGCAGAACAGGAACAGGTCGGCTTCAAGCAGCTCGCGGTTGTCATCAATGATCTTGCCGACCGTCGGCGATCCCCGTTCTTCCTCTCCGTCGAGCAGCAGTTTCAGGTTCACGGAGAGCTCGATGTCACTGGCGGCCAGCGCATCGAGCGTATGCACGAGCGCGACGATCGGCATCTTGTCGTCGCCCGCCGAACGTGCGTAGAGGCGCCACTCGGGATCGAAACCGCCCTCGACTTCGCCAACCGGTTGACCGCCGGCCTGGATGGGTCCGTCGAGAAGGGTCGGCGAGAACGGCGGATACGCCCAGTTCTCTTCCTGGACAGGCTGCCCGTCGAAATGCGCGTAGATGAGTATCGTCTCGGCCGCACCCGGGTTGTTCAGTTCGGCGTAGACGTACGGGGCTTTGCCCGCGTGCAGCCTCCGCGTCTCGAATCCGCGAGACTCGAGCAGGCTGATGATGTGATCGGCGTTGCGCTCCATGTCGGGGAGATTCACCGCGACGTTCGGAATCGAAAGCAGTTCGACGAAGTCTCCGATGATTGTGGCTTCACGATCCTGCCGATACTCATCGACGACCTCGAGTACACGAGCAACTCGCGCGTCGACCGTTTCCTGCGCAGCGGCGATTCCGCACAGGAATGCTGCCGACAGGCAGATGGCCAGCGCCACATGCTTTTTGCCTCGGACGGTTTCGGACATATTGGTGGTTCCTCCGGGCACGTTAGCGCACGGGCCGCGCGTGTGCCGATCCGCGCAGTATGGCGTTCATGAAGATGACGTTGAGGCCGTCGAGATAAGCACGAACGTTCGGGTCCTGTGTGAACCCGATGACGAAGCCCCGGCCCGCCGGCTGTGCGACGGCAAACGGCTTGTAAGCCAGTTGCTTGCGATTCTGCTCCCACATGTAACCGCTGGCGAGCAGTTCGTCGGCGCCCGGGAAGTAGGCGACATTGACGCCCTTGTCGAGGCGGATCGGCGTGTAAATGTCTGGCCCGCGAACGAGGACATTGATCGTCTCCGCGACGCCCGCGCCGAGCCAGTGATCGGGATCGACGTTGGCTTTTGCCAGGACCCCGGCAACCGAATCCGGACTGGCCTTTTCGGCAGTGATGAGCGCCTGGTATTCATCCTGGTCAGCGACATAACTACCTTCTACCGTCGGCTCTTCGGGCTCGTCGCCGTTCTTCTTCGCGGGTTTCTTTTCGTCATCCTCGGTTTCGACGACGGCGTTCTCGCGACGAATGGCGAGCAGGTCGACGGCCGGATCGGCCAGCAGGCGCGTCGCGTTGCCCACGCCGATCAGCACGCCGCCGCGTTCCACCCAGTCCTTGAGCTTTGCAACGACCTCGTCGGTGAGCGCAGGCCGGTAAGCGGGCCAGGCCTCGGGCATGATCAGCACCTGGTAGCGGCTGATGTCACCCTGCGCCAGCGTCGAGACGCGAATCGCCGTGACTGGATAATCGAACTGGCGCTCGATCACGAAGCGCGTGTTACCGGCGCTGTACGCGGATGTCGGCGTGTCCCAGAGTATCGCCACTCTCGGTTTGCTGAAGCGTACGACCCGCATGCTGCCGAAGTTCGGACCGTCAGTAACCCAGCTATCGTCAACCGCGGTCACGTTGGCGCCCGTCTCGCGCGCCAGCTCGACCATGATGTTGCGGAGGCCTTGCGGATTGTCTGCGGTATCCAGGATCAGGGTGCCCGACGGATAACGCGTCCCCATGTGAGTGAAAGCGAGATCCGAACTCTTGACGGCGAGACCGCGACGAAGCGCATTGGTCAGCAGGCGGACCGCGGAAGCCGATCCCCAGGGAACCAGGTACGCCACCGAACCCTGACCACCGGCGACGGTACCCGGCAGCACCAGTTCCGGCCCGGCCTCGACAACGGCGGCGTCGACGGCGCGACGACATGAATCGGTTTCCACGTTCATCATCAGCGGCAGTGACCACGCCGTAACATCGTAGATTTCGTCGCGGATCTTCTTGGCGCGACGCCGTTCCTGCTCGGCGAGAAACTTGTCGTCCATGGGTACGTCGGTATCGAGCAGCGTACGCACGAGGCGCTTCCTCGGTTGCGCCAGGTTGATCACGTAACTGCCGGCTTCGTAGGGTTTTCCGCAAGCGCTGAACGATCGCGTGGCCCGGCCGACCTCGACGCCCTGCCGCACGAGCAGTCCGGCCATCTTGTCCGCCGCCGCCTGGTCGTTCTGCGTGGGCACGATATAGGAACGAATGTCTTCCTTGCGGCCTTCCTCGATCGCCGACAACTGGAAGTCATAAAAATCAGTGAGCAACTTCTCGCGATTCTCTGCGACCGTCTGCGCCGTGCCGAGCGACGTAACGAAGTGGTTGCGCACGGTATCCCAATAGGTCATCTCGACGCCGTCATACTTCCTGACGACGAGGCCACGCGCCGATGCCTGCTCGTAGGTCATTGCTATGCCGCCGAAATAGGAGGGCCAGCTAGCCCCGTAGCCCGGGTAGAACGCGTCGAAAATCTCGCGCGTGAAGTAGTCGAGCCCGAACCTGTCAAACCAGTAGGCATTGGTCCGGCCGAAAAGCTCGAGGCTCTCGGTCTGGCTCTTCGCCAGGTGCGGGTTGAACGGCACGGCCTCGGGCGAAAAATAGTAGGTACTGTTCGAGCCCATCTCGTGGGCATCCACAAATGCGACCGGATACCACTCCTGCAACTCCCGAACCCGCCCCTGGGTCTCGGGCTGGGTCATGATGAACCAGTCGCGATTCATGTCGAACAGGTAGTGATTGGTGCGGCCGTTCGGCCACGGCTCGTTGTGCTCCGCGGATATCATGTCGGGGCTAGGCTCGAGTCCCTCGGCAATCTCGAAACGATGGATGAAGCGGTCGCGGCCGTCCGGGTTCTGCACCGGATCGATAACGACGACCGTGTCGCGGAGGATATCGGACACGCGATCATCGCCGCGCGCAGCCAGCAAATGATAGGCCGTCATAATGGCCGCATCGGTCGACGAAATCTCGTTGCCGTGCACGCCGTAGGACAACCACGTCACGGCGGGCTGATTGGCGATGATCGCGTCGGCGGCGGCACGCGTCGTCTTTCGCGGGTCGCTCAGTCGCTGCATGTTGGCCTTGATGTCTTCGATTCGCGCCATGTTCTCGGGCGAGGAAATGACAGCGTAAATCAGCTCGCGCCCCTCCCAGGACTCCGCGTAACGGTGCAATGTGATCCGATCGGGCGCAGCGGCCGCGAGTGCTTCGAAATAGCGGATCGTGTCCCGATGCCACGTAATCCTCTTGCCGGACGCGTGTCCGAGCACGCTCTCGACCGTCGGAATCGCCGGGTCGTAGTCGGCACCTGGCCAGAATTCTTCCTGCGCGACGGCCTTGTCTGCGCACGAGCTGGCGATGATGGCTATGAGAATGTTGCGGAGAGCGCGCTGCATCTTCTTCCCTCTTTATTATTGGTCGGGCGAGTATAGTCCCTATTTGTAAACACGTGTCCTGTAACGAATCCAGCCGCCGTCCTCTACGCCCAGCGGATCGTGATGCGTCCAGTGCACGAGGCCACCCAGGTCGTTCCACTCATACATGCCGCGAACCCGCACGCGATCACCGAGCCCGAGCGGCACGCGTTCCACGAGATCGATGTTATGCGCGATCAGCAGGGTCCCGCCCGCACCGATGTCCAGGATGAAACGCTGGTGCCGCGAGCCGTCGTTATCATCCGAGAGCAGGCGTTTCACGAAGCCCGTCACTTCGATCCAGCTTCCCGTGTCGCGTTTGCTGAAGGAGCTACTCAAGCTACGCCCTGGTTATTCTTGTTCGATTCGGGGTAGAGCCGTTACAGGGTGCCAAAAAAAAACGCGGCTGGCCATCCATGGCCGCCGCGTTCGATAGAGATGCGGGTTCGATCAGCTAGCCGTTAGCGGCACCATCGTGATCTCGACTCGACGATTGGCCTGCATTCCGGCTGCCGAGGTGTTATCGGCCACCGGTCGCGTCTCACCCATGCCGACCGTGATCAGGCGTTGCGAAATAACGCCCTGGCCTTTCAGGTAATTCGCTACCGACGCTGCGCGCCGCTCCGAGAGGCTTTGGTTGTAAGCGTGCGACCCGGAGCTGTCCGTGTGTCCTGCCACCTCGACGACTGTCTGCTCGTACTCGGCAAGCACCTTGCCGACCGAGTTCAGCACATCGAAGAACGCCGGACTCAGGTCCGAGCTGTCGGTCGCGAACGTAACGTTGCCCGGCATGTTGAGCGTGATGTTGTCGCCGATACGCGTAACGCTGACGCCCGTGCCCTCGAGCTGCGCCCGCAGCTCGGCTTCCTGCTTGTCCATGTAGTAGCCGATCGAGCCGCCGGC
>JAAUYE010004521.1_pt1 | contig 12442 bp, 14 predicted proteins | sample 7278081 | NCBI WGS metagenome assembly JAAUYE01 (sample SAMN14350131, study PRJNA611818) | marine sediment metagenome | isolation source: surface marine sediment (0.6m) | place: French Polynesia: Moorea | collected 2018-08
ACGATCCGGACCGGCCAGGCCCAATGATCCTCAACTGGCAGCGCCGGCCTCAGTTCTACCGCCTCGCGGGCGAGAACCACCGCATCCCATGGCCGAAGTCCGCTGGCTTGGCGCAGATCCTGTTCAACACCACGGCCGAGATGCCGGCGGAGTGGCCTGCAGATGTGGATCTGGAAGCCACGCTCGACCCCGTCTGGCTCGTCGAGCACCTGGGGGCGAGCGCCGAGGCCTACGTGGAGTGGCCCGCTCAGGTGCCGACCGCCCATCGGGTGACGGCTCAATGGCTGGCGGGCCTCGATGCCGCGGCACTGCTGGGCGTGGGGTTCCGGGGCACGTCCCAGGTCAGCCAAGCGCTCCGGGTCGACTTCGGGGCCGAGATCGCCCACGACCTCCGGGTCCTGATAACCGCGCTGCGGGAGGTCGATGCGGGGCACGAGATCCCCGGGGGATGGCTCGGCATCCCGCCGCTTATCGCGGACGCAGAGATCCCGGTCGAATGGGCCGAGCTTCCCTATGGGACGCCCCGTGGGGTCTATACGGTCGACGAGCGGGGCAACCGATTCCTCGTCGATCGGCGCGGACAGGTCTATGGCATCGATCCCGAGGGCCGGACCTACGTGGTCGGCCGGCGGGACCGCGTCTATCAGATCGACCCTCGGGGCAACGTCTACTGGGTCGGAACCCGGGGGCGCCGGTACAGCGTCGATACCGAGGGCCGGACCTATCGGCTTCCGGACCATCCCAAGGTCTATGGTGCGGAGCGGCCCGATACGCTCTATAGTGCCGACCAGCGCGGCACGGGCGTGACCGAGCCGCCGCGCGGCCGGACCTTCCGGATCAAGCCGCGCAACTAGAGCCAAGGAGCGGCCATGTCGATCATCGGCTCCGACATCGTCCTCTACGGATCGGCGAACATGCGGGAGACCGATTCGGGCGCTCAGGGCGGAGCACTCGATACCTCGCGCCGCGTCGTGTTCGACGACATCGACCCAGCGGGTAACATCGAGATCGTCAGCAGCGCGGGCGCGGACACCACCCAGTCCGTCACCATCACCGGGCGCGACAGCGCCGGGGTGCTCATCAGCGAAGCCAAGACCCTCAATGGCGTCACGCCGGTGGCGATGACGGCCCAGACCGACTGGGAGCGGCTCCTGAAGGCGACCAAGTCCGCCGGCACCGCGGGCGATGTCGCGGCCATGGCGGTGACCAAGACCCGGACCAATACGCTCGTCGACGCCGCCCAGAACACCGCGAGCCAGATGGCCTACGCGGTTCTGGACGCTGGCGCGAGCGGGACCGACGATTTCTACAACGGGATGGTGATCCGGACCATCACGGGAACCGGCCCCAATCAGCTTCGCCGCATCATCGACTACGACGGCACCACGAAGCGCGCCTACGTGAACCGGGACTGGGACGTGCTGCCGGACGTGACCACGACCTACTCGGTATCGCCCGGCATGGTGTTCGAGCTCGTGCCCTTCGAGGTTATGGAGGTCCGCCGGCCGTTCTACGACGTGCTGGCCGAAGCCCCCGGGGGTTCGGACCGGGATTACTACGAGAAGGTGTTCTGGCGGAACAACCACCCGACTCTGAGCCTGTCGAGCGCCCAGATCATCGAACAGGCGGACCCGAGCGGCCGGCTGGACTTCGGCCTGGCCGCGACCCTCGACGACACCGGGGCCTCGACGAATCGCCGCACCGCGCCCGGTGGGATCACGTTCGACAACGCAGCGAAGGCCGTGGCTAATTCCGGGAACCATTCGGCCGGAGCCGCTCAGGGGTGCTGGTTGCACCTGAACCTTCCGGCCGGTACCCCGGCGACCAAGACCACCTACACGCTGCGCGAGACCGGGGCCACGGTCTAGGAGGGAGCGATGGCAGGAGAGATCGACCTCACGAAGCGACCCGCCGAAGTCATAAAGTACGACTTCGACTTCACCGTTCAGACCGGCGACGCCAGCTTAACGCTCCAGGGGACCCCGACGCTCGCGATCACGCCGCAGGGCAAGGTCCCCGATACGCCGCCGTTGACCGAGACCGGGGGAGTCGCTCAGGGCGGCAAGGCGCAGTTCACCATCAGCGACGGGGCGGACGGAGAACTCTACAAGCTCGTTTGCACCGCTCAGGACGACCAGGGCCAGACCCACGTGATGACCGGTTGGCTCGAAGTCGAGAGCGTCCGGGACACCGTCGACCTCATCGTCGAGGACGGCACGATGAAACAGGACGCCGACGCCTTCGTGTCGCTCGCGGATGCCGACGCCTACTTCGCCGCCCGGAACAACGCCGCCTGGCAGGCCGCAACCGCCGGCGAGCGCGAGGCCGCGATCCGAGAGGGGACGCGGCTGATCCACACCCGCTATCGCTGGCCCGGCGAGATCCAGTCCGAGTTGCAGGCCCTGAGCTGGCCCCGCTACGACGCCTATCATCGGGACGGCAAGCGCATCGATCCCGGCATCGTGCCCCAAGAGGTTCAGGACGCGACCTGCGAGGCCGCGCTCCTGAGCCTGTCGGGTTCGCTCATTCCGGCAACCGATCGAGGAGGACGGATCAAGTCCGCCCGGGTGGGACCGATCCAGGTGACCTATGAGGATCAGGCCGACCCGCACCGCTCGTTCGAATGGCTGGACCAGATCCTCGTCGATCTCTATGTGCGGCGCGGTCGGCGCCGCGGACCACTCATGAGGGCCTAAATCATGCCAACTCCCAAGAAGGACAGCAGACAGCGCAATCTCGAACAGCGGCACGATCCCCGGTCGGACCGCTATCGGCTCTACGACCGCGACAGCGGTGAATGAAACGGGGCCAAGCCGTCCCCGGGGCCCTATGTGGGCGTGCGGCTTCCGGACGGGACCATCCCGACCAATGAGCCGCCAGCCGAACCCGTTCCGGAGCCAGAGCCGCCCGAGACCGAGGAGGCGACGTGAGCCTTGGGCTGAAGACCGTTGCGTCTGACGTGCTGGGCCAGCTCGGCACCTTGGCGGAGATCCGGATGATCACCCGGACCGAGGACCGCGACGCAGGCACCTCGACGGAGGCCATAGCGACCATAGAGGCCCGGGGGGCGCCGGACCGGTTCCGGCAGGAACTCATCGACGGCACCCGCGTGAAGACCGGGGATCTGATGTTCACGGTCTCGGCCGCCGATGTCCCGACCGAACCCAAGGCCGACAACACCCGGGTTCGGCTTCTCGACAAGACCTACGAGGTCGTCGGCGTCGATCCGGTCCCGGACGGCGACGAGGTCGCGGCATGGACCATGCACCTCCGGCTGGCCTGATGGCGGACAACGTCGTCAATCTCGACGAGGCCCGGGAGGACCGGGTGAGCTATTGGCGCTGCGACTGCGGGTGCTACACGTTCTGGCTCCGGGACGACGCCGAGGTCGAGTGCGCGCATTGCGGCGACGTGAGTCCCGGCTCGGGGTCCTGGAATGTCCCCCGGGGGCCGACCAACGATCCCGCCGCAGACGGCCGGACACAGATCGAACTCGGGCACCCCGACGATGCGCTGGAAAGCCTGCTGCGCTTCGTCCGGGCCGAGAGCACTGCGGCCGTCGTGGTCTGTCTGGACAACGGCAACGTCCGGGCATGGGGGCACGAGTTCGACACCCGAGCTCGGCGGGGCTGGTTGCGCCGCAGGCTGGAGGACGCCCGGCGGCTTCTCGTGGAGGAATAGGTGGCCGAGAACCTTCAGGAGTTCCTGCTCGAAGTCGACGCCGAGGTCGAGCAGATGACGCAGGAGGACTTCCGGGACTTCACGGTCAAGATCGCGCTGGACGCGCTCGAAAGCGTCGTCGACCTCAGCCCCGTGGGACAGCCGTACCGCTGGAAGTCCCGGCCCCCGCCCGGCTACGTCGGCGGGGCCTTCCGGGGCGCGTGGATCGTCACCCTCGATGTCCCGACCGATGACGAGACCCGACGCATCGACCCCGAGGGTAGCCCGACCAGGGAGGCGGGGGAGAGCATCATCCTGACCGCCGAACCCTACCAGCCGATCTGGATCACCAACAACATGCCCTACGCGCTGCGGCTCGAACAGGGGTGGAGCCAGCAAGCCCCCACGGGTATGGTGGCGATCACGATCAAGCGACTGCAATCCATCTACAGGAGGGTCGAATGACCAAGGCGACCGAGGCGGCGGATGGTTTCGCCGAAGCCTTGCGGTTGAACTGGCGCCAGCGCCTCTGGCGGCAGCTCGGCTTCGGTACGTGCGGCAGTCCGGACCCGTGGCCGGAGGATCTAGAGGGCTTCTATCGCGGATACATGAGCATGGGAGTCTTCGCCGCTTGGGACTGGAGGGACCGTCTCCGGATTCTGATCTCCGGTAAGACGATGGCCAACGTATCGATCAAGACCAACGTCCGAGTCGATCGGATCGAGAGCGCGACCAATTGCTCGGTCCTACCGCCCGGCTGGAGGGGCGAGCGGTGACCGCCCTGATCCGCTGCCACACGGTTCCGCATCCACAAGGGCATCAGCCCGACACGGTCCGCTGCGGTCGGCTGGTGGCGAAGACCCGCTCCGGGGCCTACTACGAGATGGCGCGACGCCTCAGGGCGCTCGGGGTCCGACCCGACACGGTCCTTCAGCTCTACTGCACCGATGGTCGCCCCTCGATCCGGATGGCGCTCGGGGAGGCCTGCCGGGTCATGGTCGAGGACAGCGACCGGGGCGGCGTCCGGCGCCGGAAGTTCCGCCCCCACCCTCGCACCAAACCGCCCCGGGATCCCGGGGGTAATCGCGAGGACGCGCCTGAGGGGGTCGCGGCGTAGATGACGGCCTCCATCGCCACCACGGTCCGCACACGCTTCAATTCGCAGTTCCCCGTCCTGCGCCCGGGCGTCCCCATCGCGGTGGCGGGATTCCCGTTCGACCCCGAGACCGAGGGCCGCGACGCGAACAAGAACCCGATCGCCTGGGTCCGACTGAGCCTCCATCCGACGCGGAAGTACCCGAACGCCATCGGGGCGAGCGCCCCGGACCGCAACGAAGGCTTCGTCTGGATCGAGTGCTACGGGCCCGTGGGGCAGCCAGGCTTGGTCGAGGCCATCGCCCAGGACGCGGGATCGGTGTTTGCCAAACAGACAATCGGGGGTGTAACGTTCCGCTCCGCTGAGCCTCGATACCCGCCGGACGAGGACAACTGGATCAGGCGCGACGTGCACATCGACTACGTCAGCGACGAAACCTCCTAGGAGGACGCCATGCCAGTGAACGATTACCGCGCCGGAGCCGACACGGCCGGCACGGACCTCCATTGGGTCGCCGAGACCAACTGGGGTCAGGTCCCCGCCGGTCCCCCGACGCTCAACACCGCCCGGATCACGTCCAACACCCTCCAGCTCGCCAAGACCACGCAGCGCAGCAACGAGATCGACAGCACCCGACAGATCAAGCAGCGCATCCTGACCAGCCTCATGGTTCAGGGCGCGACCGGCTGGGAACTCAGCCTGGACGAACCCGGGGGCGGCGATCTCATCGACCTGTTCGAGGGAGCGCTGTTCGGCACCTGGACGGCGGATCTCGGCATCACGGGCACCATCAACGCCTCGTCGGTCGACGACAGCTTCACCGACAACCTCGCGGCCGGGACGATGTTCGCCAACGTCCAGATCGGCCAGTGGATCAAGGTCGGGGGCTTCGTCGATCCGGCCAACAACGGGATCTTCCAGGTCACCGGCAAGCCCAACAACGACAAGATCATCGTCGACAGCACGCTGGTGACCGAGGCCGGGACCGGGAACGAGACCGTCGCGGGCCGGAACCTCAGGGACGGACAGGTGGTCAACTCCTACGTCTTGGAAGACCGGCAGAGCGACCTCACCCCGAACGTCTATCTGGCCTACCTCGGGATGATGATCGGTAACTTCGAGGCCGCGTTCCAGACCGACGCCATCGTGACCGGGAACTTCGGCTGGATGGGCAAGACCCAGAACGCTCCCTCGGGGTCGAGCGTCGGCAGCGGCTTCAATCCCAAGTCCGTGGCCGAGGTCGCCAACACCATCACCCAGACCGGAAGCATCCGGGAGGGCGGGGCCGCGCCTTCGGCGGTCATCCGGACCATCAACGTCAGGGCCGACAACGCTCTCCGGGTCCAGCGGGGAATCGGAGGCGGGGCCGAGGCCTCGGGCATGGGTTTCGGGGACTTCGATCTCACGGGCAGGCTCGAAGCGTTCCTGCTCGACAGCGCCCTGATGACCAAGTACCGCAATCACACACCGACCCAACTCGACTGGCGGGTCACGGCCGAGGATGGCCGGGCGCTCGTCCTGACGGTTCCGCAAGCTCGGCTGAGCAGCAAGAACATCGACGCCAGCGGACCCAACCAGGACCGGCTGCAGCAGTACGACTTCGAGGCCGAGAGCCATCCCACCTGGGGGTTCACGTTCCAGCTCGACAGCTTCGCGCCCTGAGGTTAGACTTCGGGCACTTGCAGGGCCACGTCCCGCCACTCCACCAGAGGGGGCCGATCTTCGGGTCGGCCCCTTCGTTATTGCGAGTTCGCAATGCCGCTGATAGGTTCGGGGATCAGCAGGAGGATGCGATGAGCGCCAAGCCGAAAGCCGTAGATCAACCGAGCGCCGAAGACGTAGCGAAGGCCCGAGCCTTCTGGGGGCAGTTCGATTCCGATCCCAGTCTCGACGAGGACGGGGCGTGGGTCGAGATCGACGGGGTGGGGGTCAAGATCCGCTCAAAGATTTCCATCCGGGTCCAGAACAAGCTCGCCCAACTCTACCGGCCCCTGAAGGGGGCCTACGACGACGACGTCGACGTTCCGCCCGACCTCGATCGCGAGATGAACTGCCGCTGGGTGGCCGAGGCCATCATCGCCGACTGGCGACCGCCGGACCATCCCAAGGGAATGTGGGACCCCGATAACCTCGGGCAGCGGCTTCCCTACAGCCAGGCGAACGCAATCCGGATCTGTCAGTTGCCCCAGTATTATCGCTTCGTCCTTCGTTGCCTGACGGAATCCAGCCAGGTCGCCAACTACCGCACCCGAGCCGCACGGGCCACGGCGGGAAACTCATAGAGACGCGCCGCTGGCACGCCGAGTGGCTGCCGCGGGCGTCCTTCCTCCACAGGGTCCATCGGGAACACGGGATCTGGCATCCGGCCCTCGACGGACCGCCGCGCGATCCCCCGGGCGGCGATCTGGTCCGCTTGGCCTTCGGGAGCCTCAGTCGCGGACGGCCATGGAGTGCGGCTGGGCCTCAGCGCATCGGCCTTGAGGCCATCTGGTCTTGGTTCGCGATTGCGGGTATTGGTTCCCCGGAGCGGCGGCTCGAACTCCTGAGCATCATCGAGCTATTGGACGACGCCTGGCTTGAAGACTATTATCGCCGTCAACCGTCGGAGTCTCGCGATGCCAATTCTCCCACTGGGGATTGATCCGACCGGCGCCGAGCAGGGCGCACGAGCGTTCGTGGAAGCCACCGAGCGGGTCAAGGAATCGGCCCGTCAGACCGAGCAGGCGACTGATCGGGCGGCCGCAGCGGGGGCGCGGGCTGCCTCGCGAAACCGCAGGTTCTTCGGGCGCTTCACTCAAGCCGTCAACGACAACCGCATCGCCGTCCAGCAGGCGGGCTTCCAGCTCGGCGACTTCGCCGTCCAGCTCGGGGCGGGTATCAATCCGATGGTGGCCTTCACCCAGCAGGGTAGCCAGATGCTCCAGGTCTTCGGGCCTCTGGGCGCCATCGCGGGCGCGGCGCTCGCCATCGTGGGCGGTTTGGCCGGGGCGTTCTTCGCCATGGGGCGGGACGCCGAGGATGCCAGCGAAGGTGTCGACGAGCTCGACGAGAGCATCAAGACCATATCGGAATCGATGCGCGAGCTTCAGGGCGTGGCCCAACCGAGCACCGAGGCCCTGCAGGCAACAGTCCGCATAGCGGTCGCGGGTATCGCGCTGCAACTCCGGCAGGCCCGGGACGACCTTGAGGAAGCGATTCGGCTTCGGCAAGAGATGTTCACGCTGGAAGCCGGGGGCATGGCCGGGGACGTGACCCGGACCGAGGAAATCATCGAGCTTGAGGAGCGGGTCCGGGAACTCAACCTGCAGCTAACCATCGCCCGGGCCTACGCCGGGGAGTTCGGCGACCGGTTCCAGACCAGCGCGCGCAATGCCGTCGAGGCCCTTGAGAAACTGAACCGCGAGCAGGAACGCTCCAACCGAGAGTCCGAGCGCGAGCAGGAACTCCGGAACCGAGCCGCCCAGAGCATCGACGACATGGTGATGTCGTTGCGCGCCGAGGCCGACCTGTTGCAGCAGACCGCCAGAGAGCGGGCAATCGGTCGGGCATTGTTGCGCGCCGAGACCACGGCGCGGCGGGCCGGGATCGAGGTCACCGCGGAGCAGGCCGAGGCCATTCGGGAAGCAGCGGGCGAAGTCCATGACATGAACGAGGCGATGCGCGATGCCGTCGCCGTTCAGCAGGCCCTTGCCCGAACGGCCGGGGAGAGCGCGACCCGTGTCCGGGATCACATGGAGGTCATGAGCCATAGTGCGACCGAGGCCGCGAACGCCCAGATCGAGATGCGGCGACAGCAGCAGGACTTCGTCGCCGGGGCGCGCCGGGGCTTCGAGGAGTACGCACGCGGTGCCGAGCGGGCCGGAGACCTCGGGCGGGACGCCGTGGTCGGGAGCCTGATGTCCATGGAGGATGCGCTGGTCAGCTTCGTCCAAACCGGGAAGCTGGAGTTCAGCTCCCTGGTCGACAGCATGATCGCGGATCTGATTAGGCTGTTCGCCCGCATGGCCGCGATGCAGTTGATCGGGTCGATCTTCGGGACCGGAACCACGGGCGGGACCGGTATGCCGGCCGGTCTCGGTACCCCGACGGGCGGCGGGTCCGGGGGTGCGCAGCTCCACGGCGGCGGGACCTTCCGGACCCCGCCCGGCAGCGCCGAGTACGTGCCGCTCATGACCCTCAGGGGTAACGAGGAGGTCCGGGTCACGCGCCTCGACCAGGCGTCCGCTCAGGCGCCCAACGTCAGCATCGAGATCATCACGCCTCCCGGGCAGCCCGCCACCGTGGAGCGCCAGGACGGGCCGGACGAGATCCGAATCCGCGCCATGATCGGTGAGCAGATGGCGCAGGAGCTGAAAGACAGCCCGAACGGTCCGGCGGCCCGGGCGGTCCTCAACCTCACCGGCCGCGCGAACGCGCCGCCGTTCGCGAGGGGCTGACCGTGGCGAACGCAGTCTGGCCCGGCGGCCTGCCCCAACTAGTCGCGGTCGACGGCTATCGGGAGAGCCCGCCCGACAACCTGATCCGCACGCCCATGGACGAGGGCCCGGACCACATCAGGCGCGCCCGCACGTCGAACAGCCGGGCGATCCAGGTTCAGCTAGACCTCACCATGGCTCAGATCGAGATCCTGGACGACTTCTACGTCAGCACCCTGAGCGACGGGTCTCTGCCCTTCGACTGGGTACGGCCCCGACAGCAGACCGCGGCCACGCTGCGGTTCGTCATCCAGCCCACCTACACGCCCCAGGGCGGCAGCGACCAGTGGTGGCGGGCCGCCATGGTACTGGAGATCATGCCGTGACCCTGAGCGCGTCGGCAGTAGCCAAGCTCCTCTCGCGCGAGACTGACGAGGCCTTCCTGCTACTCCTGACTTTCGACCACCCGGACAAGCAGGCGCCGATCCGGGTCTGCAATGAGGGCCTTGAGGTATGGCGCCTCGGGGGTGCGACCGCGATGGCGGACTCGCAGACCAACCTGTCCGCCAACAACGGGAGCCTGTCTACCTCCGCCACCTTTAGGCGCGGCTATCTGGGCGGCGCGCTCCAGAGATACGACTTCATTAGTCCGAGCACAGCCACTATTGCGGATCGGACCGCGTACAGCGGTCTCACCAACTTTACGCTTGAGTGCTGGATGAGGCTACGCGAGCTGGGCGACGCGGGGTCCTTCCATATCGCCATGACCAAGACTACCGCGCCATCCGACCGTATGTTCCTCCTCTTGACGCGCCCGGACCCCAACAGGGAGCGGCTGCTCTATAGCCACGGCGACGGCACCGGATTCAACGATACCGACCTCTTCGACATGACCATCGACCGCTGGCATCACGTCGCGGTAGTCAAGAGCGGTGATAACTTCAGTTTCTGGGTCGACGGAGCGGCCGCCCCGCTTAACCCGACCAAGACCATCATTGGAGCTGTAACGGGAAACACGGCACCCTGGCAGATCCACGCTGGTAGCGACAATGCAGAGATCGACATCGACGAGTTGCGACTGTGGAACGTCGCGCGATCCCAGGCGCAGATCGTGGCAACCATGGAGAGCGAGCTGGCTGGCGACGAGTCCGGCCTGATCGGCTACTGGAAGATGGACGACGGGGATCGGTTCGCATCCTTCCCCTTCCAGCTCGATCTCCCCCATGAGGCCCCGAACGAGATGCCGCGGGCCCGGCTGCGGATCGACAACGTCCATCGCGACATCGTCGGGGGCTTGCGGTTGCTGGCCGGGACCGCGCGGGGTCCGGACGTGCTGATGGAGCTGATCGCTGCCAGCGACCCCGATCTGGTCGAGCACTCGTGGCCCAACTTCCGGCTCCGGTCGGCGGACTACGACCTCCTCTACGTGACCGGCGAGCTGATGCTGGACCTGGAGGAGCTGGAGCCCTTCCCGGGCGACTCCATCACGCCCGAGACCAGCCCGGGGACCTTCGCCTGATGCCCCTCGACAGCCCCAGAGAACCGGATGCCTGGGTCAGGGAGTACGTCGGGATTCCCTTTCTGGATCGGGGCCGCGACCGCCGCGGCTGCGACTGCTGGGGTCTGGTCCGCCTGGTTCTGGGCGAGCGCTTCGGCGTGGATCTGCCGGACTACTCCGAGGGCTACGAGGGAAACGCGGACTGGACCGGCATCGCCCAGCTGATCGGCAGCGCCCGGGAGTCCGGGGCCTGGAGTCGGATCGACTCCATAGCGGAGGCGCGGGTCGGGGACGTGGTGGTCCTGCGGGGCATCCCGCCGCATATCGGTGTCGTGGTCTCCCGGACCCAGATGCTCAGCAGCGAGCGCGACGCCAACTCCGGGCTCGCGGACCTGACGCTGTCCGCCTACCGGGAGGCGCTGACGCCCAACCGGCGGCACCCCTATCCTGGTATATACCGATATAGAGGCGCGGTGCCGGCGACGACCTCCCGGTCGCTGGACGGTGAGGTCCTAGAGCCGGGCCAGACCGTCAGGCTCTACATCGCCCCGCACCCGTTCCGGATCACCAACCGCACCGAGGACGTGCCGGCCGGGCTCAGCATCGAGGAGATGTTCGAGCGCCACCAGCCCAACCGACTGCTGCGGGCCCACGGGGTCGCCTTCCTGAACGAGGTCAGGATCACGGAGCGCAGGCTGTGGCGCCGCATCCGTCCCAAGGCCGGAACCCGCGTGCAGATCCGGGCGCTGCCGCCCGTCCCCCAGGGGAGCCGGAAGACCCTCCGGGCCGTGCTGCTGCTCGCCCTGGTGGCGGCCGCCATAGCGATCCCGTACATCATCCCCGGCATCATAGGCAAGTTCGTGGCCGCCGGGGTCCTGATCGGCGGCGGCCTCCTCGTCAACGCCTTCCTGCCGACGCAGCAGGACCGCCTCCGGCAGGACAACCGGCAGGACTCCCCGACCTTCAACGTCGAGGGCGTGACCAACATCCTCCGCCCCTACGCGCCGGTGCCGTTCCCGCTGGGCTTCCACAAGTATGTTGCCCCTCTGGCCGCCCGGGCCTACCGGCAGCTCATCGCCGGGCAGGTCTACTACTACATCATGCTCCTCTGGGGCTATGGGCCCGTGAAGGTGACGGAACTCAAGATCGGCGAGACCCCCATCGAGGAGTTCGAGGACGTCCTGTTCGAGACCGTCGAGGGCTACCCTGACGACCCGCCGCTGTCGCTGTTCAGCAACGACGTCTTCGAGGAGATCCCGGGCATCACCCTCCGGAACGCCGACAGCTGGGTCACCCGGCGCACCCAGATCGACACCGACGAGATCGACCTGGACCTCACGTTCCCCCGGGGGCTGGTGTGGTTTCAGGAGGACGGTGACCGCAAGGGTCGCGAGGTCAAGCTGGCGGTGCGCTACGCGCCGGCCGGTACCGAGGACTGGACCGACGGCGGCGAGGGCACGGCCACCGCCGCCGGCTCGCTCGACCTGGGGCCGCCGCCGAGCGGGACGATCACCTATCAAGTAGGTACCTTTCCAGACCCGGTAATCACAGTCACCGAGCCGCGCTCACGCTGGGACGCGGTCGTGGTCGACCGGCTGAGCGGGGAGGTCGGCAAGTGGCAGGGGCCGGACTCCTACGTCTACAGGGAAACCATACCCCCCTGGGTCCTCTGGCGCCCCCGCTATCCGATCCCGCTCCCGCCTAAGAACAAAGCCGTGGTCGCCTGGGTCAAGCGCTATGCCAACGAGACCGGCGCGATCCCGGCGGGCCGCA
>JAAUYE010045299.1_pt1 | contig 12429 bp, 7 predicted proteins | sample 7278081 | NCBI WGS metagenome assembly JAAUYE01 (sample SAMN14350131, study PRJNA611818) | marine sediment metagenome | isolation source: surface marine sediment (0.6m) | place: French Polynesia: Moorea | collected 2018-08
GCGTTGTACGGGATGTAAAGCTCTTTCTTGCCAATGAGCTTCCAGTCGTACTTGTCGGGCGCGCCGTTGAACATGTCGAGGTCGTCTGCCGTGCGCAGACCGTCGGACGCGTTGCCAGGGCCGTCGTAAGCGACGTCCGGGGCCCGGCGCACGCGGCGCTGGCCAGCATTGTAGACCCAGGCCGCCCGGGGCTCCTTCACCTGGTCGATGTTCTCATGCACGAGCAGCACGTCACCCTCGAGCCGCGACGGCGCGACGATGGTCTGCTTGTAGTAGAACAGTCGGTTCGGCGGCGAACCTTCGAGATAACGCGCATAGGTCAGCTGGTCCTGGAATACCACCGGGCTGAACGCGCCGTTAGCCTGCACCGGGATCTGCGTGTAAGTGCGCTTGATACTTCCGCCGCGGTAACGCAAAGCGTGATTCCAGATAATCTCGATGCCGCTTGCCGGTATCGGGAACGGCGTATCCGAGCCCAGGTCCTCGAGGCCGTTGCCGCCGCCGACGAGCTTGACGTTTACAGCGCCCGCTTTCACCTGGTCGTAGATCTCCTGCGGATAGGCGGCCGTGCGCCGGGTCTGGTACACGGGCATGTAGAACGTGTCCGGGTACCGCTTCAGGACGGCGATCTGGCCGGGAGACAGCTTGTCTTCGTATTCCGTGTAATTCTGTTCCGTGATCCGGAACATCTACGTATCATACGGAAACGGATCCACCAGGTCGCCGCCAGGCTGGTAATTCGCCGGCGGCTCGACCAGCCCGCCGGTCCACTCCGGGATGGTGCCGTCCGCATTACCGGCGCGCTCCGCGCCCATCGGGGTCAGTTCCGGACCGCCGAGTCGCGCGGCCTCTTCGGCCGAAATGCCGGCCAGCGCAGTGCCGGCGAGCAGGCAGGCCATCGCCGCGGCTATAGTCGTTATTAATTTACGCATTCGATTTACCCTCTGATCCGTCGAATTCTCAGAAACTCACGCCGAAGCTCAGCGAGACGAAATCCCGATCCTTCTGTGTGTTGTAGTCACCGCCGCTGAAAGACGTGTACGACAGGTTGGCCGTGTAGCGATTCAGGTATTCGGCTCCCAGTCCGATGCTCAACGCCTTCGCGTCCTCGTTGAAGTTCGTGTTCGGCGACCAGCCGTCCACGTCATGCGACCAAGCAAAAGTCGGCGTCAGGTTGATGCCGGCGAAAGCATCGTTGTAAGTCAGCGAACCGCGCACGCGGTAGCCCCAGCTCGTGTCCGTCACATAACCTTTGTTGGTGCAGTTGTTCGGGTTCGTGTTTGGCACGATCGGGTCGATCAGCTGGTCGAACGGCGGCGGCGGAAAGAAGCCTTCGCAGGTCAGGTCGCCCGGCAGCGGAATGCCGAGCGCCGACAGCGGTATCGGTGTAAAGGCGCCGACGCCGTAGGTCGGCGAGCGACCGTAACGCTGCACCGACTGCTCTGGCAGCGAACTCACGCGGTTGCCGCCGACCTCGGCTATCAGGGAAAGCCGGCTCGCGCCGAGCACCTGCTCGAAGAATTTCACAACGGTAACCTGCCACTGCAGCACATCGAAGTCATCGTAGCCGTTGGCCTTGGTCCCGGGCGGTGTCGCAAGCACGCGCGGCAGCGCCGTGCTCCACGGCGCGTAGGCCACAGCACCTTGCAGGATCTCGACCGTGTTGATCTGCACCGGGAAATCGGGCCGGTAGCTCACCTCGCCGGAGACGGCGAAGCCGCCCAGGTTGGTGGCGAAGCTCGCGCCGAACACCTCGATGTCCTCGGGATACTCCACGGTGTACTGCGGGTTGCCGCCGAACGGGTCGCCCGGGATGAAGGGTGCGAAGTCCGGATTGCCGTCAGGCGGTCCAAGGGTCCCATCGGGCAATGTCGGGTTCGAGGAGACGACGCCGCTCAGGTAAGGCGTGCGGCTGTGGTGGTTGACGTAGTAGAAGCCGAACTCACTGAAGTTCAGGTTTTCCGCGAAGTAGCGCAGCGCGATGCCGAACTGGCCCTCGTCGTCGGGTTGGAGATCAGGTGTGCGCGTAATGAAAAGACCCGCGGCGATGTTCGTCTGGTCCGGCAGCGTGTTCCGCAACGTCACACCGTTGCAGCCTTCGGCGACGGGATCCGTCTGCGAGAAGTAGGTTCCGCAGCCGTCGATGACGGTCTCCTCCCACTCGAGCTGGTAGAAGGCCTCGACGCTCAGCGCATCGGTGACCCCCGCGCTGACGTAGAACATGTTGACGGGCAGCAGCCCTTCCTTGATCTCGGCGCCTGGCCGCCGGAAAGCGGACACGTCGACTGGGTTGATGACGTTCACGCCGTTCTGGATGAACGTGCTCTCGCCCCAGCTCTGCACCTGGCGGCCGATTCGCAGGTCGACCGGGATGCGTTCGCCCAGCGTGAAGCTACCGTAGAGGAAAGCGTCCAGCAGCTCGATGCCGGAGGATTGCGCGAAGCTGTTGAAACCGGAGTCATTCAGCTTCTCGCCCGGCGCATACGCGTTCAGCAGGTTGCCGTGCGGCCGTTTTCCGTCTTCGAGTTCCTGGTCGTACCAGTACTTGCCACGGAGGAACAGTCCCCAGTTACCTTTGCTAAGCTCCAGGTCGTGCACGCCCTTGAAGATCAGCGAGTAGATGTCGCCGTCCTTGAAGTTCAGGTCGCCGTCGTCGGCCGTGTTGCTCGACGCAAGGCCTCCGGGAAAATTGCCCGGCGTCACGAGCGTGGGATCGATGTCGTCGATACGCCAGCTCGCGCCGATCGACAGCTCAGAGCTGAAGCTTCCGTTTATCTCACCGAGCTTGAATTCGACCGCGCCGGCCGGCATCGAAAATGCCAATCCACACGCCGTCAGTGCCCAGAGCACCGGCACAGGTAAGTTATTCATAAGACCCCCGGATTTTGTTGTGATTAGTTAGCAGGGTCCCGGGCGAGGCTAACCGCCCTGACCCCGATACCCCTCAGTCTGCCTTAAATGCCATAGCTAACCAAGTGCTAGGGCGCCTGTTTTTGTTTCGGTTATCCGCAAAACTTACCCTCGCTAACGGGTACCCGGCATGATTTCGAACATCGGTTCGAATTTGGCCACCGTCGAGCCGAGCTTCGCGAGGACCTGCGGGTCACCAGTTAACGTTGCCTTGCCGGCCTTGATCTGCGCTCCCAGTGTCGTCAGCTGCATCATCACCGGAAGCAGGTGCTGCCTCTCTATCGTCAGCGTCGCGTCGGCGTCCGGCGCGGTGTGGCCGTCGATCGTGGTCAGCGTCGCGTTGCTCATTTCGATGACAAGCATCTCGTCCTGGTCCGGCACGATAAAGTTGAGCTTGAACGACATGCCGTCGGCTTTACCGCTGTCGACGCGGATTGCGACCGCATCCCAGTACTGTGCCGTCGTCAGTGCCCTGATCGCGTCCGGGCCGCCGCTTTTCGTGCCCAGCGCCGTCGGTACCCCGGACCGGAGCTCCTTCGCGGCCGACAGGAACACGTTGCGCATGCTGGTGCTCTCGTGCTGGTACCCCAGCTGCTCGAACACGTCCGCAAGCAGCCGCTTCGCCGCCCCGTTCCCGGGCTCCGCGTAGACCAGCTTGTTCAGTATCTCCATCGCTAGCCGATACTCGCCCGCCTCGAATAGCTCGCGGCCTTTCGTGAGGATGGGGTCGGCGCCGCCCATCATCTCGACGTAGAGCGGTGCAGAATCGCCTGGCGACAGGGGCGCGAGCGTTGCCGGGTTGCCGTCCCAGTAGCCCAGGTAGCGATTCAGGACGGCGCGGGAATTGTGAAACTCGGACCCGTGATACTGGCGCGCCGCCCACTGCTGGCGGAGGCTCTTCGGCACGACGTACTCGTTGTGGATCTCGTTTATCGTCACGCCCTTGTTGGCGAGATGCAGCACCTGGTTGTTGAGGTTGGCATAGGCGTCGCGCTGCGCCCGCATGACTTCCTGGATGCGCGCATTGCCCCAGCGGGGCCAGCTGTGCGACGCGAACATGACGTCGGCTTCGACGCCGAATCGGTAAAGCGCCTCGTTGATGCCCTTGGACCAGGCCAGGGCGTCGCGCACCAGCGCGCCGCGGAGCGTGTAAACGTTGTGAATCGTCGCCGTGATGTTCTCCGCGGCCCAGAAGGCCTTCCACTCCGGGAACCAGGTGTTCATCTCCGCGGGCGCCTCGGTGCCGGGCGTGTTCTGGAAGACCATGCGCACGCCGTCGATCGTGTGCTCCTCGAAGTCCTCCTCGATGACCTGCGTCGGCGCGATCAGGCCGAGCCGGCCAATGGCGAGCGCCTTGCCGATCGCGGAATCGACCTGGCCGAACGGACTGACCGGCAGGACCGTGCCGTACTGGTAGGACGCCCGCCGGGTCATGGCAGTGCCGGCATGGATGTTCTCGGCGATCGCGTAGTCCATGAAGCCGCGGGGCGCGAGAATTTTCACGGCCCCGGATGCCACGTCGGCTTCCTCGACGACGCCGCGGATTCCGCCGAAATGATCCGCGTGCGAGTGCGAGTAGATGACGGCGACGACGGGCCGCTCGCCGAGCTGTTCGTTCGCGAATTTCAGGGCCGCTGCGGCCGTCTCCTGCACCAGCAGCACGTCGAAAATGATCCAGCCGGTGTCGCCCCTGATCAGGGTCATGTTGGCCAGGTCATAGCCGCGCACCTGGTAGACCTTGTCCGGCACGACTTCGTAGAGGCCGTAGTTCATGTTGAGCGTCGCCTGCCGCTGTAGCGACGGGTGAATGCTGTCGATTGGCTCGCCTTCCAGCAGGAAGTCGTACTGGCCGATATCCCAGACGGTCTTCCCGTCTTCGTCGGTGATGCGGCGATAGGGCGGCGCGGCGATGAAACCCCGGCGATGCTCTTCGAAATCACGCTGATCGTCGAACGGCAGTGCCTCGCGCGCGGCTTGCTGCAGCGCGACGGTGTGGCTTGACGGAGGATTGCCGGACGCGGCAGCGGATGCATGCGTGTCCGCGGCAGCCGGGGCCGCCAGGATAAACAGGAAAACGGAATAGGAAGCCAGTGCCCGTGCATTCATGTCTTGGATCTCCTTCGTCATCTTGGTGACGTTCATCAGGCCGTGCCTCGAGCACGATGCGCTCATTCCATCTCGCGCAAGACCTTGCGCAATACGTTTCCGACCTTCTTCAGCACCCTGCGGCGCCGGGTGATGTTCCCATTATGCCTGCAATTCGGATTCGGTGGCTGTTTGCCGACAAACAGGCGGCTAATCACGCAGGACAGTCCGGGTCCGGCTTGATCCGGACGCCCTGTGCACCGTAGATTGCAGCATGTGGTGCGTAAGACCGGCGCCAAAAGAAGAAAACAGCGGGTATCACCCAGAGGTTGACGCGCAATGGACTATGACTGGCTCATCGTTGGATCGGGTTTCGGCGGCAGCGTGTCGGCGCTGCGGCTCGCCGAGAAAGGCTACAAGGTCGGTGTGATCGAGGTGGGCCGAAGATACCGCGACGAGGATTTTGCCGAGTCCACCTGGCAACTCGGTCGCTACCTCTGGGCGCCGTTCATCGGGCTGAAGGGGATCCTGCGCCTGACGCCTTTCAAGGACGTTTTTATCGCGAGCGGCGCCGGGGTCGGCGGCGGCAGCATCGTTTACGCGAACACGCTCTACCGGGCCAAGCAGGACTACTTTCTAAATCCGCAGTGGGCGGAACTCGCGGACTGGGAGCAGGAACTGGCGCCCCACTACGCGACGGCAGAAACGATGCTGGGCGTGAATACGGTGCCCTTCGAGAGTCCCGGCGACAAACTGCTGCAGGACTACGCCGCCAGTATCGGCGTCGAAGATACTTTTACCCGAACGCCGGTTGCGGTCTATTTCGGGGAAGCGGGCCAGACGGTCGCCGATCCTTATTTCGGCGGCGACGGACCGGAACGCACGGGCTGTACCCGCTGCGGCGCCTGCATGGTCGGCTGCCGGGTCGGTGCCAAGAACACGCTGCCGAAAAACTACCTGTGGTTCGCGGAAAAAGCCGGCGCCGAGATCATGCCCAACCTCAGGGTGGTCGACATTCGGCCACTGGGGAGCGGCGACGGGTCCGATGGCTACCAGCTCGAACTGCGCTCGCCGGGCCTGTTCGGCGGCAAAGGCAGGACGCTCACTGCGCGCGGCGTCGTGCTCTCGGCGGGCGCCCTCGGCACGAATCACCTGCTGGCGAACTGCAAGCACAGCGGCTCGCTGCCGAACGTCAGCGACCGGCTCGGCGAGCTGGTCCGAACCAACAGCGAATCCGTGCTTGCCGTTACGCTGCCCGACGATTCGGTCGAGACATGGAACAGTGTTGCAATCAGCTCCAGCATACACACGGACAAAGACACGCACATAGAGGTCGTCACCTACGGGCAGAAGGGAGACGTCATGAATTTCCTGTTTACCTTGCTGACCGGGGATGGCACACGCTATACGCGAATCTTCGCCCTGCTGGGCAATATCATTCGCCAGCCCGTGAAGTTTCTAAAAACCCTGTGGCCGGTCGGCTGGTCGCGCAGGACGATCGTGCTCCTGGTCATGCAGAGCCTCGACAACGCCATAGCGTTTCGCCCGAAGAAACGCTGGTTCCGCAGCGGCGTGCGGCTGACGACGGAGCAGGACCCCGAGAAGCCGAACCCGAACTTCATCGATGCGGGCAACAAGGCGGCCGAATGGATAGCGAACTGGAACGGCGGCATCGCGCAGAGCGGCTTCCTCGAGGCGACGGCGAACATGCCGACCACGGCACACATCCTCGGTGGCGTGACCATCGGCAGCGACGCCGATCACGGCGTCATTGACAGCCACCATCGCGTGTTCGGCTACCAGAACATGATCGTCTGCGACGGGTCGGCGATGCCCGCGAATCCCGGCGTGAATCCGTCGTTGACCATTTGCGCGATGAGCGAGTGGGCGATGTCGAAAGTCCCGCCGAAAGAGAGCTGAGTCCAGGCGGCGAGAGTCAGCTCCGCATCGTTACGCAGACTGATGCAAAAGAGGCAGAGTGCGCCAGGTGACTGGCTGACAGATGACCGCCGGATTAATCGCGTCGCTTTTCGATCTGCCGCGCCAGGCGACTCGCTATTCGCCGACCGCCTGGAACTGGTACATCGCCTCGACAACCGGTGACAGCGGCTCGCCGTAGCGGCCGAACCAGTTGTGATAAAGGCGCCGTATGCGTGCGCTGCGATAGATCGATGCGAGCGCTTTGTCTGCGACCAGCCGGAACTTCGTATCGCCACGTGGAATCATGAATGCGTATGGTTCGAACGACAGGGCGCTGCGCGTCAACGCGTACTCATTATTCGCATTCGTGTTTCGCATTACCTGCCCGATAAGCATCGCGCGGTCCGAGGCATAGCCGTCGACTTTTCGGTCATTCAGGAGCTGCATGCCTTCGTCGTGTGACGAAATCAAAGTGAGCTTTACCTTGAAGTCGTTGATCTCAATGACACGACGCAACACGTCCTCGGTCGTCGTCCCGCTCAGAACCGCAATCTTTGCACCGGACAGATCGTCGACGGTTTCGAGGGGGCTCGACTTGCGCGACAGGACAGCGCTACCGGTAATGAATGTCATCAACGTAAAGTCGACTCGCTCTCGCCTCGATAGCGTTACGGTCGTTGCGCCACATTCGATGTCGACGTCACCGTTCTCTACTGCGCTCAGCCGCTGTTCCATCGTTGTCAGCGGCGTGAAGATTATATTGACCTTCTCGAGGCCGAGTTCGTCGCGAACCGCCGAAGCGATGTGCCTGCAAAGATCGATCGAATACCCGACGGCGAAGTTCTCGCTGTCTTTGAACGACAGCGGCGGCGCGTCGGGGACGTAGCCTATGCGGAAGTCGCCGGTCTCGGCGACCCGTGCGAGCGTGTCAGCGTGATCTTCAGCATTCGCGGTAGCGAACAGTGTGATAAGTAGCAGGGCAACCAGGGCTCGCATCGACATCTCCGAAACTCAATGAGTGAGGGCCGAAGAGTCTTACAGTTCGACCTGAGCTTGTCTAGGCGCAGAAATTGGGGTCAGACCGAGGTTTTCGATTAATTGGGGTCGAACCGAGGTTTTGCGGCTGCAACAACTCGATTAATTGGGGTCAGACCGAGGTTGTTGCGAAAACCTCGGTCTGACCCCAATTAATCCAGCTTAAATGCAGAATGTCACTGCGACACCTCAATTGACGGAACGCGTTCGCGCGCCTGCCTGCGGCGTTCTTCGAGCATTCGCGCCAGCTCGAAGCGAATACTTGCGTGGGGGCGACTGTGTGCCAGGTTGTGAATCTCTCCCGGATCTTCCTGGTAATCGTAAAGTTCGACGCCAAATATACCGTCGGCCCACTCGGTATAGCGGTAACGATCGGTCCGCACGCTGTAGCCCGTTACCTCGCGGAATTTCCATTCGGGCCTCGTCCACCACGCGCGGCTCGAGGCCATGGTGAACGCGCTGTCGCGAACCGCGGCATCAGGGTTATCCAGTACAGGAACGAGGCTCCTGCCGGCGACGTACTCGGGTGCATTGAGCCCCGCGAGATCGGCAAGCGTGGGATAGAGGTCGATCAGTTCCACGACCGAACGTACGGCGCGGCCGGCGGATTGCAGACCGGGCGCGGAAATGATCAGGGGTGCCCGCGCCGACCCGTCGAACAGGTCGGTTTTCTGCCAAAGCCCGTGACGGCCAAGATGAAAGCCGTGATCCGACAGGAATACGACGATCGTCGTTTCGGCAAGACCGAGGTGCTCAAGGGTCTGCAGTAGTCTGCCGACCTGCGCGTCGATGAATGAGACGGATGCGTAATAGGCCTGCACCGCCTCTTTCTTCTGCATCTCCGTCATATCCGCCTGGTGCTCCCGGTCGGCCAGCGCCGGGATCGGAATATCCTCGCGATCATCATCCGGAACATCGACGAGGGTAATGTCCTCCAGCGGGTAAAGGTCGAAGTATTTCTCGGGCGCGATGAAAGGCACGTGCGGCCGGTAGTACCCGACGGCGAGGAAAAGGGGCTTCCCTGTCTTCTCAGGATGCAGTTGCCGCATCAGATTGACGGCGGCAGTCGTCGCTCTGCCATCCGTGTGCTGCTCGTCGTCGCCAGGGACGGCGAGCCAGGTCAGCGTGCCACCGATGTCGCCGGGCGGCCGCGTCGGGGATACCGAGTTGACCTCTCTCTCCAGTTTTTTATCGATGCCGATTGGATTTACGACCTGATCCCAGGATACCGGATCGTCGAAACCGTCGGTGCCGATCTGGCTCGGCACGTTGTAGTGAAAGACCTTGCCCACACGAGCGGTCGTGTAGCCGTTGTCGCGAAACAGCTCCGGCAGCGTGGTGACCCCCGGCACGTGATCGCGAAAGTGGGGCTCGACTTCCACGACCCCGATCTGCTCCGGGTAAAGCCCGGTCAGGAAGCTCGATCGGCTCGGCGTACAGACAGGAAACTGCGAATAAGCGGCGTCGAAGCGCAGTCCTTCTGCGGCCAGCGCATCGATGTTCGGCGTTTGCACGGTCGGGTGCCCGTAGGTGCCAAGGTCGTTGTTCAGGTCGTCTGCGATGATGAGCAGAACATTCGGCGCCCCGGCACCGATGGCGGCGAGCGCGATTAGGGACAGCGCGGAGAACATGCAAAAAGCTTATCGCAGAAATTGGGGTCGAACCGAGGTTTTCGATTAATCAGGGTCAGACCGGGGTTGTTGCGAAAACCTCGGTCTGACCCTGATTAATCCAACGGATTTTCTGCAAAAACCTCGGTTCGACCCCAATTAATCTGCACCATTCTGATACCTTGCGGCCGGGAACGGGCCCTGTGGCCATAAAAAGAACTCGATAGAGGAGCGACACCATTGATCGTAAGCCCTGACTACCTGAATCGGCTGTTTCGCCGTTGCTGCCTGGCCTTGCTTCTTATCGGCCACGCGTCCGTCTGCCTGGCACAGGCGCCGATCGTTCAGCCCGGCGCGCCGGGCGAATCGCCGCGCGAACTCAGCGCGGAAGAGGCCGTGGAGATCGCGAATACGAGCTACTCGCCGGCTGACGCCCAGTTCATGCGGGACATGATCCCGCACCATCACCAGGCCCTCGAGATGGCGGCACTCGTTGCCGATCGCACGAACCGGCAGGAACTGATCGACGTGGCCGGACGCATCAATGCCTCGCAGGGGGACGAGATCGAGTTCATGCAGAACTGGTTGCGGGAGCGCGGCGAGCCGGTGCCCGATCCGACCGAACACCATGCGATGCACACTTCACACAAGATGGCCGGCATGGCCACCCCGGAGCAGATGGCGGAACTTGCCGCGTCGGACGGCACGGACTTCGACCGGCTGTTCCTGACACTGATGATCACCCACCACGACGGTGCGGTAACAATGGTCGAGGAGCTGCTCGAGCAGCCCGGTGCGGCCTATGATCCCGTGCTGTTCGAATTCACATCCGATGTAACCAACGACCAGACTACCGAGATCGAGCGCATGAATGCGTTGCTGGTCGGACTGTCCTCCGACCCGCGCGCAGGCCTCGAGGCGGGGTTCGATGACGCCGGCCAGGCGATCAGCAACCTCGAGCTCGTGGCCTCGCTGCCCAAATCCCCCGGTTTCTTCGACCCGCGCAACCCGGCCGAGCTGCCACCGAAATATTTGAAGGCGGCCGAGGAGGAAGCCGCCGGAGAAGAAGCGGCTGATGCGACGGCAGAGGACGGCGAAGCCGCGGAAGAAAAGGAAACAGAGGAAGACGAGGAATACGAGCGCTCGCCCTTACTGAGCTTCTCCAACACCGACATTGCTTTCGCCGGCGACGTGATGGTGACCGGCAGCTACCACGGTTTCAATGTCTACCAGCTGGGAGAAGGCGGCCTTCCGACATTGCTCAGCTCGATCGTCTGCCCGGGCGGACAGGGCGACGTCTCCATCGTCGGCGACCTGCTGATCATGTCCGTTGAGGAAACACGGGGGCGGCTCGACTGCGGGCTCGAAGGCATCAGCGAGGACGTGAGTGAAGATCGATTTCGCGGGCTTCGCATCTTCGACATCAGCGAGCTGACCAGGCCGATTCAGGTCGGTGCGGTGCAGACCTGTCGGGGCTCGCACACGCATTCGGTTGTCTCCGGACCCGGCAAGGACGGCAAGATCATTGTCTACAACTCCGGCACATCCGTCGTGCGCGACGAGGAAGAGATGGAGACCTGCATCGACGAATCGCCGGGCGACGAGCGAACCGCGCTGTTCAGGATCGACGTCATCGAGATACCGGTCGACGATCCGTCCAAAGCGCGTATCGTCGACAGCCCTGCTGTGTTTGCCGACCCGGAGACCGGCGTGCTGGCCGGCCTGTGGCGTGGCGGCGACCATGGCGATGAGACACAGGAGACCTACCGGACCGACCAGTGCCACGACATCACCGTGTTTCCTGAAGCCGGGATAGCCGCAGGCGCATGCTCCGGCAACGGCATCCTTTTCGACATCTCCGATCCGCTGAATCCGCAGCGCATTGATGCGGTTGTCGATACGGGCTTTGCGTACTGGCATTCGGCCACGTTCAACAACGACGGCACCAAGGTCATTTTCACCGACGAGTGGGGCGGCGGCAGCCGACCACGCTGTCGCGCGTACGACCCGTTGACCTGGGGCGCGGACGCTATCTACGACATCGTCGACGGCAAGCTGGAGTTTCGCAGCTATTTCAAGATGCCGGCACCGCAGGTCGAGTCGGAAAACTGCGTGGCACACAACGGCTCCATCGTGCCGGTCCCGGGCCGCGATATCTTCGTGCAGGCCTGGTACCAGGGCGGCATCTCGGTGATCGATTTTACGGATTCGGCCAACCCCGTGGAGATCGCGTATTTCGACCGCGGCCCCATCGACGCCGAGGCGCTGGTACCCGGCGGTTTCTGGTCGGCCTACTGGTACGACGGCCGGATCTACGGCACGGAAATCGTGCGCGGCCTCGACGTGCTGGCGCTGCTGCCGAGCGAGTACCTTTCGGATAACGAAATCGGCGCCGCGGCCGTCGCGGACCAGAACAGCGTGTTTAATCCGCAGCAGCAGTTCCCCGTCAGCTGGCCGGCCGTGCCGGTCGTGGCGCGGGCGTACGTCGATCAGCTGCAACGCAGCGGTGCGCTGTCGACGTCGTTCGTCGATGACCTTTCCGCGACGCTGGATCAGTCAGAGTCGCTGCTTGGGGATGGTGCACGTGACAAGAGACTGGCGAGGAAACTGAAATCGCTGGCCGCCGGGCTGAAAGAGGACGGTGGTGACGCCATCACGAACAAGCGCCGCGCCGAGCTGGCCGCGACGCTGAGCGGAATCGGGGCGCGCCTTATGTAGGAGGCCGCCCCGGCGGCCGACCTTTTGATGCGGCCTGACGGCCGCCGCTTCGCTTCGCGCGCTGGGGCGCGCTCCTACAGGCGCGCTCCTACAAATACCAGCGTGTTGCTTCGTGCGCTGGTTTCGAAACAGCATCCTGTAGGAGGCCGCC